>MDTA01142734.1_pt1 | contig 26966 bp, 23 predicted proteins | sample 811151 | NCBI WGS metagenome assembly MDTA01 (sample SAMN05326648, study PRJNA326480) | marine metagenome | isolation source: seawater | place: Indian Ocean: South | collected 2010 | reverse complement strand
CCGGCTTTCATCGCCAATATCTACATTCCTTTCGACGATCGCATAGGGGCCAATCTCGACGCCGTTGCCGATTCGCGCCTCGCTGGAAACTATAGCCGTTTCATGAATCATCGCGTCTAAAGGAAGTTCATTTGAGAATCTTTAATCAGATCGAAGGTCTTCAACGTTCTTACCAACTGCAGCAAATCCGATTTTGGATAAACATGGCGTGTATCGACCCGATCGATTATGTCGAGAAGCATCGATTTAAATGACAGCACTCCGTCAACGCCTTTTTCCCTGAGAGCCGTTTCTATTCTGGCCCGATAAGCCTCCTGAGTCGGGAAAGCGGGGGCAACTAGGACCCGCTTAGGAAAAGAAGATTCCCCCAATTCGCGCCATTGCTCGAACTCAAACCACTTGTCGACCTTCTTCAATACGTTGCTTTCCACGTATCGCAGCATATCTGCCCCGCTTTTCATAGCCGCTAAAGCGGCCTTTTCGCAATGCCAGCCCCGCACACAAACAACGGCGCTTCTCAGCCTCTTGAGCTCGCTTGAGAACAAGAGGAACGATGGAGGTCGATCCGTTTCCGTGAATCGTGTATTTCGGATATACAAATCCAATCCCTCTTCCCCTTGCGAACGCTTCGACTGGGCCCGGCCTTTTCTGAGCGGCATCGTAACGAATCCATTCAGTTCGAGATACTCTCTGGCAATTGATTCGTCCATTAAATGAAAATACGAGAGTCTGGCCAATAGCCGTCAATCAACGGCTCCCACTTCGCCCCAAATTGATGATACTAACTCCAGATCGACTCCATCCTCCGTAATCGCCTCTCCAATACGTCGCAACACGACAAATCGAAGCATACCCGCGCGAACTTTTTTGTCCTTCATCATCGCCGAAAGCAAATCCTCTGTGCGCAGCGCCGTTTTCAATCTCACAGGCAGCCCGTGCGCGATCAATACATTCGTAATCCTTTCCACCTCCCCGGCTTGAACGTATCCGATTTTCTGGCTCAAATTTGCGGCTGCAACAAACCCGACCGACACCGCTTCGCCGTGTAAATATTCCCCGTACCCAGCGACATTCTCAATAGCATGCCCAAATGTATGCCCCAGATTCAGCAAGGCCCTGCCTCCTGCTTGGGCTTGTTCCTTTTCGTCGGCATTAACGACATCCGCTTTTGTCTGGCAATTCCGTTTAACCACTCCCGCCAGCCGCTCATCGCGCGAATCCAACAAAGGCTCAGCTTCCAGCATTTCAAACAATACGGGATCCCCAAGCATTCCGTATTTGATGACTTCCGCCATCCCAGCTGCGAATTCCCTCGGTGGCAAGCTAGCGAGCAAGTCCAAGTCCTCATAAACGGAAATCGGCTGATGGAATGCTCCAACAAGATTTTTCCCCGAAGCGATATTGATACCCGTCTTGCCGCCCACCGAGCTGTCAACCATCGACAGCAGCGTAGTGGGAACCTGGATAAAACGGATTCCACGCAACCAGGATGCCGCTGCAAAGCCAGTCAAATCACCGACTACGCCTCCCCCAAAGGCGATTGCGACGCCTCCTCGGTCCAATCCATTGCTCGCGAAAAAATCTAACGCCCTCCCAAACTCCGCTAGACTCTTGCTTGTTTCGCCCGCTGGAACCTCAATAGCCGGAATTCCATCAAACGTTTCCTTAAAGTAATCGGGAACGGCATTCCTCACGTTGGCATCCGTAATGACCGCCAATCGGGATCCTTGGCTTCGCAGCGCGGCGATTTCATCGCCTAGTGAAGACTGCAACTGCCGCCCGATGTAGATAGGATAAGACTCGCGGGCAGTCGTTACCTCTATCCTGATTAAATTAGAGATATCGGAATTCAAATTACAATGGGTGTTGCTTGGGCTAGTTGATCGAGACCAGATTCGCGAAACTCGTATCCATTTGTCCCAGACCTAGCTGTTCAGAATAAGCCAATATCTTCAAATCCTCAGGCAACGGGGCAAACCCATTTTTCTTTCGGTGATCATTTATCCTCTCCCGCATGATCGAATCGAGTAAAACCGGATTATCAGAGAGAATGACAACCGGTTCGGAAACTGTGTACATGGCATTGAATATCGGGCCGCCCACGTACTGGAACCGCTGCAGGCTAGCTATGTTCAATGCCCAGGTTTCCCTCAATTCGGGAACCGCTCCCATTTCCGCCACAGCCACGGGCGCTGAAGCCGGGCTTCTCAAAAATCGAGACGTGTTGCTTGCATTCCAAAGCGTGGCATTCATCAATGCCCCATTAACTCCCAAAGTCGGGTGATCCGAATAGCATGGCAGGTTTAACCAAAAATCGACCTCGTGCATCAATGGCATCGGCAAAAAGCTCTTTCGGGCATTTTCTTCTCCATCCTTGGTCCCGACGGCATTTTCCTGTTCTAGATTGATCCAGTACTGGGCAGATTGAGCCGGGAGCGGACTATCATAAAACCAGCGCTCATTGTAGTATCTGCCTGAATCTAGCGACCTGACAAATACCCGATTGAAATACATCGATCTCCGGCTCAGCGGAGGCAGAAAACCAGACTCTCGGAGCATTCGCCCCTTAAGCCCGATTATGAAGATATTCGAACGCTCGAAACCGCGTTTCACCAACGACTGGACAACTGCTTCCACTAAGTTAGCCGGTGTACTGAGACCCGGACCAGAATTGCTGTAGACCTTAAGTCCCACCTTACCCTTGTCGCCTGGCTTGAAATCTAATTCATAGGTTCGCTCATAAATACCGAGCAGATTCTCCACCGCCGCCTTATAGTTATCGAGGTCGTAATCCTCGATTTGAAACTTGAATACGCGATTTGACGGTTCGGTGATCTCTTGAAACTCTCCAATCAGATTCTGCCCACTCACCGTCTGGTAAACCGATCCAGAGACCCAAAAGCCCAAAAAGGAGCACAGGTTCAGAAACCGTCGATAATTTCGGAAGGGAATCATAGGGCTGCTGACTAATCAGTTTAACAATCGCTTGTTTCGAAGGTTGCGGAAAAATTCCGTTTCTTCAAGCATTACGAACTCTACGCAGCCACGGTTTCAACACCATCGTTTTTGCCTCCTAGCAGCCTGCTCCGATATAATAGGATTGCTACCCGGCCAATCGGTCCGACAAATGAGAGACTTACCGTCAACAGAATCCTTGCAATTACTTGGCTTTCAGCTCCCTTTAGCCTATTATTCACCCGAATGCATCGAAATAAGCTCATCGACCTAAGCAAACGGATTGTTCCGCTCCTTCTGGCTGCTCTTACGCTTTTTGCTGCTTGCTCGAGCCGCGAAGAACGGATCTCCCGAGCTATATCGAAAGCAGACGAGGCGAGGCAACGCGATGAAACGTCAAACGCCCTGTCTATTCTTGGAAAGGCTGCTCTAAAAAATCCAGATAGCGCTGGGCTCCAGGAAGCGCTTGGGGATACCTACCTAGAAGCAAATGATCCGCTTTCAGCGATCGATTCATTTGAAAACGCAATCGAACTAGATGAAACCCGTCAACGTCTCTGGGTGAAGGTAGCCGAACTCTATGAACGGCTCGGCGAGAGCAACCAATCCATGGAGTCCTTGCGGGCCTACTTGCATAGCTTTCCCGACGACTTTCTCGCTTGGAAAAATTATGGCTCAATACAGGAGACCCAAGGAGAGCTCAATGAAGCCATTCAATCTTATCTCGAATGGAACCGAATCCGGCCATCTGCAGGTCCAGCCCTAAAGATTGGGCAGCTTTTCCAACGCATGGGAAATGATCCTCAAGCCCGCTCCTGGATCTCCCAAGCTTCTGCCTACACAAACGATCCACAAGCGCGAGACGCCCTAGCTTCATTGATCAATCTCGAGATTCAATTGCAGCAATACCTGCCAGCCTCAACTTGGCTTGAACAATATGACCAACGCTACGGTGCCTACAATTCGGATCCTCTAATTCGGGAGGCAAGATCGACGATCGAACGATGGAGGAGAGCGCAGCAAGAAATCGCCGAAGCTGCCGCGGAACTCGAGCGTAAGCGCAAGGAACTCGAGCAGCAAGCAATCGAAGCGCGACTCCAGCAGGAAGCAGCCCAAAGAGAACGGGACGCCTTATTGGCCGACCAGGGGACCACGGAACTCGCTACTATCCCGACGCCCGACACCGACGCCTCTGAGCCTGCGACTGTTTCTTCCGCGGGAAATGATACAAGCATTGAGAAACCGCCCGTCGCGCTCGCCGATACTCCAGAACCCGCGGAACCCGCGCAGATCGATCTGCCAGCGGTCGATTATCTCGCCCAGGCTCGAGCCTCCAGAGACAATGGAGAATTGCCGGCAGCGGCGGATCTCTATTGGAGAGCGCTCGGACCCGATTCGGAAAACGCGGAAATATGGTTCGAGCTTGCCAGCGTATACGAGCAATCCCGCAATTGGCTCGATGCAGAAGCCTGCATTTTGGAAGCGAAACGGCGGGATCCAACATCGCCCAGAATCGCCAATAGCTACCTGTCGATTATTTCGCAGACTCAAAACGCCAACCGAGTCATCGAAGAAGCTGAAGCTCTTGCGAACCTTTTCCCTGGTAGCGCCCCTATTTCACTCATTCTCGCCCAAACTCTTAGAGGAGCGAACGCTCCCCGTAGTCGAGTCGTTCAAGCATACGAGGATTTTCTCCAGAAGGCAGCTCCAAGCGAACCTGGGGTCGACGAAGCGAGGACCTATCTAGGTCGCTAGCTATTCCATCGAACATCGATTCGATTCCGCATGCCAGCCATCAAGCCGAGCAGTATTCGCGACCTCAAAGAACGCATCAGCATATTCGATGTCGTCTCTAGAGAAGTTTCTCTAAAACGGGCAGGATCGAATTTCAAGGGTTTGAGCCCATTCAATAATGAGAAGACCCCGTCATTCTTCGTTTCTCCCGACAAAGGTTTCTACAAGTGCTTTTCCAGCGGGAACGCTGGCGACATCATCAGTTTCGTGATGGAAACCGAGCGCCTTTCATTCGTCGAAGCAGTTGAAACCTTAGCGAGTCGATTCAACGTCGAGTTGGAGTATGAAGAAGACGGCCGTCCCCGTGAAGATCGCAGCTTGCGACAAGAGCTGTTCGATCTGCACGAATTCGTGGCCGATTATTACCAGGAAGCCTTCAGCTCAAAGAGCGACGACGGACAATGGATTAGGGATTACTGGGTGGATTCACGCGGGTTCGAGCTTGCGATAGCAGACGATTTTAAAATCGGTTTCGCTCCCGCTTCCGGAGTCGAACTGGGAAAACGAGTTCTCAAAAAAGGATTTTCAGGCAAGGCGATTGAAGCCAGCGGTCTTTTCTTTACGCGCCGAGGACTCGAGCCCGCGTCTATGGGATACCGATTTCGGGGACGACTGATGATTCCTATTCGCGATCATCAAGGAAGGATTGCCGCTTTCACCGCGCGGCAATTGGATCTCACTCCCAAAGACGACCCGAGCCGCGAGGCGAAGTACGTGAATTCTCCCGAAACTCCCTTATTCAACAAGGGCGCCATTCTTTTCAACATGGACCGCGCTCGAATGGAAGTCGGCCCTGACACTCCTTTCGTAATGGTTGAGGGGCAGCTCGACGCGATTCGCTGCTGGTCAGTTGGCATCAAAGGCGCCGTGGCCCCGCAAGGCACGGGAATCACGGAAAACCAGTTGCGCTTGATCAAACGATACGAGCCCCGAATGCAATGCCTTTTGGACGGGGACCGAGCTGGCAAACAAGCAGCCTTGAGGATGCTGCCGATCGCTCTGGCTCAAGGCGTGGAGACATCATTCATTCCCTTGAACGAGGGAGAAGATCCCGATGATTTCCTTCGCGAGTATGGTCCGGAAGGCATAGCGGATCTAGTCTCCAGGGAAATCAATGCCATGAACTTCGCAAGCGGCGCCATCGTCAAAGATCCAGACAATCTTTCGCCGCAGGCCAAATCCAAGGCGGCCAACGAACTCTTCGATATCATTGTCAAAGCCGACTCTGAAATGGCTCAATCTGAATTCGTTAAACAAATGGCCGTGATTCTTGACATCGACTTGTCGGCGGCAAATCGCGATTTCATCCGCTACAAGAGAAGGCAAATAAGCAGCCGAGCATCGAAGCGGCCGAAAGAAGGTGTCCAGAATGAACCAATCAATGGTAAACCTATCCACACCGTGGAACGGGACCTACTCACGCTATGCCTGAACGAGGAGGAAATCAGCAGGAGGATCGCTCAGGCAGTCGACGAGTCATGGATCGATACCACATCTCCCGAGGGAGAACTGCTTAACCTAGTCCTAAACGCCATTCTCCATGACATGTGGAATGGACCCGATTCTATTAACGATCAGATCGAAAAGGCCGAACTAAAGGGGCTCGCTGTCGACTTGATTTTCGACAAGCCCGAGTACGAAAACCCTTCCCGGCTGGCCAACGAAGCCGTTAAACGCCTAGCTGTTAAATTCGCGGACCAGCAGATAAAAAAGATAAAACTTGAAATTGCCAGGAAACAATCCGAACAAAACGACGACTCAATCTCTCTTTTTGACGAAATTGTAAAATTACAGCATATTAAGAACCATCCACCACAAATCGGGTGAGCGCGCGACATCCGCGAACCAGCCCGGTTTAACCCACGCCACCGAAAACAAATGCCACGCAAAAAGAAAAGCGACGCCAGTTCTTCAAAAGGAATGTCGAAACATCAGGTGAACGAGCGAATTCGCCTACTCATACGTCAGTCTAAAGAGCAAGGGTACCTCACCTACAGCGATATCAATGGAGCCCTGCCCGAAGGCGTCAATCGGCAAGACGATATCGATAACATCGTCTCAATTTTACAAAATCTTGAGATCGAGATACTGGATCCGAGCGAGGTCGACTCCTTCAAAGCCAAGCAAGAAGAGCAGGAAGAAGCCCAAACCAAAACCAGCGGTCACGACATTCTCGACGACCCGGTTCGCATGTACCTCAAACAGATGGGCCAGGTGCCTCTGTTGACGCGCGAGCAAGAAGTTGAAATCTCAAAGCGCATTGAGAATGCGGAGCTCAAGGCCCAGGAAACCCTATTTTCCGTCGGCTTAACCTCCGAATTCACTCTCGATCTAGCGGAGAAGCTACTTAACCGCGATGAACGCTTCGACCGCATCGTCATCGACAAGAAGATTGAGAACCGCGAATCCTATTTCCAAGCCTTGCCCACTCTACTTGAGCGATCGCGTAAAACCCAGGAGCGCATGCTCAAAACTTGGGGCGAACTGCGAGCCGAAGACAACGCCGACAACCGTAAGAAAATACGTTCCAAATTTCGCAAACAGGAAAACACGCTTCGGGCCAATTTTCCAAAATTCTTCTTCAAGCTCAAGGTATACGAAGAGCACATCGATGACGCGATTACAAAGGATCTAGGCAGAATCAGCCGTATCAATCGCGATTTAGATCGAGCGCGAAAGCCGAAAACTCAGAGAGACGCCCGCATCAATGCGGACGCCTTGAAACTCGAGCTCGAAGAGATTCACGACAAGCACCGTCTCGATCCCGAAAAGCTCGTTCGATTAATTGGCGATGTCCGCAAGCATCTCAAAGATGCCCATCGAGCGAAAACCGAAATGGTGGAAGCCAATCTTCGCTTAGTCATCTCTATTGCCAAGAAATACACGAATCGCGGCCTATCCTTCTTGGACCTCATTCAAGAGGGCAACATGGGTCTAATGAAAGCCGTTGAAAAATTCGAATATCGGCGCGGATACAAATTCTCGACTTACGCGACGTGGTGGATTCGACAGGCGATTACGCGCTCCATCGCGGATCAGGCACGCACGATCCGCATTCCTGTGCACATGATCGAAACCTTGAATAAGGTGATGCAGGTCCAGAAACAGTTACTTCAAGAGTACGGTCACGAGCCAACGCCTGAGGAAGTCGCCGAGGAAATGGCTCTGCCCGTCGAACGTGTGCAGACCATCATGAAAATGGCTCAACAACCGATTTCATTGCAAAGCCCGGTAGGCGATGGAGATGACACCAATTTCGGCGATTTCATCGAAGACAAGTCAGCTGAAAACCCGTATGACCAAACAGCGTTCAGCCTTCTGAGGGAGAAGATTATCGACGTACTCGACAGTTTAACTGAGCGAGAGCGTCGGGTCCTTTCGCTTCGATTCGGGCTTGTCGACGGCTACAGCAGAACTCTAGAGGAAGTTGGCAAGCAATTCAAAGTCACCCGTGAGCGCATTCGCCAAATCGAGGCCAAAGCTCTTCGAAAGATGCGCCACCCAACCCGGATCCGCCAGTTGCACGGTTTCTTCGAAAGCGAGCAATTCGATGGCCCGAATACATTTCTCAACGGGCCTCAAAGCGGACCTGTTGATTCCGGTGCCAAACAATAGCTTTTTAAACCTGAACGAAACATCGATCGTAAAGCAGCATTGCAACCCAGCCAATAATCGGGCAACTTAATGACGCTTATCGTTCTCAAGCCCTAAATTATAAAAGGATTTCAAAATGGAAACCGTCAATTCACTAGCATTTATCCAGAATCTCAATTGGACCGAAGTCGTCGTAATTCTAATCGTTTTCATCCTCCTGTTTGGAGCGAAAAAACTGCCCGAACTCGCTCGCGGAGTCGGAAAGTCCATTAAGGAATTCAAGAAAGCGACTAGCACGATTGAAGACGATATCCGGAACGCCATGGACGAAGAGCCAGAGGTTAAAAGGCCTATCGAGAATCCCCGGTCAGTCGATGAGGAGCCGAAAGCGGCTTCCGAGGAAAAGACGACTTCTAGTAGCTCATAATCGATGTCCTTAAAATCCGGTTACCGGTACCGATGCCACCGTAACTGGTTTAAACAGCGTTGGCAAATTCGTGGAACGGCTCCGATTTCACCCCTAAAACCAGTATTCAAGTACGGCTAAGTTCGCGCGACAACCAGTTGCAGAGCTGGCGTTTAGCAGCTTTTTATCGTATTCAAAATTGCTTTTGGGCCGAGCCCCGTTTAAACGCTTGCTACAAAATGCCCTTTCATTGAGCATTTTAGCCATTCATGTTGCGCAATTTTCTCGGTCTTTTCTCAAACGATATCGGCATCGATCTTGGCACGGCAAATACCCTGGTCTACTCGAAGGACAAAGGAATCGTTTTGCGGGAACCGAGCGTCGTTGCTATCCATAGCGGTACCCGTCGTGTATTGGCGGTCGGCGACGAAGCGAAAAAGATGCTAGGAAGAACGCCCGGAAACATCACCGCGATTCGGCCAATGAAAGACGGCGTCATTGCCGATTTCGACATCACCGAAGCCATGCTTCGCTATTTCATCAAAAAGGTGCAAACGGCGAAAATAATTCCTCCTCGCGTAGTCATCGCTATTCCGTCCGGAATCACCGAAGTCGAAAAGCGGGCCGTAAAGGAAAGCGCCACGCATGCGGGGGCCCGCGATGTCATGCTGCTCGAAGAGCCTATGGCGGCCGCGATCGGCGTAGGCCTCCCCGTGGAAGAACCTGCTGCCAACATGATCGTAGATATCGGCGGCGGCACTACCGAAGTGGCTATCATTTCCCTGGCGGGAGTCGTCTACGCCAAGAGTATTCGAGTGGGTGGCGACGAGTTGGACGCTGCTATAATCAACTACATGAAGCGGGCCTACAATCTCTTGATCGGCGAGCGCACCGGCGAGGAGATCAAGCTTAGGATCGGATCGGCCTACGGCCTCGACGATGAAATGACTTTAGAAGTTAAAGGCCGCGATTCAGTGGCCGGCTTGCCGAAAACCATCCAAGTATCGTCGCAAGAAATACGTGAAGCCCTAAACGACACGGTTAATGCCATCGTTGAAGCTGTAAGAAGCGCCCTCGAACGCTGTCCTCCGGAACTGTCCGCGGATCTTGTTGACCGAGGATTCGTACTAGCGGGCGGTGGAGGCCTATTGCGAGGTATCGACCAGTTGCTGTGCGATCGTACAGGGCTACCCGTAACGATCGCCGATGATCCGCTCAGCGCGGTTGCGAACGGAACGGGGGCTGTTTTGGCGGAATTGAACGCCCTTCTTCCCTATGTCTCTAGCGATTCAAAGGACTAAACTGCTCGGGCCAGTGTACTGCGAGTCGGAATACGCGTCGTGTTCATCAAGAAAATCCCGCCGCGCTCAATTTGAGAACTCCGAAAGCGCTGCATAGAGCAAACCCATTAAGAACGGTACCGAATTGCTTAAAAAGCGACTCTTCAATAAAAAGCCTTTCGCCGTTCTTATCGCGGTAGCGATTTTCTGGATTTTCGTTCCATTCATCGTCAAATCCACCCTGCGATCCGCGTTCTACGAGTTTCAAGCGCCTATTTCTGCGAGCGCCTCCTACGTCCGCGAACTTCAAAATTTTTGGGCTGCCCGATCCAAATCTAAAAGCGAGCTCTACGAAGCAGGAAAAGACCTGGCCCATCTAAATGCCACTTACGAACTGATGATACTCGAGAATCAGGCGATGAGAGAGGAAATCAGCCGCCTAGAGTCGCTACTAGGGCTGCCCTCTCGGCCTGAATACAAATACGAAATCGCGCGAGTGGTTACCCGCGAATTTAATTCCTGGTGGCACCAGCTCGAAATTAGGAAAGGTTCATTGCATGGCATTCCAATGGGAGCGCCCGTCGTATTCGCAGGAGGAGTTGTCGGTCGTATCAGCGAAGTGCATCAATACACGTCCACAGTCGAATTGCTAAGCAATAACCACCTGAGAATGGCGGTAATCATCGAAGGCGACAACCGTCCAATGAGTTTTCGGGGCGCTGGATTTAGACTTTTCCGTTCGCCTATCGGTATTGCCCAATACGTCCCCACTGATATTGCCGTCGATTCCTCCAATCCTCCCAGGATCCTCACTTCCGGAATGGGTGGGGTTTTTCCCGCAGGGCTCCACATCGGTCATTTGGTTAGTTTGAAACCAGGTTCTAGCGGCATGTTCCAAGACGGAGAAATTCGTTTGGAACCTCGTTTATCGAATCTGACAGAAGTCGCGGTACTCATTTCGCTAGACGAGGGGACCGCGCAGTGAATCTCCTATCGCGAAATCGATGGCTGATTGTCGCAATTTGCCACTACGTAACCTTATTCATCTTTTCGGAGATCAATTACCACATCGCCTTTACCGGTATCTATATACTAATTACAGGAATGCTGCTTACCTCCAGCTCCTTGATATTGAGCCCAACGCAAGGAGCCCTCTCACTAGTTCCTGTCGCTTTCAATATCGATAGCCGAATCCCCCTCCCCTTTGGTTCAAGCTTGATAATACTTGTTGGACTTCATTTCGCCATTGCCCTCTTCAAGAGCCAAATTCAGCGAGAAACCGATGATCTCGCCATCGTGACGGCTCTATTCGCCAATATCCTGGTTCACCTCGCTTACACGCTTTTTTCCCGAGCCTACCTAGGAACCAACGGCATCGACCCTTTACTTATTAGCGTAAATGCGATATCAAGCAGTCTAGTTGTGGCTCTGCTCTACACTCTATATTCTAGATCAATCGTGGATATTCTCGGAATCCTGGGAATCCACGTACATCAGGAGTCTCGTCACAAACGATGAACCCCGACAATACAAAAAAGTATCAGTCTCGGCTGTGGATATTCTATGGGCTTCTAATAATACTATTGTCATTGCTCTACAGCGGCCTCTTTTATCGGCAGCTAATTGAATCCGAATCCCACGCTAACCGAGAGAAGATTCAAAACCAGCGGCGGATTCTCACTCCCGGACCAAGGGGCAATTTGCTGGACCGAGACGGCAGAGTTCTCGTCTCCAATTGGCCAAAATTCTCAGCGGTCGTTTTCCTTTCAGACGATCTCGTCCAAAGCGCATTTCACAACCACTACAGAAGCCTCGTGCGCGATTACCGCGAGCGCGGAGAGAAAATCGAGAGCTACTCTCAACTTAGAGTTCACTCTCGAGCGATGGTGCTCCAAAGCTATCTCTCTGAAGTTAACCGATTGATTGGGCGCCAAGAAGAAGTCGACGCTAGCGATATTTCCAGGCATTTGTACGTCAACCCGCTATTGCCCTACCCGATCGTAAACAACCTGACAGCCTCGGAATTCGCGGTTCTTCTGGAATCGCTCCCCGTCGAATCTCCCGTTCAAGTTTACGTATCCAATATGCGGCACTACCCCTACGAGAACGCAGCCGCTCATGCCCTTGGTTACGTAGGGCAGAGTCCACTTGAGGTAAAAAGCGACATGCCCGGAAACGAGCTCAAGACTTTCGCGTCTAAAGGGACCTATGGAAGAAACGGAATCGAAAAGCAATTTGATCAAGTGCTGCAGGGAAAGACCGGATCGGAAATTTGGGTAGTCGATCCCAGCGGATACCAGGTCGAGCCCATTAGGCAAACCTATCCTGAAAAGGGAAAAGACATCACATTGTCGATCGACATTGATCTTCAATTGGCAGGAGAATCTGGATACGATCTGTACAAAGATAAAGGGGCGTTGGTAGCCATAGACATCAACAGCATGGAGATCCTCGCCATGCTAAGCAGGCCTGACTATGATTTGAATGCAACGTCTCCGTTTATTTCGAATATTGTATTCGCGGACATAAGCGAACGTAAGGCTTGGGAGAACAAAGCCATCAGAGGCCTATATCCGCCAGGTTCGCCATTTAAACTCATCACAGCTATCGCTGGGTTAAAAGCGGGCAAGATCGATGCGTCTACCGTTTTCGAATGCGATGGAGCTCATCAAATCGGTGGCCGCAGATTCCCATGCATGGGTCGCCATGGGGAGATCGATCTCAGAACGGCCATCGAGAAGAGTTGCAACGAGTATTTCTATCGAGTCGGACTCGCCACCGGGGTCGACAATCTAAGCCAAGAGGCGATCTATATGCGCCTCAATGCTCCCACTCAAGTGGACTTGCCCAATGAAACGAGAAGCATGCTCACGCCGTCAAGAGACTGGAAAAAGAGCAGGACCGGAGAACCCTGGTATCCTGGAGATACCGCGAATATGTCAATCGGTCAAGGGGCCCTGACGGTGACTCCCCTTCAGATGGCGATGCTCGCTGCCTCAATCGCGAAGAACCAAGTCTACTCTAGCCCTACGATTTTAAAGCAAAGCGCAACCCAATTATTACGACGCTCTCCTCCGCAGCCACTCGGACTTCCAGTGGACATTCACAAGGCAATTGTCGAGGGAATGGATCGCGTCGTCAGCCCAACCGGAACAGCGCGGGCTGCCATCATTGAAGGCGTTTCCGTAGCAGGAAAAACGGGTACCGCCCAAATAAATAAAGCTGAAGGCAATCTCGAACTAGCTTGGTTTATCGGTTTCGCGCCAGTGGACGACCCGCAAATCGCCATTGCCGCCCTTGTTGAAGGCCAAGAACTGAACCAAAGTTTCGGCGGTGGCACTTATGCCGCTCCTATGGCTCGCTACGTCCTTGAAGCCTACTTTAAAAAGTATCCTGAATATTTGGATACCGCAAAGGAAGAAGCTATAGCAAACGTCTCGCTTCCCTAAAAACTACGCGTGGATCATTCCAAGACTCTTTGGGCCCAAAGCGAAGCCTTTGCAGTTCCGAGATCACGTTTTCGCGCCTGACGGCCAGCTCCTCGGACACTTCCGCCACTTTACCTTCACTTCGGTTCAAGAGTTTACTCGCCTTGCGTCGAATCGGGTCCCCCCGTCTGAATGGGACAAGCAATAATTCTCGATAATTCAGGGCCAGGTTTCGTTGATAAAGCAGTATCAAAACTGCAATAACCAAGGAACTCGTAGTCGTAATGAATTTTTTCGTGCTCCAAGGGGCGACAATCCAATTGTACAATTCCTTGATGCCCTTGATTGTCCATTCTTCTGCGATTTGCATATAGGCGAGCAGAAAATCCTTGATTTGGATTGCCGCTTCTTTCTGCGCTTGCTCGTCAAAATTAACGATCCGTCGATACCACAGCATTCGCAGGCTATCTAAATACGCTTGCGATCCTCCTTCAGCTATTTGCGAGCTCAAAGCTATCGTTTGCGGCACGGTCGTAGGCAGTCCCGATCCGGGCGTAGGATCGACTCGTAGCCAGTTGCCCTGTCCGTCATTGATTTCCGCCCAGGCATGAGCATCCGAATTTCGGACCATGTAGTAATTCTCAAATGCATTCCATGCCCCTCCTTTGAATCCCACTACCAGTCTTGCTTGAAAGCCAGCCGCTCGAGATAGCAAAACCAGCGATGAAGCGAAAAACTCGCAATGCCCGTCTAGTCCTGCATTCATCCAGCGGGCAATCGGATCCTCCAAGCTAGAATCCGAAGGAAGAGTAGAGCTGAGAGAGTATCCGTGCGCGCTAGCAAGATATTCAGTAGCTTTCGTCGCGAAATCCACGGCTGTCATTGGTACACCCTGGCTGATTTCTCTCACTACCTTATCAATATACTCCCTTGAACCAGAATCCATTGGCAGTTCCAGCAAGGTCCTCGGATACGAGGAATCCTGCTCATATCTTCTGCCCTTCGCATCCACATTGAAGTCTTCAAGATGCGAATACGTATCTATTGTTGGAATTGTCGGCGAAAGATCGATTCCTTCGAGCTGATATGAAACCATTTTAGAAGGTGTATCCTCCAGAGAGAACGCATGCTCGTAAGGGCCTATCGATAATTTATCTAGATCAGAGAACGTCAGATGTCGAAACGAACCCAATACCGGAAGGAATTTGCTCACGCCTGGCTCGAGGAAAAACGTCCAACGATCTCTCATAGAATCTCGGCTAGGGGTATCAGCAAACCAACGGTCGTTCCAAAATCGAATAGCATTGTAAGGCGTCCACCGCCTATCCTCCAGCATGTTCTTCAGAGCGGGCGATACACTGAATCCTCCATTCTTGTATTCATCCAACGCAAGCGCTCGCCAATAAGGCATCGCGGGAACAAAAGCCCTTCCAGAGACATCGACACGCAGCGCCACTCGATTGTCTTTCTTTATATTGGTAACCTCGCCCAATTGCACCGAATCGCTCAATCCCGTCTGCGATGAAATCGCTTTCATCTTAAACAGGTCTACCTTTTCTTCGACATCGACCCGAGGTATAAATAAGAAAGCCAACCCAGCTATCCCCAGCAATGACGCGAACATGGCCGATCCCAAGGCCATATTACGGTAGCCCGCTCGATTCGACAACTGCCACCAACCCCTATGGTTTTTCCATGCTTCCTTTGGATCGATTCCCTCGCTATCGCCCTGGGATTTGCTCTCCAGCAAAGTGCCCATAGTCAAAAATCCCAACGCCAATCCGGTGTAAAGAAGTAACTGTACACCAAATACAAGTGAGGTCGTCAACATTCCTGCCATAACGAGTAAAAACAGGCAAAGCAAAACGAGCTGCATTTCTTCGCGGCGCTTTTGATGATTCAAGCCGCGATACAAAACCAGCCACGTATTCAGATTCAGTAAAGCCGGGACCGTCTCCTTGGCGAAAATATCGATCGACACCATTGGAATGATGCTAAATGCGAACAACTTCCAGACAATCGGAGGAGCGCTCGCGAGTAGCTTTGGAAAAACGATGCTGATCGCGAGAACAGCAAAACAAACCGCTCCTTGAACTCGCGTGTGGCTCTCCAAATTGAATAGCGAACTTATGGATACAATCGCCATAGTGGCTCCCAAAAGCCACTTGATCCGGAACATATCGTTCACACTAAGCTTTTGCGATTGCCTTACCATTTAAATATGCAGCTACTTGAGTTCCATCTACAGGCCGAAAACTTACCGCATTTCCCGCGTCTTCGCTTTTACCGCCACCGGAATCAGCATCCCATTCTAGAGATGATATTTGATCGAAGAACGTACTCAGGTCCGAAACACGGCTGATTTTGATTTCCGGACCACCTTCGATTCGACAGTAATCTAAATCGCCAGCCAGAAAGAGATCTTCAGCTAAGCTGACCACGAATGAACACATGCGTTCAAATATCTCCTTAGTGGGCCATAAATACTTCGAGTGGCTGACATGCAGCGTATAGCGCGCCTGACTTTCGGCCGCATTTTGCTTTACGACCAATGCGCCCTGACGTGCGGAAACTTTCCAGTGGATCGAGCGCGGAGCATCTCCTCGACTATATTCGCGAAGCCCTATCAGTTCGCCCGTAGTGCCTCTAGCTTTCGTGCTTGCCCCTTGCCAGCCAAAGCCTGAGCCCAGGTTTTTCAACCTTCGGTATTCGATGCGAGCAGGCCATATGCTCACCTCGCTTACACAACCACCAGGAACGTGCTTCTTCAGGAATCCAAAGGGAAATAAAGACGTTGTTTCCAGAATTCGGATCTTCGTTCGGCAACGCCTTTCCGGTTTGTAGCGCCAAACAAGCCGCGCAGATTCCCCCGGAGCCACGCTGTCTCTCAAATGCAACTCTCTAAACTCTTCGGTCTTATCGCTTCCCAATTCGAAAAGCAGACTGAAAAGCGGAAATCGCTGTCGGGCATTTTCAACGACAACTGCGACCTCTCCTGTTTCCCCCACACGAAATGTGGAGCTATTCTCAAGCCTCCATCGGGCGGAAATGATATTCGACCAACAAAAAATCCCGCTCATGACTATAGTGGCGATCAGCAGCGACAAGGCGATAAAGAGAATATTGTTCTCGGTATTGTAAGCCGCCAAACCTAGGCAGAGCCCTATCAGAATCAGCATCATTCCAGAAGCCGTGGGAAGCACCTTCTCTCCCTTCGGCGGGACGAAAAGCTCCATGATTCGGCGAGAAAAAGGCTTGGGCTCCTTAGTGGACGCCGGCCCTCTCCAATCGAACTGGTCTTTTGAAACTAGGAGAGCCATGAAATCCGGCCCTGCTTACTTTGGCTGAGGAACGACCGCCAAAATCCTGGATACGATCCCTTCCACTAAACGACGTTCCTCGATCGCGTCGGACGATGGTCTACGGAGATTCAGACGATGGCTAAGTGTCGCGGACGATACTGATTCCACGTCCTCGGGCAAGACGAAGTCGCGACCCAAATATAGCGCTCGAGCTTGAGCAGCCGTTTTTAGGGCTAAGCAACCGCGAACGCTGATCCCCGCTTTAAACTCGGTCTCGGTTCGGGTCGCGGTGATGATTCCCAAGATATATTCAAGCACGCTATTCTCGACATACACATTCGCCACGGTACTCCGCACACGAACGATGTCTTCTCGACTGACAGGATCGCCGAAGTCCAAATCGTTGTAATTCGAGTTTTCGCTCGCGAGAATCTGCAACTCGTTTTCCTGGCTTGGGTATCCCATTTGCAGTCGCATCAGGAAACGATCCATTTGGCTCTCTGGCAGAGGAAACGTCCCTTCGTAGTCGACCGGGTTCTGCGTAGCCAAAACGATAAACGGATCGCCTACCACATGCGTCTCGCCATCAATGGATACACGGCCATGGTCCATGACCTCTAGCAAACTCGACTGCGTCTTAGGCGTTGCCCGGTTGATCTCATCTGCAAGCACGATGTTCGAGAATATCGGGCCTTTTTTGAATATGAATGACTTTTCCTTCTCATCGTATACGGATACTCCAGTCACATCCGTGGGAAGCAGATCGCTCGTAAACTGGATTCGCTTGAAATCCGAATGCATTGCCTTTGCCAAACAGTAGGCTAGAGTCGTTTTGCCCACGCCCGGAAGGTCCTCGATCAGCGCATGCCCTCCAGCCGCTAGGCAAATGAGTATGTTGTCGATCACCTCATCTTTGCCCTTAATGCGACTCCCGATCACTGTCTTCAACCGGTGGAACACATCTCGAGATGAATTCATTACTTCAGTGGGGAGAAATTCGCTCATTGTTTTTTCCATGCTGCTCGTCACCGGCGATAGTTCCGTTTAAGACAAATTATCCCATCGGCTTATTCCCGAGGGAATTTACAATTCTAGCTATCGTTTCTCTTCCCATCTTCCCAAATTCCGTCCTCAAACTTTGAAACTTTCGAGCGACACTTCAAGCGCCTCGTCTACGGTTTTTTGATTCTCGTGAACCAAATCATGAAATACCCCATAACTAAGTTGTTGTCCCCCAATACCATGGGCAAAATTATCGACCACGCAAAGCGAGGTGACGGATATCCCGCTTTCTAGGAGCAGATCGCATTCATTCGCAAGGGTCATGCCAACCACATCGCATCCCCAGTTTTGCAGAATTCTTACCTCAGCCTTGGTTTCAAATCGAGGCCCTTTCGTTTGGGCATAGACTCGATCTTTACTTACCGGACAAGACAAGCGGGGTTCTATTTCACCCAACAATCCATTGTCTATACTCGGAGCGAAACCGCTGGGAGCATCATCAATGAAGGTGATCGGAGCGAAGCTGACATAGTCCGAGCAAGAGACCAAGCTTCCAGGAGGCAAATCGTCAGTTAGCGAGCCCACCGAATTTATCGACAATGTCGCCTGGACATCCAACTCCTTAAGAAGGTGTACATAACCGCGATAGTTCGATCGATGAGGCGGCAAGGGATTCCGAAATCCGTGGCGGTTGATAACGACAACACCGCTTGATTCCTTGTATTCGATCTCGCCAAAAGGGGTTGAAGCCAGATGGAGCTCGCAATCATCGAATATCCCAGATCGAGCAATACTGGTCCCACTTATAATCGCCACTTTCATTGCTCCGATCAAACGCGCTACCCGAGTGAAATCAACAATCATTAGAGATTGCTCATCGGCATTTCTACGATCCTGGCTAAACTCGTCTCTCTAAGTGCCGATAGGAGGCGAATCCATCATGAACCGTTCTACCCCTCCACAATTGTTGCAAATCAACAAGATGCAGAGCAATGCCGAAAATTTTTGGCCAGCAACCGGTCTTGCTTCTACCGAGGATTCTGGAAAAACGCTCCCTACAAAGGAGCTGCTAAGCGAGAGTCTCGCAAGAGCAAGGCAAGCCAAAACTAAGCTCGCCCCGCAAAGTTCAAGAGATAGCGGCCGATCTTCGAGCGGCCACTCCAACCGCCTTTTTCTATTGATTCAGGTTATTGAGTCGCTACTTTCTGCGGCTCTGACAGCCTCGTGGTGTAATGGTAGCACTAAGGATTCTGGTTCCTTCTGTCGGGGTTCGAGTCCCTGCGAGGCTGCCAAGCCGAGACTGGACGAGAACCCACGGGGTTTGACGGAGGAAGCGAAAGCGACCGGGGATGGGGCCCGCTGAAAGCGGGTGGTCAACAGTCCCGAGTCCGACCGAACGGATTAGTCAAATCTTGCTAGGTTGTCGCATTCATTAAGTTATCCAGAATATAGATACGCTTCTGCATGGCCACTATCCCTCTTGTCAAACGCTCGACATTAACCGCCGAATTAAACCTATCTGCCTAAATAGAATTCCTTACTCAACCACTGAACACGCCATCAGCAACTACCACCGTTTGCCAATCGTCGCCCCGGCAAATTTCAGGTAATTGGGTACCGGTAGCGACCAACTGCATATCATCGCTCAACAATTCCCAAAAGCGTTCGCGTCGATGACTGTCCAATTCGGCAAACGCGTCATCAGCCAGGACTACTGGGAGCAGCCCCATATTGTCTCTCCAGTATTGAATGATCGCGAGCGAAAGAGCTAAGGTGATGGACCTTTGCTGTCCTTCGGAAGCATAATCGCTTGCGGGCAGTCGATTGACGAATAAAGCGTAGTCATCCCTGTGCGGACCTTGGCTTGTTGATTGCAGATAGCGATCTCGCTTTCGGTTCTTTTCTAGAATCTCCAAGAACTCCCCTTCATTCTGCACTGCTGCGCTGGTAGTATACTCGATTCCCATCTCCTCCGAATCACTAGAGAGGGCCTTGTAAATGGGCGACGCGATTTTGAGCAGCTCACCGATAATATCTTTTCGAGCGCGACCTATCGTTACAGCCGGAATGTCCATCTGCTTCTCAAATGCCGTAACGACTCCCTCATTTTCTTCTGAACGCAACAACGCATTTCTTTCTTGCAGCAATTTTTGATACTTTTGAAGCGCCGCAAAATACCCTCTGTCAATTCCACAAATAAACGTATCGATAAAACGTCTACGTCCTCCCGGAGAACCTCGAGTCAACTGCAAGTCATTCGATGAGAGAACAACCGTTGGGTACCTTCCCGCAAAGTCCGACAATCGCTTAACGGGCTCACTATCCACTTTTACCTCTTTTCCCGACTTTTTTATTCGAAGATCCACAATGGATTCACCAGACCGCTCGCATTCAATATCGAAGCGAGCTTCCCCAAATTCTCCGTCAGGGCCTATCATAACTCTATTCTCGTGCGTCCGGAATGCTCTCAAGGCCGTAACCATTCCCAGCGCTTCTAATAAATTCGTCTTCCCTTGCCCGTTGGCTCCGTGAAAGAATATTCTCCGAGAATCCAGATCAATTCGGGCCCGGCGTATGTTTCGATAGTTTACAAGGCTGACTCTCTTGAAATTCATTAATTCAAACGAATTTTAGTATCCAAGTTTTGGATTTCCTCCAAGAGGATTTGGTTTAGCCGAGCTAGGGTCCAGGATATCCGCCTGATAATATTTATGGGCTTGTACTCCTGCCCTGAAGGGCGAACCCCGCTCTTTTACGAATTCAGTGATTCGGTTGAGAATTTCGGCATTGGAATGTTGCGACCATTCAGGATGGAGCCAAATTGGCCTAGAGTCGATCTGTCCGGATAGAAATTCTGTCCATTCGTCGATCGATCGCTCACTATCGACAATTACCTTGAATTCATTCGCTTGATTCAGAGCGCTTTCAACAGGAGGCGATTCCCGCTTCGGGCTCAACGTAATCCAATCCCAATCTCCGGAAATTTCGCGACAACCCGAAGTTTCCAAATGTCTCGACAAACCCGAAGTTTCCAATGCGTCCGTTAGACACTCTAGATCGTGTATCACTGGTTCGCCACCTGTCACCACTACCAAATCAGGTTTCGCCTTCGCGGCAAAATCCGCCAGTTCCGCCGCTTCGATCTTCTCGATTCGATCTGGAACGTAGTCCGGATGCCACGTGCCGGCCGAATCGCACCAAGGGCAATGAACCGGGCATCCAAAAAGACGAATAAAAAACGTTGATTTTCCAAGATGAACGCCTTCACCCTGCCAAGATTGGAAGGTCTCGTAAACGGGATAGCGCATTAGGGTCCGTCCGGGGCGAATGTCGCGCTATTCCTTGAGTCTTCTATAACGGTCACCGATAGCAGACACGCCCGCTTATCGGTAAGCTTGCGTATCATAGGATCTACTACATCGTACAAATGACTGGCCAAGCCTTCACTAGAGCATTGATCAACAATGTAAGGTTTAAAGACATCCTTTCCCGATTGATCCTTCATACCAGTGAACTGCTCCAGCATCGGATCATCCTCATTAAAAACGCACGCATGATCCAAATTCTCGGATATCCAGTCGCGTAACGGTTTCAACTTTCCGAAATCCACGACAAACCCGCATTCGTCCAGCTCCCGGCATCCGAATGTGAAAGTGAAACTCCAATTGTGGCCGTGAATTTGTCGACAATGGCCTTCGTGCTTGTCCTGCCTGTGAGCAAACGGGATGTCGGAATAGGTTTTCTGGCAAGTGAACATCGGCTCTATGTTGTCAAACGCCAGCCTGCATTGACAAGCGTTTCGAGCTCGGGAGCATCCGCCTGATAGACCGTTGGGTCCTCCACTCCCGCCAGGAAGAATGCTTCTCGGCGCTCTATACAGGTGCCGCACCTCCCGCAATGCAGATCCCCTCCCTTGTAACAGGACCAGGCTTCGCCCAAAGGAGCCTTTAACCGGGCTCCCTCCGCCAGGATCTCCGATTTGCTCGATTCGACGAATGGACGGTAGAGACGGACGGACGTCCAGTCGCATTGTTGAATAGCTTGGTCCAAGGCAGCGGCAAAAGACTCCCGACAATCTGGATAGATCGCATGATCGCCCGAATGAGCTGCATACGCGACCCCTTGCGCGTCTTTCGTGATGGCCCACGCGGTCGCCAAGGATATGAGAATCATATTTCGATTAGGTACTACAGTCGACTTCATCGACTCTTCTTCGTAGTGCCCTTCTGGAACTACTGATTCCCTATCTACCAATCCACTGTGGCCAAACAATCCAGAAATAGCTCTAAGATCCGCTATTTGATGTTCGATCGCCAGTTGCTCGCAAACCTTCGCCGCAACATCGATTTCCTTGCGATGCTTTTGTCCATAGTCAAAACTGATCGCCCCTCGAATGTCGATGCCACGCTCTCTCATCGCATAAAGCATTACCGTAGAATCAATTCCCCCCGAGTAAACCGCGACGACAGATTCAGGATGCTGGACAGGGCCTAACGACATCGTGGCGGGGATAGAGATGCCTGGATTTCAAGTCAAGGCGTCCTTTGGCCATTGCCAAGAAATGCGAAGCCATCGAAGCAGCGCGCGACGTGGCGCCTATGCGTCTGCCAAGGCAGCGAAGGCCAAATGCGGAATCGAAAAGTAGCACAGGCATCCTGCCTGTACATGGCATAGAGCGCCCATTCCGTGATTAATGCAGATCGCATACAGCCACGGCTACCAGCCAATTCGGCTGGTTACGGAGAACCAGCCTTACCATCGGCTAGGCGGTTTTCAACCGGCTACTCGCTGTTAATTGGATAGATTGGACTTGAATTGACGCTGATGGGCCATCGTGGGAGGAACACTGGTCCTTCAGCAGACGAGCGGTCTCCAGAACCATATCCAAAATATTAATATCTATTTGTCAAACGAGTGATTCTCACTCGCTGCCCTTTGCCGGCCCCGGCATCCCCGGCTTCTTCTGGCATGGCTACAATAAAATCGCCGCCCGACAGCGAGAGATAGTCGAACTTACCGGGAGACGAATAGGTCATTTCCGGCTTGAAGCGAATCAATCGAGCCGACTTTCGATTTCTGGGGATTAGCAATTCACCCTTGGCGCTAGCTATCAATGTTCTGCCCGTTGGCGAAATGATCATGCTCGCCAAGGATGTCAGTTCTCGAACGACCGTTTCGATCTTCATAACTTCCGTAAAGTTGCGGCTGCTAACTTTGAATACAGATCCACGCGAAGCGCCTTGCAGATGATTCGCCAGAAAATAGACGGCATCTTCCTCTTGGTGATAGGAAATGTCGCCTGGAATACTCGATAATTTCATAACCTCTACGCCCGAAGGGCTCTGGCCGCTAAACATCTGTAGCAAACCCGAGACGCTGATTCGATACATGACGGGCTGAGCCTTGACGCGATTTCGAAATAAGTTACCGCCAATACCCGTATCGGCGACATAGAGATTCCCGCTCCGGTCGAAACTCATACTGTTCGGTGAAATCAGCGGATACTCGCCATTGAACCTCAAATCCGCTTCCGGGCTAAAATCCGCTTTGGCGAGCGTCTTGCCCGTCAGGGGATCGAAAAGAGTGAACCCAATCAGGTCATCCGATGCATTCTTCTCCATTCTGCCATCTTCCGATTCGATGAGCGGTGTACCCGAGACCAATATCAGGGAATCCTTCGGAGCCACCCCCTCGAGTTCGACTGGCAGAAAGTCAACATCGGAGGGCGCCGTCAATCCGACCACAAACCGCTTGCTGGCGACCTTGAATTGCAGATCCGAATCCACCGACATTTTCGTGATAGATCCGGCACCTCTCCGGGCGCCTACTTCCCCACGAGATCGATTAACGACAAACAAGGCCTTTCCATCTGGGGCAAACACAGTAGCGACCGGCCGATCGAATCCCGACAGATCTTCTAAAACTTCTGGCCGGGCCAAGCCTGATTTCACCAGGGAGAAAGAAATCGCGACAGCTAAAAACGAACGAAGAGATTGAGTCATCATAGGCTCGGGAAAAGGGTTAGGAAGTTAGCCAACCCTCTGATAACTGTCAAATCAAGGGTTTCCGTATTCGACGATCGGAACTGTGGACAGCCCCAATGGGATGGTGTTCGCCAAAAGGAAGTTTTCGGAACAGCTGATATCCTTTAGTTCGAAGGTCTTATTTCCAATCGGTAGGCCTTCGGCTCTGCCAAGCTGTGAATCCTATCTTCCAACGCTTTGGCATAGTCTTGGAGGGGTTTCATCTCATTCCGTACCGATTCCAAAGCGGCTCGAAATGCATCGGAATCGCTCCCTTCTCGACGCCGAACGCTCTTCAACCTACCTTGCAGATCCCGATAAGGACGCACAGCGCGATCGTTTCTCAAGGCATTCAGCTCCGCCAATTTCAAAGATTGCCGGTACCCAGGAGCATTCATCTTATCCTGCAGATAAACTCCTTCGCTCAGCTGTTGATCGCTCGCGGTAAGAACAATCAAGCCATTCATGCGAACCTGATAGCTCCCTCGTGGAAGCCCACGAACCACCAGCAAGTCATCATTGATCGGGATTCTCTGCAAAGCGGCTCGAAAGCCTTGGCTGGGGTCATCCATATACTTCCAAGGCTCGGGCCCGATAAATCCGGAGGCCGGGATCGCCCAGGGCAAGTATCGCGGAGTAATGGTAGCGGTTAGCCTGGCATCGGCGAACCGGTCCACGACAACTTCGCCCTCCGTTTGAACTTCGCCATTGGAGTGGAGATCGACTACCACCCGATTGACGAGCGATCTGTCCCCAGCGAATGACTGGGCCATTTCTACCGCCATCAAAGCCATTCCACTTGGATCGGGATGAATCGAATCCGGCGAGAGCGTGAATCCGGGCTCATCACGCCGCCGCCGCATCGTCTCGATCAACATGGCGTCGCCAATATCGATAAAAGGCGCTTCCCGCTGATTTGCTACCGTTCTCAGCCAATCTCCATAGCGAATCAGCTTGTCGTTGTATCCAGCATAGGCATTCAATCTCGCGAATCTAAAGTCCGAGTCGTTGAATCTTCGCTGATACTGCTCATGGTCGAACATAGTAGGGGACATTAGGATCGCTTGAGCGCCCAGGGCTTCAATGCGATCTATCGCCCCGCCTACTCCTGTTTGGTAGGCGGCGAAGTTATCGGCGTCGAATGGCCCGTATCGGCCATCGTTCATCCCCAATAGTATCGTGACCCAGCGGGGCTCTCGCCAAGCGATATCCTGATCGAAACGATCGAGAAGATCGGCTGCCGCATCACCCTTGATTCCCGCATTCGCGAAACGAAGCCTCTTGTCATGGAATCGCGTATACAGGAAATTTTCCAAATACTGGGTGTATCCACATTGATGGGTAATCGAGTCGCCTGCCCAAACTACCAAATCGCCTGTCTCAGGCTGGAACCAATCGTCCGCATAAACGCCCAATAGGGCGAACAGATTCGCGAGCAGCAATCCAACAAAACGTATCATGGGCGCCATGAATGCTTATTCACGATTTGAGGCAATCGTAGCAAGCGATTTTGGCGCGATACGGGGCTTCCCACTTCAACCCTACCGTTCAATTTCTTGACCGCGGATCATATTGAGAAGGGCGTTGAGGGCTGCTTCATCAGCGACCCGGAAATTAACGAGCCGAACGTGGCTGTCGGGTTGCGCCACATCCACCTCGATACCCCAAAGCGGATCGAGCGAATTTGGAAGCATAGCATAGCGAGCATCGCCAATTGTGTTGGGCTCATTCGGATGCCAGGCTAAATACCCATCGGAAAAATGGTCGAATCGATCAAGATCGTGACTTAAACGGGAGCTCGAGGGGATGCCTTTTTTTAGGGATGCCAGATCGACTCCTTTAGCCAGCCCTCCGGGATAGACAATAGGTTCCGCCTTCATTAGACCCACGCGTATCGCATCCACCCGGATATCCCCTTCCAATTCATACATGCCCCGCCACACAAGCAAATTACCTATCGATGGTTTGACAGTGAATCGAGTCGCTTCCGAGTGCCCTCTAGCCTCCGCCAACTCCCGTATCGCATTGGTCGCTCGCCTATTTTGAACGAAGCCGAATAACAAATACACGGTTGCAAAAGCAAACGCTAAACGAGTAAGTATCCGTTTTCGAGTGATAAATCCCGCTGCTAAAAGCGCCAATACGGTTCCCGTAAAGACCGGATCGATTATGGAAATTACATTCCAAGCGACTCGGGCTTCCGAGATCGGCCATAATAGGCGTGTGCCGTAGCTCGTGCAAGCATCCAGCAAGCCAGCAGTGGCGTACCCAAGCGTGGAATACTTGTACAGCGCGGCAAAGGTCACGCGCTTCCGGAGCAGCTGCCAAAGGAAAGAGGCGCATACAAGTCCTCCAATGGGAATGAAAAAGAGGGAGTGGCTAAAATGGCGATGATACTCGATATTCAGCAAGGGATCCCTCTCCGAGCGGATAAAGATATCCGCATCGGCGAGCATGCCACCCGCCCAGCCAACGCCAACCGCCAAGCGGGCCTCCGCCCGCTTGCACCAAGAGGCCGCCACGACCGCCCCCAACGCTCCCTGACTAATCGGATCCATCTATTTCTTCCTGCGAGCCCTGGTCATCGAGATATTTCCACTCTCCCCGGTACCGTTTGAAGCGCGACCTTTCACGATGCGACTTTGGAGACCCGCCGACGATGTAGTCCGCAACCAAAGATACTTTGCCGCTTTTGTCACTCGGCCCTCCTCCAACAACGCCCGTGACCCTCAAACCGATCCAACCGATTTCGCTGAGAGTATTTTCCAATTCCCTCCTTGTATCTCGATTCCTCGATTTAGGATGGGTCGTTTCTTCCAGGTAATCTATCGTATTCATTACATAGGCGCTGTAGCGGGAACGCATCAGAGCCTCGGCGGTCGATGGCTTAACGATTCTCTGAATAAAAGGGCCGCAACAGTCCGAATGAGACTTATCGCTACCGCATGGACATAGGGGCTCCTCTGTTTTAACTGATTCAGGGCCAGCATATTCACTCATGCGGATCGAATTGGATTTCCTAGAATCATCAATCACTCCCCCTGCTCAGGCAAAATGGGCAGTTTGAAGCAAGCCGCTTGCAGATGATTCCGCAACAACAAGTAGGATCCGGCAAGCGCCGGCGGATTCCAGGTCTTGCCCTCAAGGGCTTCAAAACGCCCCAGTTCGATAGGCGCCTCTGG
>MDTA01215842.1_pt1 | contig 26980 bp, 48 predicted proteins | sample 811151 | NCBI WGS metagenome assembly MDTA01 (sample SAMN05326648, study PRJNA326480) | marine metagenome | isolation source: seawater | place: Indian Ocean: South | collected 2010 | reverse complement strand
TTTGTAAGCGACCGGTCGTAGGTTCAAATCCTATCAATGGCTCCATGTTAAAAGCGGGAATAGCTCAGTTGGTAGAGCATCTGGTTGCCATCCAGAAGGTCGCGAGTTCGAGTCTCGTTTCCCGCTCCATCTAGGAGTAGAATAAATGCTGGAATCAATAATGATATGTTTGATTTGTTTCTTAGCGTTGTCAATTTCTTGGTTCATTCCAAAGGCAGGCACTGATGAGATCAACAAACCTCTAGGAAAACAATTTGCTGTAATTGCAGCAATAAGCATCCCAATTGGATTATGCTTTTCGTATATCTTTGGGATTATCTAAAACATCAACACCAAAAAGGAGTTACAATGGATAAACAACAGCTTTCAAACGTTTGCTATACTGCATCCCTTGCATCTGTAATTGTTTCAATTGCAACATGGGTTTTTATCTCACCGGAAGACCCAGCGCACGGAGAAAGATTTGCACTGTTTATTGGCTTGTGGGCGCCCACGTTAATGGGACTAGCCAATTATTACAAAGAGTTGGAGTAAAAAATGAATTTAGTCGAGTTTCTATTTGCTTTTGCAGCCGTATTTGGTTCAACTGCATTACACCTTCTTTGGACAGCGTTTGTCTATCGATTAGAGACCAATGACGACGATGTACAACAATCACTAAATGAACAAACGGGGATAACATGAGAAAACCAACAATATGGCTCATTGATATTGACGGGACAATTTGCGAGGACATTCCAAATGAGGAATCGTGGAAATTTTTGCTAGCAAAACCACTTCCTGGTGCGTTGCAAAAAGTCAATGAGTTTTATGAAAGAGGAGACAGAATAACTTTTTTTACAGCGCGAACAGAAGAGCATAAAGACGTAACTGAGACTTGGTTAGCTAAGCATGGCTTTCCATTTGAGTCTGTTGTATACAACAAACCAAGAATTAAAGAGGGCGAAGCTTATCATTGGGTTGACAACAAGTCTGTGTTTGCGACTTATTTGCCAGAGGGATTAAGATGAGGCAACAACTTTTGCAAGCAGCGCTGCTTAATTTTTTAGCAGATAAGGCAAAGGCTGAAGCAAATCTTGAAGTTTATTTAACAAATTCAGCTGGGATTGGCGAACATCCAGACGTCATCAAAGAAATAGTAGATTTGACTAAGTTAATAACCGAGGCTGACGAAGGTATCAAATATTTGGAAACAAAAATAGAACAATTATCAGACAAAATTAAAACTAGTTAATCTTGTAAAAATCCCACAAAAAGACTATAATAATATTAGTTAAGCGTCCTTAGCTCAGCTGGATAGAGCATCGGCCTTCTAAGCCGAGGGTCGCAGGTTCGAATCCTGCAGGACGTACCATCGGGGATATAGCTCAGCTGGGAGAGCACTTGCTTTGCACGCAAGGGGTCAGGGGTTCAAATCCCCTTATCTCCACTGGTTCTTTGAAAGTACGGACGTATCCCAGCGGTCTTATATGCCGTGCAATAAAACTAGGGTAATTGGTGCATGTGGGTTCAAGTCCCACCGTCCGTACCATGGGTCATTAGCTCAGTTGGCAGAGCATCGGACTTTTAATCCGTAGGCCCCGGGTTCGAGCCCCGGATGACCCACCACTTGGCAATAAAGCCATACAAAAAATCCTATGCGAGGACGCTAGGCGGAGTTGACTTACGCTTCGAAAATATGTCGGTACAGGCTCAACCGGCGAAGGTAAGCAGGGGCCAAATACATATAGGCACTTAGCTCAGTGGTTAGAGCGTCCCGCTCATAACGGGGTGGTCCAGGGTTCAAGTCCCTGAGTGCCTACTTATATCTAAATATACTTTTATTTTTTTGATGATAAGCTTATAATATTAGAAGTATGAGCAACAAATTTACGATCAAAGATGTAGTCGAAAAAAGAACTACGAACATAAAAAAGTTAGTTTCTAGATTTATAAGAGACATTCCCGATACACATGAATATCTTAGTCGACTTGATGAAGAATTAAGCATCGTTGAAAAGAAAGATTTTATAAAATGTTTTAACCAGGTATCGGACATAATAGAATATACAAGATCACGTGGTATACCACACGTTCTCAGAGGATCAGGCGCGTCTTCGTTGCTCTGTTATCTGCTTGGAATCACGAATATTGATCCAGTTAAGGAAAACATGGCATTAGCCAGATTCATGAATTATAACCGCGAAGACCAGCCAGATATTGATATTGACGTCCCGCATTGGGTAAGGCCAGAAATCCTGAATCATCTGTATGAGATATGGCCCGGTAGAGTCGCAAGAATTTCAAATGACGTAAAATACCGAGAAAAGACTGCTTTACGCAAGGTTCTCAAAGATCACGGTGTAAAAGGCCGCATTCCGAAACGTTTTAAGATTGAGGATTATTTTTTAGATCCGGATAAAATTAAGTCTATTAAAGATGAAGCCGCTGTGTTAATTGGTCAACACAGACATTGGTCGCTTCACTGTGGTGGGATTATCGTTTATGACGACAAAATTCCGGAAGATCTAATTCTTAAAGATAATCAGATTAATCTAACAAAGTATGATGTTGACGAGAAAAAACTCATAAAGATCGATCTTCTTTGTAACCGTGGACTGTCTCAGTTGTGGGAGATTGACGACCGGCCTCTTAATGACTATCCTGAAGAAGACAGAAACATATCCCACATGCTCTGCTCTGGCGACGTACTTGGGTTAACTCAGGCTGAATCTCGAACAATGAGAAAGTGTTTCATGGCGTTGCAACCCAAAAATTGGCATGACGTTGCTCTTGCGCTAGCGTTGATCAGACCTGCAGCTGCCGACGGGGGAAGAAAAGCCGCCTACTTTAGGGATCTTGGCGAGGGAAAAAAGAAGAAGATGATGATATATGATGATGATTCGATTTATTTCATCGCGGAATCATTAGGTATATCCATGGACGAAGCAGATGGTTATCGGCGGGCGTTCAAGAAAAGAGATGAGACAACCATTGGGAGATTTTATAGATTGCTCAATCGATCCAGATGGAAAGAATTACAGGTTAGGCAACTAAACGATCTCAATAAATATTCTTTTTGTAAGGGTCATGCATTAGCATATGGGCAGCTGGTCTGGGCGTTGGCGTATCATAAAGTCTATAACCCTAAAAAATTCTGGATGGCAACGTTAAAACACTGTAATTCAAGTTATAGAAAGTGGGTTCATTTTCGAGAAGCTCAATGTCATGACATTTTTATCAAAAACAAAGATCACAATTTACCAGTCAACCAACAATTTCTTAAAAATGGATGGTGGAGCGGTCGAGAGTTTTTGCCAGGCTGCGCTCTCGAGAACGCTGGTGGCGGATATTATATGTTCCGTGGTATTGTTGCCAACACAAGAACAATAAGAAGATACGGCAAATCTCTTAAGTTTGTGACGATAGGATATGCTAATCAGAAGTTTATTGACCTGGTGATAAAGGGTGACGTCTGGCAAGGCAATTATAAAGTCATCCAAGGCTGTGGAAAGCTTTGTAAAAAAGATGGATCTTCGTATATTGAAGTCGAAAAAATGTGGAAAACTTGGTTTAATTAAATTAAGAAACTGTATTGCTCTGATGCATAGTTATAATTATTAGATTATTATTGGAGGTTAATATGATTTTTGTACTGCAGTTTATCGCCGGGTGGATCTACGGCCATTTTTTTGAATACGTTGCTCATCGATGGATATTGCACGATAGAAAAAAATTTAAGAAAATATTTAAGCACCATTTCGGACAGCATCATAACATGTCAAGAAAAAACAATATGTATGATGAAAACTATGTAAAAATTTTCAACAGTAATAATCTATTTGAACCGTTAGCTTTGGGCATGCTTCTTCTTTTCCATCTTCCGCTAGCGTTCGTTGCACCCGGGTTTTTTACGGCACTTGTATGGTCTGTCTTGTCTTATTTTGTGCTTCATAGAAAATCACACATTGATGTTGAATGGGGGAAAAAATGGCTGCCATGGCATTATGAGCATCATATGGGAAAAAACCAGCATGAGAATTGGGGCGTACGGCTTCCAATTGTAGATTTATTTGTAAAATCATTTGTAAAGTAAGCATAATTTATTTATAATATATTGTGCCTGTAAATAGGAGGAGAGACATGAGTAGGCAATACGCACCAATCACATGTGAGGATGGATTTCGAATGTCAGTACAAGCTTGCAGCAGAAAGTATTGTACTCCACGCAACGATGAAGGCCCTTACCACGAAGTTGAGATTGGCTTCCCAAGCAACATGGAACCACTACTTATAAGATACGCTGAGGATAAGGCAAATCCGACCAATACGGTGTACGGATGGGTACCAACTCGAGTTTTGTGGGAAGTTATTACAAAACATGGTGGAATCAAGTCAGGCAACTTACCACCAACAATCATGTCTTCTTAAGTTCCGGAGATATTATGAACAGCTTATTAAATATTTTGGCTAGTAAAAACGTTTCGCTTGTTTGTTTCTTTCTTAACTGCTTATTTGCTTCATCGGCATTCTTTGCAGGAGACATGTTTTGGTGTGGCATAAGCTTTTTGTTTGCGATATTATGCTATTATAATTACGCAACGGCTGAAACCTAATGAATAAAAGCATTTTATGGCAGCGAAGAAGAATAAAAGTCGACTGCGACGGAGTGATCGTAGAGGCCGATGTTGTATGGTGGGCGAAAGATTACTTTGTCGAAATAATAAGCCCCTCTAAAAAAACCATTCCTGGAAAACATATGATGTATATGATTCCAAACAAGTTTGTATTTGATGAAAGAGAAGCCTCTCTAACACCTGGGCCTTCAGTCCCAATACTCAAGGAATGTAAAAATATGATCTACAACAGTTACAAAACATGAAAGATTATTTTGTATACATAGTTGAATGTTCCGATGGCACGTATTACACCGGCATTACAACAAACATAAAGAGACGTTTACTTGAACATAATTATTCCTTCAAGTCAGCGAAATACACGAGGTCAAGAAGGCCAGTAACACTTGTTTATTCGAAGCAAGTCGGCTCCCGATCAGAAGCACAAAAAGAAGAGTACCGTATTAAAAAATTAAATCGCGCTCAAAAACAACGCATAATTAAAGAAAACAGCGATTAGGCTAATAATTAGTATTAGTAGTTGGAGACGAAATGGGCGTAATTACAAAAGACGATGTTTGGAAAGCATTCTCACTTGTTATGTCGGTATTAATAATACCACTCGCAGGATGGGTTTGGAACACAAACGTAAAGGTTGCTGAGCTACAGAATGATCTTGGTGATGCAGAAGAGGTAATCCGTGTGCTCGAAAAAAAGATCGTAAGCTCCGACGACAACGCGCGGAACATTATAGGTATCGAGAAGGACATCGAATACATGAAGGGCAGCCTTGGTCGGATCGAACAGATGGTGACGAAATGACAACGACGTCCGGCTTATTCGTGTTGCTGTTCGCAACACCACATGTAATTGCAACACCAGGCTCAGATGATCTCAAAAAAGACATGAAGGCTTTAGAGTTGTTTTTGCAAGATAAAGAGGACCATAAGGAATATTGCCCAAAAGTAAAATGGGAGCAGCCAGATATCTCCGTATACAAGAAAGAATTGCAATCACAACTTCCTGAAGGGTGTAAAGAATGAGTCACGATAACTTACTTGACGAATTAGAAATGCTTGGGTTTTCGATGCTAGCAACAGCAATCGAAACCGAAAATCCAACTGTTGATGAAAGTAGATATTATCTGCAGGATATCGAAAGGGCTCGTCGCGAAACTACAGAAGATGAAATGCCAACCCATGTATATCACCGGGCGCTCGAGCTTGTTCAACAATATTTTCGCGAATATCCAAGAGGTAGGGGCATAAATGAATCATCACAGATAAAAAACATGATAGCGAAAATTATAAGAGAATCAAAGAAGGGTTTAATTAAAGAGGCAGGTTTGGCTCATCATGGTATATTTAGTGAAGACTACTTTTATGATCTATTTGTAGGCGAGGTAAACGACTTTCTCCAATCAGAGCCGGGCTCACCTTTTCTGACCAACATTGAGCAGGAAAGTATTAAGAGAGTTGTCCTCTCAGCGCTAGAAAACGTATTTGACGATTACGGAGAATCAAGATGAGAATAACAAAAACACAATTAAAGAGAATTATTAAAGAAGAATATGCAAAAATTCAAAAATCGCGATTAAGAGAATCCTTTCTTAACAATCAGGATTTACAAGATTTAGCTGAAGAGCAAGGCATTTACTATAAAGATTTCTATGATGTTCCTGCAATTTGTGAGTCTGCTCTTGAAGCCGGACTAATGACCCTAGAAGATGTTGATCGAGCAGCTGCTGACCTACAAGCTGAGGGTGTTAACACACCGGAGGATGCACTTATGTTGGGCGCACGGGCATATGCGATGGTACGTAGAATCCCCTCTCTGACTATAATTAATTCAGCTGTAAAAGAGCATCGAGGTGGCCGATGGCCAATGAACCCAAATCCACGATTTTATAAATCAAGTTTTGTACCGATGATCCTTTGGATAGTGACAAGATAAACAATTTGGAAAATGAAATGAAAATCACCAAAAGACAACTTAGAAGATTTATCTTAAAAGAAATGCCTGGTTTTCGGAGCCCAAACCAAGATCCCTATCATACTATTAAGATTTCTGATGAAACAAGACGGAACGCCGTTGCTGCCAAAAAAATGTTTCTTGGCGAATTCCCAGAGGTAGAAGTAAGTATTGATATCACCGGGCATCGACTTTCGCCAGGTACAGATGGGTTTATTCTGGTTGATGGAAAAAAAGCTGTTAACATTTCAGGCGGCCGGAAGCATCTTACCGCCAATGAAATGCTTGACAAAATGAAACAAAGTTATTTAGGTGAGGGAACTAAAATGAAAACAACAAAAAGACAACTCAAAAGAATTATTAAAGAAGAGCACTCTAAGATTCAGCTCGAGCAGAGCATTAGAAGACAAATTCGCAGAACACTTATGGAAGATGCAGGCAAAAAAACTTTTATCACCCTTGGCAATGTTGCGCAGCTTACAAGAGATGACGATAGAGACTTGCTCTATGATGCTGAAAGAGGCTTAGGTGGCGTAGAATTTTTTGATGGCGGTGGCTACGGCGATGATTACATTGGCGGCACCCTTCAACAACTTGAACGATTTATTGGATTACCATCTGCTTCATGGATGAGCATGACCGACCCTGTTGGTCCACAAGATAACGAAGATTATATTGCTGGTAGATCCAGCGCAACTGACTACTCTTTCAGAAGGTAAATAAAATGAAAATCACAAAACGACAGCTTAAAAGAATTATTAGAGAAGAAAAGGCCCGTATCCTCGAGGAAGCGGCTCATTCGTTTGACCATGCAGGTGATCACTATGTTGGTGGTGTGCGAATGACTGGTCCAGGGGCTGATTTAGCTTTTGGCTCAAAGAAGCGCGATGATCGATCGATTGCAGATAAAGTCTTAGACATGAACGCAAGACAGCATCGCGACTTGCTTATTTATATAATTGAAAACGCTCAACAAACTCTTGGTATTGCAGGTGTCGAAAAAGCAATTGCAGACGCCATGGCAAAATTACGATAGGAATAGAAATGAAAATCACAAAAAGACAACTTAAAAAAATCATAAAAGAAGAAAAAGCAAAATTGCTTAAAGAAAATATGGCGCCCAGTAATACAGCTGATTTGGCAGAAGATGCTGCGCATGCAGCATTGGCCTACATTCAGGCGGAAATGGGTATTCGTTTTGGAGATAACGCTGGTATGTATTGGTCAGGCCCTGAATGGGACCAATTAACTGCCATGCTTGAAGATTATATTAAGTACGAGATTAAAACCGAATACGGCGGTATGTAAAGGAGAGGACAGTCATGAAAATTAGAAAAGATCTACTTCGCAAAATTATTAGAGAAGAGTATTCACGATTGCTCAACGAATACGGGCCACTTGATGGAGAAGGTGCAGCTGATCAGGTCATTAAACGCATGCGTGGTGTTCCCGCTAGCCCCAAAAGAAAAGCACACGGCTGGATGGAATTCATTGAAATGGCGGAGGCAGGAGATTACGCAGGCGCTGGAAACTGGATACAAGGTCTTGCAAGCGATCACGGGGTCACACTATCGCGTGAGGAAGAAGACGGATTTATTGAGTCTGCTGCATATGGCGGCACACCCCATGAATTAAGATACGCATGGAATGAATTTCTATCAATGCGTGGTATGTGATTCTAGCTGCGTACGATTGCGGCGCTGTTTTTAATCACATTTAAATGTATTTTAAGATTTTTATATCCTAAAATCGGATACTCAAAGCAAACCCACGCATACTCATTTTCGACCGAGTAACAGTAACCCTTAATGCCCTCTGGTATGCAGCCGCTCTCCTTGTAAAATTTAAGTATCTGGTTTTCGTATTTCATGATGCCCTATAAATTAACTATCTAGCGACTCCATAAATCTAATATATCTTTTCAAGGCGCCATCAGTTGGGTTAACTTCACGCCATAGCCCAAGATAAAATATGGCATCGGAATCCGCTGCGTATTTGCCACACCCGTATAATTGTTTTGTGTCAGAAAAGCCGGCAATGAACTGTTTTGACATTTTAATAATTGTTTTTGCTCGTTTGTTGTACATCCCTAAGGATTTTAGATATTCTTTCATTTCAAACTCATTGGCTTCAGAAGCATCCGCGGCTGACGGCCACTTTTTAAAAAAACCATCGATGATTGGTTTTACTTGCCGATGGCTAGTCAGGTTTAACATCAAACAGCAAACTAGCATTTTCCATCTGTCTGGAAAATATTTTTCTTGTATTAACGGACACTCCCAATTGTTTAACTGTGGCGGCTGCCAAAGTACTTCATTCATATAACCTCCTTTTATTTATAAAATTATACTATAATGGTATTATATTTATAGGCATATATTGGAGAAAAATATAGTTTATGAATGATGAAAAAATAAGACTTGTCGTGTCTGACACCCACATTGGCAGTTTGTATTCAAAAGAAGCTAAATTACTTGAGCTGCTCAGGTCAATCAAATTTGATGAGCTTGTTTTGGCTGGTGACATTATAGATTTTATCAAAGTACCTACGTTCACAGATCGTAGTGCAAAGCTTTTTGATTTTATTGCAAACATCGACAAGCCCATCATTTACATAGTTGGTAATCATGATATTGGCTTCCGCAACATGGTTGGATCATGCGTAAAAAATATAACATTCGTTGACAGTTACGATTTTAACTATGCCGGCCGCAAATACAGAATACAACACGGAGATCAGTATGATGGGGGCTTGGTAAAATATCCTTTTTGGATGAATATCGTTTCAATCCTCCATGATTTCTTCGAGCGTAAGTTTACGATCAACCTTGCCGCCTGGTGGGTTGGTTTTTCGAAAAAGAAGCATGAGCTTAGGCGGATATGGGATATTGTTAAAAAATGGAACGATGATGCCGACGTATTTATAATGGGACACACTCATAATCCGGAGGCCGTCATTTGGGTAGACAAAGACGAAAGGATAAAAACATATATCAATACAGGCGATTGGATTCAGCATAGCACATATGTTTTGATAAAGGAAGGTCAGGTTCGCCTAAAAAACTTTGGTAATTAGTTTCGTAGCAAAGTAATTATCTACGAATGGAGATTAAGCATGAATACACGCAACTTGCGATTGGCAATCCGAAACATCTTGCTCGAGACTTTTCTTAACGAAGAAGCTTCAGTTATTTTTGACGCGGAAGCAATCGACGTGCAACCAATTAAGGGTACTGTTGAATTTGATGAAGATGGCGTCAAAGTAGAGCCCACTAAAAAGAAAACTAAGCCGGCAAAAAACTGGAAAGAGTACATAGTACAAACAGCAGAAAAATACAAAGGCAGTTTGTACGATGGCAAAGAAGTAGATGCAGAGTATTTAAAGGACTTTGTCGAAAAGTATCGACAGATTGTAAATACATATCTACTGTTTGTGAAGCTGCTTAAGACTGAAGAAGACAAAGATAATGAAATCGCCAAGAAAATGGCTGAAATACTTTCCGATCCAAAGATCATGGGCTTTTCACCGGATATGGATGATAGTTTTGGTGCGTTCAAGAAATGGTATATGACTTTCAATAAAACAGAAACAGCAGCAGCTTTGAGAGAGGCAGACGTTTTTGAAAAGAACTCAAAATATCTTAGTGCAATCGCGGTTGCACAGGCTATAGATACCGCAGAAGAACTGATGGACGGAGTTGTCGAGAAGGATGGTAAACCAAAAGAAACACTACAAGTTCCTCCGGAAATTAAAGAAAAGCCAGAAGCTGAGCAAAAGGCCGCAGTCGAGGGTGCGAAGAAAAAACTTGGAGCCAAAGTAAAAGAGAAGCTTGCCGGTGCATCAAAGGCACTTGCAGCTAAATTCAAGCCGCCAGAACCAAAAGAAGAAGAAACCAAAAAAGGCGACGGGACTGATCCACGTGACGAGAATTATGCTTGGACACTTTCTCCCGAAGGAGTGCCGATGGATCATCCAGCAATGAAAGCATTGGACGCTGACGGTGACGGAACAATCTCCCAGATGGATCTCACCAAGTGGAATTTGGGCGGCAAAGATAAATATTTGGCATCAGTAGGTCAGAAAAAGTTCCGCGCCCCGGGCGATTAAGGAAAAAACGTAATCGTATAAAATTATTTAATTTTTTGTGTAAACTCCGTTATTTTGTGGTAAATTACTATAGTAACAATCGCGGAGTCACCGTATGAAATTTAGTAAAGAAAGCCCAAGATCACAACGCGGATTCAAATGGCAAGAGCAGCTTCTTCTTGAGTTGCGTGAAAAAAATTATGTCGTCGATGATGTTAGGGAATACTACAAATCCCAGGGTATAGAAGACACCTATGAACTTTGCAGGCTCGAACACAAGTATGGCGATTTAATCATCCGTGGCGATAAGGATATCTTCCTTGAATGTATCACCGTTCCAGAAAAGAAGAGTTCTATTTTTCCAGAGCGCAAGCTTAAGTTTGTTGGCGATAATTGCTGGTTCGCCTTCGAAATTTCAAATGGCCAAAGAGTTTATGTTGCTTCGAAGACTTGGAACAAATATGCCTCGAAGCTTGACAGGGTCGAAATAGCTGGCAAGGGCTTTCGTCGATTTAGCGCTAGAAATCTTTTGAACCTCCGCGCAAAGTACACAAAAATTGAAAGCATAGTCCAAGCACCAATCAATGAATGAGCTACATTTGCACATTGATGGCTCGATAAGAAAAGCAACTTTAAAAGAATGGCAGCCAAATTTAAACGTCGAGACGTTTGGCTTTAAGAATGGTATGTCACTTGAAAAGTGTCTGGCGTGTTTTTCATCAACCGTCTCTGCGCTTAATAGTTCGAAAAGAATTACAAGAGCCGTACGTGAAATATGTGAAGATCAGAGTAACATAGGTGTACACCGTACTGAATTGAGGTTTGCCCCGCACATACACGGATTAATGCCGCATGACGCAGTTGATGCAGCCATTCGCGGGCTGGACGGAAAATCCTCTTTGATATTATGCGGTCTTTACGGGGACCATCCGGATATTATCGCATCTTTTGTTGATATTGCAATAAGAAATAAAAAGGTAGTTGGCATTGATTTAGCTGGCGGCCCGTTACCTCACCATAAGTGGAAAATTAAAGATTATAGTATGCCGTACAGATTTGCAGCGGAGAACGGAATAGGAAGAACAATTCATGCTGCAGAAGGTAGACATCCAAAAGAAATAATCGATGCGATATTACATCTAGATGTACAAAGGATTGGCCATGCATGTACTCTAGACGCGTCAGAACGCGCAGTATCGCTTGTAAAAGAGAAAGACATAGTGATTGAAGCATGTCTTACCTCTAATGTCCATGTGGGCGTATTTGGAAGTCTAGCAGAACACCCAATAAAAAAATGGATCGGCAAGGGTATACGTGTAAGTATTTGCGCAGATAATACTCTTATGAGTAGATGCAATACGATTTCTGAATTACAGGCTGCTAGATCAGAATGCAATTTAAACGAGGCTGAAATAGAGTGGATAAAAGCATCTTCCCAATTTGGACTTTTTGAGCGGGAGAAAGAATGAAGAATATAATTTTGGCATTAATGCTTGGATGCGGTAGCGATATCGCGATCATAACAACCGAAAAAAAACCAACAGACACGGGCCAAAGTGTTGTGGTTGACGAAGATGCTACAACTGAAACAGATAGCAGCACGGATGATGATACAAACTTACCAAATGAAATGACTGACCTCACCGTAGGCTTTGCAGAGATTTCATTAACACAAATTGCATGCCCTGCGTGTATGGGTGTTTCAAACGAATTTGATATATACGCAAATCTAAAACTCCACGAGCCAACAACCGGTGGCTACACCTCACAGCTTACGCCTGTGGGCACATGTGCGACTCAAGAGTTTGGTTCATACGTTAGCTCATCACCGCTGAATATTACAGGGACTGCAGCTTTCAATTCTATACAGTTGTATCCGGCCGGGCCTAGCGAATGGACCGCTTCAAATCTGCAAGAATTCCAAATCCCACGTAGGGAATCTATTACAGTTATTACTGACGAAACCACAATACCAAACGCTTTCGAAACACTTGAAGGATTTGATGATGTCCAGCCTTGGGAATTAAGATATGTCGACCCGTCATATGCATTTGCCGCAATTGTTTCAAAACAAGGCACGACTTTTACCTGGTACCCAATAATTAGTGGAGCACAGTTTGAAGTCATGATCGTTGTGTATTCACCGGATGGGTCTCAAATATTGGGACTGGTGACGTGTATGGAAAATGATGTTGGTTATATAACAGTACCAGGATCATACTTCCAGGGATATCCTACGTGGGCTTTAACAGCAATTTATTTAACAAGACATAGAACAGACAGGCAACCCGCATATGATTTAAATGGATGGCTAGAGTCCCATCAAACATGGACCGTTCTCGGTACGGGACACATCGAATAAAATATTATACAACTAATTGGAAGTAGATAGTATATATAGACAAATCAAGGAGGTGCACGTGCACATTTTACTATTAGCTCTTTTTGCTTGCTCTTCAAACACAGAGACGGTAACTGAGACACCACAAACAAACGAAACAACGGAAGCTACGGCAGTAACAAACGAAACTCCAGCAGCTAATACAAAAACCACAAAAAATGAGAACACTGAGACACCTCAGACCAAGACCGTTGCAAATGAAAATGGTACAACTCAAACTACCACACAAGCAGAAAACAAGCAAACTACAAACGAAACAAACCAGGAAACAACTAATGAATAGTTTACTTTTACTATTATTAACCGCATGCGGTGACAAAGCAGATGACGACACTTCATCTGTAGTGGACACTGCGACCGAACAACCCGAAGAATCCGAAGAAAGCAACGAAAGCGAAGCGTCTGAAGAAACCGAGGCAGGGTAGGTCAAAAAACTAAAACACAAACTCTCCCCCCTAAATGTGTTTGGCCCGGGCAATTGCCCGGGCTTTTTATATTTATAAACATGTACAGGAGATAAACATGTTTAAACACTGCAAGGAACAGAATCTATCCTACTTTGCCCACCTAAAACAAGCGTTTTTTTATTATTTGATAATTCAAAAATCTGCAATTGCCGTGCTTATCCATTCTGTAGCACCCTGTTTTTTCGAAGATTATGCGTCAAAACAAATAAAGAAGCTATCAGACCATTTTCAGAACAAATAAATATAAAAACAAAAAATCCTTGGTAAGATATTAGAGAAGGCTAAGGAGTATCAATGATAACCAAAGATGCAAAACTGTTTTTAATCAAAGCACTGATTGAGGGCGTTGAATGTAATCTTAGATCCATTAGTGAAATGGAAGATTTTATCGACACATACAAAACTATACTTTCTGAAAACCGGTTATTTAAAGGAAAAATGATTGGAGATATCGATGGCTTGCTCATCGAAGACGAAACTGGCATGCCTGTTGCTAGTGTTATTGTAACTGGCAAAAGAATAAAGTTTCATCCGTTACTTGACGATGTTGCACTCGATCTAGAGGTTGCGGAGATGCTTGCGCGGGTTGTAATTGCTTCAGTGTCTGCACTTCTTATCGAAGAACAAAAAAAGAAGCTAGCCAACGATCTAGAAAAAGAAACAGAATTTAACAACAACGACTTTGGAATCATAAAATAAGGAAATAAAATGCAAGTTTTAGATGAACCAACAATTAAATCAAAGATTAAATCTGGTGAAACGATATACCTACAGTTTTCTGCTGATTGGTGCGGACCATGTAAATCGTTGACAAAATATATTGAGACGAATCAAGAGAAATATCCGGATATATCTTTTTACAAAGTTGACGTTGATAGCTGCACTTCTGATTTTTTGAACTCCTATAAAGTATCATCAATTCCAAAATCTGTGCTGCTCAACAATGGCAATGAGCTCGGCGAGTTTGTTGGTTTTAATCCAACAAAATTTGAAGAGATTATCAGACTATACGAAAATCCGGAGGCGCCATCGAAGTAGTAACCGTCAATCATTTTTAAGGCTAATTTTTTAATAATTTAAATGGAGAGATCAAATGAATCAAAAAAGACAGTCTCACCGCAGGTATAAGGAAATTATTTCAAAGATTGCAAAAACACGGTCTCATGAGCCAAATCAAAATTATGCGATCGCAAAATCTTACTTGCGTGCACTTCACCCAGATTGGGACGAAGTAAAGTTGGAAACAACAGTGCTTTGGGATGTCCGTGAGTACTTTAAATCGCCAGCTAGATAAAGAACAAAATAACGCAAACCCATAGTTATTAATATGGGGGAGGTTTCCATACCCGTTTTTCGGGTATGGTTTTTTATTATGTTATGCAATTTGCAAAAGGCGATATAGTCGTAATTACTGGAATCAAAACAGTTTCCAGAAAACAGTCTGAAGTTTTGGCTGAATTATACGAAGTGCTACATGTTGGATCACATGAGCTTCTTGTGATACCACGCACAAAGTATGCGCGCGACCCTTTTAAAATTGAAAAACTACGCTGCATCAACGTTATCGATCATGCAAAAAACACCGCCGGAATAAAACATGATACACCAAAACCAAAACTTGGATCGCTTGTATTAGGTTTTGACTTGGATTATTCTGGTAAAATCAAAAATCAAGTTATTGGTCATGTTGCTGAAATTATTTACAATACCAACTCAAAAGTCTACTACATGGTTTCCGCAGAAAATAAGTTGACAATGTTCGAAGAAAGCAAGATTCTCCTCATCGATTAAAATACTTATAAAAAAATAATATGAGGACTAAATGAAAAATTTTGAATACAATCCTCTCCGTGAAACCGTGTTAGATATCATGGACTTTGGAGGATTTGTCAATGCGCATGCACATCTAGATAGGGCATATACTGTCACCAGAAAATCATTAGCACATGCAAACGACCATTTATTTAAAAAATGGACTTTTGTTGACGAAATAAAAAGCAAGTCCAACGTTGAAGATTACAAAACAAGAATAAGCACGGCGCTTGCAAACCAAACGTTTTTGAGAACCCAAGCAGTGTGTTCGTTTGTTGATATCGATCCAATATGTGGCCAAAACGCACTCGTCGCAGCCAGACTTTCGGCCCATGAGTACGAAGAACAAATTAGGCTAATCATCGCATGTCAAACTCTTAAGGGTGTTCTCGATAAAACGGCGAGACGAACGCTTGAAGCTTCCCTTGAGGATGTCGACATTATCGGTAGTTTGCCTGGTGCAGACCCTGGAAAAGAGGACAAACATTTAGATGTTGTCATGATGTGGGCCAAAAGCCTAGGCAAAAGACTTCATGTTCATGTTGATCAGCTTAACAGCCCGCTGGAAAGAGAAACAGAATTGCTCGCGAGAAAAACTATGCAGCATGGCTTGGAGGGACACGTGACAGCTATTCATTCAATTAGTCTTGCAGCTCATAAAAAAGCATATAGGCGCGAAGTGTATAAAATGGCGTCCGATGCCGGATTATCATTCATAACATGCCCATCCGCATGGATTGACCATAAAAGAAGTGATGAACTTATGCCAAGTCACAACTCAATAACTCCAGTCGATGAAATGCTCGAGCAAGGCCTTACAGTTGCGATAGGTTCGGACAACATTTGTGATGTATATAAACCATTTTGCGATGGCGACATGATTAACGAGCTTCGACTTTTAATCGATGCTTGTAGAATTTACAACCCTGTCGACATAATTAATATTGCAGTGCATAACGGCAAAAAAGTATTAGGAATTGAAAATGAATAAAAACAAGTGGTCGCGACAAGACGTCGTAAATTGGATGAGGATGATTAACGAGTGCGGATGCGAAGAAGAAGAGCATTCTATTCATGGCGACACTATGTACAAGGCTGGATTTGAGCCTTACGCTTTACGGAACCAAGTGCAAATGCACGAAGGTGCCGCGCATGCGCTCTGTCCAGATACGTATTCTAAAGTTGCTGATGCAGTCTGCGAAAACCCGCACGCAATCCTTGAGTCACTTAAACCAATAATGAGGGAAATTGGAGTTGGTTGTCCACAAAGTTTTGCAAAAGCGATCGCAGACGTTTTTCTTGCTGGTCAGGACATGGGTATCATAAAGCCGTTTAACACGGAAATGTAATGAACCGGTATAACGCACGTAATCAATGGAATTCATTGCTTGAATCATATAGGCTGATTGCAGAGGCTGAAGATGCTGAACTAAAAAAGCTAGCCGACGAAGTGGAGCCTCAAAAAGTCAGAACTTGGGAAGATCTTCGTGGGCTCTTTAAAGTTCTTCTTGATAAAAAAGATTTGGAAAAGGCAGCTGCTGGTGGTGGAGCAGCTGGAAAGCTTGCAAAAAATATTATCGGTGTGATTCCTGGTTTAAATTCAATACAAGCATTATGGGGTGTTGCTGGAAGTCTTAAGGACGTAAGAAGTCTTGTTAACACCGCTTACGATTTAAATGATAAAAAGGCAGAAAAATCCCCAATGCTTGATACATTAAATGTAGATGACGGATATGCAGAGATTTTGGATGATCGCATTGAGGATGAGTTTTTAAATTGGTTCATGTCGACATATTTAGAAACGGCTACTGGACCAATCGACCCGAAAGTTGACAATGTTAATACAGTATTAGAAGAATTTGTTAAACAACGAGGGGATGGCGCTGAAACTATAATTGACGCAGAAACATCTGCTAAGTTTACAGATCTTGAAATACCTGCTAAAGTAAGCATAATTGACAAGTTGGGCGCCGCAGTAAAAGGATTATTTGACGGCATAATATAGAGGAGAAGCCTTGATAAAAGTTGGAAACAGAGTTAGCCTTTTTCATAACATTGGAAAAACTGGAACCGTTGCAGGTTTAAAGCCAATTGCAATAAAAACTAGCTTCACAGGCGGTACGGCCACTAACTCATGGTTGATCATCGTAAGATGGGATGATAACACCAGTACCGAGGAAAAGATCGGTGATGTTATGAGAATCGATTAACTAGCAATAAGGTAAGATTTTTTTATATCTCCTGCCATAGTTATATATGGGGGAGAATATGGATGTACAATCTTGGGGATTTGGTGTGGGTAACTAAAAGCACCTCCTCGGTAGCACACGAGGGTTGGGCGCTTGTGGTCGACAAAAAGTCGACAAAATTAATGGATGAAAGCTGCATGGTAGACATAATAGTTTTCATCGCTGGCCATTGCAAACAAATTTCTCCCGATAGAATAGTGTCTTTTAATTTTTTAAAACGACACCCCGGAGAGGAATATGACAAACACTAGTGAAAAAACTTGTGAAAGATTTACCTTTGGTCAAATTATATACTATACAACGGCTCATCTAGGGTTGTTAATCTCGCCAGAGAATGGCGAGGACGTATGGCGCGCAGGATTATTTCTAAAATATCTTAACGACGGAGATGAATCCTGTATAATAATTGACTCGTTTGGTAAAGAAAGAAAATGCCCTCTATATATGATCCAAACCATGCAATTGTAAACGAACAACCATATCTTACGATCGGGTCGTTAGTAACTTATGGTTCTGTCGCTAATTGCGGGAAAAATAGACAGCTGGGCATAATTATAGGAGTTGAAACTTATAATTTTGGAGTAGGCGAGTGCATCTTTCTCGTATACACCAACGGACAAATAGTAAAAACTTCACTCGTTTTCCTGGTCATTTAAATGTCAAAATACAGTTTAAAAATTTTACTTGAAGATGCAGCAACAGAATTCGATGCAGAGGCTGCGGTAAGTTTTTTCGGCGATACGGACGAGAGAATAAAAAAGTCACTTTCAAAGTCAGTTTATAATTTTGGTGACAGTCCAAAGTCTGGAAACTTTGAGCCTCAATTTCCTAGTGGTGTTGCTGGGCAAATATCTAGTACAGCTCCTCCGGTGGATCAAGTGACCGGTGCTGATTTTGAGAACATGGAGCAAAAAACAAGAATAGTTGGTGGTAAGCCGGTTAAAGATGATAGAGAAAACATAAAGAAAATAAAAACAGTTTTAAATACCCTTATGGATCGAGACCTATCTACGAAGACTCTTTCTATAGGCAGTGAAACTTTTGTGGTGCCGCATAAAGGTAACCTGTTTGGAATAATTTATGGCCATATGGGTCGGCAAAATCCAATATACCGTGACCTTTTTAGGATGGGTGAACTTTACAAAGATTATGTTTCAATGGGCGCAGCTGCAATCGGTGACTTCTACGAAGATTTGGCCGCAGGTGTTTTCGGATTCGGAAACACAAATATCGCAAAGCGAGATGCGTCGGGCACAAAGAGGAGCGAGTTCGCTGACGTTTTTGGTGAGGACACTTTCTTTTCTGTAAAAGGATCAGATTCGGGTAGTGATGGATTGGCCAAATCCCGCGTAAAGATTAAATCGATGTTTACTTTTTTGGCTGGACGCCCTGGTATGACAGCAAGGTTGGGTGTAATAGAAGGCGGCAAAGGCTGGGGTGGCCGTGGTGGAAGGAGATTGCCTGATGACTATTTTTTATTTCACATACGCAAATCTGCTCCAGCTGATTGGACATTGAACAATATTGAACTATCTCTTGATGCCAACACTTATTACACATGTGGTATATCAGGAAAAACACCGATACTTGTTCGTAAACAAGGAGATTCTTTTGTCCCTGTTGATGGCCAAAAAGTAAAATATCTCGAAAAAGAAAAAGAACTAATGGAAAAGGAAGGTATTGTACATTGCGATACTGCTAAGTTTGGCAGCGAATACGGACTACGATATCACCGGGACGATGGTTGGCACTGGGGTTCTTTTGCCGGTAGCAAATCTTGGGTTTCAAATGTCGCGTCGGCCACTGCATTTGATACGGTTTATTTTATTTTGCCCAACGTGCGAGGCAAAGAACGGTCATTGAGACGAGCAGCTCTTGAAAGCGTTCCGGCGGAGGAAAGGCAAAATTATATGGCTGATCAGTGGGCAGATAGGGAAGCGCCAGATTGGTCCGAAGAGGCCTACTTTTCAGAACATGACATGCAACTTAAAGGTTATATTGATCGATCTGAAATTAGATTTGTTGATTTAACGCCTGAAGGCAGGGATAAATACAAAAAAGATTACGAGTCTTGGGAAAATGAAAACGAAAATGCGTACCAAGCTGCAAAAGAGCTTAGCCTCGATAAGGGACGGTTGGCCGACAAAGTTAAAATAGTTTTTCGTAGTTTTGAAAAGATTGATCCTATCAAGGCAAAAACCTTGCAGGATCTTGTTGACGAAATTTACAGCATGGTTGCAGAAAGCAATCATCACGACGAAGATCTCTTGATAGAATCAAAAGTTCTTCAATATTTAAGACAAGCAAGATTTAAGCATTGGTCAACAGGGATATAAAATGAACAAGAAATATAGCATTACTGAAAGATTGTTTGGCCGCGGCAAAATAAACGAAGCCGCGCTGGATTTAACAGAACTTGAAACCACTGCAATCACCGCAGATAAACTTGTTGCCGGCGGTGAATATCTCATTAGACTTGTTGGTGGACGTAGCCAGTTTGCAAACTTTGCGATACCGCTCGACTTCACATCAGATACAACCTACGTAACTGATGATGCAAAACGTACTGCTATGATTAGCACAATAAATACTGTTAAGGCAGATCCCGCACTTCTAGCGTTGATGCCAAAATTGGCGCAAGATTTACCCGCAGCAGATTTGGTAAAACTGCTTTCATCCGACGAAAGAAAAGCCTTGACGGGTGGCGGAAGAAACCCACTAAAACTACAGCCAATCAGGGATATTGCAACTGAGCCGGCTAATCTAATAACATTGTTTTTGGCTCAAGATAAAATCGATATGTCCAAAAGCTTCCCGCCGAACACTGCGTCCGTAATGTATGTTCTTCAGGTCGACTCCCAAAACCCAAAGGTTACTGTGCAAGAAGTCATGCAAAAACCAAATGGAAAGTATAAAAGAGTAAAGGGAGCAAGAGAGCTTATACGCGGCAAAGTTTATCTAAAACGATTCGACAAAGAGGGCAACGCGAGTTATGGAACAGTTAGAGGTTTTCGAGATACTCTAGGCGATGCGTTCGCCGTAGGAATGGACATAAAGCAGTTACGCACTGCAAATATAATCAAACCTGGCGAACTTTACTCAAGTGGTATAGGCGACGAAGCAAAGAATAAGTTCAATGCTATGAGTGACCAGCAGAAAGCGGCAGTAACCAGCTTTCTCACCCCGGGAACGTTTTATAGCTGGAGCGAGGCTTTTAATGCAATTTACCCTCCAGGTACAACCCCAACGATTCATAATTCATCAGGTCCGGACAGCAAGCCTCTAGTTGAGGCTGAGCTCGTCACACTTTTTAACGAGACTGTCGGTGATGCAGGTAGAGGGGAGACACTGATCGCCTCAATTTTCCCTCTTTTTGTTACCATCGGCGCTGCAGGAGCAGCTGCTGGAGTTGACTTGGTTGATGTTGTTAATGATAGAAACTATGAGGTCAAGGAGCCAAATTTCAGATCCGGTACAAAAGGAAGACCAAACGCTGGGAAATTGATAGATGATTTGAAAGGTTCTCTCGTAGAGATCAAGAAGATTATATCAATTATGAAAGCCGATAAAAAATCGTTGTACACTTTTCAAAAGGTTAAGGCAGATGTTTCCGCCATCTATAACGTCGACCCATCAGCACCACGTTCAAGGCCGACATTAGAACAGGATGACGCTTTTTCTGATTATCTTGCAGAAATGTCCGGATGCAAAGCATGTGATGAACAAGTTTGGGCTGTGCTTGAAAGTAGAGTTCAAAGCGCATTTCGGGCGCAATCTGATACAGAAGGACAAACGTTTATTGATCAAGCACTCGACGATCATTTTGATACAATGACAGCACAGATCGATCAGGACCTTGCAATGGTAAAAAAAGGCGAGGTTCCGCAGAACCGCGCACTAGAAGTTGAAACCCTAATGGGTCGTTTACATTATGGAAAATACGTTAACAAATCAAAGGGTTCAATCATAAAAGACTTACCGCTTTTTGCCGGCGCTATTTCAAACACAGGTGACATTGATTTTGTTGTCCTTAAACAAAATATTCTTGATGCTTACGCAGAAGCTGTGAATCCGGAGAAAGCTTTCGCAGACACAAACATCATAATTTGTAATGAAAGCGGATACCGCGTTTACACACCTCTTCAACTGAAGGAAGCCATCAGACAGGGTCTCGCAAAAGCTGGGGTTACCCAAGGTTTACTCGGTATGAACATACCAGATATTACTCAAGGTCCATTGGTAAACATGCAGCAGTCGTCCTCAACTCAACTCGCAGCATCATACAATCGCGACCTGCTTGGAATACTTACAGAATGGGCCGTAAAAAAATAACGGATCAGACAATACCTATAGTAAATAACATTTGCCACCATGAGAACGTAAAATGAAAGTAACCAAAGAACAAATAAAAAAATTAATAAGAGAGGCATCCCAAAAAAATGTGCCAATCGATGACTATTTAGAGAGCATCGGCTTTGATGTTGATCCATCGATGGTCGATTTACTTTTTGTTTTAAAACCATTTGGATTTATGGTTAAGCAGCCAATGGCTATGAAAGGAAAAATGACCTTGGTCCGACCAGCAAAAATGCATCGTACCGGTACTATGATCTTTGATGATCTTGACGTATATGATTCTGGGGAAGTAGATCTACTTATACGCTATCCACACTCTAAGTATGTTGGCTTTAAAAGCCTTGAACAGGCGGCAATGGAACTTCCGGCAATTCTTCAAAAACAGGATGATAATAGACGGCCAAATATGGCAGAATCAACTAACATTTTAAAACGTCAACTTAAAAAAATTATCAGAGAAGAATATCGAAAAGTGCTAAAAGAGTCTTCAAGTCCCTCGGCATTATTTGACAGATTTCAGTCGCTTCAGCGGGGTAACACACCATGGGATGTACAGACATTTCGACGGTACGGTCTTGAAAAATACACTCAGGCTATTCAACGAGATCTAGAATACTACGGCGCTGATAGTCACACACCTCCTATCCAAATAGAAGAGGTTGCTGACGAATATGATGAGCTTAAGAAGCAGTTCAAAAGAGTAAATATAACAACTCAAACAGACATGCGGTACGGCAGAAAAAGATATGCCATGGAACATATTCCATCAGGCGAACGGTTTAGTTTAGGTACCGACAGAAAAGGTAGCTTAGGAAGCTAAAAATGAAAATTTACAATTTACTATTTGAAAACTTAGAGGACGATCCAAAATACAGTCGTTTGATGAAACAGATCAGCAAACTAGTTGCGCGTCTTCAGAAGTATGATCCGGAAGAGAAATACACAGATTGGAAGGAAATAGAGTGGTTTGATGGGAGTATGCAAAAAGCTGTAGATCTTGTAGCGTCTGATGGAGCACTCTTGACAAAGCTGCTCTCTGACAAACCTAAGGACAAGGCAATCGGCGCCCTGAACCAAATTGCCATGGCTTACGAACAAGAATTCATGACTTTATCCAAGGCAATAAAAAAAGAAAAATCCAAACCGCAAAAACCGGGTGAATATAAACTGCCAGACTTTTCAGCCTATGAAATAAACGATGGTGGGATGACTTTTTTAGTGCTAATCGATCCGGATATGATCCCGGTAGGCTTTGTTGGTTTGGCTGAGCCCAAAAAGCCTTGCAATGATGCCACACAAATAAAGTACATAACAACCAACCCCAAATATCGAGGAAAGGGAGTTGGCGGCTATTTATATAGAGCAGGTGGTTTAATAGCTCAAAAGTCACTTGGTAAGTCCGGGATTACAAGCGACCATACAGAGTCGACAACTGCAGCTGCTGGTAAGGTTTGGTCGCGACTTTCAAAATACTTTGACAAAGTATCCTCTCCAGATGGCAATACTGATTTTGATTACACGGGAGAAGAAACTCCGGATGACCCGCAAGATGATTGCACGATACCTGCAGAGGGTAAGCCGGCAACGGATTCTGCCTGGCAACTAAAAGGTGGGAATGCTAGCAAAACCCAGGGCATTTTATCTAAACAGCTGGCAAATGCAAAAAAGCGGCCAAAGCCAGAAGATTTGGGCGCAGTTATTGAGAGTCTGTGGAACAAAACATATGATGCCGCCCGGGCGGAAGGTGGTTTAAACGAGAGACTAGTCCGTTGGGCAGTTGGTGGTTCATCTGGAACCGACACAAATGGTAGTTACAGGAGTTAAAATGAAAATTACAAAAAGACAATTGAAAAGAATTATTAAAGAAGAGAAGGCTAAGCTCCTTGAAATGAACGCCGGATATGTGAAATTAGATAGACCGGCCGACCCTCAAGCTGCGAAAACAATGTCTAAAAACGAGGCACACACTGCACTCGTTGACACTATTTTAGAGTTAGAGAAAATTCTTGGAGAGACTGGTGTTCGGGAAGCTCTTAATGAATTGGGGTATTAATGATGAAAATCACAAGAAGACAACTTCGAAGAATAATCAGAGAGACCGCTTATGTCAAAGCTCAGTCGCAATTGATTGAGCAGATAAAAAGCCGGATCCTAGTAATCGGTGTGAAACTTGGTTATGAGTTTTCAGCGCATGACGTTAAAGAACAATTTATGAGGTATTTTAAAAGCCCTACTGGAAAAGTGAACTTTTATAGCGACCCAAAAACAGACCAGTTTGTGAACTATATCTCTTCTTCAGCTTTGACTGTCAAAGACATCGAGGACATCATGATGGACATGGTTCAGCAAGGTATGCTCACTGAGTTTGATCCAGGGTTGTTCGAGGTACATCCACAATATTCTTCGTACGAAAGAGACTTCCCATATTAGCTTGAGAATTAAAAATGAAACTAACAAGAAGACAATTGAGAATAATTATTAGGGAGGCTGGATATGAGGGCAGATACTTCCATCAACACGGTACCGGTACCTTCTATTCGCCTGATGAGCAGTTTAGAGAGGACGTGCATTTTATTCTAGATAACTCGCCATCATACAATTCATATTGGGAAAAAGTTTATCAGCTGATTGAGAAGCTTGACGAAGACGAAAGATACATGGCTGAAAACATTGCGGATGAAATGTGGGAAAGACACACCAATAGAAATTACGATTATCGTTATTAAATAAAAGAGCCGGCTCTTTCGAACCGGCTCTCACAAAAGGAAGGGCTGTTTGGTTTAACGACCAGCTAGCTCTTTCCAGTTTTCGTTGTTGCTCCATGGACCTTCAACAAATGGCAGACCTTGGAATCGCCGAGTATAGTTTTCGCCTTGCTTCTTACGAAGTTTCCAAAGCGCATTACGACTATTTTCGGCACCAACAACAGGGGCAAGCATGTTGGATACCAAAGTCGTATCATAATATGCTGACAACTTATCAAAGAAGTCTTTAGGTATCACATTACCGATGAGGTGTTTGTAATCTTTTTGCGAAGCAAAAGTGCCATAAACCTCTTCGATCTCAAAACCCAAATCTTCCATCAAAGCACCAAGTGCTTCATAAGTCATTTCATTAGGGTGGTTATCAGCTGCTCCGGTCTTCTCGTCATAACAAGGAGTCGAAACCCAAAACACAGATTCGTTGTGCATTAGATCTTGGGCTCGTCGAAGGAAAGCGTTTGCTTGCCATGGCTGAACGTGCTCAATTACCTCAAGACAGACGATTGTGTCAAAAGTCTTGTTTTCACCGAATTCGTGAGTAAGAAAATCTGCTCGAGCGTGCAGAGAAACATTCTTTAGGGAATTTGACTTTCCAGAAAGTACTGTATTTTCAAGTCTTTCTGTGCCCCTTGTTTTAAATTTATCGGCAGCTTCTAACCCAACATATTCATTGCATTTGACACGGTTGCAGTGCATTGAATTCAGCAACTGTAGCTCTGGACCACAGCCGATGTCAAGAACTGTTGGGCCATTTCCTTCGTTTAGTTTGCGGGTCTTTGTTGAAAGTAAATGCTTGCCGACGACATGGGAATATCGGGCAGCATGTGCGATATAGTCTCTGTGCAATTGCACACGTTGCATAGCAGTCTCCACTGATAGATGTGTTCGATTAAAATCTTCTCGGTAACGTTTAAGTTCGTCCTTGTCGATTTTTTTAGTTTGAATAATTGACATAAAATGCTCCTTTAGTAGTCATTGATATTATAATGATACTGCTAAAAGTTTACATGTAGAATATTTTTTATTTATTTTTGTAAAAAATCATTGGAAGCCGTATATTAAGAGTGTTCGAAAAAAAACGAACCCCAAACCATTACTGGAGTATAAATGAGTAAGCAAAACACAAAAATTTCACGTAAAAAATCTACTAAACGCTTTGACTTCCGCGTAAGTCGCAACACCGCTTCGCACCAAACTGGCGCAAACACTGTAACTATTCAACCAAAGGCTTATCAAACGACCAACGGCCGCGGTACATATAGCTTTGACAGTGTTGATCAAAATGGGGTTGTTACAATGAGTGTAAGAGAAGCACGTGCATTGTACAACTTTCTTGGTAAGACTCTAAACCAGTAGAAGTATCAAGCCTGGTTTTATAAACCGTTAGTTAACAAAATTTGTGATTTAAAGGTGTGAAATATTTCACACCTTTTTTTTATATTTTTGTGTGGCCGGTTAGCAGACAGGTTAAATTATATATGTAAGAAAAAAACAACGGAGTTCTTATGAAAAAAATGTTCCTTGACAAAACTTCTGCCGCTGAGAAAATTTGGAAAACGATTCGTCGCCTGAACGGCTACATCTCAAACACAAAAGCAGAAATTGCAAAGCGCAAAGCTATCTTCTCAGAAGCCAACGTAGCATGGTTAGAAGCAGATATAGCAAGGTTTGAAGAATTAAAGGCATGCTACACCCAAGGCTTCCTTACGAAAAACTCATAACATATTTATTCGGAGTAATCATGACAAAATTCACTAAAGAAAATCTTATCAAAAACAGCGAATACGTGATGTACGTCACCCCTGAAAATCCTCGCGGTCGGATCGTTGCACGTTTTAAGCGTAGCAAGGGTGCTATGGGCACTTTCATGACTCACCTGCGAAGGTACTGGTCTCCTGAAGATTACTTCTCGTTATTAGATGATGGCTATGCACCGCTTGAAATCGTTGAAATGACGGGATATATCAGCCCGCATATTAAGAAATGGCTTAAGAAGGGTGGATATCCGTTGACAAAGGAAGGCGAAAAGCAATGGCTCAGTGACCAGGTCAAAAATTGGGAAACAAAGAGGGTAAGCTAAAATAGCCCGTGGGGGACATGGACCAGATGCTATCTGGTGAGGAGCTTGATAGCTCCCTTAGGAAGCGGTGGTTGCGTAAGCGTGGAAGTGATTTCCAGGGCAGGCCATGTCTAGGTAGAGAAGTTGGGAACTTTACCACTTTTATTATGGAGAATGCAAATGGCAATTAGAAAAAAAGAAGAAAGAACAGATAAAATAAT
>MDTA01053034.1_pt1 | contig 26996 bp, 22 predicted proteins | sample 811151 | NCBI WGS metagenome assembly MDTA01 (sample SAMN05326648, study PRJNA326480) | marine metagenome | isolation source: seawater | place: Indian Ocean: South | collected 2010 | reverse complement strand
TCGCCCAACTTCATCGGCGGCCTGCTCCAGACGCTGGCGTGCATATCGAACAGCGGCCGGTTGCGGTGGGACTGAAGTAACGAGTCCATCGCCGTGAAGAGCTGCGAGTCGCATTGCTTTCGGACCAAAGGCCGACACCCACATCGGAATTCGTGGCTCAAAGCGCACGAAGCCGCTGTCGGGCATGAGATGGTGAGTTGGGGCGATGCGGCCACGAAATTCGAAGTCAACTTCTTCGCCGTCAAGAAAGCCTCGAAGGTCGCCGAGGTACCGATCGAATTCTGCGATTCGCATCGGTGGGTGACCCATTATTCGCATTGCGGTGTTACCGGTACCGATTCCACAGAACACCCGCCCGGGTGCAATTTCATTGATCGTTGCATGAGCGGCGGCAGTGACCGGTGCAGGGCGTGTCGGCGCAACAGCAACGCCTGTGCCCAACTTCATCGTCGTCGTTGCCGTTGCGGCGAGCGCCATGAACGCATACACATCTGACCAGATCATTTGGCTGTCGGCAGCCCACATATGTGAATAGCCGAGTTGCTCGGCAAGTTGGACATAACCAATGTCTGAAGGCCTTGAGGCGACGCAAATACCGAATTCCATTACCTGATTGTGATGAAAAGCGAGAGCGAAGCCCGAGTCGGCACCTCCATACGAGGCCACGAACCGCACGACATCTGGGGGAGCGGCGCCGTCAGTTGGTGACGAACTTGACGCAGAACATTCACGCGATTGCGCAAGAGAAGTCACTTATTCGGCGTGCGGTGAATCACCAACGGCGAGAGAAAGCTCTCGCAACACACCCTCGAACTGTTTCTTGGGAATAGCGAAACGGTAGAGCGAGTCGGTCGTCATCACTCGAATCCGAGGAAGTTGTACCTTCAGGCTCTTTTCCTTTTCGTCATCACGTTCAATAGCCGTGATGACAGAGAGTTCGCACTCCCAATGCTGTGCCGGCTGCTTGAGACGAATCCCACCTCGGTCATATCCTGAGTACGAAAAAATTGCAGCAACATTGAGGACTCTCAGCGGAATTGCGAACATCTTGCGCCTCAATGCTTGTTCAAAGCGGGTTGGTTCGAATATCAATCTCTCATTGGTCAACACCAAATAGCCGACCGCCTCATGCTCCCTCCATTCTTCTTCGGTGTGAGTCTTTTGGTCATCAACCGCAAACCAGCGCTGCACTCGATGACGTTGGATCTCTGTTTCGGTCGGACGAAGTTCCACGGCGGTCAGCCTAGTGAGAGGCCACAATGACCAATGATTCGATCGAGTTGGGGATCAACTGCGAATTAGTGTCCGGTGCTGTGGCCAACGATGTAAAACCCTCTCCAGATCCGCTCTCATTCCCTCTTCAGGAGATGGTGGGATTCACCATCGACAAGGGCGACGGAGCCGCAACCGCGTCGCTCGATGTTGACGAGCGACATCTGAATCCCCACGGAGTGGTGCACGGCGGTATCCCTTTCATGATGCTTGACACCGCAATGGGAGCCGCAGTGATGAGTGTCATTCCTGAGGGGTACTGGTGCACGACGATCGACATTCACACCCGGTTCCTCCGTCCTTGCGGAGTAGGTCACATTTCAGCCACGGCAACTGTTCGTCGCGCAGGACGACGGGTCGTTCATGTCGACGCGATCGTCACCGATACGGAGAACCGTGAGGTAGTGAGTGCTGCGGGTACGTTCGCGGTGATCGATATCCCGAGTTGAGCGGCGCCAATCCTGACCTGTTCGCTCGGACGATCTTGATAGGTCTGCGGCGACTATCGCGTCTCTGCCAGTAACAATCTGTCGGGCATCGAACGACAAACTAAGAAAATGAACGCAGGTAACAACACAGCACAGGTTGCGATCGTCACCGGCGGCGGTGGCGGCATCGGGCGAGCGGCAGCAGAACGGTTCCTCAGTGAAGGATGGTCGGTTGTCGTCGGAGATCTCAACGAAGAACGCGGAGCGAGCTTGCTAAGTGAAATTGATGCAGGCGATCGGCTCGCATTTCTTCCCGTCGATGTCGCCGAAGAGATCGATGTAGCGGCACTGGTCGAACTTGCAATGAATCGCTACGGACGTCTTGATTCGATGGTGAACAATGCGGGCGTCGGCGGAGCATTTGGCCCCATCACTGAACAAGAGGTTGAAGAGTGGGATGCAACCTTCGCGATCAATATGCGCTCGGTGTTTCTTGGTACCAAACATGCCGCTCGAGCAATGATCGGGCTCGGCAACGGCGGCACGATCGTTAACACGGCAAGCATTGCCGGAATCTCGGGCGGCGCTGGGCCACAGGCCTACTCCGCAACCAAGTCGGGTGTCGTTTCACTGACGATGACCACCGCATCTGAACTCGCAGAGCACCGCATTCGCGTGAATGCGGTTTGCCCAGGGGCGATTTACACCGAGTTATTGACGAGAGGAAAGCCTGAGCGCACTGACTCATGGAGAGCAGAAATTCAGCCATGGCCCGATCGTGGTGACGCCACAGCCATCGCTGATGTCATGTATTGGCTGTCAACTGACGAGTCTCGATTTGTGACCGGGCAGTGCGTTGTTGCCGACGGTGGTCTCTTGGCTGCAGCTCCCCGTCTCATCGATCACGAATTCGAAAAGATGAAGACAATGTCAGGCATCGCGTATGGAAATACGGGTCGCGCACCTGAGGTGCGCCGGTTCGTTGATGGCGACAAGAGCGTGTGAACATCTCGACCCATAAATGCTCAGGAAACAGTCTCGGCCGTTGTGCAAAAGACCGGTGACGTCGGTGCTGCGTTTTAATCACACCAGAAACAGTCGGACGTGGAAAAGAGCTTGGCCTTGGAGGGTTTTACTTCTACATCATTGCCGGAACCGACGCAATGCACGCGGCACTAAACAGCGCTGGCTAGTCGTTCAGTTGTTCGCGCCAGTGGCGCCAACGACGACCCAACATCCCACTGTCGAATCGATCGGCTCTCCCGGAGCGGTGTAGAACGCAATGCCATCATCGCGAAGTGCGATTGAATGGATATCGGCAACAGCGTTGCTGCCTGGGTGTAGCCGGCAGAGCCGCACCCCGGCGCCTCCCAACTCGAAGCTCTCGCTGGCCGGCAGGACCGGTCGAGCGAGCGGAGTGGCGTCAAGAGTGCTGAGCAAGAGTTCGACATCAACCGGTTTCGTGGTGAGACCACCCCGAACCACATTGTCGCTCGACGCCATTAACTCAATACCCGTGCCAGAGACGTAAGCATGCAGGTTTCCCGCCTCGAGACGCAGTGCCTCACCGGGTTCGAGAGTGACAAGGTTGAGCAAGAGCGTGACAGCAACGCTGGGCTCACCCGGATACATCGCATCAAGACGTGAAACGAGAGCAGACTCCGGTCGTGCTGATCGCGCACACGCATTGACGATTGATTGTGCATCAAGCTGACCGAAGTAAAGATCTGCAACCACCGCGTGCGGGCCGCCAGAAATCAATTGGTGAGCAACATCATCAAGACCTACTTCACGCAACAGGGCAACACTGTCATCGATGGGGCGAATTCCGCAGAGCGCTGTGAATTGTGTCGTTGCAACAAGAAGTTCTGGTTTTGGATGTGGGTCGTCAAAAGAGCCAGCCGCAAACCCGCGAGCCGCCTGTTCAGTGTTTGGATGCGTCTGCAGCGAGAGAGGACTACCCGCTGACAACAACTTCAACAAATAGGGAAGCTCGCCGGTGACGGTTTCGAGCGCTACACCATCTTCAAATGTTGTAGGCCCCCGATGGTGAGTGCCCAACCAATATTCCGCCCACGGCTGACCGTCAGGCCTAGCGCCAAGAAACTCAGGAATTGCGTCAGTCGTGCCCCAGTCGTAGTGCTGAACGACGCCGGTAATTGGCCGCATTAGGTGAACGATACTCCCGAGCAGATTTTCATTGACGGCACACCTGTCAAAACAGGCGCAGCTCATCGGGTGCGAGACCTCGAAGCGCGTCGTAATCAACCTCGACACAGCGATAGCCACGAGATTCGGCAAGAACTCTGGCCTGGGGCTTGATGACCTGGGCAACAAACATGCCACGAACGTCTCCCAGCGATGAGTCGAGATGGAGGCGTTCGATATAACGGCCGAGCTGCTCGACACCATCGATTTCACCGCGACGTTTCACCTCGATGGCAACCACGCCATCGTCAGCGTCGCGACAGACGAGATCAACCGGTCCGATCGCAGTCGGATATTCGCGACGCACGAGTCGCAGACCGTCCTCCATCACCTCAGGCGAGGCGGCGAGTAGCTCTTGCAGGTGGGCCTCAACGCCGTCTTTAGTGAGTCCTGGATCTTCACCAAATTCGTGTGAGACTTCATCGAGTACTTCTGCGAGATTGATCGTGAGCGTTTCACCTTTTGGATTGGTCACAACCCAGTGATCGCCATTGTCAGTCAGCGTGTTCGGCGAGTTCATCCAGTTGAGCGGTTTATACGCACCGCCGTCAGCATGAATTGCTACGCACCCGTCTGCCTTCACCATGATGAGTCGAACAGCTTCGGGAAGGTGGGCAGACAAACGGCCGACATAATCGACCGAGCACCGAGCAATAAGAATTCGCACGCAATGAAACTAGACGTTCGCTGAACGTCGCGTGCGCTCAACGTGAGAGCGCATTCGCTTCTGAATGAGTTCTCTGCGCTCTTGAAGTTCTCTATACGTGAGGCGATCGGTCGACAGGTCGACGCCAAAGCCGGCTTTCACGCTGTCGAGATTGACCTGCATATTCGCTGCGTCAATTCCGATCTCGGTCATGAGACGTTCGCCATGACGTGACGCAAACATCATCGAAATGTTTGCCACCTCTGCGAGGAGGTCAAGGTCGGGTGCAAGTCGCGCAATCGCTCCGTCAAGGAACACCATGTTTTTCACATACAGCATGAGTTCTTTCGGAAGGCGAGCACCATACGACAGCAGGGCCTTGACCACGCGCTGTACCTCGGCAACCATTTCTTCGCCGCTGAGAGTCGTCGGGTCGATTGGCGCTTCGTCAAGACGAAGGTCGTGAATGACCGCTTGAAGGTCGGTGTCGAGTGGAAGAGCGCCAAGGTCACGAAGAGCAGCCATCTGGCCGGTGAGATCGTTAGTGGTGGCGGTCATCATGAGTCGAAGGAATGCCCGGCGGCGATCATCATCTAGGCGGGCAGTGATACCAAAGTCGAGAAGAGCGGTGCGCCCATCGGGAAGGACGAAGAGGTTTCCGCCATGTAGGTCGCCATGGAAGATGCCGTGAATCAATGCTCCCTCCATGAACGCAACCATTCCGGTTCTGATGACATCTTCGGTGTCAATGCCGGCGTCTTGCATTCCGGTGACATCGTCAAAATTGAAACCATCGATTCGCTGCATGACGAGCGTCCGAGTCGTCACCAGTTGGGGGTGAGGGCGAGGAACGACATATTGGGTCTGACCAAGATCGTTGAGCACCTTGGCAACATCAACCATGTTCGCTGCTTCGAGGCGGAAGTCGAGTTCTTCAACAATGGTCTCTGCGAACAACTCGACGAGAGCGGGAGGATTCGCAAGTGCAGCAACCGGAATTCGACCGACGAGGTGTGGGGCAAGCCACGCCATAACCTTGAGATCGGTACGAACGAGGCGAGCAACGTCAGGTCGTTGCACCTTGATCACGACTTCGGTGCCGTCGAGCAGGGTTGCCCGGTGGACCTGGGCGATTGACGCAGCTGCCAGTTCGGTCGAATCGATTGACTGGAATACCTCGTTGAGTGGTCGACCAAGGTCTCGTTCAATGGTGCGCTTCACCACATCGAAGTTCTCGGCGGGCACCTGGTCACGACATTTTTTGAACTCGTCAACGAGTTCTCCGGGGAACAAACCGTCGCCAGAGGAAATGATTTGAGCCAACTTGATGTACGTCGCGCCGAGTGACTCGATTGCACTGCGAAGGCGTCGCGAGAGATCGGAGCGCGATGCTTCTGTGGAAGAGAAGCGACGAAGGCGCTTACGCACCCACCAGTTTCCGACGGCCCATCCCATGCGGCCGACTACGACGAGCATTCGACCGACATTGGGAACTCTCCCAGGACGTGTCAGCTTTGGAACTTCAGCCTTTGCTTGATTACGAACGATGTCGAGACCCCTCGACCACGCAATTGAGTCGGCGCTGAGGACCCAAGGTGCTGTCTCGGTGAAGGCGGCCCAATCGCAATCTGCGGGTAGAGCGTCGTGAGAAAGTTCGGGGGATTGGTCGTCGGTGACGGTCACACAGCTCATTCTGCCGACTGAGACGTCGCAGGTCATGTCGTGCTCAGAACTTTGTGGTGTATCTAAAACTTTGGCGGTCGACGTTGAAGAAATGCCGCAATGCCTTCTCGGTACTCATCGGTACCCATTGCTGTATCGAGAAGCTCCTTCGATTCGGCTACCGACGCCGCAGGGTCACCTCGCAAGACGTCCTCGTGGAGTTGTCGTTTCGCGTGCGAAACTGCGCGAGGGCCGGTCGTGGTGGCAAGAAGATGTCCGTATGCCACCGCCGCGTCCAAGGTGGCTTCGCCGTCGGGAAGTACTTCGTTCCACAACCCCCAGTAGGCCGACTCAGCAACGGTCACGACCCGGCCCGAGAGCAAAAGGTCGGCGGCTCTAGTGGTTCCAATGAGCCGTGGAAGAGTCCACGACAAGCCGTATTCGGCAGGAAGACCGAGTTTGGGTGCCGCCGTCGTGATCTTTGCGGGAGCCGAACCAAAGCGAAGGTCACAGAAACAGGCAAGAGCGAAACTTACCCCGGCTACCGATCCGTTCACCGCAGCGATAATCGGTAGCCGATAGCCAAACATCCATGAGAGATCCTCATCAAATTCTTGACGAAGTGTTCCCCCTGGACGAACAACATCGTTCGCAAGGCCGGTGTCGTAAGAGCCGCGCTCGGCGTGGTCACCCAGGGCTTGCGAGTCTCCCCCGACTGAGAAGGCTGGTGGGGTTCCGGTGACCACCACCGCTCGAACATCGTCGAGCGTCTCGATATGGCGCATGACAGCTAAGTATTCCCCGTGCATCGTGCCATTCCAGGCGTTTGCTCGATGAGGTCGATGCAGTTCAACGATGGCTACCGGTCCGTCGAATCGATACCGAATCGCTCGCAGGTCATCCGAAGCAGGGAATTCTGTTGCGCTCATCCCCACAAGGCTCGCAGAACCGGGTCAGCAAGTTCGGGTCGGCACACGATGAGGTCGGGAAGCCACGCGTCTCGGCCGTTGTAGATGATTGGAGAGCCATCGATTCTGCTGACGTGGAGTCCTGCTGCTTGAGCAACGGCAGCCGGCGCAGCGGAATCCCACTGATACATGCCACCGTCGTGAACGTAGATATCAGCGGTGCCAGTGATCACCGCCATCGTCTTCGCACCAGCCGAACCGAGCCGCAGAGCATCGCAGTCGAGTCCGCGGGCAACCCAGTGCGCAGATGGAGGTGCCTGGTTGCGAGACGTGATCAAAATGGGACGAGACCGAGATATGTCGGGCACAACCGGCGCAGGGTCCATTGCGAATACCTGCCTGAGCGCCGGCAGCGAAACTGCGCCAGCTACGAAATGGTCGTCGTGCCACAGCGCAATATGAACAGCCCAATCAACTCGATCGCGCTCAGCAAATTCACGGGTCCCGTCAAGTGGGTCAATAATCCACACCCGTCCGCCGGAAAAGCGGCGCGGATCCTCGCGGCCCTCTTCAGACAGCACAGCATCATCAGGCCTCAGCGCCCAAAGTTCATTCATCAAGAAACTCTGAGCGGCATCATCTCCTGCATTTTTTACCGACCAATGGTTAAGGCCTTGGGCGAAGAGGTCGGCGCGGGTGCGCACGAGCAATTCGCCGGCCTCGACGGCAAGACGCGTCGCGAGTTCTTGATCGCCTTCAGCTGCGGCCGACGACATTACGCGAGTTTCTTATACTTGATTCGTTGAGGCTGGTCCGCGCTCACGCCGAGTTCTTTGCGGCGGAACTCCTCATATTCAGAGAAGTTGCCTTCAAACCATCGAACTTGGCTGTCACCCTCAAAAGCAAGAACATGAGTCGCAATGCGGTCGAGGAACCATCGGTCGTGAGAAATGACCACAGCGCAGCCAGGGAATGACTCCAACCCCGTTTCGAGTGCGCGAAGTGTGTCGACATCAAGGTCGTTTGTTGGTTCGTCGAGGAGCAGAACATTGCCGCCAGATTTGAGAAGTTTCGCGAGATGCACTCGGTTTCGTTCACCACCGGAGAGCTTTCCGACCGGCTTCTGCTGATCGGTGCCTTTGAAATTGAAACTTGCGACATAGGCACGTCCGTGAACCTCACGATTACCAACGATCACGTGATCATCGCCGCCGGTGATCTCTTCGTAGACCGTGCTTTCAGCATCAAGGTCATCACGGTTCTGATCGACGTAGCTCATCTGCACTGTTGACCCAATGGTGATGTCGCCATCATCAGCGGTTTCGAGGCCTGCAAGCATTCGGAACAACGTGGTCTTACCTGCACCGTTAGCACCGATGATTCCGACAATGCCCGCAGGAGGAAGCGAGAACGAAAGATCTTCAATGAGCAGTCGATCACCGAAGCCTTTTGAAAGACCCGAGACTTCAATCACGGTGTCGCCGAGACGTTGACCCGGCGGGATTGCGATCTCGAGGCGATTGGAGGTGTCGCGATCGGCTTCGGCCTCTGCATGCAGCTTTTCGTAAGCCGCGAGACGTGCCTTGCCCTTTGCCTGACGCGCTTTTGGTGCCATGCGCACCCAATCAAGTTCGCGCTCAAGGGTTCGACGGCGAGCCTCATTTGACTTCTCCTCTTGGGCAAGTCGAGCCTGTTTTTGCTCGAGCCAACTGGAGTAGTTCCCCTCGAACGGGATACCACGCCCCCTATCAAGTTCGAGAATCCACTGTGCGACATTGTCGAGGAAGTAACGGTCGTGAGTGATTGCGACGACGGTCCCGCTGTAATCCTGCAAGAACCGCTCTAGCCAATAGACACTCTCAGCATCGAGGTGGTTTGTGGGCTCGTCGAGGAGCAGCAGGTCAGGTCGGCTTAGCAACAGACGGCACAATGCGACACGTCGACGCTCACCGCCAGACAGTGTGCTGACATCGGCGTCGTCGGGCGGGCAACGAAGCGCATCCATCGCGATCTCGACGTTTCGATCAAGGCTCCACGCATCGGCAGCGGCGATCTTGTCTTCGAGTTCAGCTTGCTCTTTGCCGATCTTGTCGTAGTCGGCGTCCGGGTCAGCCCATTTCGCCATCACCTCGTTGTAACGATCAATGAGTGACTGAACTTCGGCAACACCATCCATGACGTTGCCCCGGACATCCTTAAGAGGGTCAAGTTCTGGTTCCTGAGCGAGGTAACCAACGGTGAACCCAGGCGTGAGTCGCGCTTCACCGGAGTAGCCATCATCAAGCCCCGCCATGATTTTCAACAGACTCGATTTTCCTGAACCATTCGATCCGATAACGCCGATTTTTGCACCGGGGTAGAACGACAACGAGATGTTCTCTAGCACCGTCCGATCGGGCGGGTAGTGGCGGGCAAGTTTGTAACAGGTGTAAATGAACTCATGAGCCATGCGTTCTTGAGGCTAACGCCGTCGCTCAGAGCCAGGCCGCTCGAAGCGACTTCGCCGGAAGTCACATCAGCGGTAGTCGGGCCCGAGTGGCATCTTTATGCCCGAGTAATACGATGTGGTTATGACACCTGATGTTGTCGATTTCACAGCAGCAGACGCTCCCGAGCGTTTCACTGAGAGCCTTCGAACCACGGGATTTGCGGTCGTGACGAACCACCCGTTGCCGTGGGAACTAGTGCAAAGCCTCTACGCCGAGTGGGAAGAATTCTTTACGAGCGGCGCAGCCGACGCGTACACCGTCGGCCCCGACAACCAAGAGGGATACTTCCCACCAAAAATTGCTGAAACGGCGAAAGGCAGAACCGTTCGAGACCTCAAAGAGTTCTTTCACGTGTACCCGTGGAGCGAGAAGTATCCGTCAGAGGTCTCCGATGACGCGATGAGATACCGAGATATTGCCACCGATGTGGCCTCAACTTTGTTGGGATGGGTTGATGCGAATATTCCGTCGGAAGTCGCTGAAAAGCTGTCGCGACCGGTCGCCGACATGCTCACAGGAAACTCCCGTACCCTGCTGAGGATTTTGCGGTATCCGCCGCTCGAAAGTGACGCACCCGAAGGAGCCGTGCGCGCTGCGGCCCATGAAGATATCAATCTGTTGACCGTGCTTCCAGCCAGCAACGAGACAGGACTCGAGCTGTTAGGCGCAGACGGAAAGTGGTATGAGGTTCCGTGCGACCCGGGATCGATTGCAGTGAACTGTGGGGAGATGCTCGATCGCGCAACCGAGGGTTACCTCCCGGCGACAACACACAGAGTGGTGAACCCGATCGGAGAGGCTGCGCACCGTTCTCGCATGTCGATGCCGTTGTTCCTTGCTGCCGCCGACGACGTCATCATCACCGACGGTCGAACCGCAGAAGAACTGCTTGCCGAGCGAATCGCAGAACTCCGAAGCCAAGATTCCTCAGATTGATTTCGCGCCAGTACGCTTGCGAGCGTGTCTGAATCCCCCGCAGCATTTGGAGCCAACTCATGGCTCGTTGAGGAGATGTACGAGCGCTTCTGCACAGACGCTGATTCGGTCGGAGACTCGTGGAAAGAGTTCTTTTCTGATTACCGGCCAAACGGCCAAACGGCATTAAAGACAACCGCTCCGACTTCGATACCATCGTCGTCGGCGGAGGTGATTACACCGGCGCCCCCCGTTCCTGCAACACAACAGCCTGCGAGCGTCTCGCAGGAAATGACACCTGCCAGCAATGGTGAAGCGCCCGAAGTCGGCACACCGATTCGCGGGGTCGCAGCTCGGATCGTTGAGAACATGGAAAACAGTCTCTCGGTGCCGACCGCAACAAGTTTTAGAAATGTGCCAGCGAAGCTGCTAGAGGTCAACCGCAAGGCAATTAACTCCTACCGTGAGCGCACCGGACAGGCAAAGGTCAGTTTCACCCACCTCATCGGCTACGCAATCGTTAGGGCGATCGCAGATGCCGCTCCCAACATGCGAAACGGGTTTGTGGAGGGCGCAGATGGGAAGCCTCACCTCATCGAGGCAACATCGGTCAACATGGGCCTCGCTGTTGATGTCGACAAGGGCGACGGGACGAGGTCGCTCGTTGTGCCCGTGCTTCGTGATGCCGACACCATGTCGTTTGCAGGCTTCTTGGCCGCCTACGAAGAAATCATTCGGAAAGTCCGCAACAACAAACTCACCGTCGACGACTTTCAGGGCGCGAACATCACCCTGACGAATCCGGGAACGATCGGAACCGTGCAGTCAGTTCCTCGGTTGATGCCCGGTCAAGGCGTCATCGTCGGAGTCGGCAACATTGATTACCCGGCAGAGTTTGAAGGCGCCGACCGAACAAACCTCTCGTCGTTGGGAATTTCCAAGGTCGTAACCGTTACCAGCACCTACGACCATCGCATTATCCAAGGAGCCGAGTCAGGTCTCTTCTTGAAGCGTGTTCACGAGTTGCTTCTCGGAGAGCACAACTTTTATGTCGACATTTTCCACGCCCTTGAGATTCCGTATGAGGCGGTTGAGTGGGAAAACGACACCAATCCGATCGACCGTGAAGAAGCGATGCTCGCCAAGCAAATGGCAGTTGCAAAACTCATTCGCGTCCACCGGGTGCGTGGCCATCTCATGGCCGACCTCGACCCACTGAAATGGAAAGCGCCCCGAACTCCGAAAGAACTTGATCCCGCAACCTACGGCTTGACCATCTGGGACCTTGACCGTGAATTCTTGACCGACAATGTCGGTGGCAAACCCAAGATGCGTCTTGGCGATCTACTCAGCGTTCTACGCGATGCGTACTGCAGCAAGATCGGCGTTGAGTACATGCACATTCAGAACACTGAAGAACAGGAATGGATGCAAGCCCGCCTTGAAGTTTCGCCTGTTCAGTTCGAGCATGATGAGAAACTTCGGATTCTTGAGCGACTCAATGCGGCGGAGGCCTTCGAACGCTTTCTCGCAACGAAGTACGTCGGCACAAAGCGGTTTGGCATCGAAGGCGCGGAGAGCGCCATCCCGATTCTTGACACCATCTTGTCGAGCGCTGCCGAGGCAAACCTCGATGGGGCTGTGATTGGTATGGCCCACCGGGGTCGCCTCAACGTGCTGTCGAACATCATGGGCAAGAGCCACGAAGCCATTTTTGCCGAGTTCGAGGGGCACCTCGATCCGAGCACTGTGCAAGGTTCCGGCGACGTGAAATACCATCTCGGCGCCACCGGGCACTACACGAGCCCGAGCGGCGCGCATATCGATCTCGAACTTGCGGCAAACCCAAGTCACCTTGAAACCGTCAACCCGATCGTGATGGGAATCGCGCGATCACGCCAAGATCGAATTAATCCTCCGCTTTCGTACTCTGTTCTGCCGCTGCTCGTTCACGGAGATGCTGCGTTCGCAGGCCAAGGCATCGTCGCTGAATGCTTGGCGATGAGCGATATCAGTGGATACCGCGTCGGTGGCACCATTCACCTCATCATCAATAATCAGATCGGCTTCACGACTGCTCCACAGTTTGCGCGGTCATCGCTTTACTGCTCCGATGTTGCGAAGTCGATTCAGGTTCCGATTTTCCACGTGAACGGTGACGATCCAGAAGCGTGCGCTCGAGTGGCACAACTCGCATGGGAATATCGGCAGACATTTCAAAAAGATGTCGTCATCGACATGGTCTGCTATCGGCGCCACGGTCACAACGAGGGTGACGACCCGAGCTACACCCAGCCACTCATGTATCGGGCGATCGCCGAACGCAGAAGCGTCCGAAAGTTGTACGTCGAGACTCTGGTGACCCGAGGCGACATTGACGTCGATGAAGCAGAGCAGGCACTTTCCGACTTCCAAACAAAATTGCAGGCCGCTCTCGACGAAACCCGGTCAAAAGCCACCGAACCGTTCAAAGCGCCACCACCACCGAACCCGATTGGGGTCCTTCCTCCGATCCCAACCGGAGTTGATCGACCGGTGCTTGACCGGGTGTTCAACCGCTTGACCGACTATCCCGAAGGGTTCACGCCACACCCGAAACTCGCAAAGCAGTTCGAGGGTCGTCAGCAACTCTTCGAAGAAAGTGGAGAAATCGACTGGGCCACCGGTGAGGCTCTTGCGATTGGCTCGCTCCTTCTCGACGGTCGCTCTGTGCGACTTGCAGGTGAAGATTCCCGCCGCGGAACGTTCAGCCAGCGCCATGCATCACTCGTCGATTACGAAACCGGCGAACAGTGGATTCCACTTGACACACTCACCGACGAAGACACCAAGTTCTGGGTATATGACTCGCTGCTCAGCGAGTATGCAGCGCTTGGGTACGAATACGGTTACGCACAGGCAAACCCGTCGGCACTCGTGATGTGGGAGGCGCAGTTTGGCGACTTCATCAACGGCGCCCAGATCGTGATCGACCAATATCTCGTCGCAGCTGAAGACAAATGGGGCCAGCAGAACGGGCTCGTGCTCCTCCTCCCGCACGGTTACGAAGGTCAGGGACCAGAACACTCCTCAGCGCGAATTGAACGCTTCCTTATTCTGGCGGCAGAAGACAACATCCAGTTGTGCAACGCAACGACAGCTGCGCAGTACTTCCATCTGCTCCGCCGGCAAGTACACAGCGAGCGCCAGACCCCTCTGGTGATTTTCACACCGAAGCAGGGACTTCGGATGCGCCAAACCCGTTCGCACATCGACGAACTCACCACTGGGTCGTTCAAAGAAGTCATCGACGACCCGCACGTGGAAGACAGAAATGCGGTGCAACGCATCGTGTTTTGCTCAGGGAAGGTCGCCTGGGATGCCATGGCTGAACGAGACCAGCGCAATGCCCCGGTAGCGGTAGTGCGAGTTGAGCAGTTGTACCCCCTCCCAACCGAGCAGATGTTTGGTGTGCTGGAGTTCTATCCGAACGCCCGTGAAGTCGTTTGGCTCCAAGAAGAACCAGAGAACATGGGAGCGTGGAAGTTCATTGAGCACCGGTTCTGGAGAGTGAAAGAGCGCGGGTACGACTTCCGACATGTCGCCCGCTTCGAATCAGGCAGTCCAGCGACCGGATCGAAGACAGTGCACGATCAAGAGCTCGCCGATCTCATGGACGCACTGTTCTCCGGTCTCTAAGACCACTCAGCGAACCAACACGGTCGGTCGGCGACTAGCGTTTCACTATGCGCCACAGGGGCCGGCGATGAGCAACACACAGATCTCTACACGACAGGAGCTAATCGACCACGTCGTCGCGGCGAGCAACTCGGGCTCGGCAGAAATGGTGCTCGACGTGGTGCAGAGGGTTGCACCGGAACTGGTTAACCGCTTGCTGCACGCCGAAATAACAAGCCCAGCAGCAACTGCTCTCGGATCAGGAATCGGGGCATCGCCGGGTGCGGCTTCTGGCGAGATTGTGACATCAGCTGCACACGCTCTGCAGAAATCTGATGAGGGTCGGTCGGTCATTCTGGTGCGGCCGGTGACCACACCCGACGATGTGCTGGGAATGCAGGCATCGGTAGGGATCGTCACCATGCACGGAGGAATGTCGAGTCACGCTGCGGTTGTGGCTCGAGGGTGGGGAATTCCCGCCGTCGTCGGGTCATCCGATGTCGAGGTTGACGGCTCGAAGGTGACGGTACACGGCGTCGAATTCACCGAAGGCGACCTCATCTCGATCGACGGTCGCGCCGGAACGATCTATCGAGGATCAATCGATACCGATCAACAGCAGGTCCCCCCTGAGTTGTGGCAACTGCTCGATTGGGCTGACACCATCACCAACGGAGTCGTATCGATCCGTGCCAATGCAGATACCGGACGCGATGCTCAACGGTCGCTCGAGCACGGGGCAGTCGGTATCGGGCTTTGTCGAACCGAGCACATGTTTCTCACCGATGATCGACTGCCGATCATGCGGTCGTTCATTCTCAGTGACGACGGCGAAACCCAAGAGGGCTTCTTGAAAGATCTCGAGCAGGCGCAAGAGCGTGACTTCGACGAACTGCTCGATGTCATGGGTGAGCGTCCGGTCACCATTCGACTTCTCGACCCGCCGCTGCATGAGTTTTTGCCAGAAGCAGATGAACTTTTTGTCAGCCAGGGAGCGGGTGAGTTGAATGACGAACGAAACGAACTTCTTGACGCTGTCGTGAAGCTTCGTGAAGTGAACCCCATGCTTGGAACCCGTGGCGTACGCCTAGGGGCGGTACGTGGAGGACTGTACGAGGCTCAGGTGCGCTCCCTGTGCCGGGCAGCTCTCAACGCAATCAGTGTTGGCAGCCGTCCGAAGATTGAGGTCATGATTCCGCTTATTAATGATCCGGCTGAGTTCAGGCTCGCCCGAGAGTGGGTGCGAGGCGCGCAAGCCGAGGTTGACCCCGAGGGGATGCTCGACGATTCATTGACGGTTGGAGCGATGATTGAGACCCCCCGGGCGGCATTGCTTGCGCGGGAGATCGCTCAAGATGCCGATTTCTTTTCGTTCGGAACCAATGACCTCACTCAGATGACCTTCGGACTCAGTCGTGATGATGTTGAGGCTCGACTGTTGCCTCGATACCGATCGCTTGGCCTCATCGACGACAACCCGTTCGAAGTGCTTGATCAGGTTGCGGTTGGAACTCTCATTTCCACTTCGATCTCAGATGCCCGAAACGAGAAGCCTTCAATCAACATTGGCGTCTGCGGTGAACACGCCGGCGAACCCCGTTCGATTGCGTTCCTCATTGGTGCAGGTTGCACCTCGCTGAGTTGCTCTCCGTATCGGGTGCCGGTGACTCGACTTGTGGCTGCACAGACTGTGCTGCAGTCGGGTTCGACTGTCGTGAGTGGAGAGTCGTTCTTTCCTGACGCCTCGGCGACGGCGAACGCCCAAACTGAATCACCCCCAGACCAAACAACTGACGGAGGAGTTGACGTCGAGTCGATCACCGACATTGATGTCCTTCGTGTGCTGCGCCTACGAGGATTCGCAACGGGCGACGGGCTTCGGCAGAGTCTCGGTGTCGACCCTTCCCAAGTTGTCGAGCGTCTCGTCGCCGACGAGCAGGTGAATTTCATCGAAGCCCGAAACATGTACATGCTTGCACCGAGCGGAAGGTCTCGTATCGACGATCACCTTGCGGCTTCTGATCCAATCACCGAACTGAGCGACGCCTACGAATCATTTCTCTCGTTGAATACCGAGTTTAAACAGGTCTGCACCGACTGGCAGGTTCGTGATGGAGAACCAAATTCCCATGACGATGACGACTATGACGCAGCATGCATTGCACGACTTCGCGACGTGTACATGCGCTCAGAGCCGGTGATTTCCGAGATAGCAACTGCCGTGCCTCGTCTCAACCTGTATCGACGCCGACTCCTTGAAGCATTGACCGCGATTGACGACGGGCAGTCACAACGTTTCACCGGTGTGATGTGTGAGTCATTCCACGATGTGTGGATGGAACTTCACGAAGATCTCATCGTGCTGCAGAAGATCGACCGCGTGAGCGAGGGCAGTTTTTAGATCTCAGTCGGCTGCGGAAGAGCTCACCGCAACGAGATACCAAGGAATTCTTCGAGCTCTCCGAGTGCCTGGTCAGCTGACACGACTTTGATGGTCGCCATCCCTATTGCACGAGCAGTTTTGAGATTGATGCCGAGGTCATCCAGAAACACAACTCGGTCGGCCTCGACCCCTGCGGTCTCGCATGCGAGGGTGTAAAAGCCGAGCTCAGGTTTACGAACTCCGACCTTCGATGATTCGATGACGTGGTCAAAGATCTGCATTGCTGAAGAGACGTCAGAGCGATCTTCGATCGAACGATTGACATTATTAGTGAGACATGCCTGGGTGAATCCGTTCTCGCGAATGACATTGAGCGCGTTCATCATCTCGGGCCGAACGTTGCCGTAGAGGCAGCCAAGGACGTCTGCTCCTGGAACTCGATGGCCAAGCGCCTCAGACTCTGCAGCAAACAGATCGTTAAAGACCTCAGCAGAGATCTCTTGTCGTTCAATCTGAGCCCAGGCATTGCTATCGGGATTATGGGTGTTCACCCCGCGAATGAAGTCCTTTGGAATTCCATGGGCCGCTTCATAGGTGTTGAAGGCATCAAATGGGCTTGTCGTGATCACCCCTCCAAAGTCCCAAAACACTGCATCAAATGGCCGATCTGACATGTTGCCTCCGAGAAAGACGTGGGGTTAGACAGACCCGACTCTACGATGAAGGTTGCGTTGCGGTGTAGTCCGCTCCCGATGCGTGGTCAGAGTTGGCCAGCACGGAGGGGCTACTCGGAGATGCGAGCGGGCTTCCCCGCTCATAGCCCGAGTGCTTTGGGATGAAGAGGATTTTCATGACAACAACATCGGCAGCCCATTACGTGGTTGACGGCTCAAATATCGCCACCGAAGGTCGGTCGCGGCCAAGCCTCGAACAACTTCAAGAGGCGGTAACCACATTTATGGCAGACCACCCTGACGCAATGATCACCGTGGTGGTCGATGCGACCTTCGGTCACCGAATTGATGCTTCTGAACGCCCCGAATTTGACGAGGCCGTAGCGAACAACGAACTCGTTGCTCCTCCTGCAGGAGCGATTGGTCGTGGTGACGTATTTGTGCTCACCATCGCTGATCGCGCTGGGGCATCGGTGCTGTCGAATGATTCCTTTCAGGAATTCCACGGCGATTACGAATGGCTGTTCGACGAAGGGCGACTCGTCGGAGGGAAGCCGGTACCGCACGTCGGATGGGTATTTGTCGAACGGACACCTGTTCGCGGGCCGGTGTCGCGGAAGGCGACAAAGAAATCGAGCGCACCAGCAACCAGCTCTCGTCGAACGGCAAGTAAGCGGGCAAGCGAGCCCATGCCAGTGCCGAAGAATCGGCCGCCCGGTGCGACAACCCGAACGGCGAGTGGCATGAAGCGCGCGTCGTCGACCGTGGAGGCCCGTAAGGCGGGGGAGCTGGTGAACGATCTCATCCCATTCCTTGAATTTGTCGAAACCTCTCCCGTTGGCGCCCGTGTGGCTGGAGTGGTTGATCGTTACTCATCTCACGGCGCGTACGTGGCGGTGGGCGACGTGAGTGTGTATGTACCGCTCAGATCGATGGCAGATCCGCCGCCGAAGAGCGCGCGAGCTCACGTGAAGATTGGTGAGCAGGTCGACGTGACCATCGTTGGATTTGTTGCCGAACGTCGGAGCGTCGACGGAGCCTTTGATGGCGGCATCACGAAAGAGACCACACGAGAAGAAGAGTCGTCAGAGCAGTCTGTGCCGGCGAGGTTGAAGCGAGCAGCATCGAAAGCCCCGAAAACCAGCACTTCGAAAACTGCGGTGAAGACGCCGGCGAAAAAAGCGCCAGCAAAGAAGGCGCCAGCGAAGAAGGCGGCAGTAAGGAAGACGCCAGCGAAGAAGGCGCCAGCAGAAAAGGCAGCAGTCAAGAAGGCCGTAGCCAAGACGCCAATGAAGAAGGCTGCAGCCAAGAAATCCGCAACGAGCGCAAAGAAGGCGACCGCAAAGAACGCAGCGCCGAAGAACGCTGCCACCAAAACAACCGCTGCAAAGACAACTGCGGCAACGAAAGTTGCAACGTCGGGTCGTTCACGTAAGGCTGACGAGGCATGATTCGGCTCGCCACGTGGAATGTGAACTCGCTCAAAGCTCGTCTCGAACGGGTGACCGAGTGGATCGAAGATGTCCAGCCAGATGTGCTGTGCCTGCAAGAAACCAAAATGGCTGATGACGCGTTCCCTGGTCTTCATTTTGAGGCTATGGGGTACGAGTCTGCTCACTATGGGCAGGGCCGGTGGAATGGAGTTGCGATCATCTCCAAAGTCGGTCTCACCGACATCGTCACCAACTTTGCGGGAGATATCGAGCCCGATCCCGATGCTCGCATCATCACCGCAACCTGTTCTGACATCAGAGTGTCATCGGTGTACGTCCCTAATGGCCGAGCGGTTGATGATCCCCATTACGAGTACAAGTTGTCGTGGCTTGACCGTTTACAGCAGCACCTGCAGATCGATACGTCACCCGAACGCGATGTCATCGTCACCGGCGATTTCAACATTGCGCCAACCGATGCCGACGTGCATGACCCGAACAAACTTGCAATGTCGACCCACGTGACCGAGGCCGAACGGTTGCGACTCACCGCGCTCGAACAGTGGGGACTTTCCGATCTTTTTCGTCACCACCATGAAGGGGAGCGACTGTTCTCATGGTGGGACTATCGCTCTGGTGACTTCCATATGGGTCGAGGTCTCCGCATCGACCTCATTATGGGATCGCCATCGATGGTTGAGCGCAGTAACTTCGTTGTCGTCGACCGGAATGCTCGTAAAGGGCCTTCACCGAGCGATCACGCCCCGGTCGTCGTCGACCTCACGTAGCCGCCATCTAGTCAACGAGAGCGGCCTGGAGGCTCGGAAACAGCGTTGTGCACGTGAGATCGCCCCAACCGGTGATTTCGTTGAGACGTTCAGCGCTCGCAGGTTGCACTTCGGCGATACGACGCATCATCCGGTCGCTACAGATTTCTTCAGGCAGAATTCCAGATCGAACCGCGGTCATTTGCCGCCACTCAGCGAGGCGACGGAGTGCATCTCGGCTTGTCGACGCTGCTGATGTGCTCATCGCGTCGGAGAGTTCGGCTGACGGTCCGGTGATCGCTGGCTCAACGAGGTCGAGTTCAGCCAAAAATGGTGTCACCGATCGTCGGTATCCATTGCGCCGCTCTGCCCACGAAAGATGGCATTCACTGGTGGCTCGGGTGATCGCAACATAGAGCAACCGCGCCTCTTCAAGGGTTTCGTCTTTGGTCGTTGCACTTCGATGGGGTACCGAGCCTGTTTCAGCTGCAGCAATCCACACGCGCTCCCATTCCCGGCCCTTCGCCGCATGAAATGTAAGAACCTCGGCGCCACCGCTTTGCTGAAACTCGAATGGATCGGCTGTTGTCATCCACGAGGCGAAGGTCGCGCCGGTGCCATCTGGTTGCTCTCGCAAATGCTCGAGGGCAGCGGCGGCAACCTGTCGAGACGAAACGGTTTCGGTTGGCTCAGACTCATCGCCACCGAGAGCATCAGCATCATCGTCAAGAATGTCATGGGCCCACGAACGCAAGGCCGAGGGCGATGAGATTCGTCGAGCCTCATCGAGAGCCCTTTTGCCAGACGAATCTCCTCGAAAACCACGGGACCGAACCTCGACCCCCGCTGCGGAGAGCGCACGCTCAATTCGCGTGCAGTGCTGATGGGTTCGTGCAAGCACCGCAATCTCACCATGACGAATTGCATGCTGTCCGGCCTCAGCGATGGAGCGGGCAATCCCGTGCGCCTCGTCATCTTCATCGGCGTAGGCCGTCAAGGCGGGAACCGGGCCGTCGGGTTGGCTTGAGCGCAGGTCTGCTGGCAGTTGGGCATGTGAAAGCACATGAACACCGGCGTTCACAATCTGAGGTGTGCATCGGTGGTTGACCGGTAAGCGAATGACCTCAACGCCAGGGAAGCGATCGTCAATCTCCACGAGCAATTCGGGGTCGCTGCCATTAAAGCCGTAAATCGACTGCGCAGGGTCACCAACGATGAAGAGATCGTCGGCGCCGGGGGTCCGCAAGGCTGAGAGCAAACGCTGCTGGATCGGGGTCAGGTCTTGCGCCTCGTCGACATGGATATGCCTGAAGCGCCAACGAATAGCTTCGGCGTATGACGAGTCACGCTCAAGGTCGTTCGCGCATCGTACGAGGAGATCATTGAGGTCGAGCACACCTCGCAATGACTTCTCCCGCTCATAAGCAGCCAACGCCTCGATGATGCGGGCGGCCTTCGAGGGGGGTTGACGTCGAGATCTTGCTACCGACGAGTAGGTGTGAGCAGTAATGCCGCGAGCGCTCGCCCACGACATCTCTGTGAGAACGTCATCAAGTTGTTCGCGCGGCGTGTTGAGCGCAGCGGAGACGAGACGCGGTCGATCATCAACGACCGTTGGCATCGGTCTGCCCTGGTCAGCCCATCGTTGACGAAGGAGCCCTAACGCAACCGAGTGGAACGTTCCGGCTTCGATGCGTTCGCCGAGACCGATATGTCGAAGACGTCGCCGCAATTCTCCAGCAGCTTCGCGAGTGAAGGTGAGCGCAAGGGTGTGGCGGGCATCGGCACTGTCGGTTGCGATTCGATAGGCAATTCTTCTTGTGAGGACACGGGTTTTCCCTGAACCTGCACCGGCGATCACTGCAACGAGCCGTGATTCAGTGGTGACTGCTCGACGCTGGTCTGCGTCCAAATCGGTGAGCAAGTCATGTGAATCCACCCCACAACGGTACTGTCAACTTCATGGCGTATCCGCAGAAACTTCTAAATCCGGGAGAAGAAACCATTGTGGACTTTCATCCACACTGGTGGTTTTTCGTCAAAGAAGCCCTGTTTTCGTCATTTCTCTCGCCCTTGCCATCGTTGTTGCGTTGACGGCCAGAGATGGATCGATTGCCGGTGTGCTCACTTGGATCACCATCGTCATGGTGACAATCGCAAGTCTTCGTTTCGCACTTCGCTGGGTGTCGTGGGTGACTACCTACTTCGTGGAGACAACCGATCGCGTCATCTTTCGAACGGGAGTGATTTCGCAGCGCGGCATCGAAATTCCCTTAGGACGCGTCAATAACGTGCTGTCTAACCAGTCGCTTCTTGAACGCCTGATCGGGGCGCGAGATTTGCTCATCGAGTCGGGCGGTGAGAGCGGACAGCAAACATTCACCGACGCACGGAATCCTGATCGCGTGCAGAATTCCATTAACGCTGCAATCGACTGGCCTCGCAACTCATAGTCCCGACTTCTGCACAACATAGGCAGAATGACACACTCAGCAGATGGCGCGAGTGTCGCTTCCTAGCGGAATCGAAATCGAATTCGAGGAATTCGGTTTGCGAAGCGATCCAACGGTGCTTCTCGTCTCAGGCTTCACCTCGCAGTTGCTGGGCTGGGATGAAGGACTGTGCCATGAACTTGCCTCAAGCGGGCGTCACATCATACGTTTTGACAACCGTGACGTTGGGTTGTCCACTCATCTCGACGGACAGGCCGTTGACGTGCAGGCGGTCTTTAACGCAACGTTTTTTGGCGGCGACCCGGTTACGGTCCCCTACACCCTGTCGGATATGGCAGCCGATGCCATCGGCCTCGTTGACGCTCTCGAATGCGAGATTGTTGATGCTGTTGGTGTGTCGATGGGAGGCATGATTGTGCAAACCATGGCGATTGAACATCCGGGCCGTTTGAGGTCGGTGGTGTCAATTATGAGCACCACTGGTGGCCCAGGTGTCGGTCTTCCGACCGAAGCGGCACTCGAACAATTGTTGATGGAACCCCCAGACAACCGCGACGAGTACATCGAGTCGTCGGTTGGTGCCGAGGTGTGGTCGTCACAACGATATTTCGAACCTCAACGCGCCCGGGAGAAAGCGGCGGCAAACTTCGACCGAATGTTCTACCCAGAGGGTGCGACTCGGCAGTACGCAGCAATCATGGTGTCCGGTGACCGCACTGAAGCACTGAAGTCGGTTACCGTTCCAATGCTCGTCATTCACGGTTGGGATGACACGCTGATCCACCCTTCAGGTGGGGAAGCAACCGCAGCGGCAGTGCCGGGCGCCTCGTTGCTCATGCTCGACGATATGGGGCATGATCTTCCCACACCTCTATGGCCAGAAATCGTTAACGCAATCGTGGAATTTGGCGACTCTGCCAACACCCACACATCTGTAAATACCTAAGGAGCAATAACCATGTCAGGACCACTCAACGGATATCGAATACTTGAAATTGCCGGAATTGGGCCAGGCCCCTTCGCTGCGATGATGTTGGCCGATATGGGAGCTGAAGTGATTCGTATCGATCGAGCACAATCGGTGAAACCAGGATCGACGGGACCCGTACGTGATGTGTTACTTCGGAGTCGAAAGAGCATCGCCCTCGACCTTAAAGACCCGGAGGGGATTGCGATTCTTCTCGACCTTGTCGAAGGAGCGGACGCGCTGATCGAAGGTTTCCGGCCGGGCGTGATGGAGCGACTCGGTATCGGCCCCGATGTGTGTCTCGAGCGCAATCCGAAACTCGTCTTCGGTCGAATGACCGGATGGGGCCAGACCGGCCCGTACTCCCAAGCAGCCGGCCACGACATTAACTACATCGCTCTGGGCGGCGCACTTGCGCACATCACTCGAGGTGGATCTGGCCCGGTCCCCCCACTAAACCTCGTCGGTGACTTCGGTGGCGGTGGAATGTTCCTTGCCTACGGAGTCGTTTGCGGGCTCCTTGAGGCGCAGCGGTCGGGCAGCGGTCAGGTGATCGACACTGCAATGGTCGACGGAACTGCATCTCTCATGTCGATGTTCTGGGGCATGGCCGCAATGGGCGCATTCGATACAGAGAACCCTGGGACCAACTTGCTCGACACCGGAGCCCACTTCTACGACACCTATGAGTGCTCAGATGGTAAGTGGATTTCCCTCGGGTCGATCGAACCACAGTTCTATGCGTTGCTGCTCGAACACACCGGGTTGACCGACGATGCTGATTTCCAGCGGCAGATGGACAAGAGCAAGTGGCCTGAGTTGAAGACGCGATTAACCGAACTTTTCCTCTCGAAAACGAGAGATGAGTGGTGCGCCATCATGGAACATACCGACATCTGTTTCGCCCCAGTGCTCACCATGCCTGAGGCGGCGCATCACCCCCACAACGTTGATCGTGGAACATTCTGTGAGGTTGACGGCCTGATGCAGGCATCTCCTGCGCCACGGTTCTCTCGAACTGCTCCCGATACTCCAACTCCGGGTGCCCGCCCAGGTGAACACACGAAAGAGGTTCTTCTTAGTTGGGGTCTCGATGCAGGGCGCATCGATGCGGCTGTCGCTGGCGGCGCAGCGGCACAAGCTTGATGACAACGGTTCGACTCGTTCGACATGGCCAAGCATCAGCAGGGTGGGGTATCGATTCCGACCCTGATCTTGATGACCTCGGCCGGTCCCAAGCCGAAGCGGTTGCTGCGCGACTTGACGATCTTGTCGGTGAAGTAACACCCGAGGTGTGGACATCACCCCTCCTGCGATGTAGGAGTACTGCCGAACCATTTCGACAGCGCCGAGGGGTTGACGCGTTGGTCGAAGAGGTGGTGCGCGAAATTCCGTCACCGCCGGGAATGGCGACAAGCGAGCGAGCCGACTGGCTGCGGTCAGCGATGGATGGAACATGGTCTGATCTCGGCGGGGAGTTTGTTGCGTATCGAGACCGTCTCGTCGAGCGCATAGCGGCAATCGAACATGACACTTTGGTGTTCTCTCATTTCATTGCGATCAACGCGATCATTGGGGCTTGCAGTGGTGATGATCGTCTTGTCATTCGGACTCTTGACAACACGTCGATCACCACCGTCGATGTAACCGACGGCGTCTTGACCCTTGTTGAGGGCGGTGCTGAGGCTGACACCACCATTCGTTAAGCCCAACGTTGCGCAGTGACACCTTGATGGCACACTGATGAGGTGCGGACGGCTTTGCAACATCTATCACGACTGATCATCGTCGCAATCGCCGTGACCGGCTGCGCATATCTCACTCCGCAAGATGAAACGTTGCCGGCACCCCAGGGCTCCTCGTCATCGGGTGATGACGTAGTCGCTTCCCCGGCAGAAGAAGCGCTAGACGAGGTACCGGATACCACTCAGAGCGTTCAAACGACCATCACGGCGACTCCGGCGACAACGCCCACCACGACGATCCCGGAGCCGTTGGGAGTGGCTGAACTAATCCTCACAGCAGGTGGACTTGGAGAGGCAGCATTCGGCAGTGAACCCGACGCGGTCATCAGTTATGTTTCCTCGATTCTCGGATCACCGACCGAAGATTCAGACTGGACCACGCCCGAAACATTCTTGTGCGCGGGCACGGTCATCCGGGAGGTGAATTGGGGCGTGTTGTCCTTGGTGTTTGGAGATGCATCATCGAGCGCCTCGGGTCGCCCACATTTCATGTCGTACACCTACGGATTGATCGATCGATTGGGCGACGAACCGCAGGGGCTGGTAACGAGCGAGGGTCTTACCATCTCAAATACGGTCGCAACGCTGCTCGACCGCACTGATGCACGACTCGACGAAGGCGATGAGGAACTCGAAATTCCTCCTTCGTTCTTTTATGACCGCGAACCATTTCCGGTCACGGGCCTGTTGACCGGAACCTCCGATGAAGATGTGGTGTTAGTGATATTGGGAGGTTCAGGGTGTTTCGGGTGATGATCTCATGGTGAGAGAGCTTCACGACCTCGCTGGGTGGATACTCATCTTCTCGAATGGTCTGCTCGGTCTTTGGTTCGCTGTTGCTCAGCAATGGCAGCCTGCCCGAGTGAAGTGGATGTGGTGGCCTGTCATCCCCGCGCAGGTCATCGTGGTGCTGCAAGCGGTGCTCGGTGCCGTGTTGGCGAGTCAGCCAGGTGTGGTGTTAGACGATATGCACGCTCTGTACGGGTTTTCCGCAATCTTGGCAGTTGGAATTCTCTACAGCTATCGAACAAGCCCGTTCATTCGTGACCGGCAGTACATGCTGTATGGAGTCGGCAGCTTGTTCATCATGGGTCTCGGTATCCGAAACTTTTTCGGCTGACCTGCTACTCGTCACTGCTTGACGATTGAGCTGCCGGAGGAATCAGCTCATTCAAGAAACCGAGGAGGAATTCTGATGGCATTGAACTCAGCGGAATTGGAATCACCAGTTGACGCTGCGATTCTTTGTGCATTGCCTGTCGGCTGAGTCGGCGCAGCCTCATCGTTTCACTTACTTTGAGGTCAATCGGCGATAGTTTTGCTGTTCGACCTGCCGATTGGCTTCCGGTCACACTGAGGTCGGTGATGCCAAGCCGCATGCATTCAATGCGAAGTCGAGCAACGACGAGCAGTGCTGCCGCGGGCTCAGGAATCGAGCCGTAGCGATCAGTCCACTCAGAAGAGATGTCGTCCACCTCTGACAACGATGATGCTGCCGCAATTCTTCGGTAGGCCTCGAGACGAAGGTCTTCGCGGCTGATGTAATCAGAAGGCAAGAACGCGTCAGCGGGTACGTCAAGGTTGAGTTCAGTTATCGGTTCAGGGGTCTCGCCCTTTATTTCCGCAACCGCTTCGGTCACCATTTGGCAATACAAGTCGTATCCGACGGCTGCGATATGTCCTGATTGTGCTGCGCCAAGCAGGTTGCCCGCGCCGCGAATTTCGAGGTCGCGCATGGCAATCCTGAAGCCAGATCCGAGTTCGGTTGACTCGCCGATCGTGCGGAGACGTTCGTAGGCCTCCTCCGAGAGCGTGCGGTCTTGAGGATGGAAAAGATACGCATAGGCACGTTGCCCACTGCGGCCGACACGACCACGCAATTGATGCAGTTGTCCAAGACCGAGGAGATCAGATCGTTCCACGACCAGCGTGTTCACCGTGGGCATATCGATTCCTGACTCAATGATCGTCGTGCAGACGAGCACGTCATACCGACCTTCCCAGAAATCGATCACAACTTGCTCAAGGGTTGCTTCATCCATGCGGCCGTGAGCGATTGCGATTCGAGCTTCCGGCACCAACTCTCTGAGACGAGCGGCTGACTGCTCAATTGATTTCACCCGGTTGTGAACCCAAAAGACCTGTCCTTCTCGGAGCAGTTCACGACGGATTGCTTCGACGGCGACACGCTCATCGTATTCACCAACATGCGTAAGGATTGGTTGTCGGTCAGCCGGGGGGGTCTGAAGGAGCGACAAATCTCGAATACCGACCAGCGACATTTCCAATGTGCGAGGAATTGGTGTGGCGCTCATTGTCAATACGTCGACATCGGTCGCAAGCGATTTGATGAGTTCTTTGTGTTGCACCCCGAACCGTTGCTCTTCAT
>MDTA01100406.1_pt1 | contig 27003 bp, 25 predicted proteins | sample 811151 | NCBI WGS metagenome assembly MDTA01 (sample SAMN05326648, study PRJNA326480) | marine metagenome | isolation source: seawater | place: Indian Ocean: South | collected 2010 | reverse complement strand
GTTGTGCTTTATCCATTTATTTTCCAGATAATACTTATAGAGTATTCCAAGGAAAAAAATATGGACATGTTCAATTTCCCCCATTAGGCAAAAATGGTTTTGGATATGATCCTATATTTGTGCCTCTTGGCTATAAGAAAACATTTGGTGAAATGGACTTTAATTATAAAGAGAGAATAAGCCATAGAGCTATTGCATTTAAAAAAATGAAGAAATATCTCAAAAGTTGTTTAGATTAATTCAAAAGAGTAAAATTCTGGTTTTTAATTTTATAAATTCTTGGCTTTCTTTTAACTTTACCATCAGGTAAAATTTTAAACCAACCATCAACTCCAATAAACCCCTGTGAAGCATGTAGCATATCAATTGTAAAATTGCTCTCCATTAAGTGTAATTTACTTATGAGCCCAACTATATCATAAGTTAACGTCGCTAAAGCATGTGGTTTGGTATTAAAAATTTCTATATAACTGCTCTCAAATTTACTTCGAGTGTTAATATTGAGTGATGTGAAATATCCGTTAGCTAAACCAGGCTCCTTTAGTGCTTGATTCTTAGACCAAATTGAATTTCCCATATACTGTATTTTCTTTGGATCAACGTCATAATACGGGAGTATTGAACTAAAGTTTGACACTTCTTGAAAATTACGAGCAAAAATAACTATTGCTTCAAAATTTAATTCACCGTAAGTGTCCAATCTCTCTAAATTTCTTAGTTCTTTTTTTGCCTCTTCAGTATTTTTATTCTCTAAATACTGAATTTTTTTCTCTAAATTTAATTTTCTCTCTTCGTAGTTTGAAATTTTTTTTGAAACTTCGTAAAAATCTGGAGAGTCAGTTTCATAAAATGTATATTTAAATGATGATAAATTATTATTAGATTTAAATTTATCGAATTCATTTTTTACTCGCATACCAAATTCGTTTTGTGGGATAATCACGGCATACTTTTTTAAATTATTATTATAAGAAAAATTTAACAATTCATCAATCTCATCCTCTAAAGTAAGACCAAATACATAAAGTCCTTCATCTTCTAATTTAGAATTATTTGATAGCGAGATAATAGTTATATTTTTATTATCAATGTTTTCTCTAATTAATTCTATTTTATCCGAAAATACAGGACCGATAAAAATATTTATGTCCTGTTCAAGTAGCTCATACAACTTAGCTAATATTTCTTCTTCATTACCAGTATCAATTATACTAAATTCAATTTTTTTATTATTTGTTTTTGAAATTGCTAATTGTGCTGAATTTAGTAATGATCGGCCTATTTGGTAATTTTTACCGCTAATCGGAAGCATTAACCCTACATTTAAAGTCTTCTTATCGATGTCTTTATTTTCTTCGAGAGTATCAGTTGATATTATATTATTAATTTTCTTATTACTATCTGAAACTATGGGTTTATTATAAATAATATTATCAGTTTTGTGATCTGTTACAGTTTCACAGCCAATAACAAATATAAATGAAATGAAAGCTGAAATAAGTACTAATTTTTTTTTTAAATACATTTGCAAGTGAAATTAAATAACAACTATATTAATGAATTATTGAAATTCGAAAAGGTCCAAAATGGTTTATACATTGTTGCAACTCCAATTGGCAATCTTGGCGATATTACCATTCGATCTCTAAAGACCTTATCGAGTGTTGATCTGATTTTATGTGAAGATAGTCAAACAAGTAAAAAATTAACAAATAAATATGGGATTAAAACCCCCTTGAAGCCATTTCACAAATTCAATTCTAAGAAATCAATTCCCTTCATATTAAAAAGATTACAGATAGGTCACTCTATAGCCATAATTTCTGATGCGGGAACTCCTATTGTTTCAGATCCTGGTTCCGATCTTGTAAAAAAGTGTATAAATAATGATATCAAAGTATTTTCTATACCAGGTCCCTCAGCACCGATTGCTAGTTTTGTTTTATCTGACTTTGCAGAAAAATCTTTTCTGTTTAGAGGGTTCTTTCCTAGGCAAAAAAAGTATGCAATGAAAGAAATAGACCTTTTAAAAAAAATGGACTGCCCAATTATATTTTTTGAGTCTCCACAACGAATTTTAAGAACACTAACTTTAATATATAGAAACTATGGTGACTGTGAAATTACTTTTGTTAGAGAGTTAACAAAAAAAAATGAAGAAGTGATTAATTCGAATGTTTCCGATGTAACTGAAAAATTAACAAATAGAGAAAAGATTTTAGGAGAAATTACGTTTATATTAAATCCATTTAAGGTTACGCATAAAAATAAAATTACACATAAGGATATATTAATATTGTCTGATAAGCTTGCGAAAGAAGGACTTAATACATCTGAAATCTCTAAAATCATTTCTAACGATTTTAATTTATCTAAAAGGGAGGTTTATCAATTACTTATAAAAAAATAATTATTGAATTAAATTTGATATATAATGATAAATAATTATGAATATTAAATCTTTATTTGTCATTGTTTTAACAATCTTTGCTTTAATTAGTATTGTAAACTGTGCCCAAGTAGCAACTGGAACAGCTGTTAAAATGATTACTGTTAACCAGGAAGACAGATCTGTCGGTGAATTTGTTGATGATGCTATTATAAAAACAATTATTAAAAACACATATTTCGATCAGAATGAAAATTTATTTTTTAATATTGATGTTGAGGTATCGCAAGCAAGGGTTTTGCTTACAGGAACAGTAGAGAATGTAGACCTAAAGATTGAAGCGACACGTATTGCTTGGGGAGTGAAAGGAGTACAAACAGTTATAAATGAAATTCAGATTTCTAACTCCGATAATATACTGAATTATGCTGATGATTTAGTTATAAGTACTAAGGTAAAAGGTAAGTTGATTTTAAATGAAAATATTAACTCACTAAACTATAGTGTTGAAACAGTTAATAAGCTGGTTTACATAATTGGAATAGCGCAGAATAAGAGCGAGAGAGACTTAGTAATAAATATTACTAAAGAAGTATATGGAGTTGAGGAAGTAATTGATTATATATCAATTAAAAAAAGTGAAATTTAAATAAAATGAATATTGGGTTTCAAATAGATGCAGTTGAAAAACTTAACCTCAAAACTGATAGTTCACTCCCATTAATTTTAGAATCTCAGAAGAGAAAAAATAAAAATTTTTACTTTTTGCCAAGTAGTCTTACTTACAAAAATAATTATTTATATGCGCTAGCAAGAGAAATTTTATTTAAAAATGAAAAATTATCAAATTACGTAATTGGTAAGGAAAAACTTGTACGAGTTGACCATTTCAATTATGTTTTTATCAGGCAAGACCCACCTTACAACATGGAGTATATTTCATCTTTGCATCTTTTAGAGCAAGTTAAAGGCTCCACAAAGTTTGTAAATAATCCAAAAGGAATACGAAATGCACCAGAAAAAATTTCAATGTTGGCTTATAAAAAAATTATACCTCCAACAATAATTACTAGATCAAGAACTGAAGTTAATAATTTTCAAAGAAAATATGGAAAGTCAGTAATTAAACCTCTCTACGGTAATGGAGGTGAGAGCATATTTTTACTTGATAAGAGCGACACAAACTACAATCAAATTATTGAGAGGTTTACAGATCAGCTAAACGAGCCATTTATTATCCAAAAATTTCTGCCAGAAATAAAAAAAGGAGATAAAAGAATAATTATTATTGATGGAAAACCGATTGCCGCACTGAGAAGAATTCCTCAAAATCACGAAATAAGATCAAATATTCATGTGGGAGGCAATTGTGAAGCAATAAAAATGTCAAAAAATGATTTAAAAATTTGTAGTGCAATTGAGAATTTTTTAAAAGATGAAGGCCTTTTTTTTGTTGGCATTGATATTATTGGAAAATATTTGACAGAAATCAATGTAACCTCGCCAACATGTATTCAAGAAATAAAAAGATTACATAAAGTTGATATAACTAAAATAATTTGGGACAAGCTTACAAAAAAATAATTTAATATATTTCCAATGAGCATAAGATCTAAGATTCTGAATTTTTTTCTAAAAAAATATATAAAAAATGTTCAACCGCCAGTTGAGGAAAGATCCTATATAGAAGCAAGAAAGATGATGAATCAAGAAGGGTATGTTGATCAAGAATCAACATTAGGATCTAAGTATTTACAAAAGCTAATTTTTAATAAGTCTAAATCAAATATTATCTCAAGTGAGATTTATTTAAACAACATCAGAACATTGCATTTTACGCAAAAAAATTTTGATAGAGAAAAATGTATATTGTACTTTCATGGAGGAGGATATGTTGCGGGGTCACCGGAAACTCATCAAAATTTGCTTCTGTCACTGGCCAACATGTCCGCTTTACAAATATTTGCAATTGATTATGCATTATCACCTGAAAAAATTTTTCCTCAAGCAATAGATGACGCTGTTAATAGTTACAATGCTCTATTAGGTAAGGGATTTAAAAATGAAAATATTTTTTTTGGAGGAGACTCTGCAGGAGGTAATTTGGCTCTAGTTTCCACGCTTAAATTGCAAGAATTAAATAAAAAATTACCATCAAAATTATTTTTGTTGTCGCCTTGGACTGATCTAACTGGAGAAGGAAGAAGCATTAAGGAGAATTCAAAATCGGATCCTTATTTGTCCTATGACAACTGGTTAAATACTTCTCTATCTATGCAAAAAACTGTTAAAGAATGGTATGCACCCAATCAAGATTATAGGAATCCTCTCATATCTCCTGTATTTGCTCAGTATTCTAACTTTCCAAAAACACTGGTACAAGTCAGTGATATTGAAATATTGTATAGCGACTCTCAAGATGTTGTTTCATCAATAAGAGCGGGAGGAAATGAAGTTCATCTATCCGTTTACAAGAATCTACCTCATGTATGGCAAATATTTGGATTTTTACCTGAAGCAAAGCAAGCAATAAAAGAAATTTCCGAATTTTTGCTGGATTAACTTTTAAATGCTGATAACGCAGCTAAATTTACAATATCAGCTACATTTGCGCCTAGCGGAGCAATTTGAATACTCTCTTTAAACCCTACTAAATAAGGTCCAACTAAAGTACCTCCCCCTAATTCTTGAAGCATTTTTGTTGAAATGCTTGCACTATGGATTGCCGGCATAATTAATAAGTTTGCAGGTCCTGATAATTTACAAAATGGATAGAGGTTCATTAAATTTTCATTTAGAGCAGTATTAGCGCCCATTTCACCATCATATTCAAAGTCCACGTTTCTATCGTCAAGAATTTTTTTGGCATCTCTCATATATACTGATCTCTCAGTAAACGGTTTACCAAAGTTTGAATATGAGACAAGGGCTGCCCTTGGTTCAATTCCAAATATTTCTCTTACTACCTCTGCACTTTCTTGTGTAATATTCGCTAATTGCGATGCATTCGGCATATCGTGCACATTTGAATCTGCAACAAAAATAGTTCTCCCATTGCATAACATTACAGTCATCCCAAGTATTGTTTTATTAGGTATAGGGTCTAATACATATTCGATACTTTCTAAAGACGCAGCATAACTTCTTGTTAATCCGCACACCATTGCATCTGCCTCTTTTAAAGATACCATGCATGCAGCAAAAACATTTCTCTCTCTATTTAGAAGGTCTAGACAATCTTTTTTTAGAAAGCCTTTTCTTTGTAAGCGATGGTAAATATGCTCAGCATACCTATCATGTTCTGACTTATTTCTTGTACTATGAATTTCCATTTGGTCAAAAAAGTCTAAACCCATATTTTGCATTTTATCTCTAATAATATCGTCTCTACCAATTAAAATAGGCGTACCCATTCTATTGTTAAGAAAAATAACGGCAGCCCTTATCATATCCTCTTCTTCACCTTCTGTGAAAATCACTCTTTTTGGATTTTCTTTTACTTCCTGAAAAACTTTTTGGAGAAGGCCAGCTGAAGGGTTTAGTCTAGCAGATAACTCATTTGAATAATTTTCCATATCAACAATGGCTTTTCTCGCAACCCCAGTATCCATTGCAGCCTTAGCTACTGCGGGTGGTACTTTACTAATCAGCCTTGGGTCAAAAGGAGATGGAATTATGTATTCTGGGCCATATTGTGGTCTTTTTCCTGGGTATGCATTCGCTACTTCATCGGGCACATCTTCTTTAGCTAAATTAGCAATAGCTCTTGCTGCGGCAATTTTCATTTCAAGATTAATAGTTTTTGCCCTAACATCTAATGCTCCTCTAAAAATATAGGGAAAACCTAAAACATTGTTTACCTGGTTAGGATAATCAGATCTTCCTGTCGCGATAATTGCATCGTCTCTACATTCTTTAATTTTTTCAGGAAAAATTTCTGGTTCAGGATTTGCCATTGCAAAAATTATTGGTTTTTTTGCCATTGATAGAATCATCTTTTGACTAATAATATTACCAATAGATAATCCAAAGAAAATATCAGCGCCATTTAGTGCATCCTCAAGCGTCCTAGCTTTGGTTTTAATAGCATGTGCTGATTTCCACTGGTTCATATTCTCTTTTCTTTCAGTGTGAATGACACCCTTAGTGTCACATAAAATTGCATTTTCGTTTGGCATGACCATTGCTTTTAATAATTCTAAACATGCTATGCCTGCTGCACCCGCACCATTTACAACAATTTTTGCCTCATTAATTTTTTTGCCAGTAAGATCAATTGCATTTAATAATGCTGCTACAGATATAATTGCTGTACCATGTTGATCGTCATGAAAGATGGGTATGTCCATTAACTCCCTAAGTGAGTCCTCAATTATAAAACATTCAGGAGCTTTAATATCCTCGAGATTTATTCCACCAAAAGAAGGTCCTAAATATTTTACGGCGTTTATAAATTCATCAGCGTCCTCTGTATCTATTTCTAAATCAATAGAGTCTATGTCAGAGAATCTTTTGAATAAAACTGATTTACCTTCCATAACAGGTTTGGACGCATGAGCACCTAAATTTCCAAGACCTAGAATTGCAGTTCCATTTGATATAACTGCAACGATATTTCCTTTGCTTGTGTAATCATAAACCGTACTTTTGTCATCTGCTATTGCGTTTACTGGAGCTGCCACACCAGGCGAATAAGCTAATGATAAGTCTCTTTGTGTTTCAAGAGGCTTAGTAGCTTTGATTTCTATTTTTCCTGGCTTACCTTGCGCATGAAAAACCAAAGCTTCTTTTTCACTAAAATGCTCTTCTCTATCTTTTTTAGTCATAATTTTTATTTTTGGGATTTATATAGGTTTTTACCTGCTTTTCAAATTCAAAAGATATATATTGAAAGGACCTTTATTTATAAAGTTATTTAAATCAAAATAGATAAATAAACAATATTTATATGAACGTTTTAAGGTCCTCAATTATTTACTCTCTGTTTACATCGATAAGTAGGATTTTTGGTTTTTTAAGAGATATTTTAATAGCAAACTTTCTAGGTACTGGAATGATAGCAGATATTTTTTTTATAGCTTTCAGATTACCAAATACATTTAGAAGAATATTTTCAGAGGGAGCACTAAATTCAGCATTTGTGCCAATTTATTCAAAGTTAATTAAAGATGATCTAACAAAAGAGTCAAATAAATTTGCAGGAAGTATTTTTTGGATATTTTTATTTGTATCATCATTAGTAGTTTTGATTATCGAAATTTTTATGCCTTACTTTATTTCAATAATTGCCCCTGGTTTTGCAAATGATAATGATAAATTTACTGAACTAGTAAAGGTTTCAAGAATTATTTTTCCATTTCTAATTTTGATAAGTGTTTCATCAATTTTGTCTTCTATTTTAAATTCCCATAATAAGTTTGCATTATCGGCAGCACTTCCAATAATATTAAATATTATATTAATAATTTCCTTGATAACAGCAGCTAATACAAAAGCTGACTTTTTAACATTTTTATCTTGGAGTGTGATTATTGCAGGTCTTATTCAGGTTTTATTTCTATTTATTGCTTTATATAGAGAGAGGATTAATTTTCTCTTTATTACAAAACTGTATTCAGACAACATTGCACGCTTTGCAAAATTGTTTACTGCTAGTTTTTTTTCATCTGGATTATTACAAATTAATATTTTAATAGGAACAATCATCGCCTCTTACGAAAGTGGTGCAATTTCATATCTTTACTACGCAGATAGAGTTTATCAACTTCCTCTTGCTCTAATCGGAATTGCTATTGGCATCGTGTTACTGCCATCTATTTCAAGCAAGATAAAAACAGAAAATTTTGAAACCATTAACGACTCTATTGAGCAAACTTTGTTGTATTCACTATTATTTGCTATTCCGGCCTCAGTAGGTATTTTTGTGCTTTCAGATCAAATTATAACAGCGCTGTTTGAGAGAGGGGCGTTTGATAGGAACTCTACATTGTTTACTTCTGCAGCACTCAAATTCTACTCTTTGGGTCTAATAGCATTTATTATTATGAAAATTTATACACCCATATTCTTCGCACATGAGGATGCTACGCCCACTTTACATGTAACAGCAATTAATTTAGTCATAAATACTATATTAAGTATAGTTTTATTTATTTATTTAGGATTCATAGGCATACCTATAGCTACATCTATATCCGCATGGATAAGTGTTTTATGGATGAACTATTATCTTAAAAAAAATAATTATTTTAAAATAAGTTACAAAATTATAGTTCCCACTTTAATCATTATTATTGTTTCCATCATTATGTACTTTTATTTACTTTTTTTAAAAAATTACGCAGTAATATATCTAAGTATTCTGCAAAATAATGAAATTATATTTCTTTTGTTTTCAGTACTTTCTTCAATATTTCTTTATTTTGTCCTTATTTCATTTTACAAGCGATTTAAATATTCTGAATTTAAAAAGATTTTGCAAAATGAATGAAATAAATAAAAATACTGTGTTGTCAGGAGTGCAACCATCTGGTGACCTTCACATTGGAAACTATCTTGGCGCAATTAAAAATTTTGTAAGCATGCAAAACAACTACAATTGTTTTTTCTGTATTGTAGATTTGCATGCTATCACTGTAAAGCAAGATCCGAATATTCTAAGAAAAAACACGCTTGAGGTTGCCGCGACATATATTGCCTCAGGTATAGATCCAAAAAAAAGCACAATATTCAATCAAAGTAGTGTACCCGCACATGCAGAACTAGCCTGGATATTTAATTGTGTAACTAGAATGGGATGGCTGAATCGCATGACGCAATTTAAAGATAAAGCTGGTAAAGATAAGGAGAATGCAAGCTCTGGTTTATTTATTTATCCAAATTTAATGGCTGCTGATATATTAATTTATAAGGCAACTCATGTGCCAGTTGGCAATGATCAAAAACAGCATCTTGAACTAACTAGAGATATCGCGCAGAAATTTAATCGTGATTTTAATTGCAAAAATTTTTTTCCTATTCCTGAGCCAATTATTGACAAAAATATTTCAAGAATAATGTCTCTTAAAAATGGAAATCACAAAATGAGTAAATCTGATTTATCAGAATATTCTCGCATTAATATGTCAGATGAAAGTGATATAATTATAAGGAAGATTAAAAAAGCAAAAACTGCTGATACTGTGATGCCTGAAAAAATTGAGGATATTTTAAAATTGAATGAAGTTAATAACTTGCTCAATATCTATTCTGGATTCTCTGGTATTGAAAAACAAAAAATAATCGAAAAATATAAAGGACAAAACTTTTCCAATTTTAAGTCTGATTTGTCAGATATTCTTGTGGATAAGATGAAACCAATTACCACGGAAATTAAAAAACTCATGCAAGATACCGACTATCTTTTAAAAATAATTCAAGACGGTCAAAATAAAGCAAATGAAGTTGCTCAAAAAACAATTAATGATGTATACGATATAATAGGACTAATAAGAAATGAATCATAGATCAAAATTTTTAGTAATAGTGGATGACTCTAAAGAATTAAATGTATCAATTAGGTTTGCGGCTAAGCGTGCTCAAAGTACAAAAGGAGGTGTAATTTTATTAAACGTAATTGAACAATTTGACCCCCAACAATGGCAGTCGATTGAGGATATAATTCTGCAAGAAGCTAGAGAGAAGGCCCAAGAAAAACTTCAAAAATGGTCTAAAGTGATAAATGATCTTACTGATATCGTGCCTGAATTAATGGTTAAGGAGGGTGTAACAAGTGAAAAAATTATTGAGACCCTTGAAGAAGATAACGCTATAAGATTCCTGGTTCTTGCAGCGGCCGAATCAGACCAGCCGGGACCATTAGTTTCTCTTTTAGCGGGACAAAAATCTGGAAAGCTACCGGTACCCCTCGTAATTATTCCGCAAGGACTATCAGACAGTGTAATAGATGATCTTGCATCTCGGTCTGATTAAAAATCTTATTATTTTCAGTAACTTAATAAATAACTATATCTAAACTTTAAAATATTATGAATCTATCTATATAACTGTAAGTTATCATGTTCATACAAACAGAATCAACGCCGAATCCTAATTCCCTCAAGTTCATACTTGATAGCTATGAATTATGTTCAACTCCAATAGAGTTCAATAAATCACAAATGGATACACGTTCTGTGTTGGCTGAGAAACTATTTAAAATAAAAGGAGTTGATAATATTTTATTTAATAAAAATTATATCTCAATCAATAAGTCAGAATATACCTGGGATCAACTTAAGGCTTCAATATTGCAAGTGATCTCAGATCATATTAATTCTGGCTTGCCAGCAATTGAAAATAAAGAAAATGACACTAACGAGTTAGATAACATCGATTTCGATGAAGATGACATCAATGTGGTTAACAAAATAAATGGTATTTTGTCCTCAAAAATTAGGCCTGCAATTATGCAAGATGGTGGAGATGTAAAATTTATCAAGTATAGATGTGGTGTAACTTATCTATCGTTAAAAGGCGGTTGTGCTGGATGTCCCAGTGCTACAGTTACTCTGAAAAATGGAATTGAAAATATGCTTAAACACAACATACCTGAAGTTAAAAAGGTTGAGCAGGTACTGTAATTATTACTACGATTATGAATATATTAGTTACCCAAGATAAAAATATAAAATTCTTATTCAAGATATACTATTTTATTACACTTTTAATTATCTCTTCAGTTTTGACATCTCTAATTTTTAATAATAATCTCTACAAAAAGTCCACTACTTTAAACAATAAAATTATAACTACCTCTGAACAAAATCAAAATGGTACCAATGTTGGTGATTTACTTACAGTTAAATCACTTCAAGAAAATAACTTTGTTTATGATTTTCAAATTGATGATATAAGAAAAACTAAGACCATTCCAAATATTATAGTTGTTAAATTGCCCTATGATTTAAGAAGTATTAAAACAATTAAAAATAGAAAGGAGTTTTTCATTAGAATTACATTACCGATAATAGTTCAGGAAAATGAAAAACTCATATCGTTAAATAACAAAATAAAATCAATTAAAAATAACTTTGGTCACATATCACGCAAAGATGCATTGTGGACTCGTAATTTAATGGTAGAATATAATGCTGATACATTGGATGCTTTGCTTGTAAAAGTTGATGAAATACCAGCATCACTTGCACTTGCTCAAGCTGTGATAGAAAGCGGGTGGGGTACCTCAAGATTTGCTTATGAAGGAAATGCACTTTTTGGACAATATATTTGGGGTAAGTCTAAAAATGGCATAATACCAAAAGATAGAGAAACAGACGCAAAATATAAAATTAAATCTTTTAACAGTTTAAGCGAGTCTGTTGCATCATATATGAAAAATTTGAATACAAATTTTCACTATCAAGAGTTTCGTATTAATAGATATGTCTTACGATCAAATAATATACCATTGAGCGGTTCACATTTAGCAAATTATTTATTCAACTATTCAATTGAAAATGACTATACTGATAAGATTATTACTATTATTGAAAACAACAATTTCGAGGATTTTGATGATTTGAGTATAGAACCACAAACTCCATTAATTACAGAAATTATTTAACCAAGAACTGATATCCAAACCAATGCCATTTTTCATCCAACTTTGTAGTGCAATTTAGTCTAGCTCTTCCACTTAAATACGCTTCATTTAATTTAATTTGCAATCTGTTTTTAGTTATATTTATTGCCTCTTGTTTATCCCATTGGCCACCGGGGTTTGAAAAGCAATCGACAAGATTTCCTTTCAAATCATTCAAAATAGTAAACTCAATTATTGGATTTTTATTATCAGTTAGAAACATGTCTTCAGGTAAAAAATTCTTTATATCTAAAGAATAGGCATTAACAGCAAATTCAAACCTATCTCTTTCTCCAAATTTTTCATTTAGTGAAAACCTAGGCAAATAATACCGGTTATCAAAACTTGAAATGACCCCGGAGTGCTGACCAAATGCATGATTTATGTTAAATTCCTTTAGTACATTAATCACTTCTTTACTAGTCTCACCATAGGGATAGGCGAATAGTTTTGGAATAAAACCAATATTCTTAATCCAACTTTTATGAGAATTTAAAATATCTTTTTTTATAACTGAAACATTGTTTAAAGGCATATGTAAATGTGTAGACGTGTGTTGTCCCACTTTTCCACCTTCATCAATAAATGCATTTATTTCTTCCCATGTCATATATCCTTTTGTTTTTTTATCAATTATTTCGGTAGATATAAATAACGTGACAGGGATATTATTATCACGAAAAACTGGCCAAGCTATTTGATAAAATGAGCTGTAAGCATCGTCAACAGAAAACGCTACAGTCTTTTTATTAAATTGTTTATTATTTTCTAAAATATTTATTACTTTATCTAATTCTAAAATTTCAACTTGATTATTTATAACGTAGTTAATATGTGATAGGAATTGCTCTTCACTTACATTTGTTGAAGGATACCTATCTTCACCAAATCTGTGATACATAAAAACCGATACGCCCGGTTCAGAATAAGAGGATAAAGTATATGAAAAAGAAAAAACTAAAAATAAGAAACAACTTTTAAAAAAATTGGTAAAAAAAAAAATTGTTCATATCTATTAATTTTTAGTCTATATGTAAAAAATAGCAATAACATGTTTCTTGTCTTAGATTTTACGCAATCTCTTAGTTTTGCACTCGCTGGCAATAATAGTTTTATAACTAAAGCATTAAAAACAAAAAAAAATATATCTGAAATATTAATTTTAGAGATTGAAAAATTTTTAATTAAAACCAATACAAATATAAAAGAAATTAATTCTATTTATGTTATTACTGGCCCTGGAAGCTTTACGGGCGTGAGATCAGCATTAACTTTCGCCAAATCTTTAAGTCTGACATTTAATTTAAATATATTTGGTATATCTAAATTTGAAATAATGAATCATAAATCAAAGATAAAGCAATTAAATAAATGTATACTCCTTCACTTCAAAGATAACCAATTTTTTGTACAGACATTTGAAAAAAATAAACCTATAAATGATCCACGATTAGTTAATTTTGATAATGAAAAATTAGGGTATAACAGCCAAACGGTGTATATTTACGAAAATTCTGTATTAGAACAAGCACTAGGAGAAAAAATTTTTAATAAAATGAAAGAGAATTTTTGTTTAGTTGAATATAATTTGGATGAAATGCAAGAAATGATTGCCAATAATATTATTAACAATATCGATCCTAAACCATTATATATAAGTAACTATTATTAAGAAACTATAATGATTGATGTAAAAAAAATGTGCAGAGATAAGGGATTAAGAATGACCGAGCAACGCAACGTTATTGCTGATGTTATTACAGAAATGAGTGCTGATGGACACCCAGATGTAAATGAGATATTTTTAAATGCTAACGAAAAAGATAAAAATATAAGCATCGCAACAGTCTATAGAACGGTAAAATTATTCGAGGAATATGGCGCAATTGAAAAGCATGAGTTTAAAGATGGCAGATCAAGATATGAGGCAATTGAGGACCATCACCATGATCACTTAATAGATATTGAATCTGGAGAAATCCATGAATTTACTAATGAGGAAATAGAAAATATTCAACGTTCGATTGCTGAGTCATTAGGCTATAAGCTTGTTGATCACAGACTAGAGTTATATGGAACCAAAATAAAAAAAGAATAATCAAATGTCAATTTTGAGGCTTATTTGTATATTAGTTCTTTTATTTTTTGTGATTGCCATATCAATACCAATTCAAACTTTATGCAACATGATTGGTTTTAAGTTGAAAAAACTTTATCCTATTTTTTTCTATCAAACTATAAAGTTAATAACTGGTATAAAAATTAACTTTGATATAACTAAAATTAATAAAAAAAATAAAGGTGTTCTTTATTTAGCTAATCATGTTTCGTGGTTTGATATTATTTGTTTAGGAACATTACTTAATGCAAGATTTATAGCAAAGAAAGAAGTCTCAAAAATGGGAATTTTTGGTTTTTTAGCAAGATTAAGTAATACTTTTTTTATAGACAATGAGAACAAAAAAAAGATTATAGAATATAATTTTTTAATTCAAAAAAAGCTTCAAGAAGGAGAAAATTTTATCCTTTTCCCTGAAGGTACAACTTCTGATGGCAATGGTATCAAGAATTTTAAATCTTCAATGTTAGAGTGTGCTTTTGACCCAAAAAATAAAGTCAATATTCATCCAATTTCAATATGTTATTCTAAATTAAATAACATTCCAATGGGAATTTATCTTAGAAGAAATATAGCCTGGGTTGGAGATACATCCATGGTAGCTGCTATGGCTAATTTTCTTAGATCTGGTAGGATTACTGTAGATATTATATTTCATGATCTAATGAATATAAATAATTTCAAAAATAGAAAAGAATTAGCATCTCACTGTGAAAATCAAATATTAAGCGGTCTAAATCAATCTTTAAAAATTAATTAAAATGAACCACACAACTTTCTTCATAAAGTCATATGGATGCCAAATGAACATTTATGATAGTGAAAAAATAATATCAATATTAGAAAACAAGGGCTTAAAACAAAACAAAAATGCAGAAAATGCAGATTTGGTTGTTTTCAATACATGTAATATTAGAGACAAGGCCGCTCACAAACTATACTCTGATATAGGCAGACTCAGTAAATATAGAAAGGAAAAAACTATTGCTGTTGTTGGTTGCGTCGCACAGGCTGAAAATTATGAGATGTTTAATAAAAATAAGTCAATCGATATTATTTTAGGGCCTCAAAGTTATCATTTGTTGCCACAAATGATTGACGACTTAAAATTTAATCCGAAGCAATTAAATACCGAATTTATTATAAATGAAAAATTTGATTACCTCGTGGAACAAAAAAGGAAACAAGGAGTTTCTTCGTATATAACTATTCAAGAGGGATGCGATAAATTCTGTTCATTTTGCGTTGTGCCATATACCAGAGGACCTGAATATTCAAGGCCAATCAAGTCATTAATTAATGAAGCAAATATTCTTACTGATAATGGCACAAAAGAAATAGTATTACTTGGACAAAATGTTAATGCTTATGAAGCATATCATAATGGTAAAAAGTTTAATATTGCTGATTTAATAGAAGAAATTTGTAAAAATAAATATATTGAAAGAATAAGATATACAACTTCACATCCAATTAATATGAGTGATGATTTAATAAAGCTACATTCTACAAATTATAAACTTATGCCTTTCCTTCACTTGCCTGTTCAGTCTGGATCATCAAAAATTTTAAAAAAAATGAATAGAAAATATGATACCAATTATTATAGAAAAATTATTGAAAAGTTAAAAAATGCTAACTCAAAAATTGAAATATCCTCAGATTTTATAATCGGATATCCAGGTGAAAATGATGATGATTTCGAACAAACTCTTAAATTAGTTGATGAAATAAAATTTACTCAGTCATATTCTTTTATTTATAGTTCAAGACCAGGTACCAAGTCATCACTTGAAGATGATAAAACGCCAATGCATATTAAAAAAGAAAGACTATTCATTCTTCAAGAAAGACTAAGGGAAATACAATTTGAATTCAATAAAAGTTTTTGTGGAACACATACTAATGTTTTAATTGAAAATCGAAGTATTAGTAATCCAGAATATTATTTCGGTAGAACTCCATTTATGCAATCTGTATATATAAAGGCGCAAAAAATTAATCTGGGTGAAGTAAAAAATGTATATATTTCAACTTGCAATCATAAGAACTTATATGCTAGTTGTTAGAATAACGAATGCTTGAAACTTGAAAGATAAATTACTTCAAAATGAACCAAACCAAGACCCTGAAAAAGGAATAAGCTCATTCATAATTAATATAGAGAACTCTGAAGCCTTGGATATATTTGGCGTAAATAATGAAAATATAAATTTTTTTGAAAAAAGCCTTCCTATAAAAATTTTCCAGAAAGGCAACCAATTAACTATCCGAGGAACAAAAAAAAATATAAATATATTAAAAAATGCAATTGCAAAAACTATTAAAGATAAGAAATTGATCAAAAAAGAAGATAATAAAATAAATGCGATGCAAGAAAATTTAAAAATGCATGTTTTAAGTGATAGAAAAAATATTAAAAATATAAATATTACAAAGACGAGCAAGCTTGACGTTGTTGGCAAAAGTAAACTACAAAATTCTTATTTAGAAATTTTACAAAAAAAACAAATCATTTTTGCAACCGGACCAGCGGGCACTGGAAAAACTTTTCTAGCCGTTGCCGCTGCAGTATCTCAACTTTTGGAAAAAAAGTTTGACCGCATAATTTTATCAAGGCCAGCAGTAGAGGCAGGTGAAAAGCTGGGCTTCCTGCCAGGTGATTTAAAGGAGAAGGTAGATCCATATTTGAGGCCATTATATGATTCTTTATACGATTTAATGCCATCTGACATTGCATTAAAGAAAATTCAATCATCTGAAATAGAAATAGCGCCATTAGCTTTTATGAGAGGAAGGACTTTAAATAATTCATTTGTAATATTAGACGAAGCTCAAAATGCTACGCATAATCAAATCAAAATGTTTCTAACAAGATGTGGAAAAAACTCAAGAATGGTTGTAACGGGAGACCCATCTCAGACAGATCTTAGCAGAAGAAGCGATTCAGGTTTACTTAGATCAATAAAAATCCTGTCAGACATTGATGGTGTATCTGTTATTAATTTTGGTCAGAAAGATATAGTTCGAGATGAAATGGTTACAAAAATTATAAATGCCTACGACTCCTATGACGATCAGATTAAGGACCTTTTTGATCAAAAAACCTAACTAAATGATTGAGATTAATTACAATGTTGATGAGGCAGGATGGAAAAGAAATTTTCCATGTTTTAAAAACTGTATTACAAAAACAGTTAATGAAACAATAAAGATCGTTGATAGCAAAATTCATCAAAATTTATCAGTGACCTTCTTTTTAACTTCAAATAAAAAAATTAAGGAATTAAACTTTAAGTATAGAAACAAAAATAAACCCACTAATGTATTATCTTTTCCAATGTTAACCACTTTTAAGAATTATTATGTTTTAGGTGATATAGTTCTGGCAAATCAAACTTTAATAAAAGAGTCAAACGAACAAAAGATTAAAAAGTATGACTACTTGAGCAAGATGACAATACATGGCATGCTTCATTTATTAGGATATGATCACGAGTCAGAAAAACAATTTAAGCAAATGAGTAAATTTGAAAATTTAATATATAAAACTATTAAGTCCAAATTATGATAAATAAAATATTTAGTAAAAATTTTTTCAGCAAAAAAATAGCTAATAATTCATTAAAGGAGAGTATAGAAACCGTATTAGACAGTGATCTTAAAGATGCAGAAGGAATATCTAAGCACGAAAGATTAATGCTTTTAAATATACTAAAAATAGACGGTATTAGATCTTCAGATATAATGATTCCAAGAGCAGATATTGGTGCAGTTGAAATTAATGATAGTTTCGAAAAAGTACTTGAGGTATTTATTAAAGAAGCTCACTCTAGGGTACCTGTATATGAGAACAATCTCGATAATGTGATTGGAATGGTTCATATTAAAGATTTAGTAAATTATCAAAACCAAAGGAAAGTTGAAGACAGTTTTCTAAGAGGTTTAAAAAGAGACATCCTAGAAATACCGCCATCGATGCCTGTGCTTGATTTGCTCTTAAAAATGCAACTTACGAGATTGCATATGGGAATTGTCATTGACGAGTACGGATGTACTGACGGTCTTATTACCATTGAAGATGTAATTGAGGAAATTACAGGTGAAATTGAGGACGAGCACGACGAAAAAAATTTACCTATGTTAATAAAATCATCCAGCAATACCTTTGAAGCGAGTGCTAGAGTAGAAATAAATGAGCTTCAGAAAGTAACTAATGTACAATTCCTTGAGACAAGTGAAAATGAAGATATTGATACTTTGGGAGGATTAATTTTCTCTATAGCAGGACGAGTTCCTCAAAGAGGGGAGATTATCAAGCATAATTCAGGCACAACCTTTGAAATAAAGGATGCAGATCCAATGAAAATTAAGTCAGTTAAAGTATCAACGCCAAAAAAATAATGAAAATATTGGAATTTATTCCACCAAACAAGCTTTACTTTTTTGTAATCAATTTTGTTTTAGGACTATTATTAGCATTCAGTTTTGAGCCATTTAATTTACCATTTTTATCATTAATCGTAATTGGTATTTATTTTTTGTTAAATGACCATGCATTTAAAACCTTAAAAAGCCACTATAAAATATTTTTCTATAATGGACTATTTTTTGGCTACGGCTTTTTTTTATTAAGCATGTATTGGGTATCAAATTCTATATTAGAATTTGATGCTAAATTATTTTATATTGTTCCAATAATTTTTATCTTTTTTCCTTTATTTCTATCTATTTTTTTTGGAGTAATGCAAACAGTAAATGCGTTTTTTTGGAGTAAAACAAATTCGAAAATATTTTACTTTAGTTCAATATGGATAATTTTCGAATTTTTAAGAAGCATGCTTTTTTCAGGACTTCCTTGGAATCTAGTTGGCTACAGTTGGTCATGGTCATTAACTTATTCACAGGCAGTATCAATTTTAGGTATTTATGGTTTAGGATTATTAACTGTATTTAGTTCAGTTTGCATATTTACGTATATATATAATAGTAAGAACAAATTTTATTTACTTTTAGCCATCTTAATACTCATCCTATTATACTTTTATGGTTATATAAGAATTAATAATAACCAATTATCTTATTCAGATAATGAATTAAGAATTGTTCATACCCATTTTAATCAAAAAGATAAGTGGACTAGACAGTCAGTAGAGCAAACAGCGTCAATGGGATCACTTGATATGATTACTGTATTTCCAGAAACCTCTTTTGGTTTTGACTCAGACAGACCAAAAAACTGGATGGTTGGCCACATTAGAAAAGACCAAAATAAATTCTATAATTCAGTGAGTTATATGGGATTTACCTACGATAAAAAGATCCTTGTTCCATTTGGTGAGTACACCCCACTTTCTAGTTTAATTAATACACTATTTCCAAAAAATTTATTTTTTAAAAACGGAATTACCAGTGGTCATGATAATCAAGTATTTTCAAAAAATATTTTGCCACTTATTTGTTATGAGATTATTTTTCCAAGTTTTGTTCGTAATAGCGTAACAACTAGTACTAATTTATTGGTAAATATAAGTAATGATGGTTGGTTTGGAAATTTCAGTGGTCAAAGACAGCATTTTGTTCATGCACAATTTAGATCTATAGAGCTTGGCATTCCATTAGTAAGGTCCTCAAATAAAGGTATTTCTGGATTAATTAGTCCGATTGGAGAAACTATAAATGTTACAGAATCCGGTAAAACTAACTACATAGATGTAAAAATCCCAAAAAAATTGAATACAACTGTCTATAGAAAATATGGGAATCTTTTTACCTATTTTTTGATAGTTTTATTTTTTATTATTGGCTATGCTATTCAACCTAAACAAAAAATATAATATGAGTAAAAACTATTTATTTACCAGTGAATCAGTTTCAGAGGGTCATCCGGATAAGGTTTGCGACATAATCTCAGATTCTGTCGTAGACGATTTTCTCTCACAAGAAAGTCCAGAAAATTCTAGGGTTGCAATGGAAACGCTTGTTACAACTAACAAAGTCGTAATGGCCGGTGAGGTAAGAGGCCCAGATAACTATAATTGTGATTATGAATCATTAGCTAGAAATGCGGTTAAAGAAATTGGATATGAACAAGAGGGTTTTCATTGGGAAAAATTTGCATTTGATTGTTCTGGAGTTCATAGTCAATCAGCTGATATTGCTATGGGAGTTGATGCTTCAGGCAATAAAGATCAAGGGGCAGGTGATCAAGGAATAATGTTTGGATATGCCTGTAAAGAAACACCTTCGTTGATGCCAGCACCAATTTACTATTCTCACAAAATTTTAGAAGAGATGGCAGTTAAAAGAAAAAATTCTGAAACACCAGGTATTCAACCTGATTCTAAAAGTCAAGTGACGCTCCAGTATAATAATGGTTTTCCTGAAAAATGTACTAAGATAGTTGTCTCTACTCAGCACGATGAAAATCTTAATCAACAAGATGTGAGTGAAATAGTAATTCCTATTATAAAAAATATTATGCCAGAGGCATGGATTAATGATGAGACTGAAATACTAATTAATCCAACTGGTAAATTTGTAATAGGTGGCCCTGATGGAGATACAGGATTGACGGGTAGAAAAATAATAGTTGATACCTATGGTGGAGCAGCTCCGCATGGTGGAGGCGCCTTTTCAGGAAAGGACCCCACTAAAGTAGATAGATCAGCTGCATATATCGCAAGATATATTGCCAAAAATGTAGTTGCATCTGGTATAGCTGATAAATGTACTTTGCAACTAGCCTATGCAATTGGAGTTTCTGACCCTCTTTCAATTTATGTTGATACTCACGGTACTTCTAAAATGTCAGATAATGATTTAATTGAAAAAATTACAGCTAATATCGATCTTACTCCAAGGGGCATTAGAGACCATCTGAATTTGCACAAGCCAATATACAAAAAAAGTGCCGCTTATGGCCACTTTGGAAGAAATGTAGATAGTGATGGGTCTTTTTCTTGGGAAAAAATAGACCTAGCTAAAAAGCTTTAGAAGCAATTGTTCTCATTAAAAAGCGAATACCCTAAATACTATTCTTATCAAGGAAGAAAAATTTCTAAAAAAATATCCCTCTCACAAAAAAATATAATTAATAAATTTTATGATCAATATTCATTTGATGATTTGATTGTCCAGTATCATAATAATAAGAACTCAGAAAAAAAATTAACTCTTCCTAAAAACTTTCAAAAAGTAAATGTTGAAATAGGATTCGGTAATGGTGAGTTTCTATTAAAAAATGCCATTTCTAATCCTGAAGAACTATTTATTGGAATCGAGGTTTATATAAATGGAATTGCAAAAGTTCTTAAAGCAATTTTAAATCTTCAGATAAAGAATATAATTTTATGTAATTTGAATAGTTTATATTTTTTAGAGGCAATGCCTTATAAATCAGTGGATAAAATATTTATTATAAACCCCGATCCATGGATAAAAAAACGCCATAAGAAAAGAAGGTTTATTTCCATCAAAACAGTAAGACTTTTATCCAAGATAATAAAATCAAAAAATTCAATATTTATGACTACCGACTCAGAAAGCTTTCTAAAAGATACGGAAGATCTACTTAGTAAGCATAAAGAGATATTCGGAGATTGTAATTTAAATGTTTTATCAAAAAAAGATGAATTTTATGGAATTTCTAAGTATCAGAGAAAAGCAATTGAAAACGGGGGCAAAATTTATCTACTAGTATTCTAAAATCAGTAAATTTTACTTACTTGATTTATTAATATTACAGGTGTATAGAATATAAAAATATTGCTAATTCAAACAAAAGTGGGTTAAGCCCGCTTTTTTTTTATGCTAAAGGACATATATGGTAAGTGCTAATAAAATTGAGATTTTAAGAATTGCTGAAACAGTTGCTCAAGAAAAAATGATTGATAAAGCAATTGTTATAGCTGCATTAGAGGAAGCGATTGCAAAAGCAGCTAAAAGCAACTATGGAGAAGAGAATGAAGTTGTAGTGGAAATCAATCAAGAAAATGGCGATATTTCAGTATCAAGAAAAATGCTGGTTGTTGATGAGGTCAAAAATAAATTTCTTGAAATAACTTTAAAAGCAGCAAAAAAAATAAATGGCGCAGCACAAATAGGTGACCAGCTTCTTGATCCACTCCCTCCATTAGATTTTGGAAGAATAGCAGCGCAATCTGCTAAACAAGTTATTAATTCAAAAGTAAGAGAAGCTGAAAGAGAAAGACAGTTTAATGAATACATAGATAGAGTCGGTGAAATAGTTAATGGTATTGTTAAAAGAACAGAGTTTGGAAATATCATATTAGATTTAGGAAAAGCAGAGGGAGTTATAAGAAAAGATCAAACCATTCCTAGAGAAAATCTACGTAACGGTGATAGAGTTAGGGCTTATATTTATGATGTTCGGTCTGAATTAAAAGGTCCACAAATATTTTTATCAAGATCTCACCCTCAATTTATGGCTAAGCTGTTCACACAAGAAGTACCTGAGATTTATGATGGCATCATATCAATTAAAAGTGTTGCAAGAGATCCAGGAAGTAGAGCAAAAATTGCTGTGTTTACAGAAGACGGTTCAATAGATCCAGTTGGTGCATGCGTTGGTATGAGGGGCAGTAGAGTTCAAGCTGTAGTCAATGAATTACAGGGAGAAAAAATCGATATCATTAATTGGTCTGAAAATGTTGCCAACTTAGCAATAGCATCTTTATCTCCCGCAGAAGTATTAAAAGTTGTTCTTGATGAGGATCAGAACAAAATTGAGGTAGTTGTTTCTGAAGATCATTTAAGTCTAGCTATAGGAAGAAGAGGTCAAAATGTAAAACTCGCTACAGAATTAACAGGCTACGAAATTGATATTCTTACTGAAGATGAAGAATCCTCAAAACGGCAGGAAGACTTTAATAATAAAACAGATACATTTGTTTCATCGCTAGATGTTGATGAAACCCTAGCGCAACTTTTAGTAAGTGAGGGATTTGGCAGTGTTGAGGAAGTGATTGAGACAGATAAATCTGAATTATTGTCAATTGAAGGATTTGATGAGGAAATTGCTACAGAATTAGTAGAAAGAGCAAAAAAATATCTTGCGGATAAAGAACGAGAAAATCAATTAAAAATTGAAAACCTAAAAGTTTCAGAAGACCTTTCTCAGTTTGAATTATTATCTAAAGCTATGATTGTTAAGCTTGCTGAAAGTGATATTAAATCACTTGATGATTTTGCCGGTTTAACAACCGATGACCTTATTGGTTATCTTGAGGTAAAGGGGGATAAAAATTCAAAAGTGGATGGATTACTAGAAGAATTTAATCTTACAAGAGAAGAGGGCGATCAACTAATAATGGAGGCTAGAAAAATATGGCTTGATTAACCATATTTGTGCAACTTAACAATGTCTGAAAATAAAGACACAACAAAAAAAAAGAAGATTCTTAGTTTAAAATTAGGTACAAAGCCCCTAATTGCGCCTAAAAAAAATATTGAGGCTGGAAAGACTGTAATTGTTGAAAAGAAAAGATACAAAAGAGGCCCTACTTCAGACACTCAATCTCCTAAAACTAATATAAAAGATACAAGCCCAGTTAAGACTGAAGTAGTCAACATCAATGAAAAAGATGGTAGCAAGAGAAAATCAAGCGTTGTTCTTAAGCCTTTATCAAAAGATGAACAAAAGAGAATTCTTAAAGCTGATACGAAAAAAGATAAAAAAGATGAAATAGATAAAATTAGATCAGGAAAGTCTCAAAATCCCTCAAACCTACAAAATGATACAGCTACCATAGCTGACACAAACATTAAGTTAAATAACTTGGAAAATAGAGATATCAAAAGGGAAACTGAAAAGAAAAAAAATTCCGATACAGCCCATGAAATTGATGACCGAAAAAAATCACAAAATACTTTTGGTAGAAAAAAAATTAGAGAAAGAAAAGTTACTATAGTTACCGCTTTAAGTGATATAGACGAAAGAACGAGAAGCCTCGCAGCCTACAAAAGATCTAAGCAGAAGACAAAAAAAAATAATACTGAGCAAGAACCTGCAAAAAAAGTTGTTAGAGATGTATATATACCAGAGTTTATAACGGTAAAAGAATTGGCTAACAGAATGACGGAAAAGTCTGGTGACTTAATTAAATCATTAATGAAAATGGGCATGATGGCCACAATAAATGAGTCACTTGATGCAGATACAGCAGAGCTTTTAGTTACAGAATTTGGCCATAATTTCAAAAGAGAGAACATAGAAGATATTGAAAAGGATCTTATATCAATAGATACTAAAGCAGAAAAAAACGAAATAAGATCACCAATTGTAACAATAATGGGTCATGTTGATCACGGAAAAACATCTTTACTAGATAAAGTTAGAAACTCAAATGTTGTTTCTGGAGAAAGTGGAGGTATTACTCAGCACATTGGTGCGTACGAAGTAGAGCATAATAGTAAAAAAATCACTTTCATCGATACTCCTGGACACGCTGCTTTTACCGATATGCGTGCTAGAGGCGCTAATGTAACAGATATTGTAGTATTAATAGTTGCTGCTGATGACGGTGTAATGCCACAAACTAAAGAAGCTATTTCGCATGCAAAGTCTGCTAGAGTGCCAATAATTGTTGCTATAAATAAATGTGATAAACCTGACTCAAATCCTCAAAAAATTAAAGAGCAACTTCTCTCAGAAGATTTAATAGTTGAGGAGTTATCAGGAGAGATTCAAGCAGTTGAAGTATCAGCTGAAACAGGTAGCAATATTGATAAGCTTTTAGATGCTATTGTTCTACAAGCTGAACTCTCAGAGCTAAAAACCAATAATGAAACTTTTGCTGAAGCAACTGTGATTGAAGCAAATGTTGATAAAGGAAGAGGCCCACTTTGTAATATAATTGTGACAAATGGAAAATTAAAAGTTGGTGATATAGCTGTTGCTGGAAGTGAATATGGAAAGGTAAGGGCAATATTAAATGATAAAGGTAAAAATTTAACTGAAGCGGTTTCATCTATGCCGGTTCAAGTATTGGGTCTTAATGAACCTCCTGAGGCTGGGGACAGTTTTGTAACAGTTGAAAGTGATGAAAAAGCACGTGAGTTGTGTGAAATAAGAAGTCAAATTAAAAAAAATAAAACTTTACCGAAAAAAATTAAAAATATAGATAATGAATTAGCTTTTGGTTCTCTAGAAAATAGCAAAGAAATTTTAGAGGTCGTGATAAAAGCTGACACACGTGGATCTTCAGAAGCTATTATACATCAGCTAGAAAATATAAAGAGTGATAAAATAGCAATTAAGGTTATTCATTCGGGAGTTGGTTTTATTAATGAAAGCGATGTAGCCCTTGCATCGGCATCGAATGCATTATTATTATCATTTAACTCAACAACTACAAAAGAAGCAAAGGCTAAAGCAAAGCTAAATAATATCACGATTCAAAATTTTAACATAATTTATGAGCTTATCGAATTTGTATCTGACTTTGCGGGCGGTAAGTTAAAGCCAACTATTAAAGAAAATTTTATTGGAAAAGCCGAAGTGTTGCAAATTTTTAAAGTTTCAAAAATTGGTGCGATTGCAGGTTGTAGAGTGCTTGAGGGTTCAGTTAGTAAGAATGCAAAGATCAAAGTAACAAGAAACGAAAAAATAATTTATGATGGAAGTATTCTCAGCCTCAAAAGAGAGAAAAATGAAGCCAATGAAGTAAAATCTGGAACTGAATGTGGTATAAGTATAAAAGAATTTAACGACTTCGAGGTTGGGGATTTCATTGAGGCATTCAGTATAGAAGAAATAGCACAATCATTGTGATCTTAAAAAGAAGAGCTGAAAAGACTAGCAGATCTAATAAAGTTTCTGAAATAATTAGAAAAGCTATAAGTGAAGTTTTGGTAAGAAATGAAATGCCATTAGATGTGCCATTTAAATTTCCAATAAATGTAGTCAAAGTTGAAATGAATTCCGATTTAAAAATTGCATATATATATGTAATCACTCATGAAAAAATTGATGAGACTGAAATTATATCAAAATTAAATTCTTGCAAATATTACCTTGCAAGGGAAGTAACAAGTTTAATAAATTTAAAGTTCTCTCCTAAACTTGTTTTTAGAAATGATAAAATTACTAATGAAATAAGCAAGATAGAGAAAGTTTTCAGATCAGAAAAAGTGCTTAATGATTTAAGTAGTAAATAATATATGAATGGGTGGATATTTATAGATAAACCGAAAAACATTACTTCATTTAAAGTAATACAAAAACTTAGAAAAATTTTAAATATCAAAAAAATTGGTCACTCAGGCACTCTAGATCCCTTTGCTACAGGAATACTTGCAATCGCATTAGGGGAAGCTACAAAAAGTATTCAATATTTTAAACAAAATAAAGTGTATGCTTTTAATGTAGTTTTTGGAGAGTCAAAAGATACCGACGACGTGACAGGAAAAACAGTTAGTAAGTCAAATATTATTCCAACATTAGAAGAAATAGATCAATGTTTAATTAAATTCATTGGTAAGCATACTCAAGTACCACCTCAATACTCTGCAGTAAAAGTTAACGGTAAAAGAGCTTATAAACTTGCAAGAAATAATCAAAAATTTGCAATTCAATCCAAAGATGTATTTATTAAAAGTTTAAAATGCTTAGAAATGATAAGTTATAATGAATATTCCTTTGTAATGGAATGCTCTACTGGGACATACGTTAGATCAATCGCAAGAGATTTAGGAAAATTGCTTAAAACATATGCCTATGTTTCTGAGTTAAGAAGAGTAAAAATAGGTAAAATCGAAGAAAAAGACATTATTTTACTAGATAAATTTGAAGAATTAGTACATATTGGCGATCATTTTGGAGTAATGCATTCAATTAGAGACGTACTGGAC
>MDTA01108531.1_pt1 | contig 27014 bp, 11 predicted proteins | sample 811151 | NCBI WGS metagenome assembly MDTA01 (sample SAMN05326648, study PRJNA326480) | marine metagenome | isolation source: seawater | place: Indian Ocean: South | collected 2010 | reverse complement strand
GAGTGACGGAATCAAGGACACCAATTTCAGCGGTTGTAATTGTGGTGGAATCGAGGGTTAATGAGGTATCGGCTGTAATGGTTCCTGTAACTGCGAGATCACCAGAGGAGGTAATCGCTCCAGAAGAGATGGTACCTAAACCGGTGACATTACCAGATGTATCAAATGTATAATTTCCATCAGAAAAGGTTCCATCGATAGTGAGGTTACGGATTGTTCCTATATCTTTATTGGAGTCAAGGACGACCGCTTTACTTGCTGCTGCTGTGCCTGGAGTGACGGAATCAAGGACACTAATTTCAGCGGTTGTAATTGTGGTGGAATCGAGGGTTAATGAAGTATCGGCTGTAATCGTCCCTGTAACTGCGAGATTACCTGAGGAGGTAATCGTCCCTGTAACTGCGAGATTACCGGAGGAGGTAATCGCTCCAGAAGAGATAGTCCCTAAACCGGTAACATTACCAGATGTATCAAATGTATAGTTTCCATCAGAAAAGGTTCCATCGATGGTGAGGTTACGGATTGTCCCGATATCTTTATTGGAGTCAAGGACGACCGCTTTGCTTGCTGCGGCTGTGCCTGGAGTGACAGTTGTATAATTAAGTTGTGTTGTTGAAGATGTGATTCCTTGAAGGGTATTTATTTCTTCGGGGGTAGCAGTTATAGTTGTTGTGGATGGTGTGGAAAAGGGGATAAGTGTTCCAGATGAATTGGCTAGATTAATTGTTCTTGAAGCAGTTGGGTCAATACTACTAAGAATTGTTTCTAATCCGTTTTCTTCTGTATAATTAGATTTTCTAAATTTAATAGAACCCGGTTTGCATATTAGATTAATAAATTGCGGACTTGTATTTTCACCTATATTTTGAGGGGGGCCATCATTAACCCAAGTTATGAATCTTGCAGGAAATATACTATCAACATAATATTTCGTCGCAGAGTCTTGTTCTGCGATTGGATCAGCTACTTTATTCAATCTATTATTTCCCATATCAATTGTTTGATTTTCTAGTATTGTTAAACCACTCATTGAACCAAGTCCAGAGGGAAAAGATTCTTCAAGGCTTCCACTCTCTACTAATATTCTATTAAAATATCCATCTCTAATACATCCGGGTTCAGACATAATTTATTTATTAATTAATACATATATTTATATTTTAAATATTATTTAAAAAATGATAATACTTAAATAATTATTTTATTTATAGATATATAGTATAATATAATGGGTGGGGGACTTATGCAAATCGCGACCTTTAGTGATGATGATAAATACATTATTGGGAATCCACAAATAACATATTTTAAAAGTATATATCGCAGACATACTAATTTTGCGATAGAAAGTATAGAACAAGTTATTAATGGAGAATACCATACGGATAATACCGAAACAAATGGGACGGTGACGATATCTAAAAATGCGGATTTAGTGAGTAAGGTTTCTGTTGTTTGTCCACAGACGGATCAAGGTATTAATGGAAACGAATTAATTGATAGTGTGGAATTAGTGATAGGAGGTACCTTAATTGATAAACAAACAAATGAGTGGATGAAAATATGGAATGAATTGACAATAGAATCTACAAAAAAAGAGGGCTACCGTTATATGAGTGGTAGTTATAATAACAGTACAATACCACCAAAAACGGGTCAATCAACGATTATAATACCACTTCAATTTTGGTTCTGTAGGTATATTGGTTCTTCCCTCCCCTTAATTGCATTACAGTATCATGATATTATATTGAAATTTAAATGGGGGAAGAATGAGGATATTAATAGAGATAAAAATACAACACGTTCAAGTGAATGTAGTGTATGGTGTGATTATATATTTTTAGATGAAGATGAGAGGAGAAAGTTTACTGAAACATCACATGAATATTTAATAGAGCAGGTTCAAACTGTAGATACAAGTATAAGTGCCCCTTCTAGGAAATATGCGTTAAATCAAATAAATCATCATGTGAAGGAACTTATATGGGTTGAAGGGGGTGTTGGAGGTAATGAAAAGTATACATTAACTTTTAATGGGATAGAACGTTTCTCTGAAAGGTATAAAGAATATTTTACCTTGGAGCAACCTCTCAATTATCATACATCTATTCCAGAATACAATATTAAAGAAAAGGATAATTATCAGTATATTTCACCGATTATAATTGCATATCATGATGATACTCATAATGGGAACATTAACGATGATGTAGGCGATGCATTATATCATAGTGCCTCAGTAAGTTCTGGTGGAGAAACAGATGTAACATTGAGGATAGGTGATAGTTATATATTAATGAATTCCCCTGAAAATCTACCTTTAATAGGGGATATATTATTAATTGAAACTAAGGATAAAAATGCTTACATAGGAACAGATAAGCTTTTAAAAAGGTATCAAAAAATAAGTGGAAGAGTTACAGAAATAACCACGGGGGTAAATTCTAGGGTTTTTAAGGTAGTAGTTAAGGATCCGATAGGGCAAGTTAGCACTAATTTCAAGGAATCAGATGTTAACGACCTCGTAGATATATCAATTATAGCGAGGTATCAAAATATAGCTTCTGGTTGCAGTGATTATTCAAAGAATATCTATGTTTATTCCTTTGCTTTAAGTCCGGAGGAACATCAACCATCAGGATCTTGTAATTTTTCCAGATTAAATGATATAAAGTTATCAATATCATCATCAGTTACGATTGATAAAGTATATGCTTTAAGTTATAATATATTGAGATTTAGTAATGGTTTGTCTAGTTTACTTTATGTGAATTAGTTTAATTCAACAATATAATATATTAATAAATATATATGAGTGGTTATATTGTAGAGAAAAATGCTAAGATAGTACAAGAAAGATTTGAGCAAATTATTGATATATTAATAATTTATAAGAAAGAGAATCCTGGGAAAGATGTTTATTTAACGGAAAAGTCTATGGGTGAAGCTATAAAGTGGTATCAGGAAAAATTATTTAAGATATTATAATATAGGATAATATAATAGTGGTATGACGCAAGATATAAATTATATTAAAGAGATTTTGAAAAATTGTGAAGAGGTAGACGGTCCATTTGATATAAAGGTTGGTGATACTGTACGGTTTATTACAATCAATAATGGGAGTGAGTATTTTTATGATGGAGGGAAGTATGTAAGGATGGCGGATAATAAGGTTCTTTTGAAGGGTCCTAAAAATATATGGGTTCCAATTACTATTGTTAATCCCTCGGGGGAAATATTATATAAAAGTCGTTTTTTTGTGGAGGAAGGGGAATATAGAGGTGGTGGTTCTATTGTTGAATATGAAAAGGTAATAAAGAATCAACAAAAGATTATTGAGGTATTGGTGAAAAAGATTAATAAGTTAGAGGGGAAATAAATGAATATGTACTATATATTATATGATTCTTTCTGAACAACCGGGGCGTATATTAGCTATTTTTGTATTTGCTCCTTTGATATTATGTAAAGGGATTAAGTATAAGGATTATTTTTTAGTTATATTTTCAATTGTGTTGTTTGTATGGGAAGTTATTTGGGTGATGTATTATCCTGCGAAGAGAGTTATGGTTTAGAACTTTTATATTTTTTTCTTAATAGGTTTACTATTTCAAAGAGTACTTGGCAATCAATATTATTGTAATGGATTATATTTGAGATCTGAATATATCTTTTCAGGGGTATATTTTTAGTATGTTTGATACATATTTCTTTGAATTGTATCATAGCGTCAAGTCCATTATCATTTTCATCATCCCAAGTTGTTTGAATTAACTTATTTTTATAGAGGGCTTTCCCGATTGATTTTAGTCCAAACTTAAATACACCTTGTACAATTATGGGTTCCATACGGAAGTAATCAAGGACATTAATTAATTTATAATTTGGAAAAATTATAGTTGGGTATGTTTTATGGATATATTGAAAATAGTTATATTCAGCGTGACCCCAATGATAGATATTGATTAATTCTTTATTATTATTGATATTCCATAGGTATTTACAGAAATTGGAGATAATAATCTCTTCTTCTTTCTTTGAGAAATCTTGGATAGTGAAATCTAGGAACTTATTATTATGGATGAATCCTAATATTGCGAGTATTGGTTCTTCAATATATGTTATATCTGTAGAGAGTCCTTGTTTTTGGTCGAAAGATAAGAAGCTTTCTACATCAAAGAATATATCATTATTTGTTTGTGTAAGTAGAGTTGAGAATTCTGGGGATATATTTTTTCTCGGGTAGATTAATATATCATCTTGTTGATTCATATGAATCATCCTTTCTTGGATATCTTTTTTTTTTGATTCTTTAAGGTGTTTTAGTAGCATAGGATCATCCCAACATTTAATATTTTTTTTGAGGTAATCGCATCTATTTTCGTAGGATATATTCCAAACGAGGGTTATTTCCTTTATTTTTTCTGCGAGTTTATATTTTTCATTTTCCCATGAGCTTTCTTTATAATTCATATTGGGGTATAGTTCATTATGTGTCGGTATTGGTTGTATATCCATTGATTTGTATTCTTTTTTTAATTTAAGGATCCATTGATAAGCATTGGAATATTTTTGTTTTATTTTATCATCAAAATGAATAAGACTTATGAATTCTTTTTTAGGTAGGAGAGTTTTTTTATAGTAGTAATCTTTACCGAGGATAAAGGAGAAAGGTTTATAGTTAATTATTTCGTTAATTGCGAGTTGAAATGCGTAGATGCAGCATTTTTTATAGAGGAGGACACCATCATTTTGACTTTCTTTGAGATCCATTTTGAAGTTAATGGAAGAATAACTTAGATTAATGAGTAGGTAATCATTTTTTTTACAAAGTAAGTGGAAAGGTATATTTTTAATTTTTGGGAAGATCGTAAAGAACTGGTTTAATTTTATAATAATATCACAGTTAACAATCATATTTTTAAAGGGTAATTTACCTAAGAGTATGATTGGATAATTTTTTTTGAGTAGTTGTATTGTTTCTTGTGTTGTTGGGTTATTTGGGATATTTTTCTTTGAGTGTTTTTTTATTTTTTGAAGTAGATTTATTTTGTATTCATTCGATTCTTTAATGATATAGTCTTTATAGTACGAGTTATTATCTTTTTTATATTTATTATTTATTGAACTTTGAATATTAAACCAATCTATGATAGGGTCTTTTAATATATGATTTTTTAGAAGAGATATTTGAAAGGGTTCGGAAAAATATTCCATTGTGTTAATGAAATAATTATAAAAAAACTGTGAAATATCTAGAAATAAAATTATTCTTCGCAGTAGGTTGATTCTGTGGATTGAATAATTTCTTTATCAAGATCATTGAGTCTATTTCTTTCTTCAATTCTTTCTTGAGCCTGTTGAATAATTGATTTTTGTTTTTCACAAGGACGAATACCTATTTTTTCTGGATGTATCCACGTTTTATGGTCTTCTGAGATATTATATAATTCTTGAACTGTGAGGGAAAGTTTATTATTTTTGGAAATATTTGCGAGAATAATTTCATTTTTGTAAAGAGTATGGTGGAAAGATAGTATTGGTGTATCATTGTATATATTCTTTGTGTGGTAGAAATGAATATCATTCTTTTTTTGTTTATTGAGGGTAATAATGAGTATTCCTAGATCTATTTGGTAGTATTCTTCAATTTCTTGGAGGATTATTTTTAAATCGGGTATATTAATTTTTTTATTTTTACCTAAGATCCAATATTGTTTTATATCATCTATGGTGGTGAATGGTTCAAAATCTTCGTTATGGATCATATGGTAATGGTTGTATTCATTAATAGTGTTAGTTATATCTTGGGTATTTGTAATCTTATTTAAGCCATAAATAATTAATTTTTGTATGTCACCAATGTATTTATATTTATCTTCAATACCAACACTAATACTCTTAATAAAACGTAGGTTTATTTTTAATTGTTTAAAGGCATTAATTATACTGTACCAGTCGTCTCCCATAGTATCAATATTGAATATAAGTGATGAATTCAGACCATATAATCTATTAATATAATAGGGTGATAATTTAAGTTTATTTGTATGGGTATGTTTATATTTGGGATGAATTTCTTCGGGGAATATTGGATTAATAAACTCGCTTTTTTTCGTAAAGATTTCTTGTAGATTTTCTTTCATTGTATCTTTATCCTTGTTGTATTTATAGAATAATTCGGATTCAGAGGTAGTTTTTTCTAAAAAGGAGGAATTAATTACATTTTCTGATAGGCGATTGACAAAGCGTAGTTCCGTTCCATTTTCTATATGAATAATTAATTTGTGAATGAATTCTTGAATTAATTTTATATCATACTTAGAGGGGAGAATACTTTTCTTAATAAATATTCTTATTTTGCAATCTTTTTTATCTTCCAGTGAGGGATTTTTGATAACAGAACCATTTTTTGTGTATTCAACGAGTTCATTTATATTTTTTTGATTAAATTGTTCATCATTGATGATATGGAAGATATCATTCTTGTGAATAGTGAGTCCATCATTTATAAACGAATCATTATTATAGATTATATTGAGAAGGTTATTAATTTTGTGTTGTTTTATTGTAATTTTGTCTTCAATGATATGGTATATTTTATCTGATAGTGAACATTGGACAGTTATTAGATCATTTGAGATTTCTGATATTTTACCGTAGAATGGATATTCATAGATAGTGTATTCTTTATTTTTTAATTTCTTTAGGTTGAGAGTGTGAAAGAGTTTATAGTATTCATTTTTTGTAATTGGTAGAATGATTTTATTTTTAAGTTGAAAGTAGATGGATTGACCAATTGTAAAGGTTTTTTCTTTTTGGAGATTACCTTGGAGGGATATATATTTTGTATTGATTAAATTAAGGATATGATTAAATAATAATTCTTTGTATGTATTTTTGCTATTATAGTTTTTGATATAATTTTTCATAGTATCATCAGCATTTGTAGCATACATTGTATTATCTATGGTAAGTGGGGGGCAATTGGATTCAATGATATTATATTTCCCTTGTAATTTTGTTAGTTTGTGGGGTATTACGGGAAGGTATGTTCCATTAGTGAGGAGGATAGTTGTAATTCCTGATTCATTTTGAATGAGTGATTGAATTGTTAAATTTAATTTTTTTAGATAATGGATTGCTTGATCGTATTGAGGGGGTTCATCGATAGTGTAATTAATTTTTATTTTATTATTAAATGGTATTTGTGTTGGTGCGATGGGTATAGTTAGAGTACTATCTTTCTTTTTTGCGATGAGGAAACAAACTTCTGAGTAATGATTAATAATATATTCTTTAATAGTGTATTCTTGGAGAGGTATAGTTATTTCTGATGGTTTCTGAGAAGAATTACGGAGGTCATTGAGTATTTTATTGATGATGAAGAAGTGACTTTTAAGGGCGAATAGTAATTTAGTTTCTTCAGATTTTTTTTCTTTAGTAAACTTTGTATTGGAGTATTCAAGTAAGAGTTTATCACCTTTTGGATCATATTTCTTTCTAAATAAAGCCTCAATATCTTTATCATAGATATTTGAGCATCCTTTATCTATCCATGACCAATTATTTTGATCTGTGATCAATTGAATTAATTTTGGGTCAATGATTCTATTTTTATTTTGGATAAATATTTTATCCGAGGGTATTTTTTTGTTTTCTTTTGTAGTGATGGTTCCATTTACGATATTTTTAATGGTACTATAGTATTTTTTACCTGAATCATTACATTTATCTGATTTTGATTCATTCCATTTGATAGTCAGTCCATTTTTTGGTTTTCCAATGAACTCGGTGTATTCTTTATAAGATAACCATAGTTTGCAGTAGTCTTGTTTTTCATTACATTTTATATTTTTAATTTTATCTTTGGAGAGACCCGAACGTAATTCTTCTCTTCTACCTCTTGGGTAGGGTGTTTTTAGGAATTGAATAAAATCTTCTTTGGAGGTAATGGTAAATGTTGAGAATATTTTTTCTGAGAATATTTTAATATCATATGATTTTAGTAGGTTGACGCGATAGATAATAGGTTCATAGTAATGTGTGTCTTTATATATAAAACAGAACTCATCCGAATCGGTATGGTTTGTTTGTTTCAGAGTTATTTTTTCATTTATTTTTTCAAAGATTATGATATTGATTGGTTGTAGTATATTTAGTAGTGGTATAATGTATTCATCTTGTTTTTCTTCTGAACTTTTTAGATAATCTATGTATGATTTAAGGGATAAAATTAGGTGATAGATATAATTTTTTTTATTTGAATCAAAAGATATATTCACGAGTTGGTTCCTATTTACATTATATTTTTCTATTATAGTTATCATTTTTTGTATGGTTGTGGGGCCAAAAGTGATCCTTGTTTCTTTTTTTTTGAGGATGGTGAGTATATAAGGGAGATCGGATGTGAAAACTTTATGTTTTTTAAATCTTCTTTGTAATGTGTGACATATTTGAAAATTACGAATATTATTTTCGAGTGGTTGAATGAGTTCCTCTTGTATGAAATCATTGGGTGTCTTTTTGTATTCTGTGATTTCAATAAATGAATTAATGAATGAAGATGTTGAAAATATATGTTTCCCTTGATTTTGTAGTACTCCTTTACGAATGAAACCATTTGAGATGGTTAATTCGGGGTCATATTTGAAGATTAGATCCTGTTTGAGTAATTGTAGTAATGTTTTGGGGAGGTGTGAGCACTGACCTGGGTTAAGGGGACCAATACTTTTTGTATTAATTTTGCATTTGAGTTGTTTATCTGGGGTAGTGGATTGTTTGGGTTGTTTTTTTATTTTTTCATAGGATATTTTATCATCAATAACTTTCTGTTTATTTTTAGCGAGCGAAAAACAACAAGGTAAAGGATATCCATCTGGATGTATTCCTGTATTTTCTAGTAGTCTCGGTACAAAGTATTTATAGGATGAGTTTTCGGGTATTCCATCCCAGAAGGTCCCTTGTCTTTTAAGGATAAACTTATCTGACCTTCCATCTTTGGGTAAAACTTCTGGTATAATATCATTCATATGATTTTTATTTACGTAGTCTTTTCTAATTGAGAGTTGTTTAGAGACATCCCAATATTGTGGACATATATATTTTATTTTTTTACCATTAATTATTGATCTTCCGGGGACATCAATTGCATAGGAATAGGATTCTTTACCAGAACCTAAATCATATGAATTATCTATACGTGTTAATTCTTCTTCTGTGATAGATATGGGTTGTCTTGAGCCCAAGCCTTTAGCTGCTTGACATATTTTTGGATAACCGTATCTTGTATTTGTGGTGTTCCCTCGTTTATCTGTTTGAAACTTTTCAGATTTGAATACAAATAATTTTTTATCATTTTCTTTAAGACGTTTGAGGTAATAAGATCTCACATCATATTTCCCCCCTCCACCTTTCATATCAGGTTCATCATCTGATGGATATATATCATCCTCAGAATCGGAATCATCTTCGGAATCATCTTCGGAATCTGAATCGGAGCTATCCTCAGAATCTGTATCAAGGAGATCTTTAAATGTTAATTTTTGTTTAATCTTTTTTTCTTTTTCAGGGGTGAAATCATCTATTTCAATGGGGTTTGTTTCAAAGAGAGAAGAAAGTATTGAGTCGTCTAATATTTCTGTTTGATTAATATAGTTATTAAATAAGCTCATCATAGTTTTTATGATAATTAGTATTCTTTCAAACTCGAGGAAACTTTTGGCATTACGGATATTAAACCGTAGGAATTCATTGTTAAGAGTAATTGTTATATTTGCGCCATCTTCTTCAATTATTGTTGTATTTTTTATAGTGATATTACTTTCCATTTTTCTTTTAATCATAATTTTCCAGGATTCGTATTCTTCAATCATTTCTGATTTTTCTTTACTAAATTCTTTACTGAGTATATTGATGATTTCTTCGGGTTCAAGATTTCCTATATTAGAATAGGCCGAGATGGCGGATTGAATTGAGCTTGTTTTTGCGTAATTGTTAACTCTTTTGTAGTGTCCTGATAGTATTCCATTTTCTTCTTTATTATTTTCAACCATATATCTAAAGTACATTGGTAAGTTTTTCATTAGATTTTTAAGGAGTGGGATAAATAGACTTGTACGGTCTCCCCGAATGAATGGTGGTGAGAATGGGTTAAATTGGTCTGTTTTTGATATTTGATCATATTCTTTTTGTGAAATACCTTTTTTGACTTCATATTTATCGAGATGATAGAAGACATTGTAATCTAGAAAATCGATGGTATTATTGATTGTATCTTTTTCAAAAATGGTATCAATTTCTTCTTCTGTTCCGAAATCAATGATAATATTATTTGAGTATATATTTTTTTTATTTATTGTATCTATTAGGGAATTACAGTTTATAATAAGATCTTTTATTTCTTGTTTTGATGAAATACTTAAAGTATCATTCTTGTTTCGTTTAATGATCAATTCAATATCACCATTTAAATGAATAACTAATGTAGAGTAAATGAATTGATTTACGGAGCATACTTTGAATAAGAGGACATCTGTTTTATGGAGGTTATCAAAGCGGTTCATTTCTTCTAATGTGGTTGACTCGCTTCTATAGAAATCATTCGTCCATTCTTGGCATAGGTGAATATCAATGGTTTTATTTTCATTACGAAGTATATCGTGACCTTCATAGATCATGGAATCTTTATGTATTTTGTAGTATTTATTGTCATATGTACTGCCAATCCATTTCATAAATGGTATTTTTTTATCTAATTTAAAATCTGAAAATAGTTTGTGGAGGTTTACTTTATTAGATGTATCGGGTGATTTATTAAGTCTAAAGTATGTTATTTCTATATTATCGCAGGCTATCGGGGATTCATCCATTGTTTGAATAAAATGACCATAAATAATTTTATTTCCAAAAGAGTAATTTTTAAGTTTAATTCTATCAATTTCATGTTCTTTTTTTTTTTCTTCTGTTTCTCCAACGATGGTTGAAAGTGGATACTTACGAAGGTGGGGCCAATATTTATTAATGATTCTATTTTTTAGGGTTTTTAGTTCATATTGTATTTCTGAACAATCAATTGAATCATTTATTAGGGAAGAATTAATATTCTTTGATTCTATGAAATCATTGAATCCTATAAAGAATATTGTATTGTTTAATTTATTATTTTCAAAGAGATTTAATAATTTATTTGTATGGTTTATGATTGTTTCATTTGATTCATCTGTAAAGTGTTTCTCTGATTGAAGTAATTCGCAAAGATCTTCAGATAGGAGGTCTTCACTTGAGAGTAATTCTTCAGATTCATAATCAAAGCCAATCGGTTTGTATTTATTTAATAAAGTATCATAGTATGTTGCATAGATATATTTATAGGATTCAAAATCACATGAGCAACAACGTTGAGAAATTTTCATTAGGATTATTTCATTTGTATCGTCTTCATTGATCATTTCATCAAAAATGAATTTGGAGGAGTATCCTTGTTCTAAGAAAGGGAAAAGTTCATCAATGATATTCTTCTTGGGAATATTGATGTAATTTTCTAGTTGTTGGATATCTTCTGTATTTATATTTTTAAAGGGATTTTTTTCTTTTTGGTTGATATTTGTTTCTATTGTCTGAATCGTTTTGTGGATTGGGTGTATTTTATTGATATAGTATCTTGGTATATCAAATGTATTACCTGTATCTTTATCTTTTATTTTGAATGAATCCTTTAGGATTTCTGATATGATTCCATATCCATTTTTTTATTTGAGTGCCATGTAATTTCATCATTCTTTTGAAAATTATTTTCTAGGAAGTAGATATTTATGAAGTGAAAAGAGACCTTTTCCTTTATAGAAATACATTTAATGTATCTATTTTTAATAGTAATATCATTACAAAAGTTTATTTCCATATGTAATATTATTATATATTAAATATAATAAATCTTACTTTTTAAAGTCATAGGGGGTAGATTTAATAATCATACCACAATAATTTTGATTATTTTTGGTATAATCAATGGGTTTATAAATATTTATCTTTTCCCCTTGTATGAGTAGGTATTTCATATTATTCCAGAACTCTTCTGTATGTCCAATGGATGATGACATTAGATGTGCTAATTCATGGATCATTACAAAGATGATTGTATTATCTTCTTTTATAATTTGATTATTTTTATCTCTTATACATAATGATATTTTTTCACCTTTATTGACTGAATATGAGGTATATTTTGAGTTTTCCCCTGTTTCTGAGAGTGATCTTGGATTATATCTTTTTCTTAATAAATCTACGCCTTCCTTTTTATTATCAAGTGAATCTAATAATCGTAGTATTTTATCATTGATAGTTGATAATTTATTGCTTGCCTCTTGTGAATCTGGGAGGTCTCTAACAATATAATCAAGGTTATCTTTTTCTGATTTAATTTTAATAAAATTGTTATTATTGATGACTAATTTTAATATGGAAAGAATAATTAATATCGTCAAGAAGAAAATTAAGAAGCTATACATTTATAATAGTAATTATTTAAAATTTGATTTGCCAGTGCTTAAAAATAGCAATCGATATATAATTAATAATGAATGAATTAAATAATGAAAATAAAATATTGAGAGAAGACATGGAGGAAAATAAACAGAGAAAAGAAATCAAGTTTCAGATAATTGATATTTCATCGGATGATGTTCCAGTTGGTTATGATTATTGGGAAAAAGAATTCTTAATGACATTCTATGGTAAGACTTTGGAAAATGAAAATGTGGTATGTAATGTCGTTGGTTTTAAGCCTTATTTTTATATGCGTGTACCGGGAAACAGTAGTATTTCTTTTGTGAGATCATTCCTTAAGTTAATTAGTAAGTTTATTAATGATTTGAAGAAGAATACATATAATAAGTGGAATGGTGCTTATGAGAGTGATTTATTGGAGGTAAAGAAGTATTATAATTTTTATGGATATAATTATGATATTAAGGCAGATAAGGTCATTCAATATAAGTTTGCAAAAATAAGTTTTAGTACATATGGAGATATGCGTAAATGTGTAAGCGCAATTCAAGAATTTTATAAGAATAATTATGAATACTCAAAAGAGGATAAGATAATTACAGGTTATAAGGATAAGAAGCCTATACTAAGGGGTATAGATTCTAAGGTAAAGAGTTGGTTTAATCAGGAACATAACTGCGAATGTTCATGTAATTTGTATGAGGCGAAGATTCATCCTTTATTGAGGTTTCTTCATGAGAAGAAAATTAAATCATGTGGATGGGTCAGAGTGAATACTCTAGGAGATAAGGTGGTTGATAGAGAGGAGCAACAATTTAATGTTGATATTGAGGTGAACAATGTGCCTTTAAAAGATATTGAGCCGTTTGAGTCTGATACTATTGCTGGATTTATAACATGTTCTTTTGATATAGAATGTGATTCTTCTCATGGTGATTTTCCAAATCCTTCCAAGGATTTTAAAAAATTAGTAATTGATATTTATGAATCTTATTTTCGGACATCCGTTTCTGAGAATACATTTACATTAAAGAAGAAATTTATAGAGCGTTGTATTGTAGATGCATTTAATAAGGGTTCGAATGATGTCCAGAATATCTATACATTAAACGGTCGTTATTCAGAGAAGAGTTTAAAAAATCTAATGGAGGATATTGATCCACAATTTATAGATGCATTTGATGCATCAAAGGGAAATACGAAGGGGAGAGAGTCAGTGATTAATGGGATGACAGATATGTTGAATAATATAGAAAATGATAAGGGAGAGAAGATTATGATTAAGGGAGATCCTATAATTCAGATCGGTTCAGTATTTCATAAGTATGGTGATACTGAATGTTATAATAGATCAATGGTTATTATTGGAAATGAAGATTTTCCTAGTGAGAAGGTATGTGATAATATTGAGGGTGTTGATATATTTGAGTGTCGTGATGAAAAGGAACTATTATTGAAATGGAAGGATTTAATATTATATCATAATCCTGATATAATTACTGGATACAATATATTTGGTTTTGATTTTGATTATATTAATAAGCGTATAGATTTCTTATTTCCGTGTTGTTCAAAGTGTAAAAAGAGCACTACTTATTCAAGGTGTCATAAATCTTGTCCTAAGAATAATTTTTATCGTTTAGGGAAATTGATGCGTAATCGTGAATCTGACTTTATTACCGATATAAGGGGGGAAACGAAGACATCTAGTTCTCAAGGATATTATGATAAGTATTGGGAAAAGAAGTGTCAGGTGATGTCAAAACAATTGAGTTCTTCTGGTTTGGGTGATAATGTATTAAAGTATATATCTATGGATGGTAGGGTCGTATTTGATATTCAAAAGGAGATTCAAAAAGCTCATTCATTGGATTCTTATAAATTAGATGATGTATCTGCTCATTTTATGAAGGGTAGATTTATTGATTTTGCAAAAGTCCCAATATTGAATTCTACCGAACCTTGTACACGGTTTACGACAAATACGGTTGGAAACCTTAAGACAAACGATTATATAACTATCAATATTAATACAAAGTATGGTTTAGTAAGGTTTGAAAATGGAAAGAAATATCAGGTCCGTGGATTAAATTATGAGCAAAAGGTTATTTTAATCAATGGAGATATTAAGGGGAAGTTAATGAAATATAAGAAGGAGGTTATCTCTTACGAATGGTGTTTAGCCAAAGATGATATCTCACCACAACAGATATTTGATTATCATAAAATGGGAGGTAGTAGTGGTCGTGCAAAGGTAGCGAAGTATTGTATTATGGATTGTGAATTATGTATTCATTTACTATTACAATTGGATTTAATACCAAATAATATTGGTATGGCGACTGTTTCATGGGTTCCTTTATCATATATCTTCTTGCGTGGGCAAGGGATAAAGATTAATTCAATTATTACAAAGGAATGTTCTGAGAGGAACACGCGTATTCCAACACTTAAGGGTTTTGATGATTCAAAGATGGATGATGGGTTTGAGGGGGCGATTGTACTTGATCCTAAACCAGGAATATATTTAGATGATCCTGTCAGTGTATTGGATTATGCTTCATTATATCCATCTTCAATTATAGAGAAGAATCTATCCCATGAGACATTCATATGTACAGAATCAGATATAAAAAAGGATCCAACAAAGTATGAGACTATGTTGGAGAAAATAAAAGATTATGACCAAATTGAGTATGATGATTATATATATGAACAGAAAGGTAAGACTATACATAAGAAGAAAGCCGGAACTAAGACGAAGTGTTATTTTGCAAAGAGATCAAAAGAAAAGCAAGGTATTATTCCAATTGTATTGCAAACATTATTAGATCAAAGGCGCGAGACCCGTTCCCGTATAAAAAAGACAAATGATGAAAATAAGAAAAAGGTATTGGATGGTTTACAATTGGCTTATAAGATAACAGCTAATTCTGTGTATGGTCAAATGGGGGCTAAAACAAGTCCAATTTTCTTTAAGAAAATAGCTGCTTGTACGACAGCAATTGGTCGTGAAAGAATTGATGATGCAGAGGAAGGGGTTATTGAATGGGCAAAAGAAGAAGGATATAATAAACCGGAAATAGTTTATGGAGATACAGATTCGGTGTTTGTTAAGTTTTCACGTATTCACAAAGATACTGGTGAGAAATTAAGTGGTAAAGAAGCATTATCTTATTGTATTGATTGTGGAGTAAAAGCGGGTGAATGGATTACAAAACATAAGATGAATCCTGATTGGGATGTGGATCTATTTGATAAGGGTCCACAGGATTTAGAGTATGAGAAGACATTTTATCCATTTATCTTAATATCAAAGAAGAGGTATACAGGGGATAAATATGAATTATCTTCAGATAAGCCTAAGGAGAGGACATCAATGGGTATTGTAATGAAACGGAGGGATAATGCACCAATTGTTAAATATGTATTTGGAAATGTGATTGAGATAATAATGAATCAAAAGAGTGTTGATCTTGCAATATCTTGGTTAAAAGAGACATTAAAAAAGATTAAAGATGGGGAGATGGATGAATCAAACTTTATAATATCAAAATCATTGAGGGGGTATTATAAAAATCCTGAGGGGATAGCGCATAAGGTATTAGCTGATAGAATGGCCGAAAGGAATCCTGGTAATAAACCGAAACCCAATGATCGTATCCCATATATCTATAGGGTTGTAGATGATAGTCCAATTATTACCGGATATAAAATGGTCTCAAAACGTATTGAAAATGGTACCTTTAAGAATGGAAAGGTAAAATACAAGACGATTAAAGTAGAAGGTCCTCCTAAATTAAAGAAGAGGAATATTCTACAAGGGGATCGTATTGAACATCCTGATTATATAAGGGAAAATAATATTCCAATTGATTATGGTTTCTATATATCCAATCAGATAATGAATCCTGTGAAACAGGTTCTTGATCTGGAGAAGGATGAAAAAGAAACTCAAGGTATCTTTGATGTATTTATAAAACAGTGAAGTAAGGGAATATCGGTTATTATATTTTTTTTTCTTATATTATATAATTATATAATATAATGGCGGGAGGATTAATGCAACTTGTAGCATATGGGGCACAAGATATATATTTAACTGGTAATCCACAGATTACATTTTTTAAGGTAGTTTATAGAAGACATACAAATTTCTCTATGGAATGTATTAAACAGGCAATTAATGGTAAATCAACTATTGGTACTTCAAGTATTAATAATAAGGGGGCGGTAAGTATTTCTAGGAATGGGGATTTGGTTACAGGGATTTATATTACTTGTGAAGTGGATACAAGTGAGGGGATCTGTGGAGATCATATTATTAGTGAAGTAGAAATAGAAATTGGTGGACAGCGTATCGATAAGCATTTTAGAGAATGGAATCAGATATGGAATGAGTTAACTATTCCGGTATCAAAATCGGAAGGTTTTCGTTATATGACGGGGGGATATAATAATAATTTAGTTTCGTGTATTGCAAATACAACAAATAATAGTTCTGGTACATCGCAGCGTATTATTCAATATCCTCTGAATTTTTGGTTTTGTAGGAATCCTGGGCTCGCATTACCTTTAATTGCGTTACAGTATCACGAGGTTCAATTAAAGATTACATGGGGTGTTGGGTATTATAATTCATCAAGTGTAGAGAATCTAACACGGAAAGATGTATCATTAACATCTGAGAAGAAAGTTGAAGTATGGGTTGATTATATATATTTGGATACAGATGAAAGACGTAGATTTTCCCAAGTATCTCATGAGTATTTAATTGAACAATTACAAGTTCAACATGAAAAAGATCGTGAAAATACAACATTTAAGTTAAATTTAGAGCATCCTATTAAAGAGCTTATATGGACTACTCCGAATGATAGTCCTATTGAATCCCAGAAGATAAGGCTTGAATTGAATGGGCATGACCGTTTTACTGGACAAAATAAAGAGTATTTTACATTAAAGCAACCATACATCCACCATACGTCAATACCTGGATATAATATTAAAGAGGTTGAGGATCCTATTATGATAAAACCAATTATTATTACATATAATGATGACGCCACTGCTTCTGCTACTGATAATACTACACTCTATCATTCTGGAAGTAGTACAGTAAATGGTAAAACAACAATAGATTTAACGATTGGTGAAAATTTTATTTCATCAAGTACAGCGGGAAATTATCCTAGGGTAGGGGATATTTTGAATATTGAAGTTATAAAAGAAGCTACTGGAGTTTATGATTTAGTTAGAAAGATTATTGGACAGGTTAAATCCGTTACTAAGAGTTCAAGTGCGGAAATCATTGTAGTAGAGGTTGATGATAGTGCATCTGCTATAGGTACTTCTTTTACACCTTCAACCCCTACCGCAGATATTATTTCAATATCTATTATTGGTAGGGTACAGAATCCAAAATCAAGGTGTTCACAATTAAAAAAAGATATTTATGTTTATTCTTTTTGTTTGGAACCTGAAGAACATCAACCATCAGGAACTTGTAATTTTTCACGTATTGATAGTGCTAAATTATTATTTGATACCAATTCAAAAATTAGTAACATCTATGCTGTGAATTATAATGTATTGAGGATAATGTCAGGGATGGCTGGTCTAGCATATTCAAGTTAAATATAAATATAATTAATATAGTATATTTAAATGGGAGGAGGAATATTACAATTAGTTATGAAAGGTAAAATGGACCATTACTTAACTGGTAATCCAGAGTTCTCATTTTTTAAATCAGTATACCGGAGACATACTAATTTTTCTATGGAATCGATCAAACAGCAGATTGAAAATTTGGGGATTGGCGAAAGAAAGATTAAGAGTAAATTATCAAGGGCTGGGGATTTAATTGGTAAAATAATAGTTGAAATAAAGTTAAATCGGGGTGATGCTCAAAATATTACAGGGAGTGGTACATATTTAAATTGGACAAATAATACGGGTCATGCTTTGATTAAAGAATGTAGTATTGATATTGGGGGACATGTGATCGATAAACATTATTCAGATTGGTTGGATGTTCAGAATGAATTATATGATATTAATGAGCAGGAATGGTTAGGATTAAATAAACATCCGGGGAAAGTAGGGTATTTCAAGAGTGGAGAAAAGGGTATTGATTCACAAGTATTAAAATTATATGTACCCTTGCATTTTTGGTTTTGTAATAATCCGGGGTTATATTTACCAATCGTTGCCATTACAAAACATGATATAAACTTGAATATGGTGATACGTTCAGTTGAAAATCTATTTAATTTGGATGGTGAATTATCGTATACAAATACTTCAGCTGATATCGATATATGGTGTGAATATATGTTTTTAGATAGTGAGGAAAAAAGAAAATTTTTATCGGAGAAACGTGCATATTTAATACAACAAGTTCAAAGACATGAGAGTGATATGAAATTAATAAATCCTTTTAAGTTTTATCATCCAGTAAAGGAAATAGTGTGGATTGTTCAAGATCAAAATGTAAGGGTTGAGTCCGGAAATGGAAACTCTGATATGAATTGTTTATTAAATGTTTCGGGGCAAGCACAAACGAATAAAAACGATTATTTTAATTATCAGAGCAGTACAAGTTTAAATTCTGAGAATATTTATGCGATTACTTCCTATGAATCATTCAAGACTGCTAAATTAAGGTTGAATGGAATAGACCGTTTTTACGATAGAGATGCAAGTTATTTTCGTATGGTACAACCCCTACATTGTAAGCAGAAAGTCCCTAATAAACATATTTATTTGTATTCTTTTTCCATTAATCCGCGTAAGTATCAACCGAGTGGTTGTTGTAATTTTTCAAAAGTGGATGAAGCCGAATTAATCGTGACAAGTTCCTATAATTATGTGAATGAAAGGTTAATTATTTTTGCTGTAAATTATAATGTTTTAGTTGTATCTTCGGGGATGGCTGGTTTAGTTTATAAATAAATAATTTATTTAAGTGATTATTTTTTATTTTTAATTATTTCATATAATTTATTAATTTCTTCTTGGAAATATTTTTTCATTTCCTCTCTTTTTTGTTTTTCTTGACGAACTATTTCTTCAAGTTCTTTATATTTTTTATTTTTTTCTTGAATAGCTTTTACAAGATAAAATGATAATTTTGAATAATCCATAAAATGTTCTCCTTCATTATTTTCTGATATTAAGGATGGGAATATTTTCTTTACTTCTTGTGCTATAAATCCAATATCTAAATTTCCCGATTTCTTCCATGTAAAGGTGACAGGGTTTAAATCATTGATTTGATCCAGAATATTTTCTTCAAATGGAGAGATATTCTCTTTAAAGTGTTTATCTGATCCACTGGAGAAGCCTTCAACGGATAAACCGGCCCCCTCTACATGGAGGTCACCATTAATAAATAATTTAGGTGTATTATTATTCTCAGATCCATTCATATCTCCATATATAAATGCTTTAGTATCTTCGTGACCTAAGTCACTATTATTTATATATAATTTATGTGATTTATCCCCCGACCCGACCCCATTACCATCTCCCGATTTATAACCAATAAATATATTATTACTACCTGTAGTATTATTCTCCCCGGCTTCTTGGCCAATGGCTATATTTTTACTCCCACTGGTTGTACGCCAGCAAGATTTATAACCAATAAATGTTGAGTGATTAAAACTCCCCCCTGTTATCCCTGCTTCATATCCAAATAATACATTTTGTTTTCCATTGTTTGATTGTCCTGCTCCATAACCTATATATGTATTTTCTAATCCATTTGTATTTTCATAACCTGCTTTCCAACCAATAAATGTATTACCAAATCCGGTTGTTGTGTTATATCCTGTTTGATAACCTATAAATATAGATTTATTATTTGTTAATTTGTATCCCGAGTCATCTCCAATCAGTATATTCTCATTTCCTGAAACATTATTAAAACCCGTGTTGGTACCGATAAATGTATTATTTAATCCTGATGTTGTTTTGTTCCCCGAATTATAACCTAAGAATGTATTGCTATCATTATCCCCATTATCATCTAGATTGTTTCCTGCTCCATTTCCAATAATTGTACTATAATAGCTTTTTGAAAATGATTTTTGACATATTGAAAATGCGGAACTACCTGGATCTGTATTGATAATTATTTTCCCGTGTTGTAAGGTGAAATCTCCAAATACACCCGTTGCTGGGGAAGTAGTGCTTCCAAAAATAGTCATATTAAATGCTCCTGTAACTAAAAGGTCTGCATTAATAGTGAGTTTTGGTTGCCCTTCATTGTACTCCCCATTCATATCTCCATATATGAATGAGAGTGGACCCCTCCACCCACTTACCTCGCTTGAATCAATATATAATTTATAATGTTCAGGTGTGGGTACTCCATTAATATATCTAAATGCGGCAGGTCCTGCCCTTGGACCAAGGCATATATTATTATTACCACGTACTTTATATCCGGCATCTACACCTAAAAATAAATTATGGTCGCCCAATGAATATCTACCAGTCCCCATACCCATATATGTATTAAAATTACCATTATTATATGCTGATACTCCGCTGTGACCGTTGATGTCGCCTATTCCCGAGGTACACCCTACATATACATTAAAACATCCTCTTTGACAGGTTCTTCCAGCATCTTTCCCTATAAAAACATTAGTATGGCCACCTTCAAGGTAATACCCTGCTTCAGCTCCTATCAAAACATTTGAAGCGTAATTTGTTCCGTAGGTCACATGGGTCGTCCCCGCCCAGGCCCTCCAATTGTCGGTGCCATTCTCGTTCCCCCACCCCCTATTCCCAGAAATTGAATGTTCACCTGGACCACCTGTTTTAATTCTTCCTGAAGTTGAGTCCCCTCGTTTCCAATTGGGTCCTGGTGGTTGAGCATCCAAAAATGAAGTGGGAGTACCTTCGCCCCAGAAACTTGTGTATTCTCTTTTTCCATTCATTTTTTTACCGGCCATGTATCCAATCGCTGTAGTAAACATCCCCCATCCTCCATTCAAGGAATCCGCGTATGCGTGTCCAGCTAAAGCGCTCGAGTGAGCTTCTTCTGCACCACATCCTGTTCCAATAATAGTCGCACATGATCCTTTAAAATATTCACCTGCTTTACTACCTATAATAATATTCCCACCATCTACTGTCCTTCCTCCAGAACTAGCCCCTATTACAACATTTCCCTTTTCTTCACCAGTAGGGCCGAAACTTGCGGTAATCTCTGCTAATATTGTAAGGGCATTCCCTACATTAAATCCAATAAGTACATTGTGGTCATTTAATAAATTATTCATCCTTAAGCATTGAAAACCTATTATTACATTCTTATTACAAAATTCATTCGCCATACCTGTTTCACTACCGAGAAATACATTTTTTACTCCATGCGCACCCATTCCACTTTTAAAACCAATATAAGTATTATTCGAGGAGGTTGCCGGAGTATACTGCGTCGGTACACTGGATAGTCTTCTCCCGGCCTGGCTCCCGATAGCTACATCACGGTTACCAGATCCTGTAAATCCACTATCATTACCAATAAAAACATTATCATAACCTGTATTTCCTGAACCCGAATTATTTCCAATAGCTATGCATCTACTACTTGTGTAATCTATTGATGCCCCCTTAAGTGCTTGAAATCCTATTGCGATATTATTTACACCTCTTCGGTAGTATCCTGCATCTTTCCCTATAAATAATGGAGGATAATTTGAATCTGTAGAGGTGGTATAATATCCTGCATTAACCCCGATAAATACAGCATTATCCTTATTATACGTATATCCTGAATTATGTCCAATAATTGTATTGTTCCCCCCTGTTTGATTTGTATATCCAGCCTCGTGACCAATGTATGTGTTTGCTTCTCCAGATCCGGAGCTTGGTTGACCAATTGTATTATATCCTGATCTATATCCAATAAATGTATGAATACCACTTTCGACAACTGTCCCTGCCTCATACCCTATCCCTATACATTTAGATGCACTACTTCTAGAAATGGAAGAGTTCCCCCAAGCAGGACCGTGGAAAGCCTTATACCCCATTAAAGTATTATATAATCCACTTTCTATATTTCTACCTGAAGCATAACCAATATATACTAAACCAGGTTCACTTACATTTGGATCGCCTCTTTCTCCCGACTTACATCCAATCAATACAGATTTATTTTTAGTATTATTCAATCCGGCAACTTCTCCAATAAATGTATTTGAAGAACTAGTTACCCCATTTTCACCAGACCTGTATCCAACATATGTATTAGAATGACCCGATGATAGATTACAACCTGAATTAGCGCCAAGACAAACATTATAACTCCCTTGAAAGATTAATTTTAATGAGTTACGCCCAATTCCTGTATTAAATATAGCCTTTCTATATGAAGTACCAGGGAAATGATTTCCAGAATTACTATTTACCGGTCCGTTAAGGTTAACCGTACTCCCACCTGACGAGGCAAATCCCGATGAGCTATTTGAAGCAGTTACATATAATTCCTTAAATGAAGTTCCAGATGCCCCGACAAATTTATTTTTTAAAAGTGCGTGAGTATTCTCATCGGCATTCGTTGACTGTCTCCCTAAGCCGGAACGCACCCCTACATATGTTGAACCAGAGGAATAATGGTGAGATATACCACTGACCGCCCACGAAGAACTAGCTGTGGGGTCTTTATCATCCTCAGGTGATCTCACACTACCACCTATATCCGTATTAAAGCTTAGAGATTCACGGAGGGCTTTAGATGAATTTGTTGTATCGTTATCTGCAGGCCAAGAGGATGGTAAGGTTCCTGTATCGTAAAATCCATATCCTCTATATTCATTGGATATTCCATTTTGCCAATAACCAGCATCTGTACCAAGGAATACATTTGCTTGAGAACTCCTGGAGTATCTCCCTGATCCAGTTCCAATAGTTAAATTGCAAAACCCGATTGAGTTCGACCAACCTGCAGATTGTCCAATAGCATTACAGAATTTAGATTTAGTTGATAAAAATCCCGAACTTGATCCAATATAGGTGTTCATTTTTCCTTCAGACATCGCATATCCAGATTCGTAGCCAATAGATACATTATGGCCCTCTTTACCACCTCCAACAACTGAATCTGCTCCAATAGCAGTGGAGTATCCTGCTCCAATCCCACCCCCACTTTCATTAAGGCGTACCCTTGCATTTGATCCAATAAAGGTACTATATTGTGGCATATTATTTCCAGTTGAATGATTATCTATACCTGCTTGATAACCAATATATGTATTATAGTTTGAATCTTTATTATTTTTCCCTGCTTCATAACCTATCGATGTACAAAAGTTAGATGTATCGTTTACCGCATTATTTTCTTTTGTTGATTGAAGGGCACGAAAACCTATGCTTGTATTTCTTAATCCAGTTGTATACTTCCCAGCTGAATATCCTATGAATGTTGTCCCATCCTCTGTAGTGCTAAAGTTTGACCCAGCATTAAGGCCTGCTTTATTACCTATAAATGTTCCAAAACTTTTATTGTATAAGAAACCCGCTTTATAACCGATACATATATTATGTCCCAGGCCACCCGCGTCTGAAGCCGTAGTATCTTTGCCCGACTTATAACCAATTGATAAATTAAATATTCCATTAGTTCCACTAGCATATGCGCCTATGAAGGTATTCCCTACATCCTCATTACATGTCACTCCCGTTTTATATCCAATATATGTATTGCCATAGAATTGCCCGTGTGGAATTGCACCATCACCGTCATCATCATTTAATCCAGGGTATTTATTTCCAGAAATATTATAGCCAGCCTCGGTCCCAATTATAACAGATTCAGAACCAAATGTATAAGCTTCGCGTGATGTATTGCGCAATTGAGGGGCAGCGGAATATCCGAAGATAATATCTGAATGGGGATCTTGAAAATCTAAAGTCAAAGAATTTTTGAATTTAAAAGTGAGATCATCTTTCAAATGCATATGAACTCTATTAATATCTAATAATTCTGTTTCTTCAGAACTATTTCCACCCTTAAATAATATTTTAAAAGTACCCTTGTGTAGGCCATGCGATTCCGGAGCTGTTGAAGTAAGTTTTAATACGACATCTTCTAAATAAGCTCCACCAGTCGTGTGTGGATTGTCTTCGTACATTGGTTTAATTAATAAGTTATCAGAATCTGTTTTTCCAAAAGAGAAGTCCATTGTATCTTCGTAACCAGAAACAGGCCTTACCTTAATATATTGCGAAGTAAACTCATTAATATCTTGTTGAGTTTCTATAACTAAACCTGTAGTATTGGATGTTAATCCTTTTCCTGCTATGGATGATAAAAATGATGATAGATTGGGCATTTTTATGGAAGAAGAAGAATCGGATTGAATTAATATTTTATCATTTGTATTATTTACGGAATATGTTGACGTATTTGGTAGTGTTGATAGATCAATATTAATAGAAATATCATTTGACATATTTCCACCTCCAGCTAAACCAGGGCCAACTGAAATCTGTGATGGGAGAGAGAGTCCACGTGCCCTTGATAGAACATATTCAGTGTTAGTTGGGGTTCCAAAGGTGGACCCGTTAAAATCCTTAAAAACTACATCTGCAACTTTTGTCGTGCCGTTATATGATGTAATAATTCCACTGAATATTCCACTCAGGGGATTAGAGCCGCCTCCGTTGGGGGAGACTGTGATCATTAACCAACCTTGATAATAATTATCTACTGAACTAGCTGGTGGATAATTATTACCCGAACCCGAAGAATATCCTCCCAAAGTCCTTTGTGTTGTTGTTAAGGTTCCTGTACCACCAGTAGGGGACCCTGTATGCCCCCCTTCATCGTATTTAGTAATTTCATATGTTGTTGATGTTGTTATATTTCCAAAATAAGATGTTGGTGGTATTATGTTATAAGAATCGGGCATTGATATTAATCCAGACCCAGATTGATCTGAATTATTATCAAATGCTTTTATGTGGCAATTAATATATTTAGGTCCGGCGTTCTTTAATCTTATAATATAATTAAAATTTCCTTGAGGTTCTCCATTTGAGGGGGGATTGCCATTATCTGTAAGAAATGTTGTAGATGGTATATATACTTTTCCCGAACCCACATTTGAACCATATGAACAAGTTCCATTTAATTTCTCAATTGCTGAATTATCTGGAATTAATGCAGGTGACCATTGAAGTCTATTCTGAGAAGATAATTCAATTGTTGTGGTTTTATTTATCCCATATCCTTTACCACCATCTAAAACATTGATACCAGTATTAGTAATACCTCCAAATGCATTTAAGGTTGATATTTCAATACTTGCTGGAATAATATTATCATTAATCATACTGTATATATATGTATTCGCTGTTGTAAAGAATGATATATCAATTGTCGAAGTAAATGTCCTTGATAAAATAGTTGGATTACGAATACTATATATTATACCCCCTGTAACCGTACTTACGGCTGGTGTATAGTTAACTGTAATTTTCCTTGTAGATCCAACATAATCTGTGATTGTTCCTGTTGATATAGTTCCATTTTGATCAATTGTAATTATCCAACCATTATAATAATCATCAACATTACTAGATGTAGGGCTAAGTATGTCTACTGTAGCGTTATTACTTGAATCATATTGGAATGTCCCCCAAGCATCTCCTGCAGTTAATGTATATTGGACGTAATTTGCAACTAAAGTATTGGTCATGGACGAAGATGTCACTGCCTCCTTAAGTCCCCCATTATAACCAATAATTATTTTCTTATATACTGTACCAGTTGTTTCAATAATCCAACCATTGTAGTAATCATTTTGACTACTTTTATTAGAGGTTAAGAATATGGAGTTTGTTGTACCATTTTTTGTTATAGTTCTACTAGGTGTTAGACGTAATCCGGAATATTCTGTTATGACCCCTTGTTTCACAGTACTATTAACTAGAAGACCATTATCAACTGTAATTCCCCAACCATTATAGTAGTCTTTCCAATCGCTTGCAGTAGAAGGGAGTGCTAAATCTCTACGAGGTGATCCTTCCGGAAGCATTGTTACAGGTAGATTACCTTCTCCTTGTGTACCGGCATTAATCATTGTTCCACCTGTTGGTGCCCAAGTTAATCGATATGTTGTTAATGATGTTATATCTAGATATACTGGAGAAGATAAAATGGCCGTCCTATTAGTTCCTCCACTATATTCTTTAATTATCCTTTTATAGGTGGGGTTCACTGTATTGATGATCCAATATTTATAATAATCCGCTACGGTACTCTCTTTTGATTGTAGATTTATTTTATCTCCAGGGTAAGTTGTTTCGTGGTCTCCATATTGTCCATCATATGGTTTAATTCTTACCCCCCCTCCACCGTCGTAAGAACCGGCGTGCATGTGGGGCGTCGGCTCGTGGTCGGGGTCAGGCTCGCCGGAGCCGAAGTATGCCGCATGATCGCCAGACCATGTATCGACACTACCTTGTTGTAAGTT
>MDTA01003692.1_pt1 | contig 27026 bp, 35 predicted proteins | sample 811151 | NCBI WGS metagenome assembly MDTA01 (sample SAMN05326648, study PRJNA326480) | marine metagenome | isolation source: seawater | place: Indian Ocean: South | collected 2010 | reverse complement strand
TAGACATTTTTTATTATAACAGTTTAAATTGAAAAAAATATTATCTTTTAGAAAACTGAAAGCTTCTTCTGGCTTTTCTATGGCCGTATTTCTTTCTTTCAACAACTCTAGAGTCTCTTGTGGTAAGCTTTTCTTTTTTTAACGTGGCTTTTGATTCGGGATCAAGTTGAACAAGAGCTTTTGAAATACCGTGAACCATAGCGCCAACTTGACCTGTGAGCCCTCCCCCCTTAACTTTACATTTTACATCATAAGAAGTCGCTTGATTTAAAATTTCAAAAGGTCGTAACAATACCATTTTATGATTAGCTCTCTTGAAATAATCTTGGTAAGTTTTTCCATTAACAAAAATTTTTCCAGAACCTTTTTTTAACCAAATTCTTGCAATAGATCTTTTTCTTTTACCTGTTGCATACATGCTATCCTTGAAATCTAATTTACTGTCTTCGTTATTTTGAGATGTTGAATTTACATTTTCCATATTAATTTCTTATAACATTTTTTTTATTGAGTTTATCTATTTCAATTATAACAGGGTTTTGTGTAGAATGTGGATGTTTGTCTCCACTATAAATTTTTAATTTTGTAAGTTGTTTTTTTGCCAAAGGACCGCCTGGCAACATTCTTTTTACTGCTAGTTTTAGTATTTCAGAAGGTTTGTTCTTTTCTTTAAGATTTTGTGGAGTAGTTTCTTTAATACCACCCGGGTAACCTGTGTGCTTATAGTACTTTTTGTTCTGAAATTTACTACCAGTAAACTTTATTTTCTCAATATTTTTAACAATAACAAAGTCTCCATGATCCATATGTGGTGTATAAGTATTTTTATTTTTTCCTCTGATTATTTTGGATATTACTGTGGCCAATCGTCCTACAACGGCATTTTTGGCGTCGATTTCATACCATGAGTTCTCTATCTCGGATTTTTTAAGAAATTTAGTCATTGTGCTGGGATTAATACTTTTAATTATTTAATATGTCAATTACTAGGTTGTATTAAATGGCCAAAAAATCCCCGTGTATTAAGGATTTTTATTAACTTGAAACAATCGTCTTAACTGTAATAGAATAAATTTTGAAAAAGGGAGGAAATTAATGTCAAAACAATCAAAAAATCCGGAAACTATAGCTTTACACGGCGGGGATTACAGAAGTGATCCTGCTACAACAGCTGTAGCAGTTCCAATATACAGAACAACATCGTATCAATTTAATAATACAGGTCATGCAGCTAATCTTTTTGCGCTAAAGGAGTTTGGAAACATTTATACGAGAATTATGAATCCAACAAATGACGTTTTAGAAAAAAGAGTTGCAGCATTAGAAAATGGTTTAGCCTGTGTAACAGTTGGATCTGGTCAAGCAGCATCAACATTTGCTATTGTGAATGTTTGCCAAGCTGGAGATAACTTTGTAAGTTCTACTGATCTATATGGTGGTACAGTAAATTTATTTACTCACACATTAAAAAAACTTGGTATCGAGGTAAGGTATGCGGACCCATCTGATCCTAAAAACTTTGAAAAGGCAATAGATGAGAGAACTAGATGCTTTTACGCAGAAACGTTACCAAATCCATACCTAAGAGTTTTTCCAATTAAAGAAGTTTCGGACATTGGTAGAAAACATAATATTCCATTAATTATGGATAACACAGCTGCACCTATAATTTGTAAACCTTTAGATCATGGTGCTGCTGTAGTAGTTCATTCATTAACAAAATTTATTGGTGGACATGGTACTGTAATAGGAGGATGTTTGGTTGATGGAGGTAATTTTGACTGGACAGCAGATCCAAAAAGACAACCATTGTTTAATGAACCTGATATGAGTTATGGTGGAGCAAAATGGGGTGAAGTAGTTCCTCAATTAACAGGAGCGAATGTTTCATTCGCAGTACGTGCTAGAGTTTGCTTACTAAGAGATCTTGGTGCTCCTTTAGCGCCTGATAATGCTTGGGGAATTATACAAGGATTAGAAACAGCTCCCTTAAGAATGAAACAACATTGTTCTAACGCACAAAAAGTAGTTGATTTCCTTCAGAAACACAAAAATGTCGATAGAGTAATTTATCCAACATTGCACAAAGGTACTGTAGGTGATCGTGCCAAAAAATATTTTTCTGGTGGCAACGGCGCTTTAGTTGGAATCGAAGTTAAAGGTGGTGTTGAAGCAGGTAAAAAATTTATTGAAGCACTTAAAATGTTTTACCATGTTGCCAACATAGGTGATGCAAGAAGTTTAGCTATACACCCGGCTACTACAACTCATAGTCAATTGACGGAAGAAGAGCTTTTGGCTGCAGGTGTTACACCAGGCTATGTAAGATTATCGATTGGTATTGAGCACCCAGATGATATTATAGCTGATTTAAAACAAGCTTTAGATGCATCTGGCAAGCCAAAATTAAAAGCTGTTAGTTAGATTTTGAGTTTAAAAATAAAAGATAAACACAAGAACTTACTAAAAATATAGAACTTATTTGGTGCATAGATGATAAATAAATCTGTGCACCATTAAGCAAAGTTAGTATTCCCAATATTACCTGTAAGAGTAAAAACAAACCTATTATCTTGATAGTAAAGTAGAATTTTTTAAATTTATTTTTATATATATAAAAAGTAATAAAAAAATAAAATACAGTTATCAAATAAGCTAAGTTTCTATGCATAAATTGCACCAATGATGGATCATTAAATGCTGCCAATTTAAATAGATTAACAAAATCATTATCATCGGGAAAATAAGAAGATCCCATCATCGGCCATGAAGTATAAATCGTACCCGCGTCCATTCCAGAAACAAATGCCCCTATTGAAATTTGTAAGAAAATTAAAAATAAAAATAACGCTGGAAGATAAAATTTAATCTTATAATTTGTAGTATTAAAATTATTAAATTTCAAAAAGTTCCATAATATCAAGGACAAAATAATAAAAGCTACAACTAAATGTACAGACAGTCTATAGTGACTAACATCTATCCTATCTACTAAGCCACTAGAAACCATATACCAACCAATAAACCCTTGAAAACAAATGAGTAAAAAAATGAAGTACAGATTTTTTAAATTTAAAAAACCGATTTTAAGTGTGAAGTAAATTAAAGGGATTAAAAAAAATATGCCTATTAATCTACCTAAAAATCTATGAGCCCACTCCCACCAAAAAATTACTTTAAATTCATTCATTGTCATTGAATAGTTCTGAAGTTTAAATTCAGGAATTTGTTTGTATAAATCAAAATAATAAATCCACTTACTTTCGGTAAAAGGTGGTAAAAAACCAGTGAATAGTTCCCACTGAGTTATAGAAAGGCCCGAATCAGTCAATCGAGTCAAACCACCCACCACAATCATTATGGATATGATTATAAACATTAAGCCTAGCCAATATGTAATGAATTTTTTTAGTTGTGTATTTTGTATGTACATATTGGAATAAATATATTATTTTTTAATAAAACCAATTGAATAAATGTCGCCAAAAAATAAAAAAAAATTAAAGATAGTTAGAAAAAAACTCGATAATCTTGATAATAAGTTGATCAAATTGATTAAAAAGAGAACAAGTCTAGTTAAAGAAGTTGTGATGCTTAAGGAATTCAAAAAAGAAATAGTAGACCAGCAAAGAATAAAAAAAATTTTATCTAAAATAAGGAAAAAATCAATTTCTAATAATATAGATCCAAAAATTACGAACAGAATATGGAAAAATATGATTTGGTCTTACATAGAATATGAAAAAAAAATATTTAAAAAAAAATAAAATTATTTGCTATGTGGGGGAAGTTTTTTTTCAACAAAAATTTCATGCTTTCTAGTACTTGGATTATATTTTCTAGCTTTTAACTTAACTTTTGCCTTTTCACCTCCTGAAGGTTTTTTCACATAATAAAAAAATGAGCTATCAGGTTTTGCTTCAGGAACTAGTCTAACTTTAACATGTGTTTTTTTTGCCATCTATTTTAATTCCTTAAGTTCTTTAATAATTTTAGAAATCTTATTTAATTTTGTTTTTAAATTATTATCAGTTAGGTTTATAGTTTCATTTGATGAATCGTCAAGTCTTAAAGACTTCTTGTTTTCAAGGATTTTTTTAACACCATTTATAGTCATGCCTTGATCTTTGAGTAAAAATTTGACCTTCTTGAGAATATCAATTGTTTTCATATCATAATACCTTCTATTAGAATTAAATACCTTTGGTTTTATTAGTTTAAAACTTTTTTCCCAAAATCTTATTGTGTGAGTATTAAATTTTCCACTTTTAATATTTTTTAAATCCAGAATTTCTGCAACTTCACCTATTGATTTATATGCTTTATTAAGTTTTTTCATCTATATTATTTATAAATTCTTTAAATTCTTTTGATGGTTTAAATAATAAAACATTTCTTTCAGATATAACCTTTTTCTCTCTTGTTTTAAAATTTACACCAGGTCTACTTTTTTTTTTCGTATTGTAAAAGTTCCAAATTTAGAGATTTTCACTTTCTTATATGTAATTAAATTATCTAAAAGCGAGTCAAACATATCATCAAATAAGTTTTCAGATATTTTTTTAGAGAAACCAATTTGCATATAGATAGAATTAATAATATCTTTTTTGGTTAAATTTATTCTCATTAATTAATATTTTTTTTAATTTTGCTGATTAAGTCAGCTTTTATAATTTTTTCACATACAGTTAGTGAATTAGAAAAACCTATAAAATCAGTTGCACCATGACTTTTAACAACAGGCGAGTCTAGGCCTATAAAAATTGCCCCATTATAAAGTCTTGGATCTAGTCTTTTTTTAAATTTATTTAAATTAACTATGTTAATTAAACTAGAAATTTTACCTAATATTGAAGTTGATAATGCTTTTCTTAATTCACCGGTTATGAAATTAGCAGTTCCCTCAGCAGTTTTAAGTGCAACGTTTCCTGTAAATCCATCAGAAACAATTACATTAACATCTCCATTCATTAAATGACTTCCTTCAATGAAGCCTTTGAAATCATAATCTTCACTTTGTATTTGATTTAACTTTTGATAAGTATTTTTTATTACCTCATTACCTTTAATTTCCTCAGAACCAATGTTTAGCAATGCAACTTTTGCTTTTTCGTCAGGATAAAGAGATTTAAATAATGATGAACCCATTATTGCGAAATCAATTAAATTTTTGTCATTGCATTCTATATTTGCACCAAGATCTAAAACTACACTCATTCCTTTTTTGTTAGGCCAAAGAGCTGATAAAGCTGGTTTATCTATATTTTCAATCATTTTTAAATTAAGTTTAGCTATAACTAATAAAGCTCCTGTATTCCCTGCAGAAATAACTATATCAGCTTTTTTTTCTTTAACACTTTGTATTGCCAGCCACATACTTGTATCTTTACCTCTTTTTGCAGCCTCTAATGGAGTATCTTTACCATCTACAGCTTTACTGGTATGGATTATTTCAAAACTATTTTTATTGATTTTGTTAGGTATAAGATTTTTTATACGGTCTTTATCACCAAAGATTAAATATTTTATATTACTTGTAGAGGAGTTATGATGAACAATCCCGTCTATTACTTTTTTAGGTGAGCCGTCACCACCCATTGCATCAACAGCAATTGTTATAACTTTTGACATTAAAAGATTATAAATTATTTATTCCTTTGGGTCTAAGACTTGTCTTCCTTTATACATGCCAGTTTTAAGATCAAGATGATGTGAAAGACGATATTCACCACTTTTTTTGTCCTCTATAATATTCTTTGCAGAGAATTTAATATGAGAGCGTCTTTTTCCTGCTCTTGATTTCGATGTTTTTCGTTTTGGTACAGCCATAACTAAAATTTCAAATTAATTACACCTTTTGTAAAAGAATTTAAAGAACTTTTTAACAAGAATAATCTGTATTTATCTAAATAATTACGTAAAATTGACATTTCTTCAGTAATATTGAAAAAACTATTTAATATTTTATTTTTAGTATCGATATCTAAATTTTCCCAATTATTAATTTTTTCTAAGATGGAATGGAAGGTATTTACGTAAGTTTTCATTTTTTTATTAATCGAGGCATCGCCATAGCCTATTTCTCTAATACTGAGTTCTAGTTGCCTAAACACAAAATCATAGATTTTTTGCATTTTTTCTTTATTTTCGTCATTTTTGTACACCTGTAGAAAAAAACCAAAGTGAAAAAGAAATATTATTAATCTATCAGAAAAGGTATCCTTATCAGTAAAGGATTGAATAATACTTTTATTTCTAGAGAATTTTATTAAATTGTTATAAATGTTGAGATAATTACTATCCATGAAAAAAATTATTTTTATATTTTCATTTATTTTTATTTTAAGTTGCTCCGTAAATAAAGTAGTAAAACATCACGGAGTGCATTTTTTAGAAAAAAAACACGATAAAATAGTGATAAATCAAACCAATAAAAACGATATCTTAAAACTTTTAGGCGAACCTTCGACAAAAAGTAGTTTCGATAACGATGTATGGATTTATATAGAAAGAAAAACTTCAAGAGACTCTATATATAAACTAGGCAAAGAAAAACTCATAGTAAACAATGTTTTGGTAATAGAAATCGATGATAGCGGTTTATTAGCAAGTAAAAAATTTTATAATAAAGACAAAATGAATGATCTTAAATTTATTGAAAAAAGCACAACATCAACATACTCAAAAAGATCTTTTGTATATGATTTTTTATCTAGCATGAGACAAAAAATTAACGACCCTTTGGGTAAAAAGGCGAACAAAGATTAAGAAGCAATAACTGCCAACAACAATAGTGCAACTATATTTGTAATTTTTATCATTGGATTAACTGCTGGACCTGCTGTATCTTTGTAGGGATCTCCAACTGTATCTCCTGTTACTGCTGCTTTGTGAGCTTCTGAGCCTTTACCACCATAGTTTCCGTCTTCAATATACTTTTTAGCATTATCCCAAGCACCACCTCCTGCAGTCATGGATATTGCTACAAATAGACCAGTAATTATAACTCCTAAAAGCATTGCGCCTACAGCAGCTAATGCTGCTACTTGACCACCTATGGGTAAAATAAACAAATATAAAACTATAGGAGACAAAACTGGTAGCAATGATGGTATAATCATTTCTTTAATTGCTGCTTTGGTAAGCAAGTCAACTAATCTACCATAATCTGGTTTGGCTTTTCTTTTCATTATACCAGGTATTTTTTTAAATTGTCTTCTTACCTCAACTACTACGGCGCCACCTGCTCTTCCAACTGCTTGCATACCCATAGATCCGAAGAGATAAGGTAGCATACCCCCAACGAGTAAGCCGACGACTACAAATGGATTTGATAAGTCAAATGTAACAATTATTCCCTCTAAGTTTGATCCTGCAACTTTTGAGAAATGTTTTATATCTTCCGTGTAAGCAGCAAATAAAACTAAGGCACCCAAACCAGCTGAACCAATAGCATAACCTTTTGTAACAGCTTTAGTTGTATTGCCTACAGCATCTAAAGCATCTGTTGTTTTTCTAACATTTTTTGGAAGGTTTGACATTTCAGCTATTCCACCAGCGTTATCAGTTACAGGTCCGTATGCATCAAGAGCAACTACCATTCCAGCTAAAGCTAGCATTGTGGTTACAGCGATTGCTATACCAAAAAGCCCTGCAATGTAATTTGTCAACAAAATACCAGCAACTATTATTAATGCTGGCACTGCAGTAGCCTCCATAGAAACTGCTAAACCCTGTATTACGTTTGTACCATGACCAGTAGTTGATGAAGAAGCAACACTTTTTACAGGTCTATAATTAGTACCCGTATAATATTCAGTAACCCAAATTATTAATCCTGTTATTACAAGGCCAATCACACCACACATATATAAACTTTTTCCAGTAAATGTTTTATCAGAAATAGAATAAGTTTTATCTAAACCCAAAACATAATCAGTTATAGGGTATAAAATTATTAAAGAAGTTATAGCAGTAACGACAAAGCCTTTATATAAAGCTGCCATTATGTTTTTTGATTTTCCTAGTTTAACAAAAAAAGTTCCTATAATTGAGGTTAAAATACAAGCACCTCCTATAGACAAAGGGTATATCATCATATTAAGATCTTGATGAAAAAATATAGACGACAAAACCATAGTTGCTACAATTGTAACTGCATAAGTTTCAAAAAGATCAGCAGCCATTCCAGCACAATCACCAACATTATCACCAACATTGTCTGCTATTACTGCTGGATTTCTTGGGTCATCCTCTGGAATTCCAGCTTCGACCTTTCCAACTAAATCTGCACCTACATCAGCTCCCTTTGTGAAAATTCCACCACCTAATCTTGCAAAAATTGAGATTAAAGATGCACCAAAACCTAACGCAACTAGAGCATTAACAATTTCTCTTTCATCTATACCAAATGACAATAATAAATAATAATAAACTGCTATAGACAAAAGTGCTAATCCAGCTACCAACATACCTGTAACTGCTCCAGACTTAAAAGCTATAGATAAACCTTGTGACAAACCTTTTCTTGAAGCTTCCGCTGTTCGCACATTTGCCTGAACAGATACAAGCATTCCAACATATCCAGCTATCCCAGACAATGTTGCGCCTATCAGATATCCTAAACCAACTAAAATATTAAATGCAAAACTTATTATAACAAGAACAACAACACCTACGATTGCAATTGTTTTATATTGTCTATTTAAATAAGCTTTTGCACCTACTTGAATTGCAGATGCTATTTCTTGCATTTTATTATTTCCAGCACTAGATGATAAAATATTTTTGCCCGTAAAATACCCATAAACTATAGACAATAAACCTGATAAAATAATTAGTTGTAATATATTTGATACTGAAGTTTCCATAAATTCCTTAGTTATTAATTATTAAGTAAATATTAAAAATCGGACAATACAAAAAAAAAGATAAAAGGCAATATTTAACTTATTAGAACTTATGTGAATAACCTTTAAAATTGGTCAAATTTAAGCAATTATTACCAGATTCTACTAAACTATTTTTTTTATTATTAGTTATTCTACCAATTATTGTAAATTTCTGATTCATTTTTTTTCCAATTAATCTTATCAAAGGTCTTTTATTTTTTGAAGATGTAAATAGTATCTGATAATCATCACCATTGAATAAATAATTTTCTTTTTTTTTTTTATTTTTTTTCAAATAAATTTTTAAATTTTTAGATATAGGGATTTTATTAACGTCTATTCTAAAAGATAATTTTTGTTTGTTAATAAGTTTAGTCATATCAGAAACTAAACCATCAGAAATATCCATAGATGTATTTGCAAATTGATATATTTTATTATGTATTTTATAGGGCAAATTAGGGCAATAATATTTCTTAATAAAATATTTTTTTAATTTAGAATTAATTTTAGTATTATTTTTAATTATTCTTAAACCTAAAAAACTATCACCTATATTTCCTGTAACATATATATCGTCATTTAATTTTGCTTTATTTCTCTCGATAATATTATTAGAAAAACCTATAGTTGTTATTGAAAAAGAAATTTTATTAGAATTTGTTGTATCACCTCCAGATAACATAAGATTATATTTTTTTTGCTCCTGATATAACGATCTAGAAATTTTTTTTAAATTTTTTTTTGTAAATTGTTTTTTATTACCACTTCCAGAAATAAAATAATATAGAGGTTTAACACCTTTTGCTATCAAGTCAGAAATTGATGATCTTAAAACTTTTTTAATTACTAAATTAGGATATTTAAAATTTGGAAAATGAATACCCTCATTATAAGTGTCAATAGAAACAACTAATTTTTTTTTTTTATCGAAAAAAACATCATCATTTAATTTATTTGCACTAGGATTATTACTTGATATTGTTTGAAAATACTTTTTTATTAATTCAGCTTCATCCATTAGAAATTCTTATTTTTTTAGATATTTTATCTAGTAAAGCATTTAAATATTTTGTTTTTTCATCATCAATAAAAAAGTTTGATGCTTTTAAATACTCATTAATAATTATTTTTGATGAAGTTTTAGGTTTGTATAAGAACTCAAAAATAGCGCTTTTGATTATAACTTGAAAAACTTTATCCAAATTTTTCATATTTAAATCATCAACTAAGTGCTTTTTTATTTCTTCGTTTATAACTTCATTCCTTTCAACTGTACCGTTAACAACATCCTTAATAAATTTTTTAAATCTATGTTTGGGAAAAGTTAAAATTTCATCTTCATTAAAGTATTTTCCATAAAGTTTTTGTATTACTATAACTCTTGGGTTGTTTTTGGGGGGATATTCTAAAGACATTTTTCTACGACATGACAGAGATAACTGCTCTAACAGCCTCTCGTCCCTTTTTTTTAGATCTTATTAAAGCTTGTTCTTTATTTAAACATGTGATTATTCCATTTCCTATTGGTTTTTTATAATCGATTGATAGTTGCATAAGAGCATTTATTGTTGCTTCTGAAATAAATTTAAAATGAGGTGTCTGTCCTTTAATTACGACACCTAATGCAACAAAAGCATCATACTTTTTTATATTTTTTGATATTACAACTGGTATTTCAAATATTCCTGGCACGTTAATAATTTTTTTTTTCATATTAGTTAAATACGATGATGCATTTAATTCTAAATTATTAGATAAATCTTCATAATATCTTGCGCTAACAATTAATATTTTTTTCTTTTTCATTTAACAATTTCTTGCTTAGTTATTTTAATTCCGTACCCATCTAATCCAATTACTTTTTTTTTAGATCTAGTAACTAATATCATATTTTTAATTTTTAACGATTTAATAATTTGGGCACCTATTCCGTAGTTTCTGATTAACTGATCCTGTCCTTTTTTAATAAAAACTTTAGTTTTATATTGCTTTAATGTTTGAGATACAGATTTTAAATTTGAATCTTTGATAAAGACTAAAACACAATTATTAAATTTTTTAAAGTAGTTTAAGGTTTTATTAAAAGAATTAGGCAGTTTTTGATTTATTAGATAATTTTCAACTATATTAGTTGATATAACTCTTAATCTTGGAACGATACCTTTTCTAAGAGATCCTTTAATTAACGCAAAGTGTTCTGAACCATCTAGAAGATTTTCAAAAACTTTTATTTTATAATTTTTATTAGAAATTTTAATACTAGAAGTTTTTTTAAGTTTTATTAATTTTTCTTTTTTTAATCTATAAGCGATTAGATCCTCAATTTTAGCAATTTTGAGTTTATGCTTATTCGCAAACTTGAAAAGTTCTTCACCTTTAGCCATTGTCCCATCTTCATTCATTATTTCACAAATTACTGCGGCTGGTGTTTTTTTAGCTAGTTTTGCTATATCAATTGATGCCTCCGTGTGACCAGCTCTTACAAGCACACCTCCCTTTTTAGCAATAATTGGAAATACATGACCAGGTGTAACTATTTCTTTTTTTTTAACATTCTTTTTTGTTGCTATTTTTATAGTTTTTGCTCTATCTCTGGCAGATATACCTGTTGAAATTCCCTTTTTAGCTTCAATAGAAACTGTAAATGCGGTTTGATTTCTTGATTGGTTATTAGGTGACATATAATTTAAACCAAGTCTTTTTGACTGGTTGCTAGTTAATGTTAAGCAAATTAAACCTCTAGCATGTCTTGCCATAAAATTAATTTTGTTTGAGTTTACATCAGACGCACAAAAAACGATGTCACCTTCATTTTCTCTATTTTCGTCATCAACTAATATATACATGTCACCTTTTTTGGCTGTTCTTATAATAGTATCTATTGTGCTAAATTTATTATGATTCATAAACAAACTTTTTTACGTATTTAGATAAAATATCTATTTCTATATTTACTAAATCATTTTTTTTTAATTTAGATAAATTTGTTAGCTTAAAAGTATGAGGTATTATCCATATTTCAAAGCTAGAAATTTTTACTCTTGAAATAGTTAAAGATACTCCATTAATTAAAATAGAAGCTTTTTCTACGATTTGATTAATAAATTTTTTACCAACTTTAAATTCTAAAATATGAGATTTATCTACTTTTTTAATTTTAAGTAGTTTGCCAACTGTGTCGACATGACCCTGGCATATATGACCAGAAATTTTTTGACCATATACAACAGGTAACTCTAAATTTATAGTATCGTTTATTTTTATTTTATTAAATCTAGACTTTTTTAATGTTTCGTTTGATAGATAAAATTCAAAAATATTTTTGTTAACAGATATAAGAGTTAAACAAACACCATCACATGATACAGAGATGCCCAGATTTTTTTTTGTTATTTTAATTGAAGATTTGATAAACAAATTTATTCCATTTAAACGTTTTTTAAGTTTAAAAACTTTACCCTTGTTGAATATAATTCCGTTAAACATTTTTAGTAATAGTGTATTAATTTATCTTTATCCAGATATGTTTCTACCAGACTTTTGTTAAAATTTTTATTTAATTTTCTTACGATATCTATAACGTTAACCCTTTTTTTACTTTTTATAATTATTTGCCCTTGAAAAAGATAAAATTCATTAAATAAATTTTTCAAGAGCATATCATAAATCAAAGTTCTTCCAGCCTCTACAAGTAGTGTATGTATACCCATGGAATATATTTTTTTTAAGATTTCACTCAAATTTAAGTTGTTATTTAATGTTTTATTAAAATAAATCAATTTTAAACCACTTTTCTTAAGTAGTTTAATTTTTTTTTTTATTATTTGATTTGTGGAAAATTATAGTTTTGTTTTTTAAAGAATTTTTCACAACAAAAGAATTTATTTTAATCTTTAGGTTTTTATCTAAAATTAGTCTTTTGGGTGAAAATTTTTCAAGACCATTTAATCTACATGTAAGTTTTGAATTATCTTTATTAATAGTCTTATATGTTGTTAATATTCCCTGATTTTGATATCTCAGTAGGTGTGAAACTTTTCTTGATTCCTCATTTGTAATAAAATTGCTATTGTTAAAGATGAAAAAATTTGAAGAACAGGCTAATTTGCCTATTATATATGGCATTTCTTTTTTTTTTTACAAAATTATAACTTCTATATAATTTTTTAACCTCATTTTTTAAAAGACCAGAATTTATAGTAATTTTTTTTTTTTTAAGTATTTTTTTCGCCTTATTAAAAGTTCTCTCATCAATGTCTTCAATTGAGTAAATAACTTTTTTTATATTAGATTTTATAAGTTGATTTGTACATGGTGGTGTTTTGCCAAAATGAGTACATGGTTCTAACGTTAAATAAACAGTTGCTCCTTTTGTGTTCAATCCTTTTTTTCTTAATGCGATAACCTCTGCGTGTGGTCTACCCTTAATATCTGTAGATCCATAACTAATTATATTATTATTTTTAGTTACTACACATCCAACTGAAGGGTTTGTTCCTGTTAAACCCTTGTTATTTTTTGCTAAATTAATAGCAAATTTCATAAACTTTACATCTGATATTGTGAATTTACCTTTTTTTAAAGACATCAATTTTATCAACAAATTGAACGAAATCTTTTTCTTCTCTAAAGTTTCTGTACACAGAAGCAAATCTAACATACGCAACTGGATCTAATTCTTTTAAACCCTCCATAACAATTGTTCCAATCGTTGATGAGGAAATATCACTTTGCCCTAGTTCTTCAAGAGATCGTGATATTTTTGTAATAAACTTTTCAACCGTGTCAGTGTCAATGGGTCTTTTTTTTAAAGCGATGTAAATTGACTTTGATAATTTATCTCTATCAAATGGAGACTTTCTTCCATTTTTTTTAACTACCATTAATTCTCTAAATTGAATTCTTTCAAAAGTGGTAAATCTTTCACCACAAATACATAATCTTCTACGTCTAATAGTTGTGCCGTCTTCAGTTGGACGTGAGTCCACAACCGATGTTTCACCTTTTTTACAAATTGGACAAATCATATAATCGCTGACACTGCCTAATTTAAATGTTTATAAATTGGAAATTTTGAACATAATTCCACTACTTCTTTTCTTACTTCATCTTCAATTTTGCTATTATCGTCTTGATTTTCAGATAATCCTTTAATTGTTTTAGTAATTAGTTCGCCAACCATCTTAAATTCAGTTAATCCGAAACCACGAGTAGTCGCTGCTTGAGATCCTAATCTAATTCCTGAGGTTATCATTGGGCTTTCGGTATCAAATGGAATACCATTTTTATTACATGTAATATTTGCTCTACATAAACTTTCTGCCGCAAGATTCCCTTTTACATTAAATGGTCTTAAATCAACTAGCATTAAGTGTGTATCAGTACCACCAGAATAAATTTTAAATCCATTATTTTTTAAAGTTTCAGACAAAATTTTTGCATTAGCTATAACATCGCTTATATATTGTTTAAACTCTGGTCTTAGCGCTTCTAAAAACCCAGCAGCTTTTGCAGCAATAATATGCATTAATGGGCCTCCTTGGTAACCAGGAAAAACTGCAGTATTAAATTTTTTTGCTAAATCCTCATGATTAGTTAAAATTATTCCCCCTCTAGCACTTCTAAATACTTTATGAGTAGTAGAAGTAACTACATGTGCATGGTCGCATGGATTTGGATAACCTTTTCCAGCAACCAAACCAGAAAAATGGGCCATGTCAACCATTAAATATGCACCTACTTTATCAGCAATGTCTCTAAATCTTTTAAAATCTATTTTTCTTGAATATGCACTTCCACCAGCAATTATCAATTTTGGTTTATTTTCCAATGCTAGATTTTCAACATTGTCATAATCAATAAGCTCAGATTTTTTATCAACATCATATCCGATTGCATTGAACCACTTACCTGACATAGAAATTTTTAATCCATGTGTAATGTGACCACCAGAATTCAAACTCATGCCCATAAAAGTATCTCCTGGTTTAAGTAAAGCTAAAAAAACTGCACCATTGGCCTGTGCTCCTGAATGAGGTTGGGCATTTGCATATTTACAATTAAACAATTTTTTTAATCTTTCGATGGCAAGATTTTCTGCAACATCAACATGGTCACATCCGTTATAGTATCTTTTGCCAGGATAGCCCTCGGCATATTTGTTTGTTAAAACTGAACCCTGTGCTTCAAGAACTGCCTGAGAAACTATATTTTCAGAAGCAATTAACTCTATATGTTGTTGTTGTCTTTTTAACTCGTCACTAATAGCCTTGTAAAGATCTGGGTCTGTTTTTGATAAACTATCTTCAAAAAAACCTTTATATTGATCGTTTAAATATTTATTCTCACTTGACATAACTAAATTTTTTTAACCCTCCTTAAATGTCTTCCTTTTTCAAATTTTGTACTTAAAAAAATTTTTATAAGATTAAAAGCCTTTTTTTTATTAATCAATCTTTCACCTAATGTAATAATATTTGCATTATTATGCAATCTAGATAATTTAGTATTTTTTGAGCTGTAACATAATGCTGCTCTAGCATTTTTAGTCTTATTTGCTGCAATTGCCATTCCCATACCTGAACCACACACTAGGATGCCGAAAGAACCTTTGTTAGATGCGACTTTTTTTGCAAGTTTTTTTGCGAAATCAGGGTAATCCACTGAGGTGTTAGTAGTGGGACCGAGATCTTTTATTTTTTTCGATTTTGAGAAATTAGAAATAATACTTTTCTTTAACTTAAATCCTGCGTGATCAGAGGCGATATAAATTTTTTTCAAATTAAAATTATTATAAACGATAATTAATTGAATTTATAGTCTAAAACACAAGCAACTAAATGAACTCTATTTTCCTCACCGCCGTTGAAAGCATTATGATATTTTAAATTATTTGTAACCCAAACTGATCCATCTGCTGGCATGTGTTGGGCTGCTTTGTCTATTACCATAATTGCTCCTGGATTTGTATAGATTGGTATGTGCAATCTTGGCTCAGGATCCCTATGCCAACTTAGTGTTGATCTAGGTTCTTTAAGTAAAAGTCTAACTCTTCCTAATTTATATCTTTTTGAAAGTTCCTCGTAAACTTCCTTGAAATAAGTTTGTTTAAAATCCTCAACGAATTCAGTATATTTATTTTCGTCAATTGGTACATCTCTTGAAACTTCCTTTCCTGACGAGTCAGGCTTAGTCCAGTAAACACCTCTTACTTTATTTCCCTTGGTAGAATCTGGATCACCAGGAATTTGGTTCAGTGATATACCCGCAAAATGAGGTATACCCAAACTCGTATCAAAGCCTTTAATTTTTAAAACTTGATCACAAGCTTCCTTAAGCTTTTTAATATCAAATTTTAAGTCTTGTTTTTGAAAATCGTTACTTGATAGAGACATAATATTTCGTATTAATTAACATATAGACTATTATATTATATATTACTATTGTCGCATATATAAAAATACTTGAGAATGATTATCACTGGAAAATATCCTGCTCTAAGGTTAAGAAGAACTAGAAAATATGAGTGGTCTAGGAGACTGGTTAGAGAAAATAATTTATCAACAAATGATTTAATATTACCGATTTTTATTGTTGAAGGTAAAAATAAAAAAATACCTATTTCGTCAATGCCTGATATCTATAGATACTCGATTGATCGTGTTGATAAAATTATCTCTAAAGCTATAAATTTAAAAATCCCGCTAGTGGCACTTTTCCCATACATTAATAAAAAATTGAAAAATTATAATGGAAGTGAGGCTTTAAATAAAAATAATTTAATTTGTAAAACAACATCTTACATTAAAAAAAAGTATGGCAACAAGATTGGAGTAATGTGTGATGTAGCATTAGATCCATATACGTCACATGGTCATGATGGAATAATAAAAAATGGAGAAATTTTAAATGATGAAACAATAGATATTTTGATTAAACAATCATTGGCACAGGCAAATGCAGGATGCGATATCATTGCACCGTCAGATATGATGGATGGAAGGATAAAACTTATTAGAAATGCTCTAGATAAAAATAATTTTAAAAATGTACAATTGCTATCATATGCTGTTAAATTTGCATCAAGTTTTTACGGACCATTTAGAGATGCAGTTGGTTCTAAGAATCTACTTGTAGGAGATAAAAAAACTTATCAAATGGATTATTCTAATAATACTGAAGCATTGCGAGAAGTTGCATTAGATATTAAAGAGGGCGCTGATATGGTTATGGTAAAACCTGGCCTGCCCTATTTAGATGTTATTAAAACAGTTAAAGAAAACTTTAAAATTCCAGTAATAGCCTATCAGGTTTCTGGCGAGTATAGTTTAATAATCAATTCAATAAAAAAAGGTTTAGTTGACGAAAAAATTATCTTTGAAACTTTAATAAGCTTTAAAAGAGCCGGATCAAACGCAATAATAACTTACTTTGCTGAAAAAATAGCTAAAAAACTTCAAAAAAATTCATTTTAAAAGATTAACAAAATCTACTCTTGAGATAGGCATATTTATATTATTTGAATTTAAAATATTCTTTTCGACATAGCTACTTACCAAATTGAGACCATTTAATAATTCTTGGGTATTAATATTTTCTAAATTAGTTTCTATAAGAAAATTTGGAACAATTTTTTTTTCTTTAGTGTTTTTGACAAAATATTTAGTTTGATTATTTATAATTTCTTTACTTACTATTTTGGCTAAATCTAAATCATAACCTAATAATTTTAATAATTCGAGTTCCCACAAAATATAATTCTTAATCCAATCACTGTTTTTAATAAAATTAAAAAAATTGATGATTAGTTCATAAACTTTTTCATTTTTTTGATTTTCAGCACTTAATACTTTGATCATACTCATCGCCGAAATAATACAATGTAATTTTTTTCGATTATTAAAAAAAAATGGTGTGTGGGGATTTATTATTTCTACTTTAAAAGTACCAATTTTTGTTTCATTTTTCGAATTAGAATTAATCTGAAAAAGATTACCAATTTGTAAATAGTTTTTGATTTTTTTAGAAGAAGCTCCAAAGATTATGCCTATGCTTTTACCATGATCATGTGTAAAAAACTCAGCGATAATGGAATTTTCACTATATTTTATTTTAGATAATAAAAAACCTTTGTCGTCCCAGTTCATAAAATATTTAAATTTTCTAATAACTTTAAAGCAGCAGTTTGCTCAGCGTCTTTTTTTGATAAACCTTCTCCAAAAAAATTTTTTGAATTTTTAACTTTAACTGCGATTTTGAATAAAGGTTTATGTCTTGGTCCAATATTTTGTACTAATTTATAAATAGGTAACTCCTTGAACATTTCAAGTGAGTATTCTTGTAATCTAGTTTTTGGATCTTTTTTAACATCTTTATTTTTAATTAAATAACTTTTCCAAAGTTTTAATATAAAATTTTCTACAGTTTTAATGCCCTGATCTAAGAAAATTGCACCAATAAGAGCTTCACAAGTATCTGATATAATTTTATTTTCTACCTTTTTTTTTGAACTTGGGGGATGTGTTTTTACAACATTTTCTAAACATAAAAAAAAACCAATTTCTGCACAAGTATTTTTATTTACAAGTAGAGCTAACTTTTTATCTAACAAGCCTTCATTATCTTCAGGGTATAGTTCAATTAGTTTTTTAGCTATAACAAAACCTAATACTCTATCTCCTAAAAATTCTAATTTTTCATTATTAATCTTGTTATCATAACTTTTATGAGTTAATGATCTTTGTAAAAGTTTTTTATTCTTAAAATAGATTTTAATCTTTTTTTCAAAATTAACTAAGTTCATATGTTAAATTATTTTTTTAAATATTCTCTCAAATCTTATTAGGTATCCCCACTTCCACACTTGAAATAATCGTCCTTTTTTAACATCTGTAGAAAAAAAAATAAATTGTGCTTTTCCTACTAAATTATTTTGATGCACATAACCGACGCTTGATAAAAACCTGCTATCTTTTGAACAGTCTCTGTTGTCACCTAAAAAAAAATAATGTTTATCAGGTACTATAAATTTATCAGAATTTTGAAAAGTATAATTTTTTAAATATGCAGTATCAAAAGTTATACCAGTGTCTAAGCTTTCTTCAAAGAAGTTGACATCAATTTCTTTGTCTCCACAAAAAACTTCTCTTTTTTTTTTGATTTTGTTTTTAAAAATTTGAAGACCATTTAGGTAAAGTTCTCCTTCAATAAATTCAATTTCATCACCTGGAAGTCCGATTAGTCTTTTAATATAATCAGTACGATTATCAGAAGGCGTCTTAAATACAATTACATCTCCCCTTTTTGGTAGGTTGGAAAAAATTCTTCCTTTAATTATAGGTGGACTGAATGGAAAGGAATGCTTGCTATATCCATATGAATATTTAGTAACAAATAGCCTATCCCCAACTAACAAATTTGGTTCCATTGAAGATGAAGGTATATAAAATGGTTGCAAAATTAATGATCTTATTATTATTGCTATAACTAAAGCATAAAAAATTGTTTTAACATTTTCAATAATAATTTTATTCATTAATAAGACTTACTTATAATTACAAATGCTATTGAGTGATTTTTTTCATCAGCTAAAGATAATGAAACCTTAAAATTTTTTGTTTTAAATTTTTTACTAATAAAATTTTTTAACTTTTTATTAACAAGCAATTCTGGTTTTCCAAAAATGTCGTTAGTTACAGATATATCTTTGAAATTTATACCATTTCTAAAACCACTGCCAATAGATTTAACAAAAGCCTCTTTAGCTGCAAATCTTTTAGCAAAAAAATTTGCTTTGTTTTTTAACTTTTTGGATTGATTTATTTCATATTGTGAAAAAATTCTTGTGACAAAGTTTTTTTTTTCGATTGACTTTTTGATCCTTGAATTATCAATTATATCAACACCGTTTCCTATTATTTCCATTTATTTACAAATTCTTTTAAATCTTTTAATAACTTTATCCACACCAAAAAAAATAGCTTCTCCAATAATAAAATGACCAATATTAAATTCTTTTATATTTTTTATATTAGACATTATTTTTGCTGTCTTATAATCTAAACCATGACCAGCATGAACTTCAATACCCAAAGTTGTTGCGTAATTTACACAATCACGAATTTTTTTTAATTCATTTTTATAATTTTTATTATTTTTTACTAATCTTGATATTTTTCCTGTGTGTATTTCAACACATTTAGATTTAATTAGTTTTGATAATTTAATATTTTTCAAACTTGGATCAATAAATAAACTTGTTCTTATTTTTTTATCATTAAGTTTATTAACTATTTTTCTTAGGTTAATAAAATTTTTTTTTAGATCTAAACCTCCCTCGGTAGTAATTTCGTTTCTTTTTTCAGGTACTATACAAATATAGTTTGGCATATATTTGAGAGCAATTTTTAACATTTCTTTATTGGCAGCCATTTCTAAGTTTATTGGAATTTTTCTTTTTGTTAATTCTCTTAAATCAAATTCTTTTATGTGTCTTCTGTCTTCTCTTAGATGTATTGTTATAAGTGATGCTCCTGAGTCCATAACTTTTTTTGCAGAATAAACAATATTTGGATGGTTTTCACCCCTGGCATTTCTTAACGTTGCTACATGATCTATATTTATTCCTAATCTAATCATTTAAAATATCTGCTTCCAGGTTTGCTTATAGGAATTTTTTTTAAAGAGTCAGGTAGATTTTTTTTAGAAAATGTCGGTATGTTAATTTTTATTTGTGAAACGATTTTTTTATTTTTGATTTTTAATGACTTTTTGTTAGATCTATCGATAATACATGCAAAACCTACTATTTTAGCTTTTGAACTTTTGATTAATTTAACGCACTCTAAACTAGATTTTCCTGTTGTAATAACATCTTCTACAATTAAAACATTTATTCTTTTTTTTATTTTAAAACCTCTTCTTAATAAAAATTTTCCATTAACTCTCTCACAAAAAATTGTCTCTTTTTTTAAAAGCCTTCCAATTTCATAACCTACTATGATACCTCCCATTGCTGGTGATAAAATCAAGTCAACTTTTTTAAATTTTTTTTTAATTTTTTTACTAAGTGATATCAATATTTTTTTGGATAAGTGTGGAAAACTTAAAAGTTTTGCGCATTGTACGTATTGGGTTGAGTGTAAACCAGATGATAAAACAAAATGACCTTCTAGAAGAGCTTTAGTTCTTTTTAAAACCTTTAAAGATTCTTTTAAAGAAAGCATGTTTTTTGTTTTTGTGCCTAATTATTTTAAAATTATATTCTTTTTGTTTTAACTCACTGATAAGTTTTGTAAAGTTTTTCAAGTCACTTATTATTAGATTAAATGAGAAACTTATAGTTTGTTTCGTTTTTTCAACCATTTCAACACTTGAAATGTTTACATTATTTTCACCAATCATTGATGTTACGTCGCCGAGCCTCCCAGGTTTGTCTGGTAATGAGATCCATACGCTAGTATTATATTTTTTTACTTTACTATTTTTACTATTATCTCTACTTTCCCAATGTCTTCTTATAGCAGCTCTGGCTTTACCTGTTTTTGATGAGGTTAACCAGTGTAATGAAGGGGATATTTTTTTTGAAGTTATAATTTTAACAACATCACCATTAGTTAAAATAGATTGGAGAGGACATTCTTTTCCATTTATTTCACATCCTGTCGCCGTATCACCGATTTGTGTGTGGACAGCATAGGCAAAATCTATAGGCGTTGCATCTTTAGGTAATTTAATTACAGAACCTTTCGGTGTAAAACAAAAGACGTTTTCTTGAAACATTTGTAGTTTTGTATACTCATAAAAATCTTCTGGATTTTCATTTTTGTCAATAATTTCTACAAGATCAGCTAACCAGTCATATTCTTTCCAAGTTAAAGAATTAAATTTCTCTGAAGATTTATATTTCCAATGAGATGCTATACCCCTTTGTGCAAATTCATGCATCTGCATAGTTCTTAGTTGAATTTCAATCGGTCTTTTGTTTGGTCCAATGATAGCAGTGTGTAATGATTGATATTTGTTAATCTTTGGTGAAGAGATGTAATCTTTAAATTTTCCTGGAATACAATTCCATCTGCTATGAAATATGCCAAGAGCTTTATAACAAGACGGTATATCTTCCAAAATGATTCTAAATCCAATAATATCAGTTATTTGTTCTAAAGAGATTCTTTTTTGTTGAATTTTTCTCCAAAGCGAAAAAGGTGTTTTTTCCCTTCCATAAATTTTTGCATTTATATTATTTTCTTTAAGTAAGCTTAAAAAATCATCAGATACAAAATTAAAATTACTTAAATTATTATCTTTTATTTGATCTAATCGGTCTTTTATCAAATTTCTTGCTTTAGGATTTAAAACTTTAAAAGATAAATCTTCCAGCTCATCTCTGATGCGATTCATTCCCATTCGATCTGCTAGTGGAGAATAAATTTCCATTGTTTCTTTTGCTATACGTTCTTTTCTATTTGCATCTTCAATAGAATCTAATGTCCTCATATTATGAAGACGATCAGCAATCTTAACAAGTAAAACTCTAATGTCTTTTGATGTGGCTAATATGAGTTTTCTAAAATTTTCTGCTTTTGAATTAGATACAGCTTGATTTTCAAAGGCAGATATTTTAGTTACCCCCTCTACAAGGTCAGCAACTTCAGAACCAAATTCTGTTTTAATTGTTTGATATGTTGCGTAAGTGTCTTCAATAGTATCATGTAAAAGACCAGTAGCGATAGTTGCACTGTCAAGTTTTAGATCTGTTAGTATATTTGCTACAGCGACGGGGTGAATCACATAAGGATCACCAGAATCTCTTTTTTGATTTTCGTGTGCTTTGACAGCAAAATTATAAGCTTTATTCAAAGTTTCTGGATTTAGAAACTTGTTATATGATTTTACTTTATTTATTAAATCGTCAGATTTTAACATTCTTTATTTATAACACGAAATTATAAAATTTTAATAGTTCTTAAGCTAGTTGGGCCTAAATTATTTAATAAAACACTAATTTTCTTATTTTTTACCGGGTGTATCCAATTTTTTTTAATCTCAAACAAAGGTAACAATACAAAGTTTCTCAAATGCAATCGGGGATGAGGAATATTGATATTGAATTTTTCATCTTTAATTTTTAGTGATTTTTGTTGAAAATCTAAAATATCAATATCACAGGTTCTTGGTGAATTTTTGGGGGCATTTGTTCTTCCTAGAAGAGTTTCTATTTTTTTTATATGTTTAAGTAAATTTAACGGAGAACTTTTTGTTGAACACTCGACCACTATATTGAAAAAATAAGGTTTTTTAGGATTTGGCCATGATAACGATTTATAATAGCTGGATGTTTTTTTAATTTTAACGATATTTTTGCTCTCTAGTAAAAGTTTAGCCTTTTCAATATTATGTATCCTGTTTCCTAAATTGGAACCAATGCCTAAAAAAATACTTCTAACTTGATTTTCTAACATATCTAGATTTATCTCTATTCCAATCTCTTGTTTTTTTTGTTTGTCGTTTGTCGTATTTTTTTTTACCTTTGGCTACTGCAATTTCTATTTTTGCTTTACCTTTTTTTAAATATAATTTTGTAGGTATCAATGAAAAACCCTCTCTATTAATTTTTCCAATTAATTTATTAATTTCTCTCTTATTTAATAAAAGTTTTCTATCATCAGTTGGGTTGTGATCAGAATAGCTAGCTTCTTTATATGATGAAATGTGTGAATTAACTAAAACTATCTCTCCAGATCTTTCAATGGCATATGCATCTGCAATGTTGACTTTTCCTGATCTTATTGACTTTATCTCTGAACCTTTTAAAACTAGTCCAGCTTCATACTTTTGTTCAAAAAAAAAATTGTAACTTGCTTTTCTATTTATGGTAATAATTTTTAAACCTGGAGCGGTTTTGAAATTCATTAAATCAAATTTGCGTTGATTAAGGCTTTTTTTACTTCTTGCTGTGTTTCTTTTTTAATATTAACTAATGGTAGTCTTATTGAATCTTCGCACAGTCCAAGAAGTTTAGCAGCGTACTTTACTGGTGCTGGATTGCTTTCAATAAACAAAGACTTATGTAACGGTTGTAAGATCTTATCTATCTTTTTTGCCTGATTTAAATCATTTTCACTGTTGGACTTAGAAAGTTTTTGCATTTCCGAGCATAGTTTTGGCGCAACATTTGCGGTTACTGAAATGCATCCTACCCCACCTCTTTTATTAAATTCAAAAGCCAAACCATCCTCCCCTGTTAATAAAATAAATTCTGGCCCCATTTTCTTTAGTTGTTGATCTAATCTATTAAGATCACCAGTAGCATCTTTTACACCTGCTATGTTTTTTAACTCAAACAATTTGGCCATTGTGTCTACTGACATATCTATTACGCATCTACTAGGAATATTGTAGATAATTATTGGGAGAGAAGTATTATCATTTATAGCTTTATAATGTTGGTAAAGACCTTCTTGAGTTGGTTTATTATAGTAAGGTGTTACAACTAGAACACCATCAGCACCAACTTTTTCTGCATGCTTTGTTAATGAAATAGCTTCTTGAGTTGAATTAGATCCTGTTCCTGCAATAATTGGTATTTTCCCTTTAGCTTCTTGAATACATAGCTCAATTACCTTTTCATGCTCAGAATGGTCAAGTGTAGGCGACTCTCCAGTTGTACCGGCAGGCACAAGTCCATTTGTCCCATTTTTAAGATGAAAATGAATAAGTTTAATATAAGCATCAATATCTAGTTTATTGTTTTTAAACGGTGTAATTAAAGCTACATTTGAACCTTTGAACATAAATACTTATAACATAGATTATAGATTCATTTACAAAAAAATTATGAAAAAAGTAATAGTATATATAATAGTTATTTGTGCAATAATTTTGCAAAATAACAATTTAAATGCTGAAAATTTAAAAATAATTCCTAAAAAAAAACCAATTTTAAGTCCAGAGATTAAAGAAAAAAAAATATCTGCAAATATAATTAAACCACTTAAAAAACCTATTCTGATAAAAACAGAAAAAAAAGAAAATCAACAAGAAGTTAAAAAAACCTCAGATATAGATCAAATTGGAATGATTGTTCCAAAAATAAAACCCAAAGTAGTTATAGCAGCCCCAAAAAAAATTGCGAAAAAATCTAAATATTATTCTAAAAAAAATTTTGAGTTAGCAAAAAAATCAATAACGGCAATGGAGAAAAGTCAATGGAGCGATGCACTAAAATTAGCCAAAAAAACTAAAGATAAAGGTATCTATAATTTTGTACAATGGAGACACTTGCTTAGAAAAGGTAACAGAGCTAGTTTTTACGAATATCAGCAGTTCATTGTTAATAATCCTAATTACGTAAGGATAGGTAGGGTTAAATATTTAGCTGAGCATAAAATGTCAACTAAAAATATTTCACCGAAAAAAATAATCTCATGGTTTGAAAAATATCCACCATCAAGTGGTTATGGAAACATGGTATTGGGTGAAAGCTTAGTAAGTATAGGAAATACTAACGAAGGAATCAATTTAATTAAAAAAGGATGGATAACTGCAGAGTTAAGTAAATCTGATTTAAAATTTTTTAGAAAGAAATATAAAAAATATCTGAATGTAGATGATTATATAAATAGAGCTGAATATTTAGCTTGGGAAAATAAATATTGGGATTTACAAAGATTATTAAGATACTTACCAAAAAATGAACAGTTATTATATCGTGCTAGACAATTGCTAATGAGTAAGTCATATGGAGTTGATAATGCAATTTCTAAAGTTCCTGCAAAATATAAAAATGACTCTGGTTTAAACTATGATCGGTTAAAATGGAGAAGAAAAAGAGGAAGAGTAGACTCTTCTTTGGAAATTTTATTAAAAGTAAAAAATACAAAACAATATTTAGTTAGACCTGAAAAATGGTGGAAAGAGCGACAAATTATTGGGCGCTCTTTAATTTATAAAAAAAAATATGAACTAGCTTATAAAATTGTAAGTAAACATGCTATGACTGAAGGTCCAGACTTTGCGGCAGCTGAATGGATGAGTGGATGGATTGCATTAAGTTTTTTGGATGATCCTATTTTAGCCATAGAGCATTTTCAAAATTTTTATAATGAAGTGGGATATCCAATCAGTTTATCTAGAGGCGCTTACTGGCTTGGTAGATCTTACGAAAAAATTGGTAACGTTAAAGAAAAGGATAAATGGTATAAAGAAGCTGCAAATTACTTAACTACTTATTACGGTCAGCTTGCTTTTATAAAAGTATACCCTGATAAAAAATATGAACTTAATATGGATGAAAAAATAGATAATGAATACAAAAATAAATTTCTTGAAAAAGATTTGGTTAAAATTGTCTACTTATTGAATGAACTGGATAAGTCAAAATACACCAAGCATATATTAAGACACTTAGCTAACGATAATATTGAAAAAGGTAGTGAATTTTTGGCTGCTGAATTGGCAACTAATATATCACGTTATGATTTTGCTATACAAATTTCAAAATTAGCTTCTTATGAAAAAAGATTTTTAAACAATTATAATTATCCAATTATTAGCACACCCAAGATTATTAATGGTAGAAAAATTCCAGAAACTTCTTTCATACTATCTATTATAAGACAAGAAAGTGAATTTGATACTTCTGCTAATAGTTCTGCTGGAGCCAAAGGTATGATGCAATTAATGACTTACACGGCAAAAGTAGTTGCTAAGCAAGCTAAGTTACCTTACTCAAGATCAAGACTTACAACCGACCCGGAGTACAATATTAATCTTGGATCTCATTATATAGCAGGATTATTACTTGAGTATGATGGTTCTTATCCTTTTGCAATAGCGGCCTACAATGCTGGACCTAAAAGAGTAAAATACTGGAAGAGAATTAATAAAAATCCACAAAAAAATCAAATCGATTATGTAAATTGGATTGAACTAATTAAATTCAAAGAAACGAGAAATTATGTACAGAGAGTACTGGAAAATTATAATGTTTATAATTTTATTGTTCAAAAACAACCTGTTGAAATAATTGATTTTTTTAAAAATAAACCACTATATTAATGGCGGTGAGGGAGGGATTCGAACCCTCGGTACGTCATTATAACGTACGGAAGTTTAGCAAACTCCTGGTTT
>MDTA01214237.1_pt1 | contig 27061 bp, 34 predicted proteins | sample 811151 | NCBI WGS metagenome assembly MDTA01 (sample SAMN05326648, study PRJNA326480) | marine metagenome | isolation source: seawater | place: Indian Ocean: South | collected 2010 | reverse complement strand
AATTGACTCGAAGAAATTCTTGTTTGGAGAAAAATTTTGAAAGATTTGCTGAATATTTTAAAGACACAGGGACATTCAGAGGAATTTGATTCTCTCAGAATTGGGTTAGCCTCCCCCGAGATGATTAGAAGCTGGTCTTATGGAGAAGTTAAAAAACCCGAGACTATAAACTATCGAACTTTCAAGCCTGAAAGAGACGGCCTTTTTTGTGCAAAAATTTTTGGACCGAATAAGGACTACGAATGCCTTTGCGGAAAATACAAGAGACTTAAACATCGGGGAGTTATTTGCGAGAAGTGCGGAGTGGAAGTTGCCTTGGCAAAGGTGCGTCGGGAGCGAATGGGTCACATCGAGTTAGCAAGTCCAGTCGCACATATTTGGTTCTTAAAGTCTCTGCCCTCAAGAATTGGTCTTTTGATGGACATGACGCTTAGGGATATTGAGAGGGTCCTATACTTTGAATCATTTGTTGTGATTGATCCTGGTCTGACAACGTTAGAGAAGAGACAATTGCTCTCAGACGAGCAGTATTATGAAGCTCTTGAAGAATTCGGCGATGAGTTTGATGCAAAAATGGGAGCAGAGGCCATACAAGCCCTTATGGAAGACATGGATCTTCAGGAAGAGATCCAATCTATTCGGGAGGATTTGCCGAATACGAATTCTGAAACAAAAATTAAGAAATATACGAAGAGGCTAAAATTAATTGAGGCATTTGAAAAATCTGGAAACAAGCCGGAATGGATGATACTTAAAGTCTTGCCTGTATTGCCTCCTGACCTGCGACCGCTAGTTCCTCTTGAGGGAGGCAGATTCGCGACCTCGGACTTGAATGATTTGTACCGTAGAGTAATAAATCGGAATAACAGGTTAAAGCGTCTTTTAGACCTCTCTGCGCCAGACATAATTGTACGCAACGAAAAAAGAATGTTGCAGGAGGCGGTTGATGCGCTGCTCGATAATGGTCGAAGGGGCCGGGCAATTACTGGAACCAACAAAAGACCTCTAAAATCGTTGGCCGACATGATTAAGGGTAAGCAGGGGCGATTCCGCCAGAACCTGCTTGGCAAAAGAGTCGACTATTCGGGGCGCTCTGTAATTGTAGTTGGTCCGACTCTGAGACTTCACCAATGCGGGCTTCCAAAGAAAATGGCGCTCGAACTTTTTAAGCCATTTATATTTGGGAAGCTTGAATCGAGAGGGTTAGCAACCACCATTAAAGCAGCAAAAAAAATGGTGGAGAAAGAAACCTCGGAAGTCTGGGATATTTTAGCTGATGTAATAAGAGAGCACCCCGTTCTTTTGAATCGAGCGCCAACTCTTCATAGGTTGGGAATCCAAGCTTTTGAGCCAGTGCTAATAGAAGGGAAAGCTATTCAACTCCACCCGCTCGTTTGCACCGCCTATAATGCTGACTTCGACGGGGATCAGATGGCTGTTCATGTTCCTCTCACAATAGAAGCGCAGTTAGAGGCTAGAGCTTTGATGATGTCCACAAATAACGTCTTGTTACCCGCTGATGGCCAGCCAATTATAGTTCCCTCCCAAGACGTCGTTCTAGGGGTTTACTGGATGACTCGCGAGCGGATAAACGATTTAGGTGAAGGAATGATATTTGCTGACATAGAAGAAATATCGAGAGCTTACGAGGCCAGGAAAGTAGGGCTCCAGGCTCGGATCAAACTGAGAATAGAATCCCGTTCCTCCGAAGAAGGAAAGGGAGCTAGTAAGTTGATCGACACCACTGTTGGCCGAAGTCTAGTCTATCAAATTATGCCAAAAGATATTGATTTTGATCAGATTAACAAGACCATGGGAAACAAAGACATATCTAAACTCATAAACCTTTGTTACAGGTCAGTAGGCCTAAAAGATACGGTCATTTTTTGTGATCAGCTTATGTATTTAGGATATGAATATTCAACTCTGTCCGGGGCATCAATTGGGGTTGAAGACTTCGTTATACCTCAAGACAAGGCAAAGATTATAGCGGGAGCGGAGGAAGAGATTCGAGAAATCGAAGGTCAGTTTTCATCGGGTTTAGTGACTCAGGGCGAGAAATACAACAAGGTCATCGACATTTGGACTCGTGCAAATGACAAAGTGGGTTCTGCAATGATGGAAACTTTAGCTAAAGAAACGGTCAAAAATAGAGATGGTGATGATGAAGAACAGACTTCATTTAATAGCGTATGGATGTACTCTGACTCCGGAGCTCGTGGGTCTCCCGCTCAAATAAGGCAGCTATCAGGTATGCGTGGCCTTATGACCAAGCCCGATGGCAGTATTATAGAAACACCGATCACAGCAAACTTCCGTGAGGGCCTTTCTGTAATGCAATATTTCATCTCAACGCATGGTGCTAGAAAGGGTCTAGCGGACACTGCTCTAAAAACTGCAAATTCCGGATACTTAACCCGTAGGCTAGTTGATGTTGCCCAAGATCTGGTTATCACAGAGGTGGATTGCGGGACAGAGGAAGGAATGTTGATGTCTGCGGTGATAGAGGGGGGAGATGTTGTAGAAGCTCTAGGTACTAGGATACTAGGTAGGGTAACCGCAGAAAATGTAATTGACGATGGCAATCTTATTATTGAACGGGGCAGGATGATTGACGAGAAGGCAGTTGAGCTTATTGAAGCCTCTGCTGTGGATGAAATTATGGTGAGGAGCCCAATCACCTGCGAGACACGTTACGGCCTGTGTAGCATGTGCTACGGAAGAGATCTGGGACGGGGTCACTTGGTTAATATAGGAGAGGCAGTAGGAGTTATAGCTGCTCAGTCTATTGGAGAACCCGGAACTCAGCTGACCATGCGCACGTTCCATATCGGAGGCGCAGCGTCTAGGGCAACTGCGATAGATAATGTTCAAGTTAAGCATGCCGGAACGATAAAGCTACATAACCTAAAAACGATAACTAAGACCGATGGAGATTTAGTCGCCGTTTCTCGATCGGGCGAAATAGCGGTCTCCGATAACGAAACCGGAAGGGAGAGAGAGAGATATAAATTGCCCTATGGCGCGGTATTAAAAAAAGGAGACGGAGATGAGGTAGAGTCTGGTGCCATTATAGCGAGTTGGGATCCACATACCCACCCTATAGTCTCCGAGGTTCAAGGACGAGTTGTGTTTGAAGGTATGGAGGAAGGTCTAACTATAAGGCGCCAAACCGATGAATTGACTGGACTTTCTAGCATATCGATCATAGATGCCAAGGATAGACCAAGCTCTGGAAAAGACATGAGACCAGCAGTTAAGTTAGTGGATTCGAAAGGTGATGATCTAATGCTCGCTGGTACGGATGTTCCTGCTAATTATTTTCTGGAGGCTAATGCAATCTTGAGTTTGGAAGATGGAGACAGCATCGAAGCTGGAGATGTTATAGCAAGGATACCGCAGGAAGGGTCAAAGACCAGAGATATTACAGGTGGTTTGCCGCGAGTGGCGGATCTTTTTGAAGCGAGAAAACCTAAGGATGCGGCAGTGTTAGCTGAAATATCGGGGACTGTTAGCTTTGGGAAAGAGACCAAAGGGAAGAGAAGGTTAATAATTACTCCAAGTGATCCAAGTGCTTTGCCTGAGGGCACTGATCATTATGAAACCCTGATTCCCAAATGGCGACACATGGCTGTCTTTGAAGGAGAAAATGTCGAGAAGGGCGAAATTGTTTCGGATGGCCCCGAGTCGCCACATGATATCTTAAGGTTAAAAGGGGTTGAACCGCTAGCAAACTACATTGTCAAAGAGGTTCAAGATGTATACCGGCTTCAAGGCGTCGGTATCAACGACAAGCACATTGAAGTTATAGTCTGTCAGATGCTAAGAAAGATAGAGATTACCAACATAGGTGATTCTGAAATGATCAAAGGCGAACAAGTTGAATATAATAGGTTCCTCGAAGAAAATGATAGGCTTAGATCAGCGGGAAAAGAGCTTGTTCAAGGAGCGAGAATTTTGTTAGGAATAACAAAAGCAGCTCTCGCAACCGAGTCATTCATATCGGCCGCGTCTTTCCAAGAGACAACCAGGGTCCTGACGGAAGCCGCAGTAACTGGGAAAAGAGATTATCTTAGAGGACTCAAGGAAAATGTAATCGTGGGAAGATTAATCCCCGCGGGCACAGGTTTGAAATATCATGAAGATAGAAAAAAGAGACAAGAATCCAGAGAAGATCAGAAAATTAGCGCAGTAGAAGTAGAGCAAGCTCTATCGGATGCACTTAGTTCATCTGAATCGGGTTAGCAAAATCCTCAAAGGGACTTGGATTTTCGACAAAGCCAATGTAAGATCGGCGCCCTTTGAATATTTTTTAATATGGTCGGAGGTTAATTAATGGCAAGAATCAACCAATTGGTTCGTAAGCCGAGGAAAAGGAAAGTTGTAAAAAGCGATGTTCCGGCGTTGCAATCCAGCCCCCAAAAAAGAGGCGTTTGCACCAGGGTTTACACTACAACGCCGAAAAAACCGAATTCAGCTCTTAGGAAAGTGTGTAGGGTCCGGTTAACCAATGGCTTTGAAGTCACTTCCTATATAGGAGGAGAGGGCCACAACCTTCAGGAACATTCTGTGGTCCTAATTCGGGGCGGAAGAGTAAAAGATTTGCCTGGCGTTCGATATCATACTATTCGAGGGACTCTGGACACCACTGGAGTTAATGATCGAAAGCAGGGCAGATCAAAATACGGAGCGAAAAAACCTAAAGTTTAAACTCATTTGTGAATAGTAAGGCCGGAGATACGTTCCCGGGAAACCTGAAGGAGAAAAAAATGCCGAGAAGAAGAGTCCCCCCGAAAAGAGATATCCTTCCTGATCCAAAATATGGTGATAAGACCCTAGCTAAATTCATGAACCACGTAATGGTGAGTGGAAAAAAAGCCGTAGCTGAAAAGATTGTTTATGGAGCGCTCGAACAAATTAAGAAAAACGGATCGGCTAATCCCCTAGAGGTGTTTGAGTCAGCTCTCGAGGCAGTTGCTCCCGCTGTAGAAGTAAAGTCGCGGAGGGTCGGTGGCGCCACATACCAGGTACCTGTAGAAGTAAGGCCCTCCAGAAGAACAGCTCTTGCGATGAGGTGGTTGGTTGATTCTGCTAGAGCAAGGGGTGAAAAGTCCATGTCGCTTCGACTGGCAGGTGAATTGGCTGACGCGTCAGAGGGTAGGGGTGCGGCAGCAAGAAAGCGCGAGGATACTCATCGGATGGCAGAAGCAAATCGGGCATTTGCCCATTATAGATTTTAGCTTCGGAGTTCTCTTGTTTGTCCAGAGAAACCCCACTATCTCTCTATAGAAATATTGGCATAGTCGCTCATGTTGATGCTGGGAAAACCACAACAACAGAGAGAATTCTTTTCTATACGGGCCTGTCTCACAAAATTGGAGAGGTTCATGATGGCGCAGCGATCATGGATTGGATGGAACAGGAGCAAGAGAGGGGAATTACGATCACTTCTGCCGCTACAACCACTTTTTGGCAAGGAAGCAAAAAACAGTTCCCCGAGCACCGAATAAATATCATAGATACCCCAGGGCATGTCGATTTCACGATAGAAGTTGAGCGTTCTTTAAGGGTTCTTGATGGTGCTGTCGTGGTTTTTTGTGGAGCCTCAGGGGTTGAGCCTCAATCAGAAACTGTCTGGCGCCAAGCGAACAAGTATACGGTTCCACGAATTGTTTTCGTTAATAAGATGGATAGGGCTGGAGCTGATTTTTTTAGAGTCATTGATCAGATCGAGCAGAGATTAGGAGCCCATCCTCTTTGTCTTCAAATCCCGATTGGACAGGAAGAGGAATTTAGGGGTGTAGTGGATCTGGTAGAAATGAAGGCCATTTATTGGTATCAAGAAGATCAAGGATTAAGTTTTCGGGAAGACGTGATTCCAGAAGAATTGATCTCCAAATCGGAAGAGTTAAGGGAAAAGCTAGTTGAATCTGCTGCTGAAGCCGATGATTCTCTAATGGAAAAGTATTTAGAGAAAGATACACTTAGCCCAGAAGAGATCTTTGACGGTCTAAGAAAAAGAACCTTAGCGAATGAAATTGTTCCCGCGTATTGCGGATCTGCTTTTAAAAATAAGGGAGTGCAAACTGTCTTGGACGGTGTTGTCAGCTTCTTGCCCTCTCCCGATGAAGTTACGGCTATAAAAGGTTATTTGCCTTCTGACGAGTCCTCAGAAAAAGAACGTCTTCCCTCGGACGATGAGCCTTTTTCTGGGTTGGCTTTCAAAATAGCCACGGATTCTTTTGTAGGGAACCTCACTTTTTTTAGAGTCTACTCCGGTATTCTCCGGTCTGGCGATTCTGTATGGAACTCTACAAAAGGAAAGAAAGAGCGAGTTGGAAGGATGGTGCAAATGCACTCAAACGAGCGCAAGGATATTAAGGAAGTCAGAGCCGGAGACATCGCTGCTGCAATAGGTTTTAAATTTGCCACTACGGGCGATACTTTGTGTGACTCTAGCCATCCCATAATGCTAGAAAAAATGGAGTTTCCAGAACCTGTGATTCATGTTGCCGTTGAGCCTCGGTCAACAGCCGATCAAGAAAAAATGGGCATAGCGTTAGCTAAGCTCGCAGCCGAGGATCCGTCATTCAGGGTCAGAACAGATGAAGAATCTGGTCAAGTCATAATTGGAGGTATGGGCGAGCTACACCTTGATATTATTGTTGATAGAATGAAGAGAGAGTTCAATGTTGAGGCGAACATAGGAAAACCTCAAGTAGCCTACAGAGAAACTCTGCGTAAGTTAGTCGAGACAGAAGGGAAATTTGTCCGACAAACCGGAGGAAAAGGCCAATATGGTCACGTTTGGCTTCGAATCGAACCAAGCGATGCAGCTTATGAGTTTCATGACGAGATTGTAGGTGGTGCCGTGCCGAAAGAATATATCGGTGCCGTGGATAAGGGAGTAAAAGATCAGATGGCGAGCGGTGTTTTAGCAGGTTACCCTCTGCAGGGTGTCAAAGTAACTCTTTTCGATGGCTCGTACCATGATGTTGATTCCAGTGAAGTTGCGTTCAAAGTAGCAGGCTCGATGGCATTGAGAACAGGGGCTTTAGACGCAAATCCGGTCCTCCTGGAACCGGTGATGAGTGTGGAAGTGGTTACGCCTGAGGAGCACTACGGAGATATAGTAGGGGACTTGAGTCGGAGAAGGGGGATTGTTCAGGGCATGGAAGACGTTCCCGCTGGTAAGGCGGTTAGAGCTGAAGTTCCCTTGTCTGAGATGTTTGGATATGCGACCGATATGCGCTCCGCTACCCAGGGTAGGGCCACCTACTCAATGGAATTCCTAAAATATAGTGAGGTTCCAGATAACATCGCAGAAAGTATAGTGCGGAAATAGGCTTCCGCTCCTCGGTTCAAGTGCTGTCTGCACTTAAAACCAATTTCTTATAGGTTTTTCTGGCTTTTATAATGAAAGCGACGTATCATTCGCGCCCCACGATCTGATTTCTGGGGACAAGGCGGAGATTTTTATCTCCACTTTTTTAAAAAGGCGCCGATTGTGCGTCATGGGCGGCTCGATTAGGGAGCATTTGGCAAATTTGCGACTTCCTTTAAGAAAAAAGAAGGACGGATAGGTTTTGCCGTGAAGACCGAACAGTGTCTTCTTAGGGATAGGGAATGGAGAGTCAAAGAATTAGAATTCGGCTGAAAGCTTTTGATCACAAGTTGATAGATCTTTCAACTCAAGAAATAGTAAACACAGCGAAACGGACCGGAGCACAGGTTCGAGGGCCAATCCCTCTCCCAACAAGGAAGGAGAAGTTTACAGTCTTGATATCGCCGCATGTATATAAAGATGCAAGGGATCAATACGAGATCCGCACTCACAAAAGAATGTTAGATATTGTTGAGCCCACTGAAAAAACTGTTGATGCTCTTACTAAGCTCGACTTGGCAGCTGGCGTAGAAGTTCAGATTAACCTTGGGTAGCCGTAGAAGATATTGTAGGTAATACCATGACAATTGGAATAATTGGCAAGAAAATCGGGATGACGCGGATCTTTACAGACGAAGGCAAGTCGTTGCCCGTTACGGTTATTGAGGCACAGCCAAATAGGGTCACCCAAATTAAGACTATAGACACAGATGGATACAGTGCAGTCCAGGTAACTAGGGGCAAGACGAAGAACTCAAGAGTAAATAAACCTGCCGCTGGCATATTCTCGAAGGCATCAGTTGAAGCCGGCGAAGGGTTATGGGAATTTAGGCTGCAGGATAATATGGCGAGCGAAATTGGAGGTGCCCTTACTGTATCAGAGTTCTCCGAAGGCCAAAAAGTAGATGTCCGGGGGGTCTCAAAGGGGAAGGGCTTTGCTGGGGTGGTTAAGCGTCACAATTTTAAGACTCAAGATATGTCACACGGCAACTCGATTTCGCACCGAGCCCCTGGGTCGATTGGACAATGTCAAACCCCTGGACGGGTGTTCAAGGGCAAGAAGATGGCTGGACACATGGGAGCATCTCGCGTAACTACCCAGGGTCTGGAAATAGTAAAAATAGATCCCGAAAATAATTTGATTCTGTTGAGAGGAGCTGTGCCCGGCGCATCTGGAGGGGACGTTGTATTGTTGCCTTCTGTAAAGGGAGGGAAGAAAACTAGCTCATGAACATAGTCTTTATTGGGAATCAAAAGGGTTTAGACGTCTCAGACACTGCGTTCGGCAGGGAATATAACGAGGCCTTAGTTCATCAAGTAGTGGTCTCTTATCTTGCAGGAGCGAGACAAGGCACAAAGGCACAAAAAACTCGATCGGACGTTCAAGGGGGTGGGAAAAAGCCATATCGACAAAAGGGGACCGGTCGGGCGAGAGCAGGAACCATACGGAGTCCGATATGGCGTGGGGGTGGAGCAACTTTTGCCGCAAAGACTAGGGACTACACAAAAAAAGTTAATAAAAAAATGTACCACGGGGCCATGCAAGCAATACTTAGCGAGCTTGCGAGATCCAATCGATTATTAGTAGTCAAAGAGCTTTTAGTCGATGCGCCGAAGACGAAAATTCTGGTAAGAAAACTCAAGGAGTTTTCTTTGGAAAAGGTGACAATTGTCGTCGACAAATTAGATGAAAACCTTCTTTTGGCTGCCAGAAACATCAAGGGTGTGGAGGTAGTCGAGGTTTCCGATATAAATCCCATAAACTTGGTAGGTGCTGAAAAAGTCTTATTCACTTTGAGCGCAATTAAGAAAGCAGAGGAGCTTTTTTCATGAAACGCCAAAGGCTCTATAACATTCTGCAGGGAGCGCATATCTCTGAAAAGGCGAATATGATTGCAGACAAAAAGAACTGTTTTACTTTTAAAGTTCTAAAGGACGCAACAGTCGGCGAAATCAAAGAAGCGGTCGAAGTAATTTATGAAGTCCCCGTGAGTAAAGTGACAGTCGTGAACGTCAAGGGGAAAGTGAAGAGGAACGCTAGAGGCATTTCAAAGAAACCTAGCTGGAAAAAGGCTTATGTAAGTCTGCCAGTTGGTCATGAGATTGAATTCTCGTAACCAGAAAATAAAGGACTAAATAAAGCCATGCCAGTGATCAAATCAAAGCCAACATCCCCAGGGAGAAGGTTTGTAGTTCAGGTCAAAAATCCTGAGTTAAAAAAAGGAAAGCCATATAAACCACTTTTAGATAAGAAGACTAAATCGGGTGGGCGCAATAACAAAGGCAGAATCACAACAAGGCATATTGGCGGAGGACATAAACAGCGTTACAGGATTATAGATTTCAAGAGAAATAAAGATGGGCTCAAAGCTGCAGTGGAAAGCCTAGAATATGATCCGAATAGATCTGCCAACATTGCGTTGTTGAAATATGAAGATGGTGAAAGACGATACATTGTTGCCCCGAAAAATTTATCAGTGGGTGACCTTGTAGAATCCGGGGAGGTTGTCCCGATAAAGGTAGGTAATGCATTGCCGATGAGGAACATTCCCATGGGCAGTGTGATCCATTGCATAGAGCTTAAAATTGGAAAAGGAGCTCAGATAGCAAGAAGTGCTGGCACCTCGGCGCAACTCCTGGCAAAAGAAGGTAGGCATGTAACGATCCGACTTAGATCTGGTGAGATGAGGAAGGTATTGTCCGAATGCCGTGCTACCTTAGGAGAGGTTTCTAACTCGGAGCATAATTTAAGGTCCTTTGGTAAAGCCGGGGCCAAGAGGTGGCGAGGTGTGCGACCGACGGTCAGAGGGGTTGTGATGAACCCAGTCGACCATCCTCACGGAGGAGGGGAAGGAAAGACCTCTGGCGGCCGGCACCCTGTATCTCCTTGGGGAGTGCCGACCAAAGGGTATAAGACTAGAAAAAATAAAAGAACAGACAAAATGATTGTTAGAAGACGATCTAAGCGATAGGAGATGAACAATTGCCTCGTAGTTTAAAAAAGGGACCCTTTGTTGACCTTCATTTGGCAGAAAAAGTCAAAAAAGCAATTGAGGGGAACGATAAAAGGCCAATAAAGACATGGTCGCGCAGAAGTTTAATAACGCCGGATTTTGTTGGGCTAACGATTCAGATCCATAACGGAAGGCAGCATCTCCCTGTTTTCATAACTGAAGATATGGTGGGACATAAGTTAGGGGAATTTGCTTTGACTAGGACTTTTCGGGGTCACGCGGCTGACAAAAAAGTCAAACGCTAGATAGGTTAATTGAGGGATTTCGAGGATGGAAGTATCAGCCAGGCACAAAGGGGCTAGATTGTCTGCACAAAAGGCGAGGCTTGTTGCGGATCAAATCAGGGGGAAGCAAGTTGGCGACGCCTTAGATGAACTAAGCTTTAGTAACAAAAAAGGTGCGCATCTTCTCAAAAAGGTTCTCGAATCAGCTATAGCTAATGCTGAACATAATCAGGGCGCAGATGTTGATGAGCTGAGAGTAGCTAAGGTCTTTGTTGATGAAGGGATTACGATGAAGCGTATTAAGCCGCGAGCGAAAGGCAGGGCAGATAGAATATTTAAGCGTACGTGTCACATTACGGTGGCAGTGGCTGATAGTTAAATTTTCAAAGGCTAGGAGATATATAAAATGGGTCAAAAGGTACACCCAACAGGTTTAAGGCTTGGGATCATAAAGGACCATACCTCGATCTGGTATGCTGCCGGACCCTCATACTCGGAAAAACTTCATGAGGACTTAGCTGTACGAGCTTTCTTACAAAAGAAATTGGCACAAGCTTCGGTTAGCAGAATAGAAATCAAGAGACCCGCTCAGACAGCAAGAGTAACTATACACACTGCCAGGCCTGGTATTGTAATTGGGAAGAAAGGAGAAGATGTAGAGCGTCTGCGCCAAGAGATCGCCAAAATAATGGGAGTACCAGTCCACATCAATATCGAAGAGATTCGAAAGCCAGAAATTGATTCCCAGTTGGTGGCCCAAAATGTTGCGCAGCAGTTAGAGAGAAGAGTCCAGTTTCGTCGGGCTATGAAGCGGGTAATGCAAAACGCTATGAGAGCGGGCGCGCAAGGAATCAAGGTGAGGGTAGCAGGGAGATTGGGAGGCGCGGAAATTGCAAGAGCTGAAATGTATCATGAGGGCAGAGTCCCACTGCACACGATAAGGGCAGATGTCGATTACGCTACCGCCGAGGCTCTTACTACTTACGGAATACTGGGTGTCAAGGTATGGATCTTCAAGGGAGAAGTTATAGGCGATCGAGAGGAAACCACTTCCCCGAACGTTCAAAGCTTCGGTTAAAAAATTATGTTGCAGCCAAAACGAACAAAATTTAGGAAAGTGCAAAAAGGCAGGAATAGAGGTCTTGCCCAAAGGGGTAGCTCTGTATCTTTCGGGGAATATGCACTAAAAGCTACCGGCCGGGGGCGAATGACTGCGAGGCAGATTGAAGCGGCGCGTAGAGCTATGACAAGACGAGTGAAGCGGGGCGGGCAAATATGGATTCGGGTGTTTCCAGATAAGCCGATAACTAATAAACCGCTGGAGGTCCGGCAAGGAAAGGGTAAGGGAAACGTTGAATACTGGGTCGCTCAGATCAAGCCCGGAAAAATTCTCTATGAAATGGAGGGCGTTCCTGAAGAAGTTGCAAAAGATGCCTTCAGGTTAGCGGCTGCAAAGCTTCCATTTGCGACTAAGTTTGTAAAAAGAACCATAATTTAAAACGGTGTCCTAAACATATGATTTCAACCGAGTATAAAGACGCTTCAGAAGAAGAGTTGCAGGAAAAAATAGGAGATCTCTCGAAGGAATTATTCGAGCTGAGGATGCAAAAGTCGACTGGACAATTAGGTCAGACACACTTAATAAAGGAGGCGAAGAAAGGCATCGCGAGAATTAAGACTTTAATTGCCGCACGAAAATTGGAAGAGGGTGTTATTAAAAAATGAATGAGTCAAAGGTATTAGCCCGCACACTAAGTGGTACAGTAGTGAGTGCGAAAATGGAAAAAACTATTAGTGTCTTGGTAGAAAGAAAGATGAGGCACCCTCTTTATGGAAAATATATAAAACAATCCAAGAAGATTCATGCAGACGATCCGCACAACGAATGTAAGGAAGGGGACATGGTCACAATTGAAGAGACCAGGCCTATTTCCAAGACAAAGGCATGGAAACTAACATCTGTAGATCGTAAGGCGGCGATTATCGGTTAGGAAAACACTTTGACCGGGTGTAAGAACATGATGGAGAAACAGAAATGATACAGGCTCAGACATATTTAGACATAGCTGATAATAGCGGAGCCCGTCGTGTCATGTGTATAAAGGTATTAGGTGGGTCAAAACGGCGTTATGCGAGCGTTGGCGATGTTATTAAAGTCACTGTGAAGGAGGCAATACCTCGTGGGAGAGTAAAAAAGGGCCAAGTTCTCGATGCAGTAGTGGTTCGAACAAAAAAAGGTGTGCGCCGTCCTGATGGATCGCTGATAAGATTCGATGGGAACGCCGCGGTGTTATTGAACGCCCAAAAGCAGCCGATAGGAACCCGAATTTTCGGACCTGTTACCAGAGAACTACGGACTGATAACTTCATGAGGATTGTGTCTTTGGCACCTGAGGTTCTGTAGAGGTTTATATGAATAAGATAAAAAGGAATGATCGAGTTATTGTGATCACGGGAAAAGACAAGGGGAAGACGGGCTCAGTTACTCGTCTGCTCGATGACGGACGGGCCTACGTGTCAGGAGTAAATATGATGAAGCGTCACACGAAGGGCAATCCGCAAATGAATCAGCCTGGAGGAATTATCGAAAGAGAAGCCCCGATTCAAGTTTCAAATATCTCTATATATAACTCAACCACGAATAAAGCCGATAAGGTTGGATTTGAATTGCTTGCATCTGGCAAGAAAGTGCGAGTATACAAATCCACCGGCGAGAAGATAGACGATTAGACAAAATGAGCAGACTCAAGCAATTATATTACAATGAGATAAGGCCAAAATTGAAGGAAGAACTGAAATTTTCCAACATTATGGCCGTCCCGCGAATCATTAAGATTACTCTTAATATGGGCGTAGGCGAAGCTGTGCTAGACAAAAAGCAACTTGATTCGGCGCTCGCTGACATGCAGGCAATATCTGGACAGCGGCCGATTGCTACGAAAGCTAGGAAGTCTATAGCGGGTTTTAAGATACGGGACGAAATGGCGATTGGTTGCAAGGTAACTCTGCGAAAAGAGCGGATGTATGAGTTTTTGGAACGGCTAATAGATATTGCGATCCCCAGACAGAGAGATTTTCGTGGCGTTAACCCTAGGTCCTTTGACGGAAGAGGTAACTTCGCTATGGGGCTGGAAGAACAGATCGTTTTTCCCGAAATTGATTACGACAAAATAGATAAAATTCGGGGACTTAACATCACGATTGTCACTAGCGCAAGAAACGATAATGAAAGTAGAGCGCTGTTGAAGGCGTTCAACTTTCCGCTGAAAGAAATGAGCCAATAAGAAATACTAGATAGGAATCAACGATATGGCCAAGATTTCCATGGTAAACCGCGAGTTAAAAAGAAGAAAGATAGCGAAGCGATATGAGAAGAAGCGTTTAGCGCTAAAGGCTGTAATCTCTGACCCGTCTTCAAGTGATGACGAGCGTTGGGACGCGCAGGTTAAGCTTCAGAAGCTGCCCAGAGACGCTAGCCCAACAAGACAAGTGCGCAGATGCAGCCTTACAGGTAGGCCCCATGGCGTGTATAGAAGATTCGGTTTATCGAGAAATAAATTAAGAGAAGCCGCGATGCGAGGCGATGTCCCTGGCCTTGTGAAATCGAGTTGGTAAGGAGCGCGCGCCATGACAATGCAAGATCCGCTAGCAGATATGCTCACACGAATACGAAACGCTCAAATGGCCGGTAAAGCAGCGGTTACGATGCCATCTTCGAAATTGAAGGTTGCCGTAGCTTCGGTTTTAAAAGAGGAAGGCTATATCGATGACTACGGAGTTAGTGTCGAAGAAAGCAAAGTATCGCTTTCAGTTTCCCTCCGCTATCACAACGGTAGTGCGGTAATCGAGGATATAAGAAGAGTTAGTAGGCCCGGACTTCGTCAATACAAAGGTAAAGACGAGATTCCCAGTGTAAGGGGTGGATTAGGAATTCATATTTTGAATACGAATAAGGGCGTCGTGAGTGATCGCGTCGCTAGAAAACATGGTGTGGGTGGGGAGCTAATATGCTCTGTGTTCTAACACCTAATAACCGAGGTTAAAGACTATGTCTCGTATTGCTAATAGTCCAGTAGTAATTCCTAGCGGCGTTGAGGTGTCCCTGAACGGCCAATCTCTTAGGATTAAAGGAGCTAAGGGCGAATTAACCGAGCACCTCCACGATTTAGTCAGCGTTGAGGCTAACGACGGTGTTTTATCTTTTAAGGCGAATGAAGAATCAAAAAATGCCAAAGCGCTGGCCGGAACCTTTCGTTCCTTAGTCAATAATATGGTTCAAGGGGTGACCGAGGGGTTTCAAAAAGAGCTAGAGCTTCAGGGTGTCGGGTATAGAGCACAGTTACAAGGAAAAAAGCTAAATCTTTCTCTTGGCTTTTCTCATCCAGTGGAATACGAGGCCCCAGAGGGAATTGAAATAGAAACTCCTTCTCAGACCCAAGTCATAGTTAGGGGTATCGATAAACAACTGGTGGGACAAACTGCAGCAGAAATAAGAGCGTATCGGCCGCCAGAGCCCTATAAAGGGAAAGGCGTCAGATATCAAAATGAATTTGTGAAAAGAAAAGAAGCTAAGAAAAAGTAGTGCGAGGGTCCTAATGGGGATGAAAAAGAAATTAGCAAGGTTAAAAAGGGCGAAACGCGGCAGATCTAAGATGGCAGTTTTGGAGACGCCACGGCTGTGCGTCTTTCGTTCTCCCCGGCATATCTACGTTCAGCTCATATCCTCAGCGGGAAATGAAATAAAGGCTACTGCGTCTTCTCTTGACCCTTCTCTGAGGAAAACCAATAAAGGTAACGCAACTGACGCAAAAAAAGTGGGAGAACTCATAGCGGAAAAAGTAAAGGCCTTGGGAATAGATAAAGTCGCCTTCGATCGATCTGGTTATCAATACCATGGCAGGATTAAAGCTCTCGCCGATGGAGCGAGAGCGGGCGGCTTAAAATTTTAAAGAGATTGCATTAGGGGTTATCTATGGCAAATACCGATCAAGAAAACGAAGAGGGTCTCCAAGAAAAGCTTGTGCAGGTCAACAGAGTTGCGAAAGTTGTAAAGGGTGGAAGAATTTTCGGTTTTACAGCTCTAACCGTGGTAGGGGACGGTAAAGGTAAAGTCGGTTTTGGCAGGGGAAAAGCGAGGGAGGTGCCCCTGGCTATTCAAAAGGCAATGGAATCTGCGCGAAGGAATATGATCCAAGTGGAATTAGACAGATCCACTATCCAGTACGCTATTTCTGAAAGGCACGGCGCTTCAAAAATATACATGCAACCTGCATCCGAAGGAACAGGGGTAATAGCTGGAAAAACAATGCGAGCGGTGTTAGAAGTCGCCGGTGTGCAAAACGTGTTAGCGAAATCTTATGGATCTACTAACCCCGTAAACGTCGTCCAAGCTACGTTTAAAGGCCTCAGAAACATGCGATCCCCGGAAAGTGTCGCGGAAAAAAGAGGCTTAGGTATAGATAGGATAATTGGTTAAAAATGGCTAAGAAAACAATAAAGGTTACTCAACTCAAAAGCTCCATAGGCCGATTGAAAGAACACAAGGCTTGCCTGCGAGGTTTAGGTTTGCGACGGATTAGGCACGTAGTGGAGGTCGAAGATACGCCTTCGGTAAGGGGGATGGTTAACAAAATCTCCTACATGATAAAAGTGGAAGAATAAGCTGGAGTTCAAGATGCACCTAAATGAAATTAAGCCTGGGCAGGGCAGTAGATCTCAGAAAAAAAGAGTCGGGAGAGGGATGGGAAGTGGCCTCGGAAAGACCTGCGGTCGTGGACATAAAGGCCAGAAATCAAGATCAGGCGGTAAAGTTCGCCCGGGGTTCGAAGGTGGACAACAACCTCTGCAAATGAGATTGCCAAAATTTGGATTTAATTCTGCGAGAGCGAAATTCACTGCCCAGGTCACTCTTTCCGAGATAGCTAGTATGGACACCGATACGATAGATTTACAAACATTAAAAGATGCAAATATCTTAAAAGGATCGATTAAGAGCGCGAAAGTAATTCTCTCGGGGAGTATAGAAAGATCGGTTACGCTGACGGGCCTAAGGGCTACAAAAGGGGCAAAGGCTGCGATTGAAACCGCTGGTGGGAAAGTAGAAGAGTAGGAATATGAGCAGTTCGATAGCACAAGCGTCAGGAGCAATGATGGGAGGGAGTGGCTTGTCAGAACTGTGGGCAAGGCTTAGATTCGTTTTTCTCGCAATTTTGATATACCGGGCAGGAAGCCATATTCCGCTACCTGGAATAAACTCAGAAGCACTTCAATCTCTTTTTCAGCAAAACCAGGGAGGGATTCTTGACCTCGTTAATATGTTTTCGGGAGGAGCTATTGAGAGAATGAGTATCCTTGCTCTCGGGATAATGCCATATATATCGGCATCTATCATTTCCAACTTAGTAGTTGCTACAACCCCATCTCTGCAGCAGCTGAGGAAAGAGGGTGAGGCTGGTCGAAGAAAGATAGCTCAATATACTCGTTATGGAACCTTGGTGCTTGCGTTAGTTCAGGGGTTTGCGATGAGCAACGGTTTAGTTTCGCAAGGGCTTGCTTATCTCCCAGGTATCAGTTTCCACTTTGTTGCTATTACTACTCTAGTTACAGGAGCTATGTTCATGATGTGGCTTGGAGAGCAGGTCACTGAGAGAGGGATAGGAAATGGAATTTCAATATTAATCTTCATTGGCATAGTTTCTGGCTTTCCCGGCGCTATCGGGCAATCTTTCGAGCAAGCTCGACAAGGCGAAATATCAATTATTGCTCTCCTGGCAATTGGAGCATTGGCGGTTATGATCGTAGCTGCCGTAGTATTCATAGAACGAGGGCAGCGACGAATCACTGTTAATTATGCGCGGCGGCAACAAGGAAGGCAGCAGTTCGCAGCTCAAACAAGTCATTTGCCACTTAAAATTAATATGGCTGGGGTAATACCAGCAATTTTTGCCAGTAGTTTACTTTTGTTCCCAGCCTCGATGGGGCAATGGTTTGGACAAACACCGGGGATGGAATGGTTTCAAGATTTCAGCTTATTGATAGCCCCGGGCCAGCCCTTAAATATTATTCTTTTCTCTGCGGGGATTGTATTTTTCTGTTTTTGGTACACAGCAGTGATGTTTAATCCTAAGGAAGTGGCGGACAACTTAAAAAAATCGGGAGCTTTTATTCCAGGATACAGGCCAGGAGATCAGACAGCAAAGCATATAGACACCATCTTGACAAGGCTAACGGTTGTGGGATCACTTTACATGACTGCCATATGTCTTTTGCCACAAGCACTCATCTTACAGTTCAACATTACATTTCAGCTTGGTGGTACGGCTTTACTGATTGTAGTGGTGGTAGCAATGGATTTCATGTCTCAGGTTCAGACCCATTTAATGTCTCATCAGTATGAATCGCTAATGAAGAAATCAAACATACAAAACTTTGGTAGAAGATAAATTAGGACCGGATCATGAAAGTAAGAGCTTCAGTGAAAAAAATGTGTAGGAATTGTCGAATAATCAGGAGAAATGGGTCTGTTCGAGTTATATGCATCGAACCTCGGCATAAGCAAAGACAGGGCTAAGGAGAAGGATTATGGCCAGACTAGCGGGAGTAAACATTCCTGATAATAAGCACGCGGTAATCTCGCTGACATACATATTTGGCATTGGACGGACTACTGCGAACAAATTGTGCAACACGGTCGGAGTTGATCCCACAGAAAAAATTAAAGATCTAACTGAGGTCCAACTAGACAATTTGAGATCAGAAATTTCTAAATTAAATGTCGAAGGGGACTTGCGGAGAGAAAATCAACTCAATGTTAAAAGACTACTAGATCTGGGTTGTTATCGTGGCATTCGTCATAGGCGAGGGTTGCCTTTGCGCGGTCAGAGAACTAAAACCAACGCACGAACGCGAAAGGGCCCGAAAAAGCCAATTCGCAAATAGTAAATTATAGAGAGTGAGAAAATGTCTGAAATTGAAAACGAAGTGGTAGAAAGTGCCCCACAAACGCGTAAAAAAGGGAAAAGGCAGGTTGCCGATGGCATGGCACACATACACGCTTCTTTTAACAACACGATTATTATGATCACTGATCGTCAAGGTGGGGCTCTTGCTTGGGCGACTGCTGGCGGGTCTGGTTTTCGAGGAGCAAGAAAGAGCACGCCTTTTGCCGCTCAGGTGGCAGCAGAGAGGGCTGGAAATGCAGCTCTGGATTATGGTCTACAGAATTTAGAAGTTTTCGTCAAAGGGCCTGGACCTGGTAGGGAAGCGGCAGTCCGTGCTCTTAATTCAGTAGGATACAGAATCACTAACATAACGGATGTAACGCCTATTCCACACAACGGATGTAGGCCTCCCAAAAAGCGAAGAGTGTAACGGAGGAAAACGAATGGCTCGATATCTCGGACCAAAACTTAAACTGTCGAGACGTGAAGGGACTGACCTGTTCTTAAAAAGCGGTGTTAGACCTCTAGAATCTAAATGTCGAGCGGAGAGTGCTCCGGGACAACATGGGCAGCGCCGTGCGAGAAATTCTGATTATGCGGTGCAGCTGAGAGAAAAACAGAAGGTTAGAAGAATATATGGCGTCTTAGAAAAGCAATTTCGGAATTACTACAAAAAAGCAGACAGACAAAAAGGCGCGACCGGTATGAATTTATTGAGAATACTGGAGAGGCGCCTAGACAATGTCGTGTATAGAATGGGTTTTGGTTCAACAAGGGCTGAGGCACGACAGCTCGTTTCCCACAAGTCGATAACTGTTAATGGACACGTGGTTAATATTCCCTCATATCAGGTAGCTATCGGTGACACAGTTTCCGTAAGACAAAGATCGAAGGATCAACTAAGAATTCAAGGCGCATTGGCCTTGTCTGTAAACCGGGCCCCAATTCCATGGTTGGAAGTCGATTCGGCAAAGATGGAGGGTGTTCTTAAGCTTTTCCCGGAAAGGGAAGAATTGCCTAGCGAGATCAATGAGAATTTGATCGTAGAGTTGTATTCGAAATAATCAGACAGTAATTTTTAGGATGAAAACATGCCACATTCGTCATTAGAGTTTTTAACGCCAAAGCATATTCAAGTTGAACAGTTGAATGATAGAAAAGCTAACGTAATTCTAGAGCCTTTGGAGCGAGGGTTCGGACACACACTCGGAAACGCGCTCCGAAGGATCCTGCTTTCGTCCATGCCAGGCTGCGCTATCTTAACGGCTGAAATAGAGGGGGTCCTTCATGAGTACAGCACAATAGAGGGGGTGCAAGAGGATGTTATTGAGATATTGCTCAACTTAAAGGGAGTTGCAGTAAGCTTAAATTCCATCGATGAAACCGAAATCACGCTCAACAAATCAGGTCCAGGACTCGTAACAGCAGCTGACTTTGAGCTCACCCATGATGTAGAGATCGCGAATCCCGATCACGTCATAGCGAATCTCAATGAAAACGGTAAGCTTGTTCTCAGGGCAACTGTGGGCAGAGGTAGGGGGTATGAACCTGCAGATCAAAGGGCGCATGATGATGACGAAGAAAACTCCAAGCCGATTGGGGCCCTAATGCTTGACGCTTCGTACAGCCCGGTCCGGAAGGTTGCATATAAAGTCGATAGTGCGAGAGTGGAGCAGCGAACAGACTTAGATAAATTAATAATTGACCTAGAAACCAATGGAACAATCGATCCGGAAGAGGCTATAAGGCGGGCGGCAACCATTCTTCAACAGCAGGTTGCTGTTTTTGTTGATCTTCAGAGCGAAGCAGAGCCCGAAGAAATAGAGGAAGAGGATGAGATTGATCCTATTTTATTAAGGCCAGTAGACGATTTGGAACTGACAGTCAGATCAGCAAATTGTTTGAAAGCAGAAAATATATATTACATCGGAGATTTAATTAGGAGAACCGAGGTTGAGCTACTTAAAACTCCGAACTTGGGAAAAAAGTCGCTCACTGAGATAAAAGATGTCTTGGCGTCGAGAGGCCTGTCGTTGGGAATGCGTCTGGAAAACTGGCCACCCTCTGCTCTGCGCGGAGATGAACGAGTTTTAGGCTAAGAATTGCATCGAACAATCTAGAGCAGAGGAATAGAGATAATGCGCCATAGAAAAGTCGGCAGACAACTAGGAAGGAACAGTAGCCACAGGAAAGCGATGTTTCGTAACATGGCATGTTCCTTATTTGAGCATGAGGTAATTAAAACAACCCTCCCCAAGGCAAAAGAGTTAAAGAGAGTTGCCGAACCACTGATCACGCTTGCTAAAAATGATTCGGTAGCGAATCGCCGGTTAGCGTTCGCTCGAACCGGTAGCAAAGAGACTGTTGGAAAGTTATTTGCCGAATTAGGTCCTCGTTATATCGAAAGGCCGGGAGGTTATACTCGGATTTTGAAATGTGGGTTTAGATCAGGGGATACTGCTCCTATGGCCTTCGTTGAGCTAGTTGACAGACCTAACATTGATGACGACGACTCCTTAGACGAGTAGACAGTATGATCCGTTCTAACTTTCGAAAAAATCTGTCTGACTGATATGTATAAAACTTTTAACCCCCCTGAAAGGATTCTGATGGGTCCTGGACCATCTGATGTTAATCCTAGAATACTTGGAGCGCTTGCTCGGCCAACTATCGGTCACCTAGATCCAGCGTTTGTAGACTTGATGGATGAGGTCAAAGACCTACTTCGCTATGCTTTTAAAACCGAGAATGAATTAACAATACCAATCTCTGCACCCGGCTCTGCGGGGATGGAGGCATGCTTCGCAAATCTAGTTGAACCTGGAGATAAAGTCATTGTTTGCTCCAACGGAGTTTTCGGTGGGAGGATGCAAGAGAATGCTCAGCGCGCTGGGGGTGAAGTCCTGTTGCTAGATCATGAATGGGGCAAGCCTATAAGTCCAGAGAGGTTGGAACAAGCTTTAAAAAAAAATCCAGGTGTTACTTTAGTCGCGATGGTTCATGCTGAGACTTCAACTGGTGTAAGATCCGACGCGAAAACGTTATGTGAAATGGCCAAGCGATACGGTTGTTTGACAGTATTAGACTGTGTTACCTCCTTAGCCGGAGTCGAAGTTAGTATGGACGAATGGAAAGTAGATGCCGCTTATAGCGGTAGCCAAAAATGCTTATCTTGTGTTCCGGGCCTTTCACCTATAAGTTTTAGCGACGAAGCTGTTAGGAAGTTTAAGAACCGAAAAACTCCCGTAAATTCGTGGTTTCTTGATATGAACCTTGTCACTGAATACTGGGCTGGGGCAGACAAACGAAGCTATCACCATACAGCCCCCGTGAATTCAGTTTACGCATTACATGAAGCACTACTCATTTTGAAAGAAGAGGGATTAGAGCAGTCTTGGAAAAGACATTTGGAAAACCACATACTCTTGCGTGATTCCTTAGAGAGTCTAGGTTTTCGGTTTCTAGTTGATGAGGCGTATCGCCTTCCCCAATTAAATGCGGTGATTCTTCCCCCATCTCTAGATGAAGCTAAAACTCGCAAGCACCTTTTAGATGATTACAATTTGGAGGTTGGAGCCGGTCTTGGCGCCCTTGCCGGGAAGATTTGGAGAATTGGGCTCATGGGCTATGCAAGCAATAAAAAAAATGTTTTGACTTGTGTTACTGCAATAAAGGAAAAGCTCGACTCCCTATAATAAACTTAAGGAAAGAACTGTCTAAGAGCGACGCCAGTATATGATCCTTTTATACGACTTAGTTGCTCTGGGGTCCCTTCCCCTACTATTCTACCTCCATTCTCGCCACCCTCTGGGCCTAAATCTATGACCCAGTCGCACGATTTTATAATTTCAAGGTTATGCTCTATTACTACTAGAGTATTTCCTCGCTCCAGAAGTTTTTGGAATACTTCAAGCAGCTTTTTTACATCGTAGAAATGCAATCCAGTACTTGGTTCGTCAAATATATAAAGAGTTTTCCCCGATTCTTTTTTTGAAAGCTCCTTTGCAAGCTTGACTCTCTGTGATTCTCCTCCTGAAAGAGTTACAGAACTTTGACCAAGCTTTATGTACTCAAGTCCTACTTCGATTAAAGTTTTTAGAATACGTTCAGCATTAGGTACGGCGCTAAGGAAGCTTTTTGCTTCCGCGACCGTCATATCAAGCACCTGGTGGATATTCTTTCCTTTATACAAAATCTCTAAGGTTTCCTTGTTATATCTTGATCCATTGCATTCGTCACATTTGACGAAAACATCAGAAAGGAAATGCATATTTACCTTAATTAAGCCCTCTCCCTGACAGCTTTCGCAGCGCCCACCCTGAATGTTAAAACTAAATCTGCCTGCTTTGTAACCTCTGGTTCTCGCTTCTTTAGTGTTGGCGAAAAGCTCCCTGATGTGGCTAAAAATATTTGTATAGGTTGCTGGGTTGGATCTTGGAGTCCTGCCGATAGGTGACTGATCAATTGCCACAACTTTCTCAAAAAACTGCAAACCCTCATGCAGTACATCGTGGTTATGTGCTCGATTCTTAGCCCGATTAAGCACGTTAGTGGCAATTGAGTACAGGGTATGATTTATCAAAGTAGATTTTCCTGAACCCGAAACTCCGGTTACGCACGTCATTAAACCTACTGGAATTTGGACAGAGAGATTTTTTAGATTGTTACCGTTAACGTTCTTGAGATTAATGGTCTTGTCCTTATTGATTGCTCGCCTTTTTGGGATAGGGATCCTTACCTCCCCTGAGAGAAACTTTCCGGTAATTGATCGTTTAGCGCTTATTAGATCATCAATGCTCCCAACAGCGATGATTTCTCCTCCCTGCTGTCCTGCCATAGGTCCTACATCTACTATGCAATCTGCAGCCCTCATTGTGTCTAAATCGTGTTCTACCACAATGACCGTGTTCCCTAGATCTCTCAGTTTGAGAAGAGTGTTAATAAGTTTCTGATTATCTTTCGCGTGCAGGCCAATTGTAGGTTCGTCCAAAACATACATTACTCCCACTAAACCTCCGCCAATTTGGCTAGCAAGCCTAATCCTTTGCGATTCGCCTCCGGATAGAGAGTTAGATTTTCTTGAAAGCGCCAAGTATCCTAGACCAACATCGTCAAGAAACCCAAGTCTTGCGTTAATTTCCGTCAGTATTTTCTTTGCTATAGTTTTATTTTTTCCGCTGAAGACCAATTGATTTAATTCATTTTTCGCTTCTACAATTGTCATATTAGTGTAAGACGATATATTCTTTCCTGATAATCTTACTGACCTTCCGTCTTCGTTGAGCCTTGACCCCTCACATTCATGACATGTCTTTAAAGAAAGGAGTTTCGCCATCTTTTGCCTCACTAGCTCTGATTCTGTCTCTTTATATCTCCTTTCGATGTTTGGAATAATTCCTTCAAAGACTTGTTTTACAGTGTACTTTTCCCCTTTGTAATTGTAGTGAACAAACGAAATCTCGGATTCTTTGTAGCCCCATAGAACAATCTCTTTAAATTTTTCCGGTAAATCTTTATAAGGTTTTGAAAGGTCTACATCGAAGTGAGTTCCTAGGCTTTCTAACATTTGAAAGTAATACTCGTTAGATCTATCCCATCCTCGGATTGCCCCCTCAGCAATGGAAAGAAGCGGATCTCCCAATATAGCCTCTGGATCGAAATATTCCTTTGTTCCTAAACCGTCGCAGACCCTGCAAGCGCCTGCAGGATTATTGAAAGAAAATATTCGGGGCTCTAATTCGGGGAGTGAGTAGCCGCAAGCGTCACAGGAAAATTTAGCAGAGAAGATAATATCGTCCTCTCCTGCCCCGTCTAACTCAATCTGTATTAATCCTCCAGATAGTCTAAGGGCGGTCTCTATAGATTCAGATAAACGTGTCCGAATTTCCGGTCTCACCCTGAATCGATCAACCACCACATCTATACTATGTTTTGAACTTTTTTCGAGGTTTGGTGCGTCGTCGATTTCATATATCTTGCCATCTACTCTAATTCTAATGAATCCTTCTCTTGAGAAATTTTCTAGAAGTTTATGGTGTTCACCTCTTCGATTTCTTACTATCGGAGCTAGGAGATTTGCCCTGGTGTCAACTTCTAGTTCAAGGATTTTATCTAGCATTTGACTAATTGTTTGGGCTTCAAGCTTGGTCCCATGGATAGGACAATGGGGCTGTCCAACCTTAGCAAATAATAAACGGAGATAATCGTAGATCTCAGTAATAGTACCAACAGTAGATCTTGGATTATGGTTTGACGATTTCTGTTCTATTGCTACTGAGGGAGATAGGCCTTCTATGTAATCCACCTCGGGACGTTCCATCAGTGATAGAAATTGTCGGGCATAAGTTGATAAAGATTCCACATAACGTCTCTGCCCCTCCGCGTACAAGGTATCAAAAGCCAGTGACGATTTGCCGGACCCTGAAAGTCCTGTGATTACCGTTAATTTATCCCTAGGTATTTTTAAGCTGACATTCTTTAGGTTGTGTGTTTTCGCTCCTTCAATAGTGATATTTTTCATCGTGTCAACCGCGTATAGTTTTAATAATTGTTTTAGACCATTATGTTACTTCCCTCCAAAAAGAGAGAGGTGTGCTTTGTTAAAGTATAGATTTTGGTAAAAGCTGTTATTATAAAGGCGTAAGCTGAAAAATTCAGTTGTAGTTGCTCGCCTGGATCATTTCGTTTTTTAATCTGAGTTTTTATGAATAGACAAGAGTTGCGAACCTCAATTGCCGTCGGACTGCTTTATCTTATCCGCATGATGGGGCTATTCATGGTAATTCCTGTTCTACCTCTTGCTAGTGATGAATTTAAACTCTCAACGACTCTCCTGATCGGTTTTGCCATTGGTATTCACGGGCTAACACAAGGGCTTTTTCAGATTCCTTTTGGAATGCTGTCTGATCGAGTGGGTAGGAAAAAAATTATCGCTATAGGTTTAGTTCTTTTCACCCTTGTTAGTTGCATTGCTGCTCTAGCTGAGAATGTGTATTGGTTAATTATAGGCAGAGCGATTCAGGGCTGCGGTGCTATTGCGAGTACCTTGCTTGCGCTCGTGTCTGATCTTACCAGGGTAGAGCAAAGAACAAAATCTATGGCATTAATAGGCGTTGCGATTGCCTCGTCCTTTGGATTAGCTCTTCTAATTGGACCCATCCTGTTTAATCTATATGGCGCCAAGTCTATTTTTATTTTCAGTACGCTCTCAGGTCTTATCGGTCTGTGGATTCTATTTACTATAATTCCCTCTCCCTTAATTCTTAGTCAAAATTTAGATCTTAAATTTCAATTGTTTGACGCAAAGCGAGCTGTTTGCAGTCTCTCGTTGTGGCGTCTAAATGTGAGTGCGTTTATCTTGCATTATTTACTGATAAGCGGCTTTTGCGCTTTCCCGTTACTTTTTGACAGTACTAATCAAATTCAAAGGGATCATCATTCTTATTATTATTTATTGCTGCTCTTTGCTTCCTTGATTTCTATTTCACCTTTTATTTACTTTTCGGACCGCATTAGCAATACAAAAATAGTCATTTTAACTATGATTGGTTTGAGTATTCTCTCTTGTTTTCTGCTCAGTCAAGTTCAGTCTTTTTATTTAGTACTTTTTGGTGTGGGCCTCTTTTTCGCAGTGTTCAACTTGTTAGAGACGATGCTGCCATCGGAGGTGGGACGAATTGCGCCAGCTGGTTTGCGGGGCACTTTCATAGGCTTTTTCATGACTAGTCAGTTCCTCGGCTTTTTTTTCGGGGGCATCATCGGTGGTTGGGTGTTAATGCATAGCGATATATCTCAACTTATGTTGGTCAACATGTTAGTAGGTATGGCCTGGTTTATACTTGTTCTTGTAACCCGAGGAAGTAAAAATATGGGAAGCAGGGTCGTTCAGTTAAAAGGATTTTCAGAGAAGTCTGCAAAAGAGGTATTGAAAGAGTTATTATCAACGAAAGGCGTCGTAGACGCAGTCTTGATTGAAGAGGAAAAAGTAGCCTATCTGAAAGTCGATCAAGAGCAATTCAACGACTCGGATCGAGGTGTAATTGCGTAAAAGTAAACTTAAAGGAGGTCGTCATGGCCAGAGGTATCAATAAAGTTATATTAGTTGGAAATCTAGGTAGAGATCCAGAGACAAGATACTTACCTAGCGGTGGCGCGGTGACCAATGTCTCTCTCGCAACGTCCAGATCTTGGAAAGATCGCGATTCTGGAGAGCAAAGAGAGAAAACAGAATGGCATCGAATAGTCTTCTTTAACCGGCTAGGTGAAATAGCTGGCGAGTATTTAAAACGAGGATCTAAAGTTTATGTTGAAGGAGAGCTCAGAACGAGAGAATGGGAAAAAGAGGGCCAAAAACATTTCACAACAGAGATAGTGGCAAATGAAATGCAAATGTTGGATAGCAAAGGAGGAAATACAGATTTTGATGCAAATAATAATCCTTCTAGTGGCGCTCCATCCTCGTTGTCATCAACTGACATTATTGATGATGATATTCCTTTT
>MDTA01030676.1_pt1 | contig 27110 bp, 27 predicted proteins | sample 811151 | NCBI WGS metagenome assembly MDTA01 (sample SAMN05326648, study PRJNA326480) | marine metagenome | isolation source: seawater | place: Indian Ocean: South | collected 2010 | reverse complement strand
TATGTTAAGACTTATATTAGGTGATAAAATAAATGAACATTACGTAATTTCTTTAACATCGGAGGGTTTTTACGGCAAAAAGCTGAGAGAAAAAAAAGTTTATCTTAAATGCCTTTTTTTAAAAAAAAATTTAAAACTTTTTTTTGGCTTTTTTAAATTAATATTTATAATTAAAAAAATTAATCCAGAGATTATTCAATGCTGGATGTATCACGGCGATTTTTTTGGTGGCCTTATAGCTAAACTATTAGGAAAAAAAAAAATTTTTTGGAATTTAAGAAATTCAGATTTAAATTTAAAATGGGCAAAAAAAAGTACAATTAATTTAGCAAAATTAAATTCTTTCTTATCTTATGTAATACCACATAGAATTATTTCTTGCTCACATCAATCAACCCAAGCTCATATAGACCTTGGATATTGCAAAAAAAAAATTGTTTTAATTGATAATGGGTTTGACATTAAAAATTTTAACTCTTTAAAACAAAATCGAAATTTGTGGAAAAAAAAGTTAAAGATTAAAGAAAAAGATATTATTTTTGGATTTATTGGGCGATGGAGTTCTCAAAAGGATTTCAGAACCCTTTTTATAGCGTTTAGTAACTTTTTAGTTTCACAAAAAAACTCAAAAAATATAAAATTATTACTAATAGGCAAAAATATTAATATGAAGAACCATGAGTTAAGAAAATATTTAATTAAATATAGATTAATAAAAAATATTTTCTTAATAGACGAAACAATTCAAATAAATAAAATAATGAATGTAATTGATATAGGATTATTTGTAAGTAGAGGAAATGAGGGTTTCCCAAATGTTATTGCTGAAAAGATGTCAAGTAACATTCCTTGTATAGTTTCAGATGTTGGTGATGCCTCTAGAATTGTAGGTAAAAATGGTTTGGTTTGTAAAAAAAATAATTGGATAGATTTAAATAAAAAAATACAGGACATTTATAAAAAATTTTATCTCAATCAAAGTGGGTGGAAATCTAAAAAAGTCTTTTCTAGAGAGAGAATTAAAAAAAATTTTTCTTTAAAAAAAATGATAAATTCTTATCAAGAAATTTGGATTAAATAAAAATGAACTTTTATTTATTAATTTTTTTAACTATTTCTATGATTTATTACTTTGACTCTTTTTTTAAAGATGAAAATAACTCTATCATAGTTTTCAGATGGAAGATTTTAATTTCTACATTTATATTCTTCTTACTAACATTAACTTTAGGATTCAGAGATGCACTTGGTTCAGATTATGGAAGCTATTTTTTGGATTTTATTTATATGGAGGAGTATTTTTCAGATACTGGTACTTTTAAAACACAGTCTCTTGATTTAGTATATGAATATCTAAGTTTTTTTATAATATTATTAAACCTTCCATTTGATTATTTATCTATACTAATCTCAATAATTATTATTTTCTCATTACTTTTCTTTGCAAATCAGGAAAGGGAACCTCTATTAATTATATTAATATTTTTATCTTACTATTTTTTAGTTTTAGGTATGGGTTATCTTAGGCAAGGATTAAGTATTTCTTTTTTATTATTTTTTATTCATTTTTGGAGAAATGAGAAAATTTTTTTATCATTGATTTTTTTAATTTTAGCGGTTTTAAGTCATAAATTTGCAATTGTAAGCTCTTTCATAATTTTTTTTAGACCAAAAGGGAATTTATTTTATTTTAACAAGTATTTCTATTTAATTTTAATGATTATTTTAGCTGTTCTATTTTATAAAATTTTTCAGTTTAAAAATATCAGTGAATATTTTGACGTTTACTCACAAGAACATTCTTCCGGATCTTATTACAGGACACTGGCAGGGGCAATATGTGCAACTTTATTTTTTTCAAAACAATCATTCTTCAAAAAAAGATCCGATTACAGATATTTATATATAAGTTCTTCTATTTTAATATTTTTATTTCCAGTTAGTTTTTTTTACTCAACAATTTCAGACAGAATTTTAGCTTATTTCTTGCCATGTATTTTGATTATTTTAAGTACAATTCCTATAGTATTCAAAAAATTGAGGCCATCACTTATAAAATGCTTACTTGTAGGAATATTATTTTCTCATTTATTGCTTTGGACAAATTATTCAAATCAGTCAGATCTATATACACCTTATAGAATGATTGATTTTCCAGGTGCAAAAGAATCTCCTTATAAGTATATGATAAGATATTGCTGTTGAGTTTAAATTAATGAAAAAAATCATTTTATTTTCAAATACATCATGGAGTTTGTACAATTTCAGAAAAAACCTTATTTGTGAATTTATCAAGAAGAAATTTAAAGTTTTTATTATATCAAATAGGGACGAGACAACAAAAAAATTAATAAAGATAGGATGTAACTTTCATCACATAAAAATGCAAAGAAGAGGGGATAAAATTTTTACAGAAATTTTTACTTTGATAAATATTTACAAAATTATTAATCAAATAAAACCAGACATTTTATTAAATTTCACAATTAAGCCAATTATTTATGGAAGTTTGATTTCAAGATCACTAAATATTAAAACTCTTAATACTTTAGATGGTTTGGGAGCATCTTTTGAAATAAGTAAATTTAAAAAGTTGATTTTAAAATTTTTGATTAAACAATCACAGAAAAAAGTAAAATGTTTTTTTTTCGTAAATTCATCGGACTTAAATTTTTTCATTAAAAAAAAAATAATTTCTAAAGACAGAACAAAATTAATAAATGGAACTGGTATTGATTTAAATCATTTTAAGTATAAAAAAAATTTATTTAAAAAAAAGGTAATTTTTCTGCTTATAGCAAGACTTCTTTATTCTAAAGGAATTTTAGATTATTTAAATTCAGCTTCATTAATATCCAATAAATTTAAAAATAAATGCCTATTTTATGTTGCTGGTAAAATAGATAAAAATTTTACAGATTCAATTCCACTTTTTGAATTAAAAAAATATACTAAAAATTCTAATATTAAGATTTTTTATAATGTCACAAATATTAAAAAATTAATAAACAAAAGTAATTGTGTTGTGTTACCAACTAATTATAATGAAGGTTTACCAAGATCACTATTGGAAGCTGCCTCAATTGGAAGACCAATTATTACAACTAATGTTTCAGGATGTAAGAGAATCGCAAAAAATAATTACAATGCACTGATTTATGATAAAAAAAGACCGCATGATCTTAATAATTGTATTATAAAATTTATTTTAATGAAAAAAAATAAGAAAAAAAATATGTCGCTGAATTCTTATAAATTTGCAAAAAAATTTGATGAAAAAAAAATAATTTTACAATACACAAGATTTCTTGATGAAAAAAAAAAATAAAATTGGAATTATTGGATTAGGTTATGTCGGTTTACCACTTTTTTTAGAATTTTCAAAAAAATTTGACGTCAAAGGTTTCGATTTATCTAAAAAAAAAGTTCAGCAGCTTTATAATAAAAAGGATTATACTCATCAATTTAGTAAAAAAGATCTTAACAAAATTACAAAAAAAAATATAAGTTACGAAAGTAATATTCTCAAAGATTGTAATATTTTTATAGTTACCGTTCCAACTCCTATAAATTCAAAAAAACTACCTGACCTAACTTTAGTTATTTTGGCAACTGAAATATTAAGTAATTATATTAAAAGTGGAGATTATGTAATTTATGAGTCAACATTTTACCCAGGAGTCACAGAAGATATTTGCCTAAAAATAATTGAAAAAAAGACAGGACTCAAACCTTTCAACGAAAGTAACAAAAAGTTTAGAAAAGGTTTTAATTACGGATACTCACCTGAAAGAATAAATCCCGGTGATACAAAGCATAACTTAAAAAAAATAATTAAAATTACATCAGGAGGAACAAAATCGTCAGCAAAGTTTATAGACGATTTGTATAAAAAAATTTGTTTAGCTGGAACTTATAAAGCTCAATCAGTGAAAATTGCAGAAGCGGCAAAAGTTATAGAAAATACTCAACGTGATATAAATATTGCATTAATTAATGAATTTTCTCAAATATTTTCAAGAATGAATATCAATACTTATGATGTTCTCGAAGCTGCAAAGACTAAATGGAATTTTTTGAATTTTAAACCAGGTCTAGTTGGTGGACACTGTATTGGTATAGACCCTTATTATTTAGCATTCAAAGCAAGAAAACTTGGTTTTAATTCTAAATTAATTTTAGCAGGAAGAAAATTAAATGATGAGATGCATCTTTTTGTAATAGATAAGCTATTTAAACAATTAAAGAAGTTTAGAAAAAAAAAAAGATATAAGATTTTAATTTTTGGTCTCACATTTAAAGAAAATATAAATGACTTTAGAAATTCAAGATCGGTTACGCTAGCAAAAACCTTAAAAAAAAGAGGACATAAATTAGACGTTTTGGATCATAATGTTTCAATTAAAGAATTTAAAAAACAACATGATTTAAATATAATCAAGTTTCCCCCCAAAAAATTTTATGATGCGGTCTTGATAACAGTAGCTCACAAAGAATTTAAGATGTTAAAAAAGAATTATTTTTTATCATTGTTAGAGGATAAGAAAAAGGGAGTAATTTTTGATTTAAAAAATATTTTTAACAATAATTTCTTTAGTTCTTTATAATCGATGACTCTCTATAATAAAGATAAAATTATTAAATGTTTAATAATACTTTTGCCAATAGCATTGGTTTTTAGCATTTTTATTTCTGAGTTGATTTTATTCTTGATCTCAATTTTTTTTATTAAAGATTACTTAAAAGAAAGAAAAAGCAAAAAAAATTTTTTTTTTATCTTTTTGTTTTTTTTCTTTCTGTATATTTCAATAAGCTCAATATCCTTTGATGAAGGAATAACTTTTAAAAGTACTTTTTTTTATTTTAGATTTTTATTATACTTTTGCGCGATAATTTATTATTTAGAAAAAATAAATGTTTATAATAATTTGCTAAAAAGTTTCATCTTTACTGGATCAATTTTGATAATTGATGGAATTATACAATTTTGGTTTGGATTTAATCTTCTAGGAATGAAACCTTTGAGTAATAGAATCAGCAGTTTTTTTGGGGACGAATTAATTTTAGGAAGTTATTTAGTAAGGTTATTACCTTTTTATTTAATTTTCTTCATTTTTAATTTTAAGAAAAACCTAAAACTTAAGCTACTATTTTTTCTACCTTTTTTAATAATAATTATAATGTCTGGAGAAAGAACAGCTATATTTTTGTTATTTTTAAGTTTTTTTATATTTTTTATTCTCATAAAAGATTTAAGGAAAATTATTTTAATTTTTTTAAGTTTTTTTATTATAATATTTTCAGTTTTAGTTACTTTTAATCAAAGCTACAATGAGAGATATTTTTATAATTTATTAAATAGTTTTGGAATAATAGATGGTAATAAAAAAGTTTCCCTCTTTAATGAAAAAAATGAGAGAAAGGATATATATATATTTAGCAAACAACACGAACATCACTTTATAACTGCTTACAAAATGTTCAAAGATAAATACTTTTTTGGACACGGGCCCAAGTCTTTTAGAGTACTTTGTAAGGATGAAAAATATAAAGTATCTGAATTAAGTTGTGCGACTCATCCTCACAATATACTAATGCAATTTTTATCAGAGCTGGGTTTGCTTGGTTTTGTATTTTTATTTATTTTTCAAGTTCTTTTATTGATAGAATTGGTAAAAATAGTTAGATCCAAAAATATTGAAAATGAAATAAGACAAATTTTGTTAATTTCTCTAGTTGGGATAATCATAAACATTTTTCCTCTAATTCCATCTGGAAATTTTTTCAACAATTGGCTAAGTATCATTTTAACTCTAAATTTAGTAAACTATATTTATTTAAGAAGTAAATACTTAAATGCTTGAATACAGCTTTATAATAATTTTGATTATTCTAAATATGATTATTTTGAAATTATTTAAAAAAATTTCAAATATAATTGGTTTATTTGATTACCCCGATTACAAAAGAAAAATTCATAATAGAAAAATATCGTGTATCGGAGGCTTATTTATTTTAATTAATATAACAGTGTTTTTCATATTCAATTTTTTTTTTTATGAAAATTTAGTTTCAAAAAATTATTTTAGTACTCAGTTATCTTTTATTTCTTTTTTTACATCTTTAATTATAATTTTCTTAATGGGTTTTTTAGATGACAAGTATAATTTGAAGCCTAATATAAAAATTTTTATTTTAATTTTAGTCATCATTAGCCTGTTAATTATTGACAAAGATTTAAGACTTACATTTTTAAGGTTTTCATTTTATGAAGAGGTGTACGATATTTCAAATTTCTCACTCTTTTTTACGACACTATGCATATTAGTTTTTATTAACTCTTTTAACATGTATGATGGAAGTAATTTACAAGTTTCATCTTTATCAATTTTAATTTTTTCTTATTTGCTATTCCTACAAAATAAAATGGATTTTTTCTTGATAACCTTAATAATTTCTTTAACTTTCTTTTCAATTTTAAACTTTAAAAATAAATTATTCCTGGGAGATAACGGCTCACTTATCCTTTCTTTTATAATTTGTTATACTTTTATAAAACTTTACAATAATGAAATAGTTTTAAATTCAGATCAAGTTTGTTTATTAATGTTACTTCCAGTTATAGATTTATTGAGACTTTTTATTGTAAGAATTTTTAATAGAAAGAGCCCATTTAAACCTGACAAAAATCATTTACACCATTTATTAATTAAAAAATATGATTTAAGAAAAATGAAATTAATATTGTTTGGAATGTATTCAATTCCAGTATTTTTAGGAATTTTAACCGGGAAATATCTCTTATTTATAATATTACAAATATTAATTTATTTCGCCACATATCTTAATTGTAAAAAAAAAAAGGTTAATGCTAAATAAGATAAAAATATTTTATTGGTTGTTAATCAGAGGATATTATTTGCATCTTTATTTTCTGAATATTTTTTTTTTTAAAAAAAAATTATTTAAAAAATATAACTTTAAAGAGTACTATTCATATAAGAATTCAAAAAAAATATGTGAAAGATTATTTGTTGAAAAAAAAAAAATTTATAACTATTTCTCAAAATTGAAAAAAATTCCTAATTTTCGAAAAAAAAAAATTTTTTTAGGAAATATCATAATTCTAAAGAAAGATAAATTAGGTGGAGGATCTGATGTAGAATTTATTTATAATCTTATTTTAATTTTAAAACCAAAAAAAATTATTGAGTTCGGTGTAGCAAATGGATGGTCAACTTTATCAATATTAGAGGGATTAAAAAAAAATAGATCAGGTGAATTAACATCTATAGATATGCCTTATTACCTTCAAAATAAAACTTCATTAATAGGAAACTTATTAAAAGGAAAAAATTTTAAAAATTGGAAACTTTTTATTGAGCCACAGGTAAACTTTCTATTTAGAATGAAAGATAAAAAATATGACTTTTGTCATTATGATAGTGATAAAAGCTATCAAGGTAGAATGTTGGCTTACGATAAAGTATGGAAAAACTTAAAAAAAAAGGGAATTCTTCTATCAGATGATATTTCTGATAACATGGCATTTTTTGATTTCTGTTCTTTAAAAGAAAAAAAACCGTTTATTATAAAGTACAAGAAAAAATTTTTAGGTTTAGTTGTAAAATGAAGATACTTTTTATCTTACCAAGATACCATACGAATTATATTGAGGTTTTTAAATCTCTCTTAATAAAAAGATACAAAATTAAATTATGTATTTATAATTATGGATTAATTGAGGATCATAAACTATTAAAACCTGAATATATTAAATCAAGTTTATTCACTAACTTTTTGAATTTATTTTATAAATCTAAGTTAAACAAATTTTATTTTCCTAATATCTTTCATTTTAATAAAATGATTTCTCAGTTTAATCCAGAAATAGTAATTATTAGGCCTTACAGTAAGTTATTTACTTTTCTCATAATGATTTTCAGGATTTTTAAAAAATATAAATTAATTTTTTATCATCAAACAAATAGTAAAAATTTAAAAAAATTTAACTTATCATTTAAATTTTTTAAATTTTTTTTAATTAATAAAATATTTAAAATAAGATCTTATTCACCTCTATTTAGGAAATCAGATAAATTTTTTTTTAAAAGATTATTTTTTCTACCATTTGTTACTAGTATTAAATTCACAAAAAAAAGAACAAATAAGAAATATAGATTTTTGATGATTGGAAAATTTTTAAAAAAGAAAAACCATGAAATGTTTCTGAATGGTATAAAATTTTTAAATGAAAATTTTGATGTTGAGGGTACAATAGTTGGTGAAGTTAATACTCTTGAGCAAAAAAAAGAATTTAAAAGAATAAAAAGATTGACTATAGATTTTCAATTAGAAAAAAAGGTTAATATTATAAAAAATGTTAAATATAAAAAAATTAAAAATTTTTTTAAAAAAAACGATTTTTTTGTTTTACCTACCAACCATGATCCTGCTCCGTTTTCTATTTTAGAGGCTATGTCTTATGGTTGTTTAGTATTATGTAGTTCATCATGCGGAACTAAAAGTTATATAGATAAAAATATTAATGGTTTTGTATTTAAAAATAATGATCAAGCATCTTTAAATAAATTTATGTTAAAAATGATTAAAAATAGAGAAAAGTTTAGAAATAATTCTAAAAAAAACAGTCTTTACATAGATAAATTATTGGGTAGAAAAAATTTTTATTCATCGTTTCAAAAACTGATTGCTTATTAAAAAATGAAAATATTATATATATCTCAATCAGTCATTCCTTCAAAGTCTGCAAATAGTATTCATGCAATGAAAATGTGTTCGGCATTATCTAAGTTAAATAATCAAGTTGATTTATTTTGTTGGAACAATAATCGTGATACGGAAAAAGGAGTAACTAATTTTTTCAAATTTTATTCAGTAAACAAAAATTTTCAAATTTTACGACTTAAAATAATTAATTTATGGTTTTTAAGGGAGATTATGACACTTTTTTTCATTTTATTTAAAGTATTTTTTAAGAAATATGATTTAATTTACAGTCGAAATATTCAGCTATCATGGTTCTTATCATTATTTCAAATAAAAACGATATTAGAGATACATTCACCCCCATCTTTAAAGACTAATTTTTTATTCAAAAGGCTTTTAAAAAAAGGAGATTTACAATTTTTAATACTAATAAATCTTGCATTAAAGAATTATATTATGAAAAGTTATAAAACTCACAAATACCTTGAATTAATTGTGATGCCAGATGCTGCAGATGTTCAAAATTCTCTTAAAATTGGAAAAAATTTTGAAAAAAATATTATTATCAAAAAAAAGTCAATTGGATATTTAGGTCACTTGTACCAAGGTAGAGGAATTGATTTATTAATTAAACTTGCAAAAGAGTTTCCACAAAACAATTTTTATATTGTTGGAGGTTCTGAACAACATGTCTCAACTTGGAAAAAAAATCTAAATTTAAAAAATATTTTTTTTCTAGGATTTCAAAATCAAGAAAACTGTTATCATTTGAGGCATAAATTTGATTATTTAATAGCTCCATATCAAAATAAAGTTTACGTCTATGGGGCACTTTCAGAAAATAAAGAAAAAAAAAGTAAATTAGAAACATCCAAATGGATGTCACCATTGAAATTATTTGAATACATGGAAGCAAAAAAACCTATTATAACTAGTAATTTACCTGCGATCAAAGAAATTCTTTCTAATAAGATTGACGCAATTTTATGTGATCCAAATAATTTTGATCAATGGAAAAATGCAATCAAAACATTAAACAAAGATAATTCTTTAAAAAGAAAAATTTCAAATAATGCGTATAAAAAATTTATAAAGAATTTTACTTGGGAATTAAGGGCAAAAAATTTAATTGAAGAGTATCACAAGAATAAAAAGAGAAAAAATATTACACTTTTTAATTTTTCTTTAATTGGAGGAGGGACTGAATATATGTTATCAATTTTATTTAATCAATTAGTGTTAAAAAAACAGCATAATATTAGTCTATTGACTTGTAAGAACCATGGTCATTACGTTGGAAGAATTCAAGATAAGACAAAAATGTTTTCATTGAACAAAGAAAGAGTAATTTTCTCAATTTTTAGTTTAGTAAATTTTTTAAAGAAAAATAATTCAAATATAATTTTTACCTCAATGACACATACGAATATAGTTGCAATACTAATCAAAATTATATTTTTGCGAAAGCTAAAGGTAATTATAAGAGAGTCAAATACAATTTCAGTAAAGGCAAATGAAACACGTGGATTAAAAACTATAATATTAGATTATCTGGTTAAAAGATTTTATAATTTTGCAGATAATATTATAGCACCCACTAAAGTTATAAAAAATGATTTGATAAATAACTATAACGTGGATGAAAAAAAAATAAGTATCATAGCTAATCCATATGATTTTAAAGAGATATACAAGAAATCCAAAGAGGCTATAAAAGATAATGAAAAAAAATATTTTAACGCACCATTTATTTTGAGTGTTGGTAGGCTCAATCCTCAAAAAAATTATGAATTTTTAATAGAAATTTTCCAGCAAATAATTAAAAAAAGAAAATTTAAAAAATTGAAACTTTATATTTTAGGAGAGGGAAGAGATAAGAATAAACTAAATAAATTAATCAATAATTTAGGTTTAAAAAACAACGCATTCCTATTAGGTTTTCGAAAAAATCCTTTCAAATTTATGAAAAAATGTAAATTATTTATTTTGAGTTCAAAGTATGAAGGTCATTCCAATGTGCTAGTCCATTCTCAAATTCTTAATAATAAAATTCTTGCATCAAAGGCATACGGAGCAAATAAGGAGATTTTAAGAGATAACGGAGACATTTTTGTAAACAATAAACCTAAGTCAATAGCAGAGCAAGCTATTAAAATCATGCGTCAAAAGAAAAAAAATAATCTTAAAGATATCTTAATTAGAAGATTCAATGATGAAAAGGTTGTTTCACAATTTAGTTCATTATTTTAATTTCTTAAAAACACAAGAATGTCTAGTTTTAGAATTGAAAATTAATTCGTATTTTTTTTCATCATTTAAAAATTTGAAAATCTTCTTGCCTTTTATTCCATCAATGTCGTCTAAAAATATAAATTTTTTTACTCTTGGTAATATTATTAGAAATTCATCAAAAGTTGTAAGCCCGCCACCATCAATTAATAAAAGATCGTAGTTTTGTTTTAAATTATTTAAAATTGATATATTTTCACAAGTAAATAATAAATGAATTATATGTCCAAGCCACATATCTATAGAGTTTCTTTTCACATTAAATTCATTTGATAGAAAACTTTCTTTCAGATTTATTTTAGTTTTTTCTAACTCAATTATTCTTCCAATAAGCAATCTATTACTAGATTTAATTGGCATAAGATTTTTTTGTGCAATTCCATAAATAAATGGATTAATTTCAATACTGTCTGAAGTTTTGGAATTTTCAAATATTATTTTTGTTGAACCTAGACCATTCCAGGTACCAAACTCCAAAACATCTAATGGCTCGTTCTGAAGTGTATTTTTTAAAAAGTTACCAAAATCTTGATTTTCAGTAATTTGCCCCTTTTCGTAATTAAATACAAAATTCAAATAATTTTCAAAATAATTAAAAATTATTTTCTTGTGAGGTAAAACTAATTTATAAATATCTTTGATTAAAATCTTATTGCTAGAAAGATTTATAAATTCACTTCTTAAATTTTTTATTAACTTTTTATATTTTAAATTTTGAAAATATCTCATTAAAATCACATACGTGCAAATTTTCCACCATTTAGGTGAATTACGGTGTTCGATAAATAATCAAATTTTTTCTTAAACATTATTTCATAAATAATTTCTGCCACCTCCTTTGAAAAAATACCTCTCTTTTTTGGATTATTAGAAATTGATTTTAAAACATTTCTTTGATCCTTTCTTAATTTTGTAAAATTACTGTCAATGACAGTAGAAGGTGCAATACAAAATATTTTTTGTTTTGGGAAAAGTAATTTTCTTTCTTCTACATACTTATGAATTGCAGATTTCATTAAACCATAAACAATATCATAAGAACCTTTAATTCCAGACTCAGAACCTACAAAAAAAATTTTTACCTTCTTATTCCTTTGTAAACAATATTCAGAAATAAATATTTGGGATATTAAATTAACTGAAACAGACTCATTTATTTTATTTATATCCTTAAAATCAATTCTTTTGTTACCAATTTTAGAGTGAAAAAAAAAAATTTTATCGAATTGTAAAAAAAAATTTTTTTTAATTTTTATATCTTTTAAATTTGAAAAATTAATGTCTTTTGAATTAATTTTTTTTATAGTAATATTTTTAGGAATGTTCTTGATTAAATTTTTTGCTATATTAGAGTTGGATCCAGTAATTAATATTTTTTCAGGCATTTTTTTATTTCTTTTGAACATTCAATCACATGATCAATTTTTCCAGAGAGTAAATCAATGACTCTGCCTTTTTGAAAAATCTTTGAAGAACGTTCGGCGTTAGCATAATTAATTATAGTTCTGTATGTTAAAAGTTTTTTTTGGAATTTAAAATTTTTGAGGAAATTAGGATAAAAATACATTATTTGATTTTCATGATTTTTTTTAACGTCTTTTAAATTAATATTCTTTTTGTAATTGACAAGATAATCTTTACAGTTATAAAAATTTTTGAAAGTTTTAAGCCTAGTATGTTTGACTGAGTATAAAGTAAAAAAATCTTTTTTTTGTGGATATAGAGTTGAAAATGGACCATCCATGATGGTTATTGCTGGATGATTTTTAACTTTGCTTTTGTACAAAAAAAACAAACATGCTTCATAAGTAAAGTCTAAATCTTTATTGGGAAATGAAGTTTGCCAAGTACAATTGATAAGATAGTCATAACTTTGATTATCAATATAAATTTGATTATTTTTTTCTTTAAAAGAATTTATTGTATAATTTGTGATAATATTTTTTTTTAATTGTTTTGAAAAAAAATTTTTAGCCGCATCCATATCAATTAATTTCTCTTTACAAGAAATTATACCTTTATAATTTTTTAAACCAAAATCGTTTTTTTCTTCTTTAAATGGAAGTTTGTTAGACTTAAGTATTTGTTTATAGATTTCAAAATCAACTAAATTTTCCTTATGGTCTGCTACGATGTATAAATTATTTTTTATTTTCTTTACAAAATTGGGAAATTTTTTTACAAATGATTTGTATCCGTTTCTAGATTCTTTAATTGTTTTATGTGATCGAGGATAATGAAAACCTAAATGCAATCTATTTTGATTATATCCAGAGGCTCCAGAAAAAATTTCTTTTTCTTTCTCAAAAATTTTTACTTTAAATCCTGATTTAATTAAATCAAACCCGATATAACATCCAAACCATCCAGCACCAATTATTGCAATCTTTTTTTTCATATTGAATAACTAAAGAATTAATTTTTTCAATTATAATTAATTTAAGAATTTTGTTTTATTTGTCTCAGAAATATTTTTACCCAAATTATAGATAATATAATAATTATACTTACACAGACAGATATTACAGCATTTTTTAATAAAAGTGTTTTGACTTTTCTCGATTGAATTTGGCCATCATAGTGAATATAAAAAATTTGGTTATTTTTAATCATTTTTTTTATTCTATTCGCATTACTGGTAAATTTAAGAGCTTCTACTTCATATAATAATGATACATCTTTTGTTTCAGAATTTTTTATTTTTAAGTTCACATCTTTATTAAACATTTGAATATTATCATCCAATTCTGATAACAAGATCTGTTTATAATCCTCCACGTATTTAACGTATCTGTTATATTGTTCCAAATTTTTATCATTAATATCTTCATGATTTATTTCAAGTTGAATTATAACGTTAGCATGTTTGCTTTTAATAACCTTTTTACTGAAAATATTTTTTTTTTCTAAATGAAAAAGAAGATCTTTGTAAGGTGTGACTAAATTTAGTGGAGTGATCATGGTTGATGCTTCATTAAAAATTACCTGAAATTTAGAGAAATATAATTCATTTTTTTTATTAAATTGAAAAGTTAAAAATAAGCTTACTAATAATGACGTTAAAATGAAAACGGCGATTATAATATAATTTTTTTTGAGAAAATTTATTACAAAAGAAGCATCGGTTTTTAATTCACTCATTCAAATACTCTAATATATTTTTTGTTAAATTTGATTATTATATGTTAAATAAAGAAATGATAAGTAAAAATTCAAAGATTTTTGTAACAGGTCATACAGGTCTTGTCGGAAGCGCTATAGTAAATAAACTTAAAAAAGCAGGTTTTAAAAGAATTTTTATAATTAGTAGTAAAAAATTGGATTTAAGAGATAAAAATAGAGTTTTTAATTATTTTCAAAAGATTAAACCTTCTTTTGTAATTAATGCTGCTGCTAAAGTTGGGGGAATTTATGCAAATCAAAAATATCCAGTAAATTTTATTTATGATAATTTGCAAATACAAAACAATATTATTTATGCATGTTTAAAATTTAAAGTTAAGGATTTAATTTTTCTAGGTTCGAGTTGTATATATCCAAAATATTCTAGACAACCAATCAAGGAAAAATATTTGTTAACAGGTAAATTAGAAAAAACTAATGAACCATATGCAATAGCGAAAATTGCAGGCATAAAGTTATGTGAGAGTATAAATTTTCAATTCAATAAGAATTTTAAATGCCTAATGCCCTCAAATACTTTTGGCATAAATGATAATTATCATTCTTTAAATTCACATTTTTTGCCTGCTTTAATTAAAAAAATTTTCGAGGCAAAAAAAAAAAAGAAAAGCGAAATTTTATTGTGGGGCAGTGGTAAGCCAAAAAGAGAGTTAATTTATGTGGATGATTTAGCAGAAGCGTGTATTTTTTTTTAGGAAAAAGAACAAAAGAGACATTGATTAATATTGGGTCCGGAAAGGACTATAGAATAGTTGATTATGCAATCATGATTATGAAAATCATGAGTCAAAATTTGAAAATTAAATTTGACAAGAGAAAACCAGATGGCACCCCTAGAAAGTTGTTAGATATAAGTTTAGCAAGAAAATATAATTGGAAACCTAAATTCAAGCTAGATACAGCACTTAAAATTACCATAAAAGATTTTGAAAAAAGATATGGAAATAATAAAAAAATTTAATTCAAAATTAACTCTTTTATTTTTTTTAATTCTTTTTTTTATCCCTGGGGGCTCAAGTTTTCTTTTTAATGGATTGCCTTTAGTCGGAAAATTTGAATCCTTATTTTTAATTTTTTTACCTTTATTAATAATTAATTGCTTTTTTATTTTTGATAAAAAAAGAATTTATTATTTATTGATTTTTTTATGCTTTATGAAATTAATATCATTATCTGGACCTAAATTAGGAATTTTACATAAACAATTTGACAGTAAAAATAAAAATACCGTAATCAAGACTTACGACAGTTTTTGGAATCATGAAATTTCTTCAACTCAAAAATTTAATTGGACAAATAAAAAACATTTTCAAATTGATTGGTTAATGGGTCAAAAACCCTATAAAGAAAATGATAATTTAAAATTTGAAAATTTTGAAGAATTTAAAAAATTAGAACTATTTATAGATACAAGTTTTTATATTATTTCGAGTGGAAATAATTTTAGATTTAAAGATTTTAATACAAAGAATTTAAAAAATTTTGAAATAAAAAATTTAGAAAAAAATATTGTTTTAGAAAATGATTTGGATTTTTTTTCAAAAAAGGGAATTTTTCTTCCAAGTGGTATTTATGAAATTAAGTTTTCAAATAACTTTACAGATAATTGGAAATTAGAACTTGAGAATTCTTTAAATATATTAAATTATACTTATTATTTTTCATCTTTTTGGCTATCAAGTGTATTACAAAAAGTTGAAAATACTGACTATCAAAAAATAAAGTTTTATCAATTTATTAGCAATACAACTGATATATTTTTTCTAATATTAGTATCTCTTCTGATTTATGAATTTGTTGTTTATCTAAAAAGAAAAGAATATTTAACTAACATTATTTGTTTTTTTTTCACTTTAAGTATCTTGTACTTTTTTCTAAGATACTCCTTGTTAAACACCAGTATATTTAGGTTTTTTGACACAATTTCATTATCTTTAACTTATAGTTTATTTCTTATTTTCATTTCTTATAAATTTTTTCTTAAAAAAAAAAATGAAAATTACAACTATGATTATATAAAAACTTTTTTCTCGGTCTCATTAATATTCTTTTTTACATTTAAATTTTTTTCATTAATAGGTGTTATAGATTTTTATCTTCATAGGGGAGATGATTGGTTTAAATTTCAAGTATTTGCTCGTGAAATTGTAGTAGATGATATCTTTCCTCACCCAGATAAAATTTATAGACCAGGTCTAAAATATTTGTTTGCACTTGAACATGTCTTATTTGGAAAATCAAGCTTCATACCAAAAATGGTTGAAGTTTGGATATTTTATTTTTCATTAACTTTAACATTTAAAATAATTTTCAGTTTTACAAAAAATAATTTTGTAAGTTTATTAGGTGTCTTCTTTATTTCAATTATTTTTTTAGGTGAAAATTTTGTTAATTATTTAGGAAAAGGACTCTCTTCTTATTATGCTTACATACTAATACTTTATTTAATTTACTTTTTTATTTCTAGAAATATTTCTACAAAATCTATATGGTCTATTTTTCCGATTATCATCTTGTTATCATGGTTAAGAGAAGAACAGATAATTTTAGCTCTCAGTTTAATAATGTTTATTCCCAATATAAATAAAGAATTTTACCAAAGAAATTTTTTGAATTTCTTATACTTACTTCTTAAAAATAAAATTGTAATAACTTATTTTGTAATTGTATTTTTTTCATTTTTAAGTGTTTTGATTTTACACAAACAATCATATAACTTTTTTGATTTCTTTTCACATCCAAATGTTGGTTTTACATATAAAAAGGATTCATCATCAATTGAAAGTGTTTACAGACTTATTTCAGGAACAAATCAACTTTGGGATTTTCCTCGGCTTTATTCTCCATTATTATTATTTATTCTTTTTTTGTCTATTTGTAATTTTTTTAAAAAATTTAATGATTTTAGAATAAATTCTGGATTTTTTATATCTAACTTATCAATTTATTTCACTTACATATTTTTAACTAATGTAAATTATAATCCTAGATACTGTATTAATTTACTCTTTTTAAACTTAATTTATATTTTAATTTATTTTTATTATTTAAAAAAAGATAAAAAATTACTTTCTTTTCTTAAGTAAATTTTTTTCTAAAAAACAATAAATTAAAGTAAAAATATATTTAGATGTTAACTCTCTTACCTTGAATTTAGAAGTGCCAGTTTTTCTATTTTCCCAATTTATAGATATGATCTCAAAAGAGTATCCTCTACTTATAATTTTTAGCGGAAGTTCTAAAAAAGTATTGAAATTTTCAGAGACTATAGGCAATAGTTCTCTTAGTGTTTTTGTTTTGTAAATCTTAAATGCATTTGTGAAATCATTATATTTTGTTAAAAAAATTACTCTTACAAAGTTATTAAAAAGTCTGTTTAAAATTAATTTTACTAAAGGGTAATCAATAATTTTTGAGTTTTTGGTAAATCTTGATCCAAAAATAGAGTCCAAGTCTTTTTTTGAGATATTTTCATAATATCTTATTAAATCATTTAAGTCGTCTGACATATCAGCCATAAATATTACCAAATATTCTTTCTGAGCTTTATTTATTCCAATTGTAATTGCTCCACCTAATCCTTTCCTATCGTTATTATAAGATTTGACAAAAGATTTTTCTTTATCAAGATACTCTAAGATATTTTTAGTATTATCGTTACTAAAGTCATTAATTAGGATTACTTCAAATTCTATTTGTTTTTTTTCAAGATTTTTTTGAATATGGTATATAGTTTTTTCGATTGTTTCACTCTCATTTTTACAAGGAATTACTATTGATAGGCTCATTATTTAACATTTGAAATTAATATATTTACGAATATTAAACTAGTAAAATTAATATAAATTATGAAAATTTTGATTGCAGGTGGATGTGGCTTTGTGGGTTCAAATTTATGTATTCATCTAAAAAAAAGAGGGTTCAATATAAGCTCTGCAGATAATTTACAAAGAAATGGGTCCAAATATAATTTAAAAAGATTAAAAACTTTTGGAATTAGAAATAAGAAGATTGATTTATCAAATAATTTTCAAATAAAAAAGCTATCAAAATTTGATATAATTATTGATTGTTGCGCAGAGCCTTCTGTAGAGGCATCAAAAAAAAATTTTGAATTAGTATTTGCATCAAACTTGATCAGTACCAAGAACCTATTAAGCAAGTGTGCAAAAGAAAAATCTAAATTCATTTTCATATCGTCGAGTCGTGTATTTTCAATTGAAAAATTGAATAAATTAGGAAAAAAAGCAAAAAAAAAATTGATATAAATTTTAGCACTGTATCCCCAAAATCAATATATGGATTTACAAAACTTGCTTCTGAAGATTTAATAAAAGAATTTTCATATCTTTTCAATTTAGATTTTTTAATAAATCGATTTGGTGTAATCGCTGGTCCTTGGCAGTTTGGAAAAGTTGACCAGGGTTTTGTAAGTTTATTTGTTTGGCGATTTTTAAATAACAAAAAAATCAAATTTATAGGTTATAATGGATCTGGTCTTCAACAAAGAGATATAATACATATTTATGATTTTTGTAAATTAATTGAAGATCAAATTAAAAACTTCAAAAAAATTAAAAATAAGAGCTTTACAGTTGGTGGAGGAGAAAAAAATACAGCATCTTTAAAAAAAATTTTCTCAATTTGTAGTGTGGTAACTAAAAAAAAACCCAAGATTCAAAAGATAAAGAAAACATCTATTTATGATATTCCATATTTTAAAACATGTAATAAAGAGGTAATGAAATATTATAATTGGAAAGTGACCAAAAATTTGTATGACATTATTAATGATATATATATTTGGCAAAAAAATAATATTAATACATTAAAACAATATTTTAATAAATGAAATATATTCTTGTAACTGGATCAGGAGGATTAGTCGGCAATGAATCTGTTAGTTTCTTTATAAACAAAGGTTATAGAATTATAGGAATAGATAATAATTACAGAAAAAGATTTTTCGGAAAAATAGGAAGTATTTCTAAAAATATAAAAGATTCAAAAAATAAATTTAAAAAAAAAATATATTCACTACAATATAGATATTCGTAATGATAACTCTGTAAAAAAAATATTTATTAAATATGGAAAAAAAATAAAATTAGTAATTCATGCTGCTGCCCAACCCTCTCATGACTGGGCTTATAAAAATCCAAAACTTGATTTTGAGATTAATGCCAAAGGTACACTAAATGTGCTTGAAAATACAAAAAAGTATTCATCCCAGGCTGCTTTTATTTTTCTTTCAACAAATAAAGTTTATGGTGATGGTCCTAATAATATTAAATATCTGGACTCGCGATATAGGTACGATCTAAAAAAAAAACATCCTAGATATAAAGGAATTAATGAAAATTTTCCAATAGACAACTGTGTGCATAGTTTATTTGGTGTATCTAAGTCTTACGCAGATTTGTTGTGTCAGGAATACGGAAAAAACTTTAAATTAAATGTTGGAGTTTTTAGAGCCGGATGTATCACTGGGCCAAAACATAAAGGTGCAAAATTACATGGCTTTTTATCATACTTAGTTAAAAGTATTATTCGGGGCAATAAATATAATATTATAGGTTATAATGGCAAACAGGTAAGAGACAATATTCACTCTAAAGATTTAATTTCGTGTTTCTGGGAATTTTTTAAAAAGCCGAGAGCTGGCGAAGTTTACAATATTGGTGGTGGTAGATTTTCTAATTGTTCCGTTTTAGAGGCAATTAAAATTGTTGAAAATAAACTAAATATAAGTGCAAAAACTAAAATAATAAAAAAAAATAGAATTGGAGATCACAAGTGGTACATTTCTGATATATCAAAATTTAAAAAACATTATCCGAAATGGAAACAAACTTACAATGTTAATAGAATTATAAGTGAAATTATAGATGAAGAGAAAAAAAATTAAGAAAGCTTTGATTTTTGGGATAACAGGTCAAGATGGTTCGTATCTTGCTGAGTTATTACTGGAAAAAAATTATGTAGTGCATGGCGTAAAAAGAAAAAGCTCTAGCTTTAATACAAAAAGAATTGATCATATTTTTCACAAAAAAAAATTTAAATTACATTATGGGGATGTTACTGATAGTTTAAGTGTTTCAAATTTGATAAATAAAATTAAACCTAATGAAATCTATAATTTAGCTGCACAAAGTCATGTACAAGTCTCATTTGAATTGCCCAATTATACTTCTGCAGTTAATGCAATTGGTGTACTTAATATTCTTGAAAGTATAAGAAATTCCCCAAAAAAAATTAAATTTTATCAAGCATCAACATCTGAAATGTATGGCAACTCTTATTCAAGATATCAGAATGAGAAAACAGAATTTAAACCAAGATCGGTATATGGTATTTCAAAATTATTTGCTCATAATTTAGTTGTAAATTATAGAGAAGCTTACAATTTATTTTTATGCAATGGAATTTTATTTAATCATGAGTCACCTAGGAGGGGGGAGACTTTTGTTACAAAAAAAATAGTTGATGGATTAAAAAGTATAAAAAATTTTGATCATAAAATACTAGAATTAGGAAACATATATTCCAAAAGAGACTGGGGTCATGCAAAAGATTATGTAGAGGCAATGTGGAAAATTCTACAACATAAAAAACCAGATGATTTTGTTATTTCTACATCTAAAATGTTAAGTGTTAAAAATTTCATAAATTTGGTAGCAAAAAAACTAGGATTGAAAATTTTTTGGAAAGGAAAAGGTTTAAAAGAAAGAGCCTTATTAAAAAAAAATAATAAAACAATTATTAAAATAAATAAAAAATATTATCGTCCTACAGAAGTTGATCTATTGTGTGGTGATTTTACAAAAGCAAAAAAAATACTTAAATGGAAACCAAAGTATACTATTAATCAGCTAGTAGATGATATGATTAATAATAATAATTAATTATCTAAAATTTTTAATTTCAAAAAATTTCTCAGGAATAAATAAAAACCTAAGCCAGCAATTGGTGTAATAAATATGTAAGCATGAGTAACGAATCTTTGATTACCATCAAGAATGTAAGGCAGGGTAAGGGCGAAAGGTGCAAAAAAATTGCTTAATAATAACAATCTATCTCTATTTTTACTCAACCCAAAAATTGCAAATGTGTAATAAAATGTAATCATACATTTTGACAAAATTTGATATTGTAACGACCAATTTGGTGAAATCCAAAGCAGCCCATAAAAAAATCTTTTTGTATATAATTCAATCGAATAAAGAAAATCATTTTTAATAAGACAAATGTGATTCTTTATTGAATTCATCTCGGTTAAACTACATTTTACAAAAATTTCAGGATTTAAATATTGCAGTGATGCCCCAAGGCCAATAATATCTCTTCCATAAACAGATTGATCAAAGGTTATAAAACCAGTTGATGTATTATAAATCAAAATTAAAAGATTATTAGTTATGATTATAAAAGTTAATAAAAATAAAAAAATAAAAACCTTTTTATTTATTTTATTATAAATTTTTTTAAAAAAGAAATAGTTTAAGATCAAATAATTAATTATAAGCTTCGCATCATTTTCTAATAACAAAAATAAAATTAAAAAAGTTATTATTGTATTATTTTTTTTTGAAAGGATTAAACTTAGACTTATTAAACATAAAGAGATTGTAATAATTAAAGGATTTGCTGCATGGCACCATTTAAAAAAAATGGGGTTTAAAATCAAAATAGCCCAACAAATATAGCCTATGATCAAATTATGATTTGTTTTAATTACTTTAAAGAAATAAAAACACGAAAGATGAAATATCAAAAATTGAAAAAAAGGCAAAATATTCAAAAGATCAAATTTTTTAAATAATCCAGTAAACAAAAAATAAGTAGAAAATATACTAAAGTACCTCTCATTAATAATTTCATAAAAATTATCAGGTCCTAAATATCTTCTGCCATCCCAGTACATAAGAGGACCATTTACTGCTTCTGAAAATTTATATAAATTGTACTTATAAGTAAGTAATAATATTATTGAACTTAATAAAATTATAAAAAAATTTGAATTGGAGTATTTCTTAATTAAATTAATTTTCATAATTAATAATAAACTTTCATGACAAAAACACTAATTTTTATTCCTTGTTATAATGTAGAAAGAAAAATAAAAAAAGTTTTTAATAAAATTCCTAAAAAAATTATTAATAATAACAAAATAAAATTTTTATTTATAGATGATAAATCAAAAGATAATACACTAAAGATTATAAGAAAAATAAAAAAAAATTATAAAAATAAAGTGTTTATTTTATCAAACTCTCAAAATCATGGATACGGATATGTGCAAAAAATTGCTTTTAAATATTCTATTGAGAACAATTTTGATTATGTACTGATGTTGCATGGAGACAATCAATATCCAGCAAATAAGATTCCAAAAATTCTAAATCAATTTAAAAAAAATAATTATAATGCAGTATTTGGAACGAGAATGCACAGTATAATTTCTGCTTATAAAGGTGGGATGCCTATATATAAAATAATAGGAAATAAATTACTTACTTTTTTTCAAAATTTTATACTAAGATCTAAGCTTAGTGAATTTCATTCTGGATTTAGAGCTTATAAAGTGGATAGTTTAAAAAAAATTAAATTTCAAAATAATTCAAATAAATTTCATTTTGATACAGAAATTATTATTCAGTTTTTACAAAAAGGCTTTCAAATTAAAGAAGTCCCAATGCCAACTTATTATGGAGATGAAGTTTCACATTTAAAATCAATACCATATGGATTGAATATTATTAAAACTACACTTAATTATAAATTTAGAAAAAAATAAAATGAATAAAATAAAATTAGATCCATATCCTGGTTCATTCAGAGACCCAAGTAACCAAATTTACATTTTAAAAGATAAAATAATTAGAAGAATAGTTGCAAAAGATAAAAAGCAATATCTTGATTTTTTTAATTCTCATTTTTATAAACAAATACATGAAAGGATTATTAAAACAAAAATTGATGAAAATATTTCTAACGAATATTTTTTTCAAAATAGTAACGATTTATTTTTCATACATAAAAAAATAGACTTTATATCATACCCTTTTGAATGGCCCTTTTATCTTTATAAAAAAGCTGCCATTTTTCATTTAGATATATTGATAGACTGTTTAAATAATAATTATATTTTAAGTGACTCTTCACCATATAATATTCAATTTACAAAAGGTTTGGTTCCTAAATTTATAGATTTTGGCTCATTTATTCCTTATAAGTTAAACCATCCTTGGATGGGATATAAACAGTTTTGCGAACAATTTTTGTCCCCATTATTGATTGAAAATTACTCAAATATTAATTTTCAAAAAATTTTAGGAAATAAATTGGAGGGCATTGATTTACCTATTGCCTCAAAAATTTTACCAATAAAAACATATCTAAATTATAAAATTTTTGTGAATATTCATCTTCATTCTTATTTGATAAATAAGATTGACTCAAAATCAAAAAAAAAAAATAAAGACATAATCATAAAGAAAGAAAATATCATATCATTATTAAAATCACTGAAAGATTTAATACATGGTCTAAAATCATTTAAAAATAGTTACTGGAAGAGTTATGAAACTGAAGATAGTTATTCGAATGAGGGACAAAGCGCAAAAGAAAAAATTTTGACAGAATATACTAACAATTTTAAGATTAAGAATATTATAGATTTAGGTTGTAATAATGGAAAATTTTCTGAAATAGCACTTAAAAATGGTGCAAACTTTGCTGTAGGCACAGACAATGATTTTGGTAGTTTAGAGAAAGCTTGCTTATTAGCTGAGAAAAAAAACTTAAATTTTTTACCTCTTTATATGGATTTAACAGAGCCGACATCAAATATCGGCTTTGATAATTTAGAGAGAGACTCATTTTTTAAAAGATCGAATATATTTGATGGTTTAATTGCATTTGCACTTTTACACCACATTTGTTTATCTAAAAATGTTCCTTTAAAAAAAGCAATTTTATATATTCTTTCTTTAGCAAAATCAGGGATTATAGAATTCGTCCCAATAGAGGATCCACAATGTGCAAATCTACTCTTCAACAAAGAAGTTAAGCACGAAGATTATAATCATAAAAATTTTGAACTTATCTTGAAAAATAATACTAAGACTTTTAAAAAGTTTAGTTTACCAAATAGTCACAGAACATTGTATGTATATGAAAAATAAATTATTAGATTATTTTTATCTTATACTTTTGTTTATTTCTCCTGTGATATTTCTCGCAATCAAAAATTTTGATAATACCTATCCATTAAATTTTATCCCATCATTTATATTCTTAATTATTGTAAGCACAATAATTTATATCTTATTTAATTTATTATTTAGGGAAAAAACTATCAAGTTTCTTTATTTTTTTTATTTATTCTGGTTTTTTCAATTTTATATAAATTCTACGAATTTCAATTTTTTTAATTTATCAAATTTTAATCAAAAAATTTTGATATTAATCGTAGTAATTTTAATTTCTTTTTTTTTGAGTTTTTACCTGAATCAATATATTAAAAATTTCATTATTATTTTCATATTTATGAATTTTATTTATTTATCTAGTGGTATCTTCATAACTAAAAATTCTAATCAACTTAATAGCTCAGAATATTATAAAAAGATGAATCTAAAGTTTGATAGTAAAGAAAATATTTATTTTATTATTTTTGACCAAATGACGTCTAAAAAATTATATTTAGAAAAATTTGATTTAGATATTTCACAAAACATAAGTAATTTTCAAAAAAAAGGTTTTAAATATCTTCATAATACTGAAACCAACAACCTAATTTCAATAAGAGTAATTTCTAGTATTTTTAATTTAAATGAAGATGTTTCGGGAGATGAAAAAAATATATTTTTGAGTGAAAATGTAGAAAATTATGAATTGCTAACTTTGTTAAATAAAAATGATTATAAAACATGGTATCTTGACAATGATATGGTTAAATGTCCAAGGCATTCATTAATAAATTGTATAAGTAGAGGCAAATCAAGTCTAATAAATTCGCCTATTTACCATTTATTCTCAGTTTCAATATTTAATAAATTTTATAAATATTTAATTTATGAATATTTTGAGTCTTTTAAAAAAGATAGATTATATTCTGAAACTGAAATTGATAAATTTTTTAAATTTCACAAAAACAATCAAAAATTAATACAGAATAAAAAAAATTTTATTTTTATACACAATCTTGGACCTCATTATCCTTATAGAGATGTAAATTGTAAAATAACTTCATTAGATTATAAGATGAGTGAAGATGAAGTTAATGATTACAAATTATCTTCATTATGTGTTTTAAAAAAAATTAGTGAATTTATAAGATATATTGAGAAATTTGATAGTAATGCAGTAATTATTATTCAAGGAGATCATGGATTTAGTGCAAATAATGATGTCAATAGTAGAGACAGGAGTGTATTTAATTTGGTAAAAATTCCTAATAATTGTAATTTAAGTTTAAAACCTGTAACAAATAATATAGATACTTTTAAAAATATTTTAAGATGTATTTGAAGCTATGAGATACTCAATTTTATTAATAATTTTTTTGTCCTTAACTACACATGCTCAAGCTTATGTTGATCCAGGATCTGCAAGTTTAATTATACAAGCAATTATAGGAGTTATCGCTGGAGCACTTGCTACAATTAAATTGTGGTGGAAAAAATTTATAGGTTTATTTTCAAGAAAAAAAATTAAGAGAGATTGATGCACGTATTTATCACAGGCATAGCTGGGTTTCTGGGGTCTAACTTAGCAAATTTTTATATAGATAAAAATTATAAAGTATCAGGTTGTGATAATTTAGTTGGTGGAGATAGAGAATTTGTAAATCCAAAAGCAACATTCTACCAGGGTGATTGTGAGGATTTGGATTTTATGACTAGGGCTACATCGGGTGTTGATGTGATATGTCATGCTGCTGCGTATGCACATGAAGGCCTTTCTAGTGTATCACCAACACTTATATGTAATAATAATGTAACAGGAAGTGTTTCAGTTTTTACTGCTGGAATAAGAAATAAAGTAAAAAGAATTGTGTTTTGTTCATCCATGGCAAGATATGGAGATATCAAAATTCCTTTTAAAGAAAACGATAGGGTAAATCCAGTGGATCCTTATGGAGTATCAAAAGTTGCAGCTGAAAATATCCTTAAGATTTTATGTAAAACTCATAATATTCAATACAACATAGCTGTACCCCATAATATTATTGGTCCCAATCAAAAGTATGATGACCCATTTAGAAATGTTGCATCTATCATGATAAATTTAATGCTTCAAAAAAGAAGACCAATCATTTATGGTGATGGTGAACAGAAAAGATGTTTTTCAGATATTGAAGATTGCATTTATTGTTTGGATAAATTAATTACAGATCCAAATATAATTTCACAAACAGTTAACATAGGTCCTGATGAGGAATTTATTTCAATAAATGAGTTATTTAAATTACTTTCAAATAAACTTCAATTTAACGAAAAACCAATATACACATCTGATAGACCAAATGAGGTAAAGCACGCTACTTGTTCAGCAGAAAAAGCAAGAAAAATCTTAAATTATAAAACTACAATTAAATTATCGGACTCATTAGATAAATTAATTAACTTCATTAAAAAAGGTGGCACTAAAGATTTTAAGTATAACTATATGTTAGAGATAGAAAATGAAAAAACACCCTCCACGTGGAGGAAAAGGCTATTTTAAAGAAAAAAAGCCTTTACCAAAAATATAAAATGTTATACAAAGCTCACGCCTGGTGATTATAGCGAAAGGGTTATACCCGATCCCATTCCGAACTCGGAAGTCAAGCCTTTCTGCGCCAATGGTACTTTGTCTTAAGACATGGAAGAGTAGGACTTCGCCAGGCTCTAATTTTGAAG
>MDTA01092112.1_pt1 | contig 27130 bp, 27 predicted proteins | sample 811151 | NCBI WGS metagenome assembly MDTA01 (sample SAMN05326648, study PRJNA326480) | marine metagenome | isolation source: seawater | place: Indian Ocean: South | collected 2010 | reverse complement strand
TTTCTTTTAGATATTCTGTTAATTGTATAGAAAAACTGTTTCCACCTCCCCAGGGACCATCAATAACTTTATATCCAATACTTATCTTCATAAATTTTTTGTTTTTTTTCTACTATGTTCGATAATAAAACTTTAACTAAAAACCTTAACTAAAGCACTAATTTAAAATGAAAAAATAAAGTATCATAAAATAAATAATGTATGAATCCTAAAACAGAAGAAAAAATAAACATTTATACTTTTTTAGTTTTATTTGTATCGATTGTTTATTTGTTGATTTACAACTTAACCCATTATGACCAACTATATGGTTACGACGGTGAAGCACATCATAGCTATGTTCAAAATTTTTTAAATATTTTTATTTATAATAATGATCTACCGTCATCAGATTTTACAAGAGAATTTTTTAGCCCTCCTTTGCCATACATTTTTCCAACTTTTGTAAATGAAATTTGTAAGAGATATTTTAATTTATTAGATTTATATGAAGCATGTCGACAAATTTATAGTTTGTCTAATATATTTTTCCAAAGTCTTCTGTATATCTTGACAATTTATTTTTACCTCAAAACTATCAAATTATTTTTTAATAATAAAAATATATTCAATTTGTCAACATTATTACTAATAGGAATATTCACAATTAACTATAAAACTGTTGTGATGCTCAGGGGTGAAATATACATATTGTTTTTAAATAGTTTACTAATGTTTCTTTTCTTAAAATTTATAAAAAAATCATTCAATTATAAAAAATGGGATGTATTTTTTTTTGGACTATCTATAGGGTTTCTAGCATTAAGTAAGCAATGGGCTTTTTTATTATTTCCAGGATATATTCTTCTTTTGTTTTTTTTGAAGAAAGAGTTAAGAAAAAAATATTTTTTATTTATGTTTTATTCCTCAATAATTGGATTTTTAATTTCTTCATGGTTTTACTTTAATTTATATTTTCAATACGGAACTTTTACAGCATTCAATCTTGATCCAGTAAAATTTAGTTTTTACAATCAACCAAAAAATTTTTATATACCTTCTCTAGAGTCTTTATTTCAATTATTTGAAAAGCCAATTAGACCAAACTTTGATAATCAATTTTTACCAATCCTATATTCAGATTTATGGGGAGATTATTGGGGATATTTTTCATTCACTTCAAGAGATCTATCTTCAGGTAGAAATCAAGAGTTTATTGGAAACTATCTTGGGCGAGTAAACACATTCTCGCTGTTGCCAACTTTTTTTTACTTATCTGTTTTAATTTATTCAATTAAGACATTAATTAATAAACAAAAAAATTTTGAGTACTACTTTATTGTTTATCTTCTCTTTTCGATCATTTTTTCATTTATTGGATATTTCATATTCTTAGTAAGTTATCCGGTTGAGACTGGGGATACAAACAAAGCAAGCTACATCATACAAATGTTTCATATGTTGGGGTTATTATCAGTAATTTATCTTGAAAAAGCAAAAGAGAAAAGTTTTTCATTTTATTTAGGAATTGTAACGATATTTACTCTTGTTTTTATTCATAATTTTAAAGCAATGATGAGTCATTTTGAACAAATAAAATTTAATCTGTTTTAATTCGATATTTAGATTTATAATTTGCTGATGAGTAATGTTTACAAGGTACCAATACTCCTAATCCTTTTTAATAGACCAAAATATACCTTGAAAACTATTCAATTTTTAAACATGATAAAACCAGAAGTCTTATATGTCCATATTGATGGACCCAGAGATCAAGAAGATCAAGATAGAATTGACGAAGTTGAACTAATGTTAAATGATTTACATCCTGACATTAATGTAACTTTTAAAAAAAGTGATTCTAATCTTGGATGTGGATTGGGACCAGTGTCAGCAATTAATTGGTTTTTTGAAAATGAAGATTATGGAATTATTTTTGAAGATGATCTAGTCCCAGATAAATCATTTTTTGAATATTGTGAAATATTACTAAAAAAATATCGAGATAAAAAAAATATATTTATGATTTCAGGAGACAATGGAGGACCGATGGTACATTCCGATTTATTTGAGAATCATAAAATTATGGCGATAGATATCCCTCTTATTTGGGGTTGGGCTACATGGAGCGATCGATGGGAAAAATATAAATTTGAATTAGAAAAGATTAACTTTATAAGTACTTTCAAAAATTTAAAAAATTTTTATTTTTTTGAAAGAATAATGGTAATAAATTATTTCTTAAGAGCTACAAAAAAAAGTTTTATTGATACTTGGGATATCCAGTTATTTTACATGCTAATTATGGATAATAATCAATGTTTAATACCGTCAGTAAATCTTGTGAAAAATATTGGATTTGACGATGATGCTACACATACAAAAGAAATTATATCTAGATCATTTTCTGATACTCATGAAATTAAAATTACAGAACATAATTACATAAAAAGTAATAAATCAATAAATTCAAGGATGATATATCTCATAACCACTCAGATGAATAGTAAACAGGTTTATAGTAATTTTTTAATATCTTTGAGAATTAATTATATGTATAGACGTTATATGTATTATTTTAATTCTCTAAAAAGTAAAATAAACAAGACATTGTCTAGAAAGAGCTGACCTAAAATTTTTATTCTTGATTATTTATATATCTATTTAAGTTTTCTCGTTTTTTTAATTTTGTTTTATTTCAATGGAAGAGGTTTTTTATTACTCCTAAATTATATAATTTTTAAAAAAAGGCATATACCTTTAGAGATACTCAAAACAAAAACCTCGAATCTTTATCCTATTTTTGGATCACTGTTTATAGGTAATCTTTTAATTATATTGAACTACTTTTTCCCATTGAAAAATAAAGTTGTAATTTTCATATTACTTTTATCTTTTGTTCCAAATTTTTTAAAACTTGAAAAGTTAAATATAAATTTAAAATTTCAAAATATTTTAGGATATATTTTTGTTCCTGCAATTCTTACTATAAGCTCATTCAATACTGGATGGCATTACGATGCAGGTTTCTATCATTTAAATCAGCAAAATTGGCTTAGAAATTCTGAAATGATTTTAGGAATGGTAAATATTCATTGGGCTTTTGGCATGTCATCAATAGCAGAATATATATCTGCAATATTATGGTTCGATGAAACATTTATAAATTTACATTATTTAAACCTGATGTATATTTTCAGTTTTTACAATATATTAGTTAGTGACTTGTACAGCAGAGAATTATTAATTCGAAATAGTTCTCTAATGCTATTAATTTTTTCAATATTTGATAATTTTGGATTGAATGGTGGTAGAAATGGATTTATTTATATTCAAGGGGTTGGAAAACAAGATGTTGGAGTTGCAATACTATTTTTCTTTATAGCTAGAACAATTTTACTTATCTTAAATGATAAACGATTTAATAAATTTGAAATTAGCCTTTTATCCCTTCTTACTTTATTTACAGTTCAAATTAAATTAAGTAGCGTTTTCCTTGTTTTGTTAATGGTATATTTTTATTGGTTTTACCTTAGAGAAAGTGACAATAGTTTCAAAACATTGCTTTACGTAAATATTCCATCAATATTTTTTGCATTTTTTTGGATTCTTAAACAATATTTGACAACAGGATGTTTTATTTATCCTGTTAACTCAACATGTATCAATAAATTTGCCTGGTATTCTGAAAATTCGACAAAGGCATACGAAGAAATAACAAGAAATGCAAGTTATTCATTATCTTTATATGATTATGATATTTCACTGTGGTATAGAGAATTTATATCATTTAAAATTAATCAAACTTTAACTTACAACAGTTTAATTTCTCTATTACTACTTTATCTTTTTTCAAGAGTTTTTTACTACAGATCAAATCTGAACAATCAATTAAAAATAGTACTTTTTACTTTTTTAATCGGTAACTTTATATATTTATTGAACTATGGACCAACTCCAAGATATTTAATGGGTTTTATTTTAACAATGGCTTACAGTGTTGGTTTTTTTTCTGGTAAGTCAAAAATAAGTGAATCAAAAAATGGAGTAAGAAATATACTAGTTACATTATCCATAATTTTGTTAGTGAGGTCAACAAGTTACACAGCTATGATAAATCAAGATAGTTCCCAATTGTTTGATCCGAGACCGATTGCAGAATATGTATTACAAGAAAATGGTTGGTTGAAGCCTGATATTGGTGATCAATGTTGGATTAATTTAGAATGTACGATGTCAACTCATCAAATCAATGTCATTAATGGTCTGTTTTACAAAACTGCCTATAGAAATTAGCTACTTTTTTGAAAAGCTTTAAATAATAAGATTTTCGTCTCTGTGATCTGTGGGTTAGTTTCTGTACAGTTTAATTTAACCCAGCATAATTCACCACTTTCTGGGCTTACACCCCAATTAGTATTTTGCTTATATTCTTGAATAGGTATTAAAAGAGATGTAGTCGAAAAATTATATTCTTTAAATTTTTTATAACTATCTACCCTTACGATTGTTATAGTTGAAACAATTATTAAAACAATTATTGGAAGTTTTGAAAAGTCATCTAACTTTTGATTTTTGAAACCGGTGATTGATGAACCAATAAGAAAAGAAATAATTAAAAATATACCCCCAAAAAATCTTGGTGTTGGAGAAGTCACAAGCCATAAGATAAAGTAAATAACAATAAATAAATTTAATTTTATATTCCTAGATTTGGCTTGTTTTTTAAAAAATAAAGACCTTATAAAAATTAAAACTAAAAACGAGAAAAGAAAATTGAATAAATTTATCTGGTTATATTGTGTGCCCAACCAATCATCAAACCACTTAAATAAATTTGAATTATATTCAAAAGCATTGTGAAATGCACGCGTATACTCAGTAAAAAGTTGGGATGTTCCAGAATACCAAGGTGTGTTTTTGAAGCAAGTAAAAGAAACTGGGTAGAAAAAACATGATGTTTGTAAGAAATTTTTAAATATCCAAAACATTCCAATTACTAGAGAGAAAAAGCTTATTTTAAATATATAAATTTGGCTCCATTGATTCCTCTTTTTAATAAAGAAAATTAAATCGATTAATAAAAATATCAATAATCCTCCAAATATTTTTAATTGGACCGCAAACAAACAGAGATTTATAAAAATAACATACTCAATAGTCTCAATACTTTTTTGGGAATTTATATTGAAATAAAATACGAGTGTAAAAAAAAGTACAATTGAAAATGTTAAGTCTACTTTTCCAATGCCCTGAAAACTTACAAATCCATTTCCCCCACCTCCAAAACCAAAATTATCTAAAAAGCAATAGAAAAAAACAAATAATGAACCGTACTTATTAATTAATGATTTATTCAAATAAATTGAGGAAATCAAAAACATAAATAATGAAGTCATCATTGCTATATTCACTGATTGTAAAAAAATAAAATTATCTTCAAACCAAAAGTTTGACAATATATATTCATTTATTGAAGATAATCCGAACGGTTCGTAAATGTTTACTAAGCCTACGATTGTGTTTTCATTTAATAACCAATTCTGAAAGTTTAAATGGTACAAAGCTGCATCATAGTGAAAGCCAATATTTAAACTTGTAAATGAAAACACAAGAGGAATTAAAAAATTGTTTAGTAGTAAGAACTTAAATTCTTTTCTTTTAATCGTTTTAAATATATTAAAGAAAATTGTTAGCAACAAAATAGATATCATTATGGTATTTTTTATTGGTGAAAAAAAATTTAGTAAAAATGAAATATTTCCTATAAAAAACAAAGAATAAACTATAAATAAATTTTCATGAACCGTTCCAAAAATATATTTTTTATATTCACGATTCAAAAAATTTGAAATAATTATTGATATTCCTCTTCCAGAAAAAAATAATAAATTAAAAATTAACAGATTTTGAATAAAAATCATCTATAAGCTTTATCAATAAAATATAATAAAGCCGAGGAAACAAAAAGATATATTAATAAATACATTCTTGAATAACCATAAATTCTATAGATTATATAAATCGAAGATAATGAAACAAGATTAATTAAAAAATAAAAATTAATCTTTAAAAAGTGAACTAAGAACATTTCTGTGAAGGGTTTGAAAAAATATACTAAAATTGCCGTTAGAACTGCAACTGAAAATGAAATAAATAAATACAAAGTTTGATTACTTAAATTTTCTGAAAATCCTATCGACTCAAAGTCTTTGTATAGCTGTTCAATATCAATATCATTGCTTTGATAAATTACAAAATAATTTAATATTCCAATAGAAAAGAGTTGTGAAATTGTTCTTATCATTAAAATTTTTGAATTGAAAACATATATAAATATTAAACAGAAAATGAATGGTTGTTAAACAATTTAAAAATTAAAAAAAATTTAATCTTACATATGCGTATACTTATCAAAAATAATGAAAAAAGATAGCAAAATTTATGTAGCAGGACATAACGGAATGGTAGGTTCTGCAATATTAAGAAAACTGACCTCTGAAAATTTTTCAAACATCGTAACAAAATCAAAAAATGAACTTGATCTTATTAATCAGGAGTCTGTTGAAAAATTTATGAGAAATGAAAAACCAGAATATGTAATACTCGCTGCAGCTAGAGTTGGTGGAATTTATGCAAATAATGCATATAGTGGAGATTTTATTTATGAGAACTTAATGATACAAAATAATTTAATACTGTCATCATTAAAAAATAGTGTAAAAAAATTCATGTTTCTTGGATCTTCTTGCATTTATCCAAAAGAAGCAAATCTTCCAATATCTGAAGATCAAATTTTGACTGGTCCACTTGAAGAAACAAATAAATCCTATGCTATAGCAAAAATTGCAGGAATACAGCTTTGTCAATCATACAGAAAACAATATGGGTTTAATTCTATTGCAATTATGCCAACAAATCTATATGGACCATTTGATAATTTTTCTTTAAAAAACTCCCACGTATTACCAGCTTTAATTAGAAAATTTGATGATGGAAAAGTTAATAACCAACCAGAGGTAGTTTGTTGGGGAGACGGAACACCATTAAGAGAGTTTTTACACGTAGATGATTTGGCAGATGCTGTATTGTTTTGTATGAAAAATTATGATGAAATTGAGATACTTAATGTTGGTACAGGAAAAGAAATTTCCATTAAAGATCTGAGTGTTATTATAAAAGAACTAACTGGATACAAAGGGGAAACCCTGTGGGATAAGTCACAGCCAAATGGAACACATAGTAAGTTGTTAGATGTATCAAAAATAAACAATCTTGGCTGGGAATCTAAAATTAAATTAACTGATGGAATAAAACAAACATATGAATGGTACGTCAAAAACAAAGATACAATTAAATTATAGAAATTAAGTATTTATGTCTGTGAATTTACTTTATTGCTTTGACGAAAATTATAACGACCAAGGCTATACATCAATAAACAGCTTTCTTGAAAATAATGGGTGTGACATTTTTGTTTATATCATACACAGTAATCCAAAATCTTTTAAAAAATTTGAGGAGAAATTATCTATCAAGAAAAATTTAAAAAAAATTCATGTAATTGAATTCAATGAGTCTAACTATTTTTTTCCAAATCTTGATGAAGCTCATGTATCGGAAGCAACATACTATAGGTTATTTATTGACAAATATTTACCTGAAAATGTTGACTCTATCCTATATGTGGACGCAGACGTCTTATGCATAAAAAATTATGAAGATAAATTTAAAAAGTTAATGTTACATTTAATTGAATCAGAAAAAATTATTGCGGTAATAAATAATCCTTTTGAAGATGTCAGAGAGAAAAAATTGTTAATGCAAAAATTAAATATAAAACACGAATATTTTAATGCTGGAGTAATGTTTGTGGATTTAAAAAAATGGCGTGAAAATAAAATTAGAGTTAAATTATTGAACATACTTGAGTCAGAAAAAGAAAACATAAAATTTTGGGATCAAGATATTTTGAATATTGTTTTTGAAAACAATTACAAGACTCTTGATGAAGGCTCAAATTTTCTAGTTGGTCAAAAAACTACCAAAAAAATCATAGAAGAGAATGAAAACATACAACTTATACATTATGCTGGAAGCTTTAAACCATGGACGGTAAGAGGTATATTTAATGAAAACTCAGAATATTATCAAAACTATTACCTTAAAGGTGGGAAACGACATTACCATATTACACATACATGGAGATCTGAAAGTTTATTTATACTTTTAAAAAATATATTGAACTTAAAAATATTTAAAACCTATAAACCTTACAAGATTTTGTTTTCAATAATAAGAAGCTTTATAAATAAACCTAAATAATGTTTTCTTTGTTTGATAGATTATAATCTTTATCTGAATGATAAATTATGTAATTTGGCAATTAAAAAAATTGTTAAATCAAGATAGGGCTGGGGAGTTTCTTCCTTATAGAAAATATTTATTTGATGAATTAATCAATTTGTATACTAAAGAAAAATTTTATCATAAGAATATTTTAGAAATTGGACCAAGAGATGGTGATGACACTAAAAGACTAGTAGGTTTAAAACCAAAAAAATTGACTCTAATTGATCTTCCTCAAGATAATAGAGATGGAGCATGGTTAGAAAAAATTGATTACAACTATGAATTTATTGAAGAAAACTTTTTATATATGAAAACTAAGGAAATTGAAGCATTAGGAAAATTTGATCTTATTTACTTTACAGGAATTATTTACCATAACGCAGAACAATTAAGGTTTGTTCAAAAACTATACGAATTATTAAATCAAAATGGTGTTCTTGTTCTAGAAAGTTCGACAATTAGAAATATAATTTTAAGAAAACTAAATATTGTACAAATTTGGCACCCAAATTCATTTCGTAATACATCTACAATTACTCACTTGCCATCGAAAAAAGCAATAAAAAGCTGGCTTTCAATGGTTGGTTTTAATAAAATTCATGACTCAAATTGTTTTAAGTACGAAAATTTTAATATTAAAGATACAAGATATGCATGTATTGCTGAAAAAAATATTGATAGCCATCCTGGAAAATATTACACAAAGCAAAGTTCAAAATCTAATTACCTTCTAGGAAAAGCTGAATAATTATTTTTTATTTTTTATAAATTCAAAAAGAATACTTAGAATGACTAATTGAAAGCCGCCGATAAGAAAAAGAAACAAAACATAGTTTGTTATTATCAAATCTGATCTCCGTGTAGCCCATAAGAAAATATCATAAATTAATAAAAAACTTCCAAGTAGTAAACCTAATATGCCAGGCACCAATAGAAATTTTACAGAACTTCTGTAAAGAGTAAGAATTAAAATATTTGAAATAACAATTAAAGGATACTTTATTCCGATAAATGATCTTCCGGTTGACCTTTGTAACAAAGTTACCTCAACTTCACCAACCACTAGCTTTCTTAGTTTTGCATCAATTAAGATTTGTTGCGCTGCATTATAAGAACCAAATATTTTATAATCTTCAAGATATCTCATACTTACATAAATAAAACCGTTTGTTGGATCATTAATTTTTAATGAGTAAATTCTTAATAAATATCTAAAAAAGATACTTCCAATTTTTCTGAAGATAGGCATTTTATATTTTTTTGATGATTTAAATCTATTACCATATATGACATCTATCTTCTTATTTTTTTCATGATTTAAAAAATTATCAATCTCATACACATCCATTTGGTTATCTCCATCTAATTTGATTACACCTTTTGGGTTTAATTTCTTTGCTTCAAAAAATAGGCAATCAATTGCATGACCTAATCCTTTATTTGTAGGTGATGAAATAAGCTTATGGCTCGAATTTTTCTGAATTATTTCAGAAGTATTATCGGTCGAACCATCGTTATAAAAAATTACATTAAACTCATAAATTTTTGCAAAAGTAGTATTTTCTATAAAATCATCAATATCGTTAATAACATTTAATACATTATCGGCTTCATTAAAAAGTGGTACACATATTACTATTAAATCTTTTTTCATAACAGTTAATATAAATGATAAGTGATAAAAAAAATAATTAAAGAAAATTATATTACATTAATTAAGTTCCAATTAAATTCTATTCTTAGTGTGACGTTAAGGTCACTCTGTATTTTTGTATTTACTGACATTATGACATTTAACTATTCTGTAATTTTTTGGACCTCATTAATAATTGTTTCTTTTAATTCATATGTTATTCAGAAAAAATTTGTTTTTAAGAAATCAAAAAGAGACTCTTTTAAAAAATATATAATTGTAAGTTTATCATTAGCATTGTTTGAATATTTAACATCAATATTACTTAAAACTTATTTTGAATTTAATGTATATGCTTTCTTAGTTGCTGGATTTTTCACTTTTATTATTAGATTCTTAATGAATAAAAACATAGTATTTAAGTAAATGAAAATAAAAATTTTCTATATTCTATTATTAATATCTTTAATTTTTTTAAAGAGTGACTTTCGGTTTACAGAAGATATTTATTGTTGTGGAGATGATCATGATTACTATATGCATTCTGAAACAATATCACAGGATTTTGACCTTGACTACAACAATCAGTTTTTAGGTATTGAAAATAAAAGGTATAACAAAAATGACAAAATTGCACCAATAGGATTTTTTGGTTCAGGATTATTGGCTTCACCATTTTTATTCGTTGGAAGCTTATTTAATAGAGTTTTTGAGTCTGGACAAAATAATATATTTAATTACAAAATATTATTTTACTCAATGTCATCTATATTTTATCTTGGGTTATCAATCGTATATATAGAAAAAACTTTAAAAATACTCAAAATCAGTCAAGATAAATTGATAACTCTCCTTTTGTATGCAGGAAGTGGGATATTTTACTTCGCTTTTGAGAGATACTCTATGACTCATGTTTATGAAGTTTTTACAATAACAATGGCAATTTATTATTCAGCTAGGCTATTTCACGAAAAAACTTCAAATAAAAAAATTGATATTATGTTTATTATTCTTTCAATATTGTTGAGTTTCATGGTTAGATGGGTAAATTATTTTATAGTTTTAATCCCTTTAATTGTAAGATCAATCAAAAAGCCTATAGAAGATAAAATAAAAATAGATATTAAATTTTTAGCATTACTTTATTCATTATTTTCTATCACAATATTCTTATTACACACCAAATTAATTTATGGTATATACACATTTGATCCAAGAGATATTTATGGAACAAACCGAACTGAAAATATTTTTGATGTATCGATTGTAGATTTTTTAATTTCAGCATCAAGAGATTTTCTAATAATAATATTTACGGAAGAGTTTGGAATTTTTTGGTTTTCACCATTAATATTCCTTGGACTATTAATCTCTTTGATTAATCTTTTAAAATCAGGAAGTGATAAAAGATTATTTTCGTTTTTATGTCTTTTGTCCTTTGCGCAGACATTTGGAATTGTGATTGTCTGGGGTTCCGTTGCATCGTCATATGGCTTCAGATACCTTTATTGTCTAATTCCTCTTTCATTACTTATAGTTTCAGATTTTAAAGCTGATAAGATCTTTATATTTAGATCATATATTTTAAGCTTTTCATTGTTTTCAACAATATCGATTTTATTTTTTGAAACCACCTCAGGAACTCAACTCTCATTGGATAAAGTAACAAATTCTTTTGGTAATGAAGTGATTTATTCACAACCAAATTATTTAAGTGGAATAATTCAATCAGCATTTGAATTAAACAGCTACCTAATTATATTTTCTACTTCGCTTTTGGGTGCAATTATTTTTAAATTATTAATCTCTTTTTTTGGTATAAATGAAATTTTTGACTTTCTTAAATCTTTAAGTTTGCCAGTTGAAAATAAGGATTTTCAATCATTAATGAGTAAGCTTGAAATAATTACATTTGATAAAATATTTGTTAGCTTACTGTTAATTTATTTAATTTTAAAAATTATAGTTAGAGAATTCACATCAAATTCAATCAAAAAAACCTGATATAGATTTTACAACTTTTGATTGAATTTTATCATTTACGTGTTTTCCAAGCGGTAAGTACAAACCGTTTCTACCTAACTTTTCACTTATGGGTAAGCTAGTATCTATTTTAAATTCTTTTGGTAGAGCATTTTGCAAATGTAAAGGCCAAAAAAATGGTCTCGTTTCAATTCCATCTTGGAGTAACTTTTTTTGAAGTGAGTCTCTTTTATTTTCTTGTTTTAAAACAATCCCATATACCCAAAAATGATTCTTTACACCATTTAATTTTTTTAAAGGAATATCAATATAGTCTTCAAACTTATTTAGTAAATTACTATATTTTAATCCCTGATTAATCTTTGATTTTATTACTTTTTCTAAATTATTAATTTGTGAAATACCCAATGCTGATTGCAAACCACTCAATCTAAAATTCCAATAAAGATTATCATGTTGAAATCTTTTTTCACCAAAATCCAAATTTATCATTTTTTTAATTTTTAAATATTGGTCTTTAGAGTCAGTTAATACTGCTCCGCCTTCTCCAGTAGTTATATGTTTATTTGCATAAAAACTAAAAGTTGATAAATCTCCAAAAGACCCGCATGGCTCTTCGTTAATTGACTGTCCGTGTGCTTCTGCTGAATCTTCTACAAGATATAAATTTTTAGATTTACAATAATCTCTTATTTTTTGTGCATCAGATACTAGTCCAAATGTATGAACCATGATTACGGCCTTGGTTTTTTTTGTTATACATCTCTCAATATCTTCAAGGCTTGCATTCCAGCTTTTTTCATTTACATCATAAAATACAGGCTTTGCACCCGTTCTTATGACAGCAGACAAACAAGAAATAATGGTGAAAGATGGAATAGCAACTTCATCATCTTTACTTAAATCTAATGACTGTAAAGCAATGTCTAATGCATTTGATCCATTTGATAAAGCTACAGCATATTTTCTATCAAACTTTTTTGCTAGTTTGTCTTCAAATTCCCTTACTATCGGACTGGTACCTGAAATGTAAGTTTTTCTCATTGCTAAAAAAACACTAAGATAGTCACTAATTGAAATATACGGTGAAAAAACAGGTATCAAAATTTAAAACCTTATCTTGTCAGTTTGCTCATCATATGGCCCCTGCTTTATTTCAAAAAAATAAGAGTCTTCTTGAACATCAAGTTCATGACCCCCTTTAAAAAAAACAACTACTTCACCAGCCTTTATGACACTTTCATGAATTTTTATTTTCTCATCATCATAAATTGTTACCAACACTTGACCATTTACCATTATCAAAGCTTCAGAAGTTGACTTTATTATCCTTTCATTCTCAGGGTGGTAGTGGCGTTCAATTTTTGTATTTTTTTTGAGGTTAAATGAAGCTACTTGAAATTCTTCTGTACTATTTGTTTTAAAATCTTTTTCAACATTAGAATTTTCATTTATAAATAAGGCAAGCAGGTTATTATTTTTATCGAATATTTTCATCATTTATAATTCTACATTTTATTGCAACTTTTATATAGGGTATGCCCCTTTTGATCAATTGTATAAATGAACTTGCAGTTTTTGATTCACCATGTATCCTTGTTTCACAAATATAACCTACTTCATTGATTTTTATTTTTTTTCGGGTCAAGTCATTTATCAGGTAAATAAAATATTCTCCATAGTTTGATTTAGAAAAAATGTCTTTGTTAATATGTTGTTTGCCAATAACTATAAATCCACTGGTTAGGTCTTTTATTTTTGTGTTAAGAAGAAGATTTAATACTTTATTAAAAAAAATTGAAAAAATCATTCCTAAAACAGAATCGTTTGATTTTTGGACATTTTTTATTGCCTTAAAAAAACTGTTAGAACTTAAATCTTTTACTCCTTTGTATGCGCCACCATCGGTAAATCTAGAACCAACAATAACAGTCCTAGTATTTGCAAAAAATTTATTAATTAATTTTAAACTATCAGATGCTGGCATTGATCCATCTGCATCAAGCCACATAACATTTTCATATTTTGAATTCTCAATTCCAGCCAAAATTGATAGGGGTAGCGAGGGATTTCCTTTTCGAACAATTATCTTTATTTTAGAATTAAAGTCTTTTAATGATTCAATATACTCTTTTGTACCATCAGTTGAATTATCATCAATAACTAATATTTCATAATTTTCATAATTATTATCCCCAAGGTTTGATATAAATTCTGGAATCAAATTTTCTAGGTTTTCTCTCTCGTTTAGAGTCGGGAGAATTATTGAAATATTTTTGTTAATTGAATTCACAAATAAACCTAGATCTCTATTTTTCCAAAATACACAATACTAAATATCCGTAACTATTCAAAAATAATCTTTCAATGAAATTATTAAACAATTCGCCACTTCTAATAGAGAATACAGAAAATGCTATACCAAAGTTCAAAAATTTATAAATTTTATTAATTTCTTGAAATTTTGTCTTTCTGATAATTTTTCTTATCTTTTTTTTATTAAGTTTATTAATGTGCTGGTCTTTATAACCAGTATTCGATACTATATTCAGAATTGTTAAAAGAATCCTAAATTGTAAATTGTTGAAATTTGGTGTTGTTAAAATTAATTTTCCATTTGGTTTTAACTTGCCATATAAAAAATTTAATGTCTCAATCATATCTTCACGGTTTAAAAATTCAAAAAGCCCTAAAACAGTTATTAAGTCAAATTTTTCTGATTCATATTTTGATTCAAATTCTGTTAAATCGTAAAATTTAAATTTTTTTGAATAGTTTTCTTTTGCATAATCTATTTGATTTTTGGCTAAATCTACACCAACAGAATTTGCTTCTGAAAAGTTTCCAATGAAAGTGCCGGGGCCACATGCATAATCGAGATGATCAATAGATTTATATAGAAAAGAATTAATTTTTTTGAATGTTAAGTTGTGCCAATTAGTCTGAATTCCTCTATCCTCTAAAAGCCCCTGATGAAAAATTTTATCATAGTAACCAGTTGGAAATTCTGAATCCCAAAAATTAGACATATCTTTTCCTTTTAATTAAGAGTACAACTAATTGGGTACAAAACTATCAAATTTCTTGGATAAACTATAATTATTGTGACTTGAAATTATGAATGAACATTCAATAAACAATATTTTAACAAAAGGTGTTTGGTACCACACCGTTGAATATAACAATATAAAATCTAAGGGAACTTTTGACTATACAAAAATTATTGATACCCTTAATTTTCCAAAAATGGATGATTTAAGTGTTCTAGATGTTGGTTGTTCTGATGGGTTTTTTAGTATGTATTTTTTAAAAAATCTTAATGCAAAAAAAGTTACAGGAATGGATATAAATAAATATGATGGGTCTATTGCTTTTGAAGTTTTAGATACTTATAAAGAAAACTACATTGAAAAATATGCTGAAAGAAATGATTTTGATTATTTAATTGATGATTATAAAAAATTAGAACTTAATGATCCAAATAAATTTAATTTTTTAAAGAAAATTTACAATTTAAATATGGAATTTATTTTGGGATCAATATATGAACTGGAAAATATAGAAAATCATGATGTAACATTTTGCGGATCATTACTTGAACACCTAAGAGATCCAGTTTCAGCTATTGAAAATCTCTATTTAAAAACTAATAGATTTTGTATCATTGATGTATCAAATACGATAAAAAATAATTATGTAAATTTGTTTAGACCATACTTAAAATATACAAATTCTGGTGGAAACTTTTTTCATTTCTCTGAAAAAGCAATAAAACTTATGATGAGAAATGTTGGATTTGAAAATGTTAAAACTTTGAAAAGATATAAAATAAAAATTGAAAAATATGATTACAAAATTCCACATTCAATATTGATAGGATATAAAAATTAGGGTTTTAAAATATTCAAATTTATATTTTCTATTTCAAGCATCTTTACGATCATTGACAATGCCCAAGTTAACAAAAGTGTTCCATGAATATCAGGATTATTAGTACCATTTGTGATTTTAACGCCGTAATAATCTGTTTGACTTTTACCAAGAAAATATGAAAAACCTCCATCATTTTCATAAAAATGTAGTGAAATAATTTCAAGTAAATCATAGATATATTTTGAGATTTCACTTCTTTTATATGATGTCTGATTTGAACATTTAAAGAGTACGTACACTACGTCTACTAAATCACAACCATCATGTGAAATATTTGAGCTTAGACATAAATCGATTAATCTTTCTGGATTATTTATTTTTTTACCTATCCAATCAAAACCTGAAATAACTTTCATACTTCCATTTATTAACTCTCTATTTGAAGGTTTTGGTTTTACAAAATAAGAACCCGTTAAAGGGTCACACAATTCATCGATAAATTTAATCATGTCATTTATATGGTTTTTAACAATTTCATCTTGTAATTGTGATAAAAATAAACACATATTTGCAAACTGAGCTCCAGCCATCCATGGAGATTGCCAATTTTGTTTCTTTAAAAAATTAATTATAAAACCATCTTTGTCAATCATATCTCTATATATAAATTCAGAATTGTAGCCTGCCTCTTTAACTGTTACTATTGCTTGTTTGGTTTCTGCTCGTAAAGATCTTATAACAAAGTCATCTAGTTTTTCGTATTGTTTAATTTTTAAATTAGTCATTAACTTTTTTACCATATATTTTGAAGATGAAACAATATTAAACTTATTTATTGCAATGATATATTCAGGGTAAATATATAAATTTTCCATATATTTTGAGTCAGAAGTCTGAAAAGAATTTATGTATTTAATCCATGAATCTTTTTCATTTGTATTTAAATTATTGTATTTATTCGTTATGTGTTTAAGCTTTAATCCATAACAACTAAAGCCCAGGTCTAATTTTGATCCATGTTCTGTAAGCCCTTTTCTTGCTGGAAAAAATGAGTAATCAGTGTTTGGTTTTTTTAAGGATTCAAGAAAATCATCAACTAATTCTGGTAAATCATATAACCATGGGTAATTAGTTTTTATTTTATTATTCAATTTTTTATCTTTTTATTTTTAAAAAGGCCAACTGGTCTTATTTCAGACTGATATACAAGTTCAAAATTATTTTCATATAAAAAATTCAAAACACTGACTATTGTAGATTCTTGGAATATACCTCTTTCTCCCCCATAGTCAACTGAAACAAATTCAATTAAGTCAAATATATTTTTTGCACCAAACAATACTTCAGGTTCAAAGCCTTCAGCATCTATCTTTAAAAACTTTATTTTTTTTTCAAAATTAATTGAATCAAGTCTTTTAGTAACAACTTTTGTTTTTTTATTACTTCCGAAATTTAATAGGGATGAATTTGCTCCATCACTGTCAATAAAAAGTTCTGAGGTTCCATTATCGTTTGATAAAGCAAAATTATTTAGAATTACATTTTTTTTATTATCACAGTTTTTTTCCAAAAAATTAAATGCTTCTTTGTCTGGTTCAAAGGCAAAATAGTCTATATTTTTTTCAATCTTACTAATTGCGAAATATACCTCACCTATATTTGCTCCACAATCTAAAAAAATATCATCTTTTTGAAATGATACCTCGTTTAATCCATAGGTTTTTGAGAGTATATTTAATCTTTTTTCAAACCCAATAAAAATTCTATTAAGTCTATCTTTGGGATAAAAAATTTTGTTATTGTTATTTTCTATATAATAATTTTGACTATCAAATTTTATTTTCTCTTTTGAGTAACCAATAATATTAATTAATGAACAAAAAAGTTGCTTATTGAATTTATTCAATATAAAAATTATCAATTTTGCTCTTACTAAAAAAAATATTTTTTGAAAAAAATTGAATTGATCTACCTTCAAATTATAAAAAAGATAGTTTGGAATATTTACTAAATTAAAGTTTCTTTGATTTGACATCCCATTAAATCTTTTTCTAGGTTGGATTCTCCCAAGTAGGTTCAATCAAGTTTTGATCAATAAGCACTTTTTCTTGTTTGGCTAACTCTAAGTCACTTTCAACCATCATCTCAACTAATGATTTAAAGGTTGTTTTGGGTTTCCATCCAAGTTCTTTATTTGCTTTTGAGTAGTCACCTAGTAAGAAATTTACTTCATTTGGTCTCATGTATCTTTCTGAAGTAACAACAAAATTTTCCCAATTTAAATCAACATGTTCAAAAGCTAGTTTTGCAAATTCTTTCACACTATGTGTTTCTCCTGTCGCGAGAACCCAATCAGATGGTTCGTCCTGCTGCATCATCATCCACATACCTTCAACAAAGTCACCTGCATACCCCCAGTCTCTGACAGCATCTAGATTACCAAGCGTAAGTTGTTTTTGTAAGCCTAGTTTTATCCTTCCAACTGCCCTGGTAATCTTTCTTGTCACAAAGGTTTCTCCTCTCAGGGGTGATTCATGATTAAAAAGAATTCCATTTACACAAAATAAATCATAAGATTCTCGATAAAGCCTTGTCATATTGTGAGCAAATACCTTAGAGGCAGCATATGGACTTTTTGGAATAAATTCGGAGTTTTCACTTAACTTATCTTCATTAATCCCTCCAAACATCTCAGATGAAGAAGCTTGGTAAAATTTTATTTCTTTATCAGAGTTTTTAATAGCTTCAAGAATTGAAACTGATCCAAGTGTTCCAGTCTGTGTTGTAAAGATTGGGTTTTTGAACGATACAGACACATGCGATTGTGCAGCTAAGTTATAAACTTCGTCTGGCTTAATTGTATTTATCAGACTGTATAGAGAAGCCGAATCAAGTAAATCTGAATAATGAAGATTTAATTGTTTTGTAGATTGAAATTTAGAAATTAATGGATCAATTCTTTTGGTATTTATGGACGAAGACCTTCTAATTGTTCCATGTACCTCGTAATCTTTACCCAATAAAAGTTTTGCCAAATATGAGCCATCTTGGCCAGTTATTCCTGTAACAAATGCTTTTTTCACTTTTCTAATGTTATTCAATTAATGTGACTATTTTGAGTTTTTATACCTTTTTTTAAAAAGTATCCCAAAAAACTAAAGAACACAAATGGAAAGTGTACGCTTTCAAGTGTTGCGTCAAAAGCTGACATTAAATATATAGGTATTAGATAGCTAAGGATATTATATGAATTGAATTTCTTTTTATATTTTGAAATAATTTGGAAATTAAATAAAACAAACAAAATTAATTGAATAAAGCTTCCTCTTGCAAAAATATTAACAAAGTAATTGTGGACATTTTCATTCATGCCATCTCGTCCTAATCTTCCTGGCGCGGTAGGGTCAAGCATGACAGGAATTATCTCATTATATCCATAACCTCTCAACAGAATCGACTTATTTGTCATATCCGAAACCACATCTTGCCATATATCAAGTCTCCATTCGGTGGTACTGTCTTTTGATCTGAGCCTTCCGTCTTGAAGGTAGAATGATAAAAATACCTCAGTAGTTTCTCTTCGATCTACTAAATCATTGACTGTTTCAGTAATAATTTCTGTATTTGAAAATTCGGGAAGTTTTGCAAAATCTAAATTTCCATAAACTCTAAAAGTGGAAATTAAAAAAAGCGGTATCGTTAGTATCAGTAAAACAAAATTAATCCAGTTAACTTTAAAGAATTCTTTTCTTGCAAAGTAGATTTCAATTATTAAAAAGATTACAGCTACAAAAAATGCTGCTCGGCTATTAAATAATAAGAGTGGAAAGTAAATACTTGACGACAAAAATAAAAATCTTAAATATATTTTTTGTGAGAATTTATTCTTTGCTAGCAAATTTGAAATAACTAGCACTAATGATAATTCGGAGCCTTTTAAAAACTGAAATTTGTCAGACACATCATTAAAAAAGGAGATGATAAAATTTGGATAATTTCCGGTCGAGATTATGTACATAACAATTAAGCAAACAATAATTGAGTAGAAAAAAGGATCATTATATTTATCAGGTAAAAAATACAAGTAACCAAAAAAAATAAAAATTAACGTCCATATATATGAACTTGATTTAAATGCGTAAAGACTAAATAAATTTGTATTTGTAACAATAACGACTAAGAAAAAAGATATAACTATATATAAATAGATTTTCTTTAAGTTATTTATTTCATATAAATCAAAATAATTACCTATAGTCAACAGCAAGAACGTTAATAATATACATCCACCAATTATCAGTTCTCCAAGTCTAAATGGTCCAATTAGAATGCCAACGAATGGTCTCGTGAACATAATTGAAAAAAATATTGTAATCAAATAGGATAAAATAATAAACTCATTGATAACTCTTTTAATTTTTTGTTTCATAAATACCATTCATTATATTTCTTCATTTCATCTTGTTTGTTTTCACCTAAAAGAAAATTGAAGTGAATAATATATGGACTTAATTTATCTTTATATTTATAAAAATGAGGACCATTTGGAAATTCGTCCAATAACAACACACCATAATTAAACCTTGCTTTGTTTCTGTTTATATAAGTCTGATCATGTGCAACATATCCTACAATTTTTTCTACTGGAAGCTTTTGAGGATTAAAAAAATTTAATGTTTTTTTATTCTTTTTAATTAACATAAATCCTGCGCATAGGTTTATCTGATTGGGTTTTGAAGGTCTTTTATCATTTTGAAATAAAATATCTTTCCTATCAAGTGAACTTAAAAGTTTATTTTCAATATTTTTCTTTATCACAATGTCGCTATCTACATAGAGAACATTATCAAAATTATTTAAGGATGTGTGGATAATTTCAAATTTGCTTATCATTATTTTATTAAACGGATTTTCCTTGTTACCACTAGGATCAAACTTTAATAATTTATTTGAACCATCATGATGCTCTGAATTAAAAAATTCTGCATTATTGTGATTTTTAGATATTACATCAAAAGACTGATTGTCTAGACAAAAAACTTTTAAATCTAATTCAACATTGTTTTCTTTAATTGATTGAATGAGATTTAAAGTAAAATTTGTATAACCAGATGTTGTAAACGTAACTGCTGTAAAGTTTTTACTCATTGATCAATATATATATCTTTTTTATAAAATTTAATTTCTTTAATAATTAGTATTGCTCACATACCACTATAGTTAGTAATCGTGAGTAATGAAAAAATCACATTTATTTTTACTAAAGGTCGTTCTATTAGACTTAATGATGATGAAAGTGCAAAAGAGTTTTTATACTCTTATAACTATTTTGAGAAAAATTTTAAAAATACAGAATTATTTGAATATCAAAAAAATGATAATGAATCTAGATTTCTAAAATTTTTAGACAAAATATTAAGAAAAATAACTGGACTCCCTTTTTACATACATGAGGGGCCAAACAAATCTCAAAAGAGAATTATCTCTAAAAGTGATTATTTAGTATATACGAACCACAGACATGGCTTGTCATATTTACCCTATTTTTTCTTAAAAAAAAGGGGGCAAAATTTATCAATAATAGTGATGGGTCTAATAAAAGATAATTATGGAAATAAAATACAAAACTATTTTGCTAATTTATTATTAAAAAATTTATTTATTGTTTACGATAACTTGATTTTCTTAAGCAAAGGAGAATTTGAAAAAGCAAACTCCAAATTCTCTAAATATAGAGATAAATTTAACTTTTTACCATTCTCAATAGATACAGATTTTTGGATTACAGATCAGGACACAATTGATAAAGAATTTATTCTTTTTATAGGAAACGACGGAAATAGAGAGTATGAAAAAGTCATTCAACTAGTAAATAAAATGAACAAATATTCATTCCTTATTGTCACATCAAAAATAAATATAGAAGAAATCAATAACGAAAAATGTCAAATAATTCAAGGTAATTGGTTAGAAAACAAATACTCAGATAGTTATATCAGGGAACTATATAAACAAGCAAAAATTACAATTATTCCTTTAAAAGAATCATTACAACCATCTGGACAAAGTGTAGCATTGCAATCAATGTCTATGAAAGTTCCAGTAATGATTACTGCAACTGATGGTTTTTGGGATTATTCAAAGTTTGATGATAAAGAAAACATCTATTTCATTAAAAATAATGATATTAATTTATGGAAAACATCAATAGAAGATTTGTTCCATAATGATGAGTTGTTAAAAAAAATAAGTAATAATGCTTATGAAACTATCCATGAAAATTATAGACTTGAAGAATTTTATAAAGGAATAAAAAAAATACTAAAAATTTCCTAATAAATCTTTTTTAAAATTATAAATTTTTCTCGAAATTTTAGAATTATTAAATTTCATATCTCTAATTTTTAAAATTTCATTCTTTCTTTCTAATAAATCAGTGAATAAAGTGAAATACTCATCACACATTTTGTAAGAATCTTTTTCATATTTTTTTAAATTTTCGAAATGTAAATCATAGTTATTGATAATTGCTTCAAGCTTTTCTTTAAAATTAGTATCATCAAATACTTCACCATAGCCATCACAATATTCGGGAATTCCTCCACTATTAATATATAAAATTGGTAATCCACATTGTGCAGCTTCAATATGATGATTGCCTGATGGTTCGTTTATTGAACCAGTTATATATAAATGATGTTCTTTAATTTTTTCTGCTAACTCTTGGCCTGACAAAGGAGTAACTAAATTTGTATTTTTAAATTTGATATTTTCAGGAATATTACCGATATAAGTAAATTGTAAGTTGTGATCAAGAACATTTTCTTCAATTAATTCATCTAACAACAAGTAAAATTTAAAACCTTTGTTCCAATTAGCTCCCCAGTGGTGTGTTACAACTTTGAGTGGTTCTTTTTTATTCCACTTAATAATATTTTTTCTATTAAATATATTTTTATCTGATCCACTAAGAATCACCCCGTACTGTTTTGAATTTATTCCTTGTTCTAGGTATAAATCTTTCAACCAGGAACTTACAAATACTGTAAAGTCTGCAGATTTATTCGCACCTATAATATATTTATTAACAAAATGCTTATTTCTTGTTTTTTTATTCGAGTCAATTCTTTTTTCGTCACACTCATTAACTCTATGTATAACGATAGAATCTCTTTTTACAAAATTTAAATATTTATTAACATCTAAATGTGTGTATGCAGAGGAGGGGGAGGTAAGTCTTGGCTCTGTCATTAATATAATGTCAATATCTTCATCATTTAAATCTGTAACAACATCAATACCTTTATTTTCTAAATAATTTTTGAGATTTATCGCAAATAAGTTACCTCCACCCCATGGACCTTTAATTATTTTTGAACCTATACTGACTTTCAACTCATTTCACCTAATATTTCATTATATGCTTTAAAACCATTCGGTATAAATAAATCTTTCACTCTCTTATGAGCAAATTCAATGTCTGGTTTAGCAAATTTATAATTATTCATGTCAAAAATAGATTTTTCGTTTAAAATTTCTCTTGCAATACCGACGTCAGTAGAGATAATTGGAGTCTTGCTTGCAGCACATTCAAGTATTGACTGAGGGCCTCCCTCATATCTTGATGAAACAATATACAGATCGAGAATATTGTAAAGATCGTTTATTTTTTTAAAATTTGCCATTTCAATATATCTGTATTGAATTTTATTTTTATTAAATTCATTTAATAGATAATTTCTTCTTTTACCAGTTAATATAACAATCAAATCATTATGTTTTGTATTAAAGTACGAAACGATCTCTAAAAATTGATCTGGACCTTTTGAGAGTTTTGGAGAAATTAAATCACTACCTTCAGTATCTCTTTGAAAAGAGCCAAGTACGAATGCATTCTTTGAAATGTTGTACTTTTTTCTAAGATTGTCTTTTTCTTCTATTTCATACCAAATATTTTGATTGACCCAGAATGGAATTGTTTTTATCGGTTTATTTGTTAATTTCTTAACTTGGTCGTATGTTTTTTTTGAGATTACATGATAAACATCTACATATTCATCTCTTTCCAAAAAATCATTATGTTGTTCGTTATCAAATTTGTCTTCATCAATATGATGAATGGTGCATAAAACTTTATTTTTTTTTAAATATTTAACCGGTATTTTTTTCCATATCCAGGGAGCGATTATCCAAATTGTTTTATTTCCATAAAAGTAAGTTTTGTCTTGTTTGAAATTATAAGTATTCCATTCTTTTACAAATCTATCAACAACCCAACTTTCTTTCGGATTATTCAAATAAATATTCATACTGACGGAACTATATTTTTTCGTACACACTCTGCATAGTATTTTTGTTCGTCTTTATTTAAAGTAGAAATATTATTTTTCATATTTAAAAAATATAAACATTCATTTATAATCTTAAATTTGTAATTTTTTTTAATTAGGTCTTTCATTAATTTATAATCTTGAGCATAATAAAAATTTTCATCGTAAAAACCAACATCTTCAACAATTGACTTTTTTAAAAGCAATGTTCCATGTATAAATGGATTTTTATACTTCATTAAAATAGTAGGTGAAAGAAAATAAGAATAACCTGGAATTTTTTTATTTGTATCATTTATAAAAGCTCTTGTGGTGCAAAAATCTAAATTAAGCTTTTTTAAATAATTGTATTGTGTGCTTATTCGATTACGAACACTTATATCATCTCCATCTTGGCGCGCCAATATTTTTCCGTTCGAATTTTTAATTAATATATTTAAAGATTTTGTTAGCCCAATATTCTCTGTATTTCTTAACAATATTATATTTTTATTTTTCTCTGAAAGTACTATCAACTTTTCATATGTATCATCTGTTGAACCATCATCCATAATGAGAAATTCTATATTTTTATAATCCTGATCTAATATACTTTGTACAGACTTTTCAATTGTATTGCTCGAGTTGTGAACACTCATCAATATTGAAATAAGATCCATTTTTAATTCACTATTCATCAATAATGTGCTCAAATTTTTGGAGTAGATTATTTTTGTTTAAAAGATCTTTGAGATAAGATTCATTTTTTGATCCAATTTTTTGCATAGATGGAACTTTATTCATTAACAGAATTTTATTTTCTAAGTCTTTGTAGTTAAATTGCTCGAATGAAAAATCGTAATCTTTTGGAAAAAATTCAGAAATTCCACCAGTATTTGGAAAAATTGAAGGTACGCTATGCAATGATGCTTCACATAATAGCGTTGGTTGTCCTTCATATAATTTAGTAGCGGTAACTACTCCTTTTGAATGCTTTATCATATCATGAACTTTTTCATTTTCAATTGAACCTAAAAATTCAATTGATTTGTCAGGGTATCTTTTTCTAAGAGTTTTTAAATAAGGTCCTTCTCCTATAATTTTAAGAATCATGTTCACATTTACTTTAAGAAAGCTTTCAATTAATTCATTCAGACCCTTTTCTTTTGAGATCCTTCCTGCGTAAACAATGTAATTACTATCCTTAAATATTTTTTCCTTGTTACTAATTTTTAAAAAGTTTGGAAAAACATGTACCCTGTGATCTTGAATGCCAAATTTATTTAAATATTCTTTATGAAATTTTGTTAACACTAAGATCTGGAAATTTTCAGATTTCAATATTTTTAAGTATCTTCTACTGTATCTAATTACAAAAAAGGATTTTAAATACGATTCAGGAAAATATTTATTAAATATTGAAATATTTTTCTTTCTCATTCCACATGCATTACAAGTTTCATTATTTTTTAGATGTTTTTTAGAGAGATACGATTGTGTGCAACTATATCTAAAATTATGAAATTTAATAAGAATTTTTACGTTGCTCTTCTTTAAAACTTTAAATATCGAGGTAGAGGCTTTAAACCAGGTGTTGTGGACGTAAATTATATCAGGTCGAAATTTTTCAATATAGTTATTTACTTTTTTAGCGCTATCGTAATTTTTATTTAATAAAAAGTAAACTATTTGCCTAATTCGTTTATCAATATAATTATCAAAAAAGATTGTTTCTACATGGTATTTAGACTTTAAAAGTTCAATTTCGTTTTGTACTGATAGGTCTTCACCTCCTTCTTCTCTATACTTGTTGTGTATTATTAGTAATTTTTTCATTTTTTTACCATTAATAGCATAATTTAATTATGGTAATGTTGAACATTAAATGAACGTAATTTTATTTTTTACATACAATACTTCTCTAAAGGACTGGGAAGAATCCGGGCTTCTATCTAGAGAGATGGAGCACTACAGGTTACTTAGCGATATTCATAATATTAATTACACATTCGTGACTTATGGAGATTCTTATGATTTAAAGTTTGTTGGATATTTTAAAAATTTAAAAATCATCCCCATTTATAAACAAATAAAATACTCAGAAAATAAATACATGAAAATTATAAATTCAATAAGAATAAGAAAAATAATTAAAAATGAAGTTAGTAACTTTGATTTGATAAAGACTAATCAACTTAAAGGTTCATGGTCGGCGATTGTTTTAAAGTTTTTATCTGGAAAGCCGTTGATTGTAAGAACTGGGTATGATTTATATTCCTTTAGCAAGTATGAAAAGAAATCAACTCTTTATAAAATATTTACTTTTTTGCTTACTTACTTATCGCTAAATTTTTCAAATAAATACGTAGTTACTTCTAAGGTTGATCAAAATATATTAAAAAAAAGTTTTTTGTTTAATACTGACAAATTAATTGTTCAATCAAATTGGGTGCCATTTAAAACAATGGAAAGTGAAATTAATCAAAGAAGTAAGGTTTTGTTTGTAGGAAGACTTGAAAAACAAAAGAACATTGATAGGATTTTTAAAATTTTTAATGGATCTGATTTTGAACTAGACATTTACGGTGAGGGTTCTCTAAAAAAAATTTTAGAAAAAGAAAATTTAGGAAATATTAATTTCTATGGAAAGATTCCACATGAACAATTAATTAAAAAATATAAAAATTATTTATTCTACATATCTCTTTCATCACATGAAGGAAATTCAAAGACAATTTTAGAAGCAATGGCAGCAGGTTGTATAGTGGTAGCCTCAGATATACCAAACAACAGAGAATTCATTGTTGATGGTATAAATGGATATTTAGTAGATCTTGAAAAAAATGATTTAATGAACCTTTTAAATAATTTATTAAAAGATGAACAAAAATTAATTGGAATAAGCAACAATGCAATAAAGACAATTATTGAAAATTATAAAATTGAAAAATTTATTGAAAAGGAATTAGCAATTTATAAATCTTTAGATCTTAGAAATTAA
>MDTA01130226.1_pt1 | contig 27140 bp, 25 predicted proteins | sample 811151 | NCBI WGS metagenome assembly MDTA01 (sample SAMN05326648, study PRJNA326480) | marine metagenome | isolation source: seawater | place: Indian Ocean: South | collected 2010 | reverse complement strand
TGCAACTATAGCCATAGTTTTAGCTTTAGCATTGCTTGCTGCAGCTGTTGCAGAAATTTATTTCGGATTAGCTATGATTATTGGAGCGTACACAATGGGCTTAGCTTTATCAGATACAGACTTAATGCATCATGTAGAAAAACCTATGAAATCAATTAATGATTTTCTTGTACCTATATTTTTTGTTGTTATAGGAATGCAAGTTGATTTTTCAGCTTTTGGGAGTGATCCAGATGTTTCTTTGTCATCTGCTATTATATTTACTGCGGTGCTAACTTTCTTTGCTATTTTCAGTAAAATGTTTGGTTCTGGCTTTCCTGCTTTATTTGTGGGCTTTACAAAAAAGGGATCATATAGAATTGCATTAGGTATGTTGCCTAGAGGTGAGGTTGCATTAATTATAGCTGGCATAGGGTTATCTGCTGGAATAATCGATCAAACAATCTTTGGTGCATCTATAGTTATGACGGTCATAACTACAATAATTGCTCCAATATTATTGAAATCAGCTTTTAAGTCAGGTGATGGTATAAAAAAATAATATTATTTTATTACATTTAAAGCTGATTTTATAGTACTGTCTGTTTGTTCTATTGTTCCCATACCAAACATACATGAATTAATTTTTAGTTTGTCAAAAACATATTCAAATGCTTGTTCGCCAAGAAATCGCCCACCTGCAAGAGGTTTCATACCTATAACAGTTTTCTTTGTATTTTTTACTGCATACTCAGCTGTTTCTTTGTTTGGGAACATCATCATTCCTAACTTATTCGTCGGAGTAAGATATCCATCAACATCAATATTATTTTCTTCTAATAGAGGTATAGTTATGCCTGCATGATGAACGCTGGTAATTACTATTTTGAATTTTTTTCTTAAGAATCTAATATATTCTTTTATAAGATCAAATCTTCCAGTAATTGCTAATAAATCTATTTCTGCTCCAGGATCAGCAATTAATATGTCACACCCAGCAAAAAATCCGATATATTGTTCAAGTAGATTATAATCTATAGTAAACTTTTCAGATTCCTTTGGTGTATATGGCTTAGTATTTTGATTCGTTATTAGATTATTGTAATCACCGTTCAAATTATATTTTAATATTTCGTCTTTATATATTTTGTTGATATATTTTTCATAACCTATATGATTCATATCTGCATCATAAAGAGTTGCGTGACATCTTTTGCTGTATGATATTATTTTATTTTCATATTTAACTGGTATTAGTATGTATGCTAATAAGTTGATTTTCTTTTTGGTTTTTTTTTCTGTTTCTTGTAAAGCTTGAATATGTTGTCTATTTAATAAAGGATTCATATGATCAATTTGGGCCATTGAGAGATTATATTTTTTTATAACATATTCATACACTTCTGAAACTGAAGAAGTAGTTTGAAATAAGTCTAAATTTTTTTTGTCAATTTTTTCATTCTTGTAAGAAACTCCATCAAAAGGATGTAGCCCCATAATAAGGTTTGGTAATATGCTATTTATAGTTTTTTTCATGAAATTAGTTTACTTTTTATACTCTGCCTGACAAAAGCCATGATTACAGTAACCGTTTGGTATTTTTGCAAGATATTGTTGATGATATTCTTCTGCTATAAAAAAATTTTTATGATATTCTATTTCTGTTTTAATTTCACCATAACTAGCTTTGTTTAGTATGTTCTGATATTTAGATTTACTTTTATTGCAAAAATCATAATCTTCTTTATTATATGTATAAATAGTACTTCGATATTGACTGCCAATATCATTTCCTTGCCTCATATATTGTGTTGGATCATGGTTTTCCCAAAAAACTTTCAGAAGATCTTCTAGGCTTGTGATTTTAGGGTTATATATTACTAATACAACCTCAGCATGATTAGTAATTCCAGAACATACATCTGTGTAAGATGGATTTTCTTTAAAACCGCCAGAATAACCTACTAGAGTGACATATACACCTTCAATTCCCCAAAATAATCTTTCTGCACCCCAGAAACAACCCATTCCAAATATTATCATTTTGTTATCTTCTGGATATGGTGGGTATAAACTAATATTATTTATAAAATGGTTCATTGTATTTTATAATAACATTTTTTTTAAAATTTAAATTATAAATTCTTAAAAAACATGATAATATTTGTATATGTCTCAGGTTATTACAGATAAACATATAAGATTATTGAAAAATAAAATTAATGAGATAAGATCAATCGATTCTACGGAAACTATTTCTATAGTTACCCCTACAAACGTTTCTAATTTTTATTTACGTAGATACTTGTCATCTATGGGTTTATTTAATGTAAACTTAGTGAGATATAAGAATTTTTTATATGATATTTATTATAAGCAAAAAAAAAATATAAGCAAAAAATTTATTAATCAAACAATATCTAAAGACCTAATTTATAGATCAATAAGTAATTCCAACTACCTTACATCTTCTATTGATACAAATAATTATGATAATATTTCAGAATTTTATTATTTGTTTTTTGAATTACAAAGAATGGATTTAGAATCAGTAGATAAATTAATAAATAACTCGAATAGTTTTTTTTCTGAAGTTTTATATGCATATAAGGATTATAAAAAAGAATCTTCAAAATATTTGGATGAGGATGAAATTGCTATTGAACTTTATCATCTTTTTTCTGAAAACAAAATAGAAATATCATCATTAGGGAAAATTATATTTATTGATATTTATTATGCTAGCAATCTACAAAAAAAACTTTTTAAGTATTTATTAAATCATAATAATATTTTTGAAATAAATACTTATGATATTGAAATTATGAGTACAGAAAAAATAAATTTTTCTAAAATTAGTACTAAACACTCAAAAAATATTGCTGATGTTTCATCTGTATTTAATATTCATGATGAAATTAGATTACTGTTTAGAAATATAAAAAAAATTTTAATAAGTGACAAAACTATACATATTAATAATATTGCAATAGTGTACGATGATGAGATTTATTCTAATATTGTAAATTCTAACTGTAAGAGATATGGGTTACCAACTACGACATTTACCAAGGTAGCATTGTCTCAAACAGATCTTGGTAGATTTATTAATGAATTTTTTAATTTATTATTATTTAAATTTAATTTCCAAAGTGTAGTAAGTATTTTTGAGAACTCTAACCTTAAGATCATGAAAAATGATAATAAGGTTTCACCAAATTTAATAATTGAAATTTTACATGAAGCGAATCTAAACTTTGTTGAATATGATGTAGACCAAACTTCAAGTAGAATAAATATGTACATTGATTTAATGGATAAATTCATAACATATAAAAAAAATATTATTAACATTGATCAAGATTTAACAAAAAAAATATACGAAAGCAATAAACTACTAATATCACAAAATATATTAAGTTTTTTTATAGAGATAAAAAATATCTTTGTTGATGAAAAAATAGAATCTAATTTTTTGTGGGGTCAATTTATTGATTTAATAAATAAAATTATTAAGCAATTTTCATTTTTAGATATCGATGATAGATTTCAACTTTTCTTTGATACTTTTAGAAAAATTTCATTAGATAATAAGCCATCCCCACTCTCTTTTCATATAACAATGTTTTTAGAGCAATTATCTTCATTCCCATCAGAAAAAGATAACCTTGGTAAAGGTATAGCTGTAGGCCATATTGATGACTTTAAAAGTTGTATTTTCGAATATGTTTTTTTTATTGGCATGAATCAAAATTTTGAAAATAAAAAATCTTATATTGAAAATTTTATTTCAAAATCATCAAATAATAGAAGTCAATCAACCGAAGAAGTTTACATATTTGACAATAAGATAGAAGAAAGAAATCATACGCTTGCAAACATGATTTGCAATTCAAAAAAAATTTTTTTTTCGCATTCTAGAATTAATAATAAATATGTTGAATCTAATCCATCAAAAGAATTTATCGAAATTTTCAAGATAAAAAATCCATCCATTCCTATAGATAATAATAATCATTTTTATAAAATGATTATCGACACACCTGGATACTATACTAGAGAAAAAATTAGTATCGGTGACGATAGAATTTATATAGATTCGAAAGATTATTAACTTAGTTGGATAAATTACTCTCATAAGGTGAATGACAGGAAAAATCTTAGGAATTTATTAGAATCTAATGAAAAATTAAGTCATTTTTTAGATAATTATAATAATTCAACTTTTCTAAGTAATAATCTGGGTATAATTTCAAAGTTTCAACATTCAATTGATTCTTTCTCTTCGACATCCTTGGATAGATATATCAGATGTCCGTATGATTATTTTATTCATGACATATTAAAAATTAATACAAATAATGAAATAAATAGTAAACTATTTTTTTCCAATAAAGATTTAGGAATTTTTATTCATGATATATTAGAGTCTTTTATAAATTGGAAAAAACAAAATATAAATAAAAACTATGAAGAATATAAAAATAAATTATTTGAATTTTCTAAAATAAGACTAGATAGAGAAAATAGTTTAATTCCCATGAAACCTATACATCTATTTGAAATTGAAGAAAAGAAAATGAATAATTTATTATTAGACTGGCTTAATCAAGAGATGTTGAATGATAACATAACATCTTCAACTGAAATTAAGTTTGAGAAAAAATTACAATTACTTGATGATAAAATTTACTCATTTACTGGTAGAATTGATCGTTTGGATATATGCGATAATGGAGATATTAATCTTTATGATTACAAAACAGGCCAAGTAAGAAAGAAGAATGAATTTTACACTTTAGATTATTTTTCAACACAATTATTTTTATATTCTACAGTACTAGCAAATGAGTATTCAAAAAAAAATATTATTCCAAATTATTGGTATATAAATAATAAAAATGAATCTATTTTTAGTTTTGAATTCTTAAAAAAAGATGTTTCGTTACTTCTTACAAAAATATTAAATAAAATTAATAATGGTTATTTTTTCCCAACTAGTAGTAAAATTCATCATAAAACATTTGATTGTTCTTGTAAGATAGTTTTTAGTAACGAAGTAATCAATAAAAATATTATTATTGGTTCTTTTATAGGATCTGATGATATTAAAAACATTATAGAGTCTATGGATAAAAAATGATAGATAATATAAAAGATAAACTTGATAAAAACATATATGCTAGAGCTGGAGCTGGTACAGGTAAAACTACTAAACTTATCCAAAGACTTAATAGTTTATTAAACACTAATGTTGATCCTAAAAAGATTGTGATAATAACATTTACACATTCTGCAGCTGATGAAATTAATAATAGGATAAGAAATGAGATTACGAATTATGAAAATTTGTCTGATATTTTCATAGGTACTATACATGAATTTTCATTGAAAATTATAAACCAAGGTAAATATTTAGATAAATCCTTGGCGAAATCCATTAGAACATTGTCAGAAAACGAATCACTAGATTTATCAAAAAAGTTTTTTGAATCTTGGTCATATAATAAATTTAAGAATGATAAGGATTTCACGAATTTAGTTTTTTATCTACAATTCTTTTTTTCTAAATCTATTGAAAAATTTATATTTGATATTTTTTCATTATTCAATTCTAAATTTTTACATCTAGGTGAAATATCGTTTAATTTATCTGGCAAAAAAAAAGAAAATCTAATCGATGATATAAATATATTTTACAACTCAAAGTATGAAAATTTATATTTTTTTTACGAAGAAATACTTCAATTACTAAAAGAATCAGAACGAAATATTTCTTCTATGGACAAATTAGTAGATGACAAATTATATCTATACCTAAGTGATGAATTTAGAGTTTTTATTATTGAATTGAAAAAAAAATATAAATCCAACTCACCTTCTGAGATATACGATTTTTTTTCAAAAAATAATAAAATAAAGATAAATATAGGCAAAAAAGACAACTGGAAAACTAAAAATGCAGTCTATGATTCAAATATAAGTTTTATAAAGGATAATTTAAAAAAGTTTAACTTTCATTTTCAAGAATTACGAAATGAAATTATTCATGATTTATTAGTAAAATTTTCTATGTATTTATTTAAATATGTAGAAGATTTTTATAATTTTAGAAAGTCTGAAGGCACAATAAATTTTGATGATCAAATATTTATAGCTAAAGAAATCTTGAGTGAAGGGAACAATTTAGACTTTTTTAGAGGAAAATATGATCATATTTTCATAGACGAGTTTCAAGATACTGACCCTTTTCAGATGCAAATTACAACAAATCTCATAAAAGATTATGAGGATAATATTCAATCAGGTTCGTTATTTATTGTAGGAGATGAAAAGCAGTCAATATATAGTTTTAGAAGGGCTGATATTAATAAACTACAGAAACATTTAGAAAAAATTAATATTGATAATGAATCATTAAAAATTAATTATAGATCCGATAAAAATATTATCAATTTTATTAATGATTTATTTGTAAAATTATTTGAAAATACAAATATTGAATACGAACAAATGACATTTAATAAAGATTATTCGGAAGGATTGAGCTCAGTTTTTTATGATGAAGAAATTACAGAGAAAAAAAGTATTGATTCTTTGAGAGATAATGCTACTGAAAAGATTTCAAGTTTAGTTAAATTTATTCATGATGGTAATATGAGATTACCTACTCTAGGAAGGACCGCAAATATTGGTGATATCTGCGTCCTCGTTAATAGAAATAAAGACTCTGAATTACTATCTAAAATATTTAAACAAAATAAAATTCCATATCTTATATCTGGTGATAATTATTTTATTAAATCTAATATTTTTCATCTACTAAAGATGAATTTTAAAGCAATTTACGATTCTAATGATGAAATATCTATATTATCAGCCTTGAAATCTTTTGCGTGGGGCTGTTCAGATGATGATATATATAATTGGAAATTAAGAAATAATACTCTTAATTATAAATTAATTGATTTCTCCAATATTGAAACTTCTAAAATTAACAAAAAAGTATTTGAATCTTTAAGCAAATTAAATGAACTAAATCAATTGATTGATAAGCTCCCCTTATCAATAATTTTTGATAAATTTGAGATTGCAACAGACCTAGTTAATAAAATATTACTCTCTGATGATTATGAAAATGAGTTTGCATATTTAGAGTATATTAAAATGCAAGTTTTTAATGATTTTGATTCGAGTAAAATTTTACCTATTAAATCTTTAATTAAATTTTTTGAAAATGAAAAACTTATTAAATTAAAAAATATACATGATAGTAACATAAGTAAAATTAATATCATGACTATCCATGAATCAAAAGGAAGAGAATTCCCAATAGTAATAATGTTTGGATTGCCAACAAAAAGTCGTGGTATAAATATTGACTCAGTCAACTCTGATAACCTTATTGTAGAAGAAGGTGATTTTACATATAGATTATCTACAGATTTACAAATGAAAAATTATCAGCAAATGTATGAAAAAGAACAGGAAAGTAAATACGAGGAAAACATAAGAAAACTTTATGTTGCACTTACAAGATCAGAAAATTTTTTATTCATATTTAATTTTTTTAAGAAAACAAAATCTTCTATTCATGATTTACCCTACGAAGTTTCTAAAATAATAAAAAATATAAGTTTTAAAAATAGTTTTTTAGAATTATTTAAGTCAAAAAATGTAATCAATTCTAAGATTACGAAGGCTGATAATAATATTGAGTTTTCTATACATGATCGGGATTATATTAGCAGACAATTTGAATATATAGTTTCAAAATCTGAAGATTATGGTTATAAAAATCCATCTGATGATTATGCATATTCTAAAAATTCAACAATAGGTAATGTTGTTCATGAAATAATGAAAAATATTGATTTTGAAGATATAAAACAACTTGAAAATATTGCTGGAGTTTTTTGTGACAGAAATGATATACCATCTGAAAAGTCTAAGGTTATTTTTTTATGTAATAATTTGCTGAGTTCAACATTAATTAAAAGTATTAGAAACAAAAAATATTATAAAGAAATTTGGGTTTCGAGCCGTATTGATGATTATGATTTAGAAGGCTTTATCGATTTACTTATTGAAAATGATGATAAATCATATTCAATAATTGATTATAAAACAACTAGTGAGAAAAACTTAAAAAATCTCTTAAAATCCTCAGAAAGTTATAAATCTCAGATTTTAGATTATGTAAAAATCTTAAAAAATCAAAACAAAGTAGTTAAAGAAGCTAAACTTTTATTTGTTAGTGAGTATATGGAAGAAGCATTTGAATATAATATTGATATATAAAATAAATAAGGAGATTATTGATGAAATATCTAGAAGGTAAAAATGTTCTAATTACTGGCGCTAGAAAAGGTATTGGTAGAGGTATAGCTATCAAACTTGCCGAACATGGAGCTAACGTAGGTATTAATGATATAGTCGAAGATGAAATCATTAATAAAAATCTTTCAATAATTGAAAAAAATGGTGTTAAGGCTTCATTTCATAAAGGTGATGTTTCTACGATTAGAGGTATCAATTCTGTATTTGACTCATTTATCAATTCTCATAAGCAAATTGATGTTCTAGTTAATAATGCTATTTTTCCTGATCAACAATGCTCTTTTTTTGAAACTGATGAAACTTATTGGGATAGAATGATGAATCTATCATTAAAAGGTTATTTTTTTGCCTCCCAAAGAGCAGCTCATGAAATGGTAAATAATGGAAACGATGGCAGAATAATTTGCTTATCCAGTGTGCATTCTTATGTAGCAATGCCAAATTGGACTGCCTATGGTACTGCTAAGATGGCTCTTAGGAGAATGGTAAAAGGAATTGCTGCAGATCTTTCTGGAAAAAACATAACTGCTAATTGTATTGCTCCTGGAGCTATTTCAAATCGTCTTCCTGAAGATAATTCAATAGATGGGGCACCCCATAATGCTGAAAATTTTAAAAATTTTTTACCGGCAGAGAAGGGTGGGTTGCCTAGTGACATTGCAAATGCAGTTCTTTATCTTTCTTCAGAGCTTGGTCAATATGTTAACGGCGAAACATTACTAGTTGATGGTGGTATGATCGCATCAAGGAAAATTCACGATTAGGAGTTACAATGACAATAATAAATGATACACCAGCCCATGTTTTAGATCAAAGCACTATTAATAAACTTAAGAACGTAAACACGACTGCAATAATAGATGTTTTGGCAAGAAATAACTATGATCCTAGGTATATTTATATGCCTAATATCAAATCTATGAATCCAGGAAAAAGAATTATAGGCAGGGCTATAACTGTAAGATTTGTACCTGCTAGGCCTGATGCAATGATTGAAAAACCTACCGGTGAAGAATCTCCAGAATATGCCGCCTTCGAATTAGCGGGCCCTGGAGATATAATAGTTATGGAATCTATGAGAAATAAGATAATGTCTATTGGAGGTGATATTAAATTTCTCAGGTTAAAACAAAGAAAAGTTGAAGGACTAATTTGTGACGGAGGTATAAGAGATATGCATACTGTCAAGGATTATGGGTTAGGACTATGGGGTTATGGTAAGACTTCGAATCTTGGAACAAAGATAGGAACGCCCTATTCGACGAATGATTCAATCAATGTTGACGGGGTGCTAGTAAGACCAGGTGATTATATGGTTGCAGATGATGATGGTGTTGTAGTGATTCCCAGAAAAATAGTTAAGAGTATTGCCATAAAAGCAATTGAATATGATGATCTAGAAGAATGGATAAGAAAAAAATTAGACAAAGAAAATCTCACTCCTGGTAAATACTATCCTCCTGATGATGAAGTAATGAAAATATACAGACAATCAAAAAAATAAATTAATCTATAAATACTTCTTCTATTAAACCATCGTGAGCATATGAAACATCAAGATTTATGTTTGATAGTTTTTCTAATTTTTTATTTACTTTTGAGTGATGAATGTCATGAGTAGCATTTGTTAATAGAGCTTTTTTAGGCCTAAAATACTTAATTTTTTCTACAGCTTGCTCCAACGTAAAGTGAGTACCATGAGTTTTTTTTGGGCGCAAAGCATCAATTATTAATAACTCAAGATCATACAAATACTTTTTGCTACTTTCGGGGATCTCTGATACATCTGAAATATAAGCAGTTTGTCCGAATTTATATCCAAAAATTGTATTTGTTTTTCCATGAAAAACTGGAATTGGTGTAAATTTTATATTCTCAATTTCAAAAGTTTTTGATGTAATAATATTAAAATTTAATTTTGCAACTCCGCCTCTGGAAAAATATTCTTTTTTAGTGAGATAAAAAAACATCTTATCTACTACTTTATAATCAATTTCTCTTAAGTATACTTGGATATTTTTTTGAGTATTATTAGTCCAGTCTCTTAAGTCATCTAAACCGCCTATTGCATCTGCATGAGCATGAGTTATGATAAGTCCATCTATAGAAGTCACGTTATTTTTTGGGAAAAAATTTAATGACGAGTCATAAAATGTTTTTCCTGCATCAATAATAATATTTTTATTCTTATGTTGAATTAAGATTGAGGTGTTTCTTCTTCGGTTTTTTGAATTTATTTTTACTGAATCAGAACAAACTTCACAACTCTTATTTTTATCTATTAGGCATGATATTCGAGTAACTCCTTCAGATGTTCCTGTACCCAAAAAAAGAATTTTTGCATTACTCATATTTATAAAATATCATTAAATATAATATTTTTATTATTCATTTATTATGTGATCAAACAAATAAATGTATAATATTCATAGTTATTTACTAGGTGCAAGGAAATTATATGAAAAAAACAATTCGTGGAGATCTAAAAAAAAGATTACTTAGCGGTGAGACAGTTATAGGCCCCTTTGTTATTGTTCCTTCTATGACTCTTGTAGAAACACTCGGTTATTCAGGAATGGACTTCTGTATTCTCGATACAGAACATGGACCTTTATCTATTCAAACTGTCAATGAACTTGTTATTTCAGCTCAAGGCTCTGGAGTAGCACCAATAATACGAATTCCTAATAATGAAGAAAGCCTAGTATTACGTGCTTTAGATATTGGTGCTGATGGAGTCCAGGTACCCCAAATTAATAGTATAAATGATGCAAAAAAAGTAGTTGAATCTGCAAAATATTCGCCGTTGGGTCACAGAGGTGTTTCAATATTTACTAGAGCAGGTAATTATTTTAAAAATGAGGCAGAAAATCATACAAACATTCAAAATGATGAAACAATGACTGTAGTTCATATAGAAGGTAGAGAAGGTTTAAATAACTTAGACGAAATAATGACAGTTGATGGTATAGATGTTCTTTTTTTAGGACCATATGATATATCCCAGTCTCTTGGAGTTCCTGGGGATGTAAGATCCAAAATTGTAGAAGATGCTTTGAAAGAAGCTGCAAGAAAAGCTAGATCTGAAGGTAGAGTAGTTGGTTCCTATGCCAAAGATATCGATATGGGAAAATGGTTGATTGATTTAGGTGTTCAATATTTATCTATTAATGTAGATGCAACAATATATATGCAAGCTTGTGAAAATATAGTTAGCGAATTAAAGTAGTTTAATTCATTAAAATATCTTTATTTAAGATTGTTATTATTTATATAATAAGTGTATGTACAACGGGGCGTGGCGCAGCGGTAGCGCACCCGCTTTGGGAGCGGGGGGTCGCAGGTTCAAATCCTGCCGCCCCGACCATTTTTGATCATTAACAATCATCAACTATTTTTTTGTCATCTATCAATAAATTAATTATTTCAGTTGATATAACCTTATTGTCTAGTAAGGTACTATGATTTAATCCAAATAATTCTTTATCTACTTCATTAATGCAAAAATAAGGGAAATTTTTTTCTAATTTTGCTGATTCGCTACTTACTACGAGGTCGTACTTGTTCACAATATTATATACTTTTGTATTATTATAATCATGGGCACTAATTTGTTTAATGAATTTACTGTCATTGCTAATATCATCCCATATTTTATTTTCATGATTTTCTTTTGAATTACACGCAAATAACTCAATTAAACTTCTTAATCCTGAATTTTCATCTGATTTGTTAACACCTTTAATGGGACTACTTATGGTTACTACACTTTTTGTTTGTTTGTTGATTTTTTCACTGTTTGCGACTCCAGATAAAGCAATTACACCTCCAAGTGAATGGCCTAATATATAAAATTCGCTATTTGGATATCTTTCGTAGATTTTTTCTAAGTTACTAATAGGGTTTTGGATAGATAGTAAAGTTTCTTCAGGATAATAGTTTTTTGTCCAATCGGTACTAGAGTAACTAAAATCAATAATTTGGTCATCAATATCACCGGTTTTTTTATCAATAAACTTATAATTTTCATTTATTAATTTTTTTATTTTTACTCCCCAATGCTCACTGTCTTGGGGGTACTTGGAACATATTCCTTGTATGATTATTACTTTTTTATTATTGTTGTGATTTATATCATTTGAACATGATAATAGTAGTATAAATGTAACAAAAAATATTAATTTTTTAAGCATTTATTTTTTTTCTGAAAATTACAAACAAACAAATTATAATAAATATTATGATGGGTGACAAAAGAGCTTTAATAATTTAAACAACTACAAAAAAAGAGATAACAGCAAAAGGAATAATTGATTGTTTTTTTTCTACATCATAAAATTTTTGTATGAATATAAATATTGGTAAGCTTACTACACCCCAGCCAATAAAATTTGATATGGGGACTCCATAATACAATCCTTCATTTATCCATACCCATGCATTCATTGGTCCAACTGCTACTGGCTCAATAATAAGATCAACAATAATCATTAAAATCGGGCCTATTAGCCACCATTGTTTTTTGCTGACATTAGAATAATTTAATATTTGTATAACGAATACACTAATAATGATCCATGCAGAAAATAAAGAAAAAGGCACTTCAAATAATCCAATTCCTAATTCTGATGTGTAGTAATATTCTCCAAATGGGAAATGATAACTTGATCCAATTATTTCTATTAGGAATCCAAATAACCCGACACATACTAGTATAAATATATTATTTTTTTTATGATTTAATAATATTATTAATGATGCTAAATATAAAAATATTCCTCCTGCCCAATTATTTTCAGTAAATATATCATTTTCTACAGAGAATGATAAAATACCTCCTATCCAAAATAGTATAAAAATTATATTTATAGCATTGTTTCTGATTTTAAATAGATGAGAATTATTCATGATTACTATTTATCATCTCACTTACGATTTTAGCTGATTTTATAACTATTGGAGTACCGCCTCCAGGATGAGTACCACCTCCAACATAATAAACTCCCTCAATTTTTTTGTCCTTCATACTAGGTCTTAGAAATGTTTTTTTCCAACCATGTGAAATTTGACCGTAAATAGAACCGAATGGTGCATTATATTTTTCTTCAAGAGTATTTGGTGTAATATACTCAATAAACTCAACATCATTCATGAAATTTTCTATTTTTGATTTAGAAATTCGATTTAAGATTTTATTTTTAGCATCCATGATTTTTTTATTATCCCATTTTTTTCTTGAAGCTGGCGCATTTGCCATTATAAAAACTGTTTCACAGCCCTCAGGTGAAATATTTTTGTCAGTTATTGATGGTATGTTTATATAAACAGTAGGATCGTCAGGAAATTTTTTCTCATTTATTAATTGTTCAAATTCTTTAACATAGTCATCAGAAAAACATACTGTATGGTGGTGAACGTTTTTAATTTTTTTATTAATTGCAGCAAGCATCATAAAGCCGGACATAGATAAATTTTTTTGCATATTTGTATCCGATTTATTTGTAACTATATTTTTTACATACATAGGATCGCAGTTGAAAACTACTCTTTCACAATCATATATTTCTTTATTTGTACTTTCTAAATATTTAATTTTATTTTTATCGGTTACAATATTTGATATTTCAGTATTCTTAATAATATTTACGCCCAAATTAGTCAAAATTTTTTCTAGATTTTCGATAATTTTATATAGACCTCCTGGAACATACCAACCTCCCATCGCGATTTCAATATATGGAATAATAGCAAGCATTGCTACTGATTCGTATGGTGAAGATCCTACATATGTTGGATACCTATTAAACAATTGTTGCAATTCTTTTGATTGAAAATAACTACTTATCATTTTTGAATATTTACTTATAGTAAATCTTTTTGGTGCAAATAGAAATTCAAATAATTCTGAAAATTTAGGCATATTGTAAGGGTTTTTACTAAGAAATGTTTCATTTGAAAACTTGAAAATTTTTGCACCATGTTCAAAAAATTTATAAAGCCTAAAAATTTCTTCCTTGTCTCCAGTAAGTTTTTGCACTTCTTTTGAAAGCTCATCAATATTAGTGGAATATTTCATAGTTTTTCCTGAGGGAAATATATACTGGAAAAGTGGATTTATTTTTATAGGATTTAAATCTTGATAGAAACTTTTTCCTGCAATGTTGAATAAATCTTCAAATATATTTGGCAATGTGATTAATGATGGCCCTGTATCGAAAGTAAAACCTTTTTTTTGATATCTATTTAATTTGCCTCCTAACGTATCATTTTTTTCTATTAGAGTTACTTTCCATCCAGATTTAGCAAGATAAATAGATGTAGATATACCTCCTAAACCTGCACCCACTACGAATATTTCTTTTTTATTTTTCAAAATTATACTTTCTCTTTTTCCAAGTAATATTTTTTTTTATCGATGAATGATAATAAGATCTAAAACCAATATATAACATTATAATTATACTCACAGGATTCAAAACTAAAGATGTTATTCCATATCTAAATTTTATATTGATCATTATTCTAGGTGCTAAGGATATAAAAATTATAATAAAAAATAAAATATTTATTCTAGATTGAAAAATAAAAACTAACATCAGTATTGGAAACAAAATATAAGAGAATAAGAAATATATTTGAAAAACAAGAAACCTTATAATATTTCCTAGGGCAGGGTAGAAATTCTTAGTAAATCCTTCTGTAATCTCCCTAAAAGATTTATACATTCTAACTTCTATAATATTTTCACCATTAATTATTTTTGATTTTTCACCAAAAGTTCTCCATATTTTTGCTAATGAGGTATCTTCAAAAAAATTATTTTTCACTAATTTATGACCACCAAGTTTCAAGTATTTTTTTTTATTAAAAAAAATACATGCTCCATGAGCTATACCTAAGCTAGGGATATTTATTTTTGTTGATATTATGTATGGGAAAATTGTGAAAACTATTAAGTTTAGTATAGGCATAAGTAATTTTTCTATCTTATTTTTCATTACTATTTTTGGCCAAGCTGAAATCATAGAATTATCACTTTCACTATAAATCATGAATAAATTTGATATTGCATTTTTTCTTAATGTTGTATCAGCGTCAATAAAAAGTATATTTTCACTTTTTGAACTAATTGCTAGTCTATAGCAAGCATAATTTTTACCAAGCCAACCTTTTGGTAAATCTTTTGTTTCAGTTTTTTTTACTAAATTTTTATACTTCTTGATAAGTGATTTTATAATCGTCTCTGTTTTGTCAGTTGAGTGGTCATTATAAATTAAAATTTCACCAACTATTTCTCCTTGCATAATGACACTATTAACGCATTTTTCTATATTTTTTTCTTCATTTCTTACTGGTATTAGTACGGAAACTTTATTTTTTTGTTTACTTATTGAGTTGTAATTATTTGAATTAAAGAAAACTAAATTCAAAGATGCCACAATTGTAGGAATCAGGTACAGAATAAATGACACTATTATTATTATAAATTCTAAATTATTCATTTTTATTAAAAATAAACTTTGCAACCATTTCAGGCTGGTCTTCAATAGGTAGATGTCCAGCATTTTTAACTTCATATGTTTCAGTATGCTTTATTTGTTTTTTTATCTTTGATATTGAGTGCATTACAGCTTTAAAGGTTTTATCCCCATGAATAATTGATAAATTATTGTCTAAATCTGAATATATTTTCAATCCTGGGTGATTATGCATCATTCTTAGAAAACTATATGAATTTGTATGGTTCATTTCTGCAAAATGTTCAGTTAAATTAGTATCTTCATTTCTTTTTGATTTGAGTAATAAATTACTTATGTATCGTCCTACTTTTGATGCGAAAGTTGCCATATAAGCTTTTTCACCAAAATATTTATTTACTAGAAGATAAAAATACCAAGGTGTATAAATAAAAGGATCAATCATCACTAATTTATTAACTTTATAGTTTAGTAACTTTGCAATTTCTAACCCTAAAACTCCACCCGTGCAATTACCTACTAAGTTTGTTTTTTCATTTATTCCTAATTCATCAATTATCTCACTACAAATATTTTGTATATTCCATTTTTTAGGGTCTTTTGATTTTCCAAATCCCTGTATATCAAAACTTGTAAATGAAACATCCTTAGGAAGATATTTGATGATAGGGGTATATGTATTGTTATTACCTCCCCAACCAGATATGCCTACATATTTTTTTGGTCCCGAACCAAAATTTTTACAATATATTTTACTATTCATTATTTTGCAATACTCTTTCTGCAACCATTTTTCCGCTTAGCACGCACATCGGTAAACCTGTTCCTGGTGTTGTGGATGCTCCAACAAAAAATAAGTTTTTATATTTTTTAGATTTATTTGAATTTCGAAATGGACCAACTTGAAATAGGTTATGTGAGGCACCAAAAGCAGAACCCATATGAAGACCAAATAAATCTTCCCATTTTTTTGGAGAAATAGTTTCTTTGTTTATAATATCTTCATTGTTGATTATAATTTTATGTTTTCTTAATCTTAATAAGACTTTACTAAGTAGTTGTTCACTCATTTTATCCCAAGCATAATCTTTATTTTTTAGTGGTACTGGAATAAGTATGAATACACCTGATTTATTTTTTGGAGCTAATGAAAGATCATTATTGGATGCTACAGAGATATAAAATGGAATATCTTCAGGTATATTATTATTTTTCATTATTTCTTCATATGCAAACTTTGTATTTTTTGGGAAAAAAACGCTATGATGCTCCAAATTATCTAATTTTTTATTTATTCCCAAATAATAAGTTATTACTCCTGGCGTCATTTTAGGTGATTTGAATTTTTTATCTTCAAGTAATTTATTCATCGTTGTAGGTAAATCTACGTTAGAAATTATCTGGTCACAATATAATTTTTCATCATTTATTAATGTAATTCCTTTGACATGATTTTTTTCTTTAATTATATTTTTTACTTTAGTATTTTTGTGTATTATTACCCCTTGTTTTACAAGAGATTTTTCTAATGATTCTACTAATTTATACATTCCTCCTTTTGGTAGCCACAATCCGTATTCAAGTTCTCCAAATGGTAATATTGAAAAGATTCCTGGTAAATCATGAGGAGCTCCGCCCAAGTACATTGCGTATGAACCAAAGGCTTCAATTATTTTTTTATTCTTAAAATGCAAATTAAGTTGTGATTCCATTGACCTAAATAAACCTAGCTTAAGTATATTTCTTAATCCAGCAGAAAAGAACCATTTAAGTGGGGACTGAGTATTTTGAGTTACTAGATTATCAAAAGAAACACTATATTTTTTTCTTGCATCAGACAGAAAATTTAATAAACCTATTCCATCTCTTGAATCTAATCTTATGCATTCTTGTGAAAGTTTTGTTAAGTCTGATGAAAGTTGAAACGTTTCTCCGTCTGGCCAATAATACTTAATTGCCGGATCAATTTTTTGTAATTCTAATTCTTCATTTAAAGAGGTTCCAATAAATTTATATAAATCATCAAAAACCCATGGATAATTTAGTAATGATGGCCCTGTGTCAAAAATAAAACCATCTAAATCTAGAATATTTGCTCTCCCTCCTAAAGTACTATTTGTTTCAAAAATATGAATTTCAAAATCACTTTTAGAAAGGTATAAACCCGCAGATATGCCTCCCATTCCTCCACCGATTATAAAAAGTTTATTTTTCATTTATTCATTACCAATGCTATAGCTAATTTTAGATATTGATTTTTAGGTATAATAGAGATTTTTTCAACTACTGATAAACTTTCTCTTTGAAAATTATTTTCCTGTTTAAGAATTTTATTATTTAATTTTGAATATAATGTATGACAGGCTTTAATTGCTAATCTACTGTCCTCTGTAAAATTATCTATTCTATTAGAACATTTTTCATACCATCTTTTTGCCTCATTCGCTAATAAGAGTTTTGATGAAATTATGTCATCAATATTCTTATTAATTACTCCGTTGTATATAATTTGATTTTTATGATCTTTTTGGTCTTTTGGAAGATAGCATCTTCCTCTAATCGAATCTTCAGAAACATCTCTTGCAAAGTTAGTTAATTGTAGTGCTATTGCTAGTGACTTCGAGGTTTCCATACATTCCTCTAGAGATGAATTTTTTGAATGCCCATATACGTATGAAAGAAAGTATCCCACCACAGTTGCTGAACCAAAAATATAATTATCTATAAGGTCTTTCCAGTCTTTATATACACTGGACTCTATGTCTTTTTTCATAGCATCAAGGAAAGCGATGTAGTATTTATCGGGAATTTTATAACGATTACATACATCTCTAAAACCAGCAATTGTTAATGAAATATTATTATTTAGCATTTCGTAAATATTCTTATAATTTTTAGATTTAACGAAGTCTAATTCAAATTGTTTTAAGATTTGAACTTTTTCAGACTTTGAAAGGTTAAAAGAATCTACAACTTCATCAGGATATCGAACTGCTGCATAAATAATTTGAACATCTTTTTTTTTCTTTTCTGGAAGAAGCCTAGTAACTGTAAAAAATGATGAACTGAATTTTTTTAAGATCGCTTTTCCCCAGTTTGAAGCATGATCTATATTTGCACTATAATTTGGAAATTCAAGTACTTTCTTCTTGGCTTCAAAATGTTTATCTTTCCAATCTTTTTGAGTCCAAACTAATTTTGCTTTTTCCTTATTTATATAGTCCATATGAAAAAATTATATCGACCCATCAATTATCATGTCTATTACTGTTGGCTCTCCAGAATCAATTGCTTTATTTAGTGTTCTATTAATATCTGCTGGGTTTTCTATTCTAATACCATTAATACCATATGCTTTTGCTTGTTCAGCAAAATTTATCTCATGATGAAAATCCATTGCAAAATAAGATTTAGGAGGTTCAAAATTATTTAATCTATGGTAATGATTCATATTAATTTTTAGTACCCTGTAAGATGAATTATTACATATTACAAATATCGATGGTATTTTAGAATTTGCAGCTGTCCACAAACCTTGAATTGTCATAATTGCGCTACCATCACCAATTACTCCAACTGCAGCTTTCGAGGGGTCTCCTAGTTTCATACCCATTGTAGCACCAATTCCCCAGCCAATTGCTTGGCCTCTACACCCATAATATGATCCTTTTTCTGATGGAAGCATAGACTCAAATAATAGTTGGCTGCTACTTACACCGTCATTAAATACTGAACTTTGCTCAGGAAGTGCTTTTGCTAATTCATCTAGCATTTTCGCTGGTGACATAGCTTGTCCATTTTTCATTTTCTGGTTGATAAGATTTTTGTGATTTTCTTTTCGTGTGTCACTTTCGTACTTTGCTTCTATTGTCCTAAAAGATGAGGCTTCTCTGTATGGGCCTGTCATAAGTGATTCAAGATTTTCAAATAATTTTTTCATTGCATTTTTAGGTGATGCTATTATCCCAATATCAGTCGGTTCAGATTTACCAATTTCATTGTTATTTATATCAATATGAATTAGTTTGGTATTGGAGCTAACAAATTCTCCTTTTTGAAAAAAGAAGTCTTCAAAGACTGGGCATCCTACTGCAAGAATTACATCAGCATTTTTTACAGATGTTACAGCTTCAATAGTTCGCATATTTAAGTTGCCTTGCCACAATGGATGATTAGCTGGAAAATTAACTTCAGAAGAGTTGTGTCCATATACTCTCATTCCTGCAACCTCAGCAAGTTTTATGGCTTCATCTACAGCATTAGTTTGAGATATTCTATCACCGACAATTAGGATTGGTTTTTTAGATGGCATTATTATATCGCATATTTCTTCTGATGTTTTATCATCTATGTTTGTAGATATATGTACATCCGATGATGGGATTAAATTAACATCAGCAACATCATCAAAAGCATTTTGAGACATCGATATGAACGTTGGGCCAGTGGGAGGGGTTTTTGCTTCTTGAAAAGCTCTTCTTATAACTGATGGAACTTGTTCTGCATGAGTAATTTCTGTACTCCATTTTGCAAAAGGTCTTGCCATATCTGCTAAATCGGATCTTCCTGCTGCCATTTTTCTGATATCTTTGTTCCCTGCTGTCATTACCATAGGTGTACCGGAGTATAACTGATCAATCATAAGTGAAAGTCCATTTGCCATTCCATTATCGATGTGTAAACTTACAAAAGGAATTTTTTTTGATGCTCTTGCATATCCCTCAGCTAAACCAACAGCAACACCTTCTTGCAGTACAAGTACATACTCAATAGATGGATATTCATTCATTATTGCCATCATTGGTGCTTCGCTTGTTCCAGGATTGCCAAACATATAATTTACTCCTTCTTTTTGAAGCATTTTAAGTAGAGCATGTTTTCCAGATATATTTGTCATAATTGTCCTTTTTTTTAAATTATACTATTCTACAAATACTAATTATATTTAGTATTTATTTATTTTTATACTTTATTTATCTTTATTGATTCATTTAATTTTTTTTACCCAGTCATCTTGTGATGGTATTTTTGATGGGTCTCCTGCCCTTGCAAGATAATAATCATGCATTTTTTTATACTCTTCAAAGGCTTTTGACAAATCTTCAATAGGTTTTTCTGAAAAATCTATTCTTATATTTATTGGAAATATTTCATCTTTTGAACCTATCATCAAACATGCTGATCTTTCTGGTAAATGTAGACCATCACTTCCAAGTTGACCTCCTGCTTTTTTACCTGCTCTTAAACTTTTTATGAGTCTCTCACCTAACTCATATTCAGGATTTTCTTCAAATGATTCCATCATATTTATAAGAACTTTCTCGTTGTGCAAGAAGTTACCTATTGCAATAGAATTTTTACTTATAATAGATCCTTTGAAATCCTTCGTTTTTGAACCAGTATGAGTATACTTATCACCACTTGATGATAAGACTGCTATTTGACGATATTCCAGAAATTTATCTTTGTTTAAGATTTTATTGATGGTTGATCGAGGATCTTTTTTTTTTATTTCTTTAGCTATTTTTTCCCCAATAAGTGGATTTGTTGATGCCTGAGAAGTTATAGCATATCTATTTTTAACTAATTGAGGACATGTTGATCCAACGGCTAATGAATAAGTAGCAATTGCTATTCCTATTCTGGACTTTTTTTTATCGAAACCCATTATTGTAAATGTCAAATTTGTCGTCCTGTATAAACTTATGTAGGAATAATTTCTTTTTTTGTATTTTTCAAAAACAAAATTATTATTGAAGCAAAAATACTAAATAGAGCTGATAAAATAATAGCTAAATTATAGTTTTTATTCAAGTCAAAAATAATACCAGGCAATATTCCCCCTAGTGCCATACCTAATCCAGCTCCAAATATCTGCCATCCATAGGTTGTTCCAATAGGAAATTTCCCAAAATATTGACGATTGATAATTGGGAACGCTGCTCCTTCTCCACCATATGGTATGGCCCATAAAACAGCAAAAGTATAAAATTCCCATGCCTCAGTTGCATTTAGAAGTATCAATACGACAATTCCTTGTCCGAATAGACTAAAAAACATTATTGGTTTTGAACCATATTTATCTGCAATAATTGGAGTTATTATTCTACTAAAAATACTTATTACTGATAATGTTGTAAGAATACCGGCTGCACTTAAGCTAGATAACCCTGCATTTATGCCCATGGGTATAATTCCAACAAGAATAATTGAATGGCTTACACAGCCTAAGAAATGAATATTTATAAGATTCCAAAACTCATTTTTTTTATAAATTAGTCTTTGTATATTTTTTTGCTCTAAAAGAGAAAAATTTCTATCTTTTTTATTTTTCTTTTTTACAGAAAAACCATAGGGAAATTTTTTGATTTCATTAGGAGTGTCTTTTAGAAAAAATAAGAATGTCAAAAGAACTAATGTGCCAGTAATACCTATGATTATAAATGAGTCTCTCCAGCCATATATTTCGAAAAATATTGCTAGTATTTGGACTGATATTGCTGGTCCTAAACTCCATGCCCCCATCATTAATCCAGTACCTAATCCAAGATATTTATCAAACCAATTAGAAACAATAGGTACAGCTGGAACTAACAAAAAGGATTGAGCAACTCCAAAAACTAATCCGTAGGATACATATAACTCCCATATTTGACTAATCTGAGAGATCCAAATCATTCCAATGAAAAATAATATAGTTCCCCAAATCATTGTTTTTTTACAGCCTATTTTAAAACAAAGGAAGCCTGCAATAGGTGATGAAAATGCGGTAATAATCGACATAAGAGCATAGGCTAGACCTATGGATCCTGATGACCACCCAAATATTTCAACTAAGGGGTCAACTAGCACACCAAAGCCTATTCTTATGGCAGCTCCTACCATTTGTACAACAGCACAAATAAGAACAATTACCCATGCATAATGGTATATATTATGATTTTTTATAATTTTTTTCATTATTACCTAATGAAGTGGGCAAATATATAGAATTTGATCTTCCCACCATTGCTTTTCAGCTTCTTGTCCAATATTGGCTCTTTCAATACTTCTATCAAAAGCTATCCCAGCAGATAAATAAATTAGTAATAATATCGAAAATATAATACTAATTATCATGAATGTAATTCCATTATTTCTTCTAGGAGATAATTTTATATTTTTGCTAATCTTATTCATAGTAATCTATTTTCAATATTGATTATTTTAATTTAAAATTCATAATAGATATTATATTAAAATTATATTAATACTATGACCAAAATAAATTATCAAGCCTTAATAGAAGAAAATTATGCTAATAATTTTTCAGAAAATTCATTGCCCCAAAATTTTTCACTAGGTATTTATAGTGAGAATCAAAATTTTTTTTCATCCTATTCTATAGTTAATAAAAAACTATCTAAAAATCAATATATAAATAATAATAGTCTTTTTCGTGTTGCTTCTATAACAAAAACATTTATCGCCGCTGCAATTTTACAACTAAGAGATTTAGGCAAACTTACGTTGGATGATCCATTACTAGTTCATATGCCTGATTTTACAGTAGCTAGCTCCACGGCGGGTACATTGGAGAAAGTAACTATTAAGAGAATGCTAACTCACTATTCAGGTTTGTCTACAGAGCATAAATTTAATAATTGGGAGACTAAAAATTTTATAACAAAGAATGAACTTATTGATAATCTTTCAGAAATTGATATTGTAGCCCATCAGGATGTTCAGTGGAAATATTCTAATTTGGCATATTGTCTTTTAGGAATATTAATTGAGAAAATAAGTAAAATGCCATTAGAAAAATACTTAAGGGATGAAATTCTTCAACCACTTGGTCTTAAGAATACTTTTTTTTATCCTTCCGAGGATGATAAAAAAAATCTCATATTGGGAAATAAATTTTCTTTTGAATTAAATAAAGTGATTAAGGAAGATTTTATTGAAATGCACTCTATGATAGCAGCAGGAGGATTATTCTCTTGCACTGAAGACTTACTTAATTGGATTTTATTTCATTTATCATCAGATGGTTTTTCTCCTGAGAAAATACTTGATCCTGATAGTTTATTTGAAATGCATATGCCAGTATATATTTCCGATAATTGGGAGCATGCTCAAGCATATGCTTGGAGGATTCTCAAGAATAATAATGACAATTTATATATGCATGGTGGAGGTATTTATGGTTACTCCTCTAATATTGTTTTTTCAAAAAAATATAATTGTGGTTTAGTCATATTGTCAGATTTATGGCCTAACAATTTTCCAAATGATTTTTCTATATCTCTAATAAATACTCTTATAGAAAATCGAAATAATATTACAGATAAACCAAACTATAAAAATAAAGAAATTGATCTTGAAAATATTTTAGGTACATATTTTGCTGAACCTGGTCTTTATCTAGACATAAATTATATTAATGGTGAATTTTGGTTATTAAATAATGACGATTACAATAAGTATAAAATGCATGCCCCGTCTAAGCTTAGGTTACTTGAAGATTGTAAGAAAAATTTTATTGTTTTATCTGGTAGGGCAAAAGGCGAAATAATCAAGATTTCATATCTGAAAAATACACCTTTTTTTATGCTAGGTGGTTTTAAGTATAAAAAATTATAAAAATATTATTATTTTTTTACTAGAGTACAAAATTAGTTAAAACCCGTAAAAAATTTCCTATGTTTAAAATACTCGATACCGGATATATTTATAATTACAGTTAGTTTAAAGGGTAGTTTATGCTTTATTTTAAATCATGTGTAAGATGTAGTGATGGAACAGTAGAGTTAGGAAAAGATAATTTTGGATCTTATCTTAGATGTATAGTTTGTGGATATACTATAAATTCTAAATCTATAAGAGATGAATCAGATAATCAATTAACTCATCAAACTGTTAATTCAAATATGTAAATATATTGAGGTAAAAATGTTTTGTTCACATATAATAAAAAATTTTATTACAATTCAAAACGGATTTGATTCTAATAAACTTTATGCTAAAGAATGTAACTTTTGTTATGAAATAACAGATATATTAGAATCTGATATTTTAAATATGAAAATATTAGAAACATCTTCAAAATAAAATATAAATATTCAACTATAATTACTATATATTATTTTATTCTAGTTAAAATTTGTTTATTATGTTTAATAATTATCTACAAATTTTCATTTGACTATTAAGAACTTAGTAAATAAAATCCATTCATCAAGATTTCAGGGATGTTTTTCTATAACTGGTGGCGGCATGAAAATTATTGATTATCTATTCAAAACTCCAGGATCTTCAAAAACTATTTTAGAGATCTTGATACCTTACTCGAAACATTCATTATCAGATTTCTTATCTGAAAATTTGGATTCTCATGTTTCTCATCTCGAAGCGATTAATATGGCAGAAAAATCTTACTTGAGATCTAAGGCTTTATCGAATAATCCTGATATTTTTGGTTTATCATGTACTGCCGCGATTTCTACTAATAGATTACGTAAAGGTGACGACAGAGCTTATATTGCATGGTATAGTAAATTTTCTAATGGTTATACATCAGTTGTATTTGAAAAAAATATAAGAAAAAGGGTAGAAGAAGATATAATAATTTCGAAAATAATCCTAAATACTATTTCAAAAATAATTGGTATTAATGAATACTTAAAAATAAATTTATATGAATCAGAAAAACTTGAAGAACATAATCTCTGAAATAATTTTTCAGAAAATTCCTTTTTGCTTATTTTATGGGGTAAATAAAATTAGTTATGAAATTCCTGTAAATCCAGTAATTTTGTCAGGTTCATTTAATCCTTTTCATGTTGGGCACAAACAAATGCTTTTAGCTGCTCAAAAGGAAACTAGTTATAATCCTTTCCTTGAAATATCAATAACCAATGTTGATAAAGATGAATTAAAAATTTCAGATATTCAAAAAAAAATAGATATGATTATAGGTCATAAATTTCCATTAATAGTTTCTAATGCACCTAGATTTTTCGAGAAATCTCATCTATTTCCAAAATCTATTTTCTTGATAGGCAATGATACATTTGAAAGATTATTTGATCTCAAATATTATAATGATATTAAAACCAATATATCGAATTCTTCCATAAACCTTAATTTGGAAATTTTAAAGAAAAATGGATGTAAGTTTTTGGTGGCAGGGAGAACAACTGAAAATAATATTTTTACTAATATGAACTCATCATTGATACCAAAAAAATTCCAATTTATGTTTTCCACACTAAAAGAATCTCAATTTAGAAATGATATATCATCAACACAAATAAGAAATTATTCAAAGGAGAATTAATGAATATAGATAAATATAGGCATCCAGAAAATAATGTAGAGAATTTTTTTTTCGAGAGATGGTCATCAAGATTATTTACTGATAAGCCAATTAGTAGAAATCAAATTTTATCATTATTTGAAGCTGCAAGATGGGCACCATCTTCTAGTAATTCTCAGCCTTGGAAATTTGTTTATGCTACCAATGATGACTTTAGAGAAAAATTAAATTTGGTTTTGAATCCATTTAACAGAAAATGGGCCATTAAAGCCCCTTTAATTATTTTAGTTTTTTCCAAAAATCAAAATAACGGTAAAGAAAATCGTAATGCGAAATTTGATACTGGGGCAGCTTGGATGTCTCTAGCTATACAAGCAAAAATTATGGGTTTGAATACAAGAGCTATGGGTGGAATTGATCATGAAGTCGCTCACAATGTATCAGGCCTTTCCAAAGATGAGTACTCATCGATTTGTGCCATAGCTGTAGGTTATGCAGATCCAGATTATGATAATATTTCTGAAAATACCCCTAGCTCAAGAATGAAAATAGATGAGTTCATAATGGATAAACCCTTAAATCATTAATTTTTTTGTTTTTCAGACTTAAATAGTGCAAAACTTGAGGTATATCCATGTAAAAATGTTTGGTCTCCTATAGATCCTATTTCTCCATTTGAGAAAAAACCTGTTATAGGTATATCTCCTACAATATTAGCAAATAAATTTGTGTCATGATTTGGTGCACCGTATAAATATTGACCTCTTCCGAGACAACTAAATAATAATGCTGATTCCAGTTTATTATCTTCAAATTTATCAGCATATTTTTCCAATATTATTTTTAGGTCTTCATCTGCTGTTTGCGCATCTCTTATGTAAAATTGAATTATTTGTCCCTCATTAATCATTTCGCCTATTGCGATGCTACCATCTTCTTCGTCTGCCCCAAGAATATTTCTTATTAGGAATTCTTCATCATTTACAGAAGAAAATCTATCCATTATTATTCCAATTTGTAAAGATCTTCGTATAAGTCTTTTTTCA
>MDTA01192532.1_pt1 | contig 27163 bp, 17 predicted proteins | sample 811151 | NCBI WGS metagenome assembly MDTA01 (sample SAMN05326648, study PRJNA326480) | marine metagenome | isolation source: seawater | place: Indian Ocean: South | collected 2010 | reverse complement strand
GGTGCGCCTGCTAGGATTTGAACCCAGAACCTCCTGGTCCGTAGCCAAGCGCTCTATCCAGTTGAGCTACAGGCGCAAAAAATTTTTTAATATATTTAATATATTTTTTAATGTAATTTTTCAAATTAGCAATTATTGTATTATTATGAGTAAAAATTCTAAAGATATTGTAATTACCTCCGCTTTTAGAACGGCTATTGGAAAATATAAAGGGATTTGGGAAAACTCTCAATCTTCTAAATTGGGTGAATTAGTAATTAAAAAAATTTTAGAGGATACAAAATTAAATTCAAATTTAATTGATGAAGTTATAATGGGCCAGGTACTCACAGGAAATGCAGGTCAAAACCCTGCAAGGCAAGCTGCGATACGAGCAGGAATACCAAAAGAAAAAACTGGATATATTATAAATCAAGTTTGTGGATCTGGTTTGAGATCTATAGCAGCTGGTTATCAATCTATTTTATTAAATGAAGCAAAAATAATAATTGCCGGCGGGCAAGAAAGTATGAGTAATTCAAATGAAGATGAAATGCTCAAAGATGGACTAATAGATGCTTATAACAATTATCATATGGGCATTACGGCAGAAAATGTCGCAGAAAAGTGGAACATTTCCAGACAGGAGCAAGATTCTTTTGCAGTTAGTTCTCAACAAAAAACTCAAGAGGCAATTAAATTTAAAAAATTTGATGAAGAGCTAATAGATAAAGCTATATCAGATCAACATCCAAGAAGTGATGTTACTTTAGAAAGTTTGTCAACTTTAAAGCCTGCTTTTAAAAATAATGGAACTGTTACAGCTGGTAATTCTTCTGGTATTAATGACGGAGCAGCTTGTGTACTATTAATGAGTAGAGCTGAAGCTGAAAAACAAAATATAAAAGTTTTAGCAAAAATAAAATCTTGGGCAACTTGCGGTGTTGATCCAAGTCTCATGGGTTCAGGCCCTATACCTGCATCTAAAAAAGCCTTAGAAAAAATTGGATGGAATATAAATGATTTAGATTTAGTTGAATCAAACGAAGCTTTTGCTGCACAAAGTATTGCTGTTATTAAAGAATTAAAAATTCCAATTGAAAAAGTAAATGTTAATGGAGGAGCAATCGCTTTAGGGCATCCTATAGGAGCTTCGGGCACAAGAATTATTGTTACTCTAGTTCACGAGATGATTAAACGCGACGCAAAAAAAGGTTTAGCTACTCTATGTATTGGTGGTGGCATGGGAATAGCAATGTGCGTAGAAAGAGACTAATTTTTATACTTTTTTTTTAGTAAAAGCATTTGTATCCAAATTCGAGAGTCTAAATGTTTTTTTTCTCTCAAAAAATAAATTTTATTAATAATTTCTGTTAACATGCGTAAAAATTATCGTTCAACAAAGTCAAAAAAACGATATAATTATGTCATAAATAATTCAGCTATTAATTTCAAAATAAGTAGCTAGAATCAATATTAATTAATGTCTGATAAATTATTAGTCCCTGATATTGGAGATTTTGAAAAAGTAGAGGTTATTGAAATATTAGTAAAAAAGGGCGACAAAATAAAAAAAAATGATCCTGTAGTAACAATAGAAAGTGATAAATCTAGTGTTGAGGTGCCATCTTCTATTGAGGGTATAGTTGAAACTGTAAATGTTAAAATAGGTGATAAAGTTTCTAAAGACGATTTATTAATTACTTTGAATGGAGACATTGGCTCAAAAAAAATTGATGAAAAAGCCAAAGAAAATAGACAACAAAAATTTGAAGAAAATATACCACCCCTTACTAAAAAAATTATCGAACAGGCTGAAACAAGTATTTCTCCTCAAGAAAAAGATATAATTAAAAATAACGAAACTGAAAAGAAAATTCATGAAGAAAACACAAACAAAAATCAAAAAATAGAAATCGTAGGTCATGGAGATATAGACCCAGTAGAGACCAAAGAGTGGTTAGAATCTCTTTCTGCTGTTCTAGAAAATGATGGTAAAGAAAGAGCGCAATTTTTAATAAAAAAACTTATTGATCATTCATATAAAGAAGGCTCAGATTTAGTTCTTTCGAGAAATACACCCTACATTAATACAATTACACCTGATGAAGAAATAAAATCACCAGGAGATCAAAACATTGAAAGAAAAATTAGATCATTAATAAGATGGAATGCAGCTGCAATGGTTGTTAGAGCTAACAAAAAAAATCCTGAGCTTGGAGGACATATAGGTACATTTGCATCTGCGGCAACATTATATGACATAGGCATGAATCATTTTTGGAGAGCTAAAAATAATAAATACGGAGGGGATTTGATATATTTTCAAGGTCATAGCGCGCCAGGAATGTATGCAAGAGCTTTTTTAGAGGGAAGAATTTCTGAAAGAGAGTTAGATAGGTTCAGGCAAGAAGTTAAACCTGGTGGATTACCGTCATACCCTCATCCATGGTTAATGCCAAAATTTTGGCAGTTTCCAACTGTATCAATGGGACTTGGTCCAATAATGTCAATTTATCAGGCACGATTTAATAAGTATTTAATTAATAGAGGACTAATAAAAGATGAGGGAAGAAAAATTTGGTGTTTTCTTGGAGATGGTGAGACTGATGAGCCTGAGTCGCTAGGAGCAATTGGTCTAGCTGCAAGAGAAAAATTAGACAATCTAATTTTTGTAGTAAATTGCAATTTACAAAGATTAGACGGTCCAGTTAGAGGTAATGGAAAAATTATTCAAGAATTAGAAGGAATTTTTAGAGGCGCAGGCTGGAATGTAATTAAAGTTATTTGGGGATCATATTGGGATCAATTATTAGCAAAAGATAAAACTGGATTATTAATAAAGAGGATGGGCGAAGCAGTTGATGGAGAATATCAAGCTTTTAAAGCTAAGGGTGGAAAATATGTAAGAGATAACTTTTTTGGTAAGTATCCTGAATTATTAGATTTAGTGTCTCAGATGACAGATAAAGATATTTGGAAACTAAATCGTGGAGGACATGATCCTCACAAAGTTTATGCTGCATATTACTCCGCAATGCAGAATAAAGGCACCCCAACAGTTATATTAGCTAAAACTATTAAAGGCTATGGAATGGGTAAATCAGGAGAGAGTATAAATACTACACATCAACAAAAAAAATTAGGAGAAGAAGATCTACTTTATTATAGAGATAGATTTGATGTACCATTAACTAATAAACAGGTAAGTAATATCGAGTATTACAAACCCTCTGAAAATTCTCCAGAAATTAAATATCTCAAAGAATGTAGAATAAAACTTGGAGGCAATCTTCCCGAAAGATCATCTTTTGCAAAAGCAATTAAAACTCCACCAACTGATATTTTTGATAAAATGAAAGAGTCAACTGGAGATAAAGAGATGTCAACTACTATGATTTTAGTGAGAATGTTGACTAATTTATTAAGAGATAAAAATGTAGCTCCAAGATTAGTGCCAATTATTCCTGACGAAGCAAGGACATTTGGAATGGAGGGTTTTTTTCAAAAAATTGGAATTTATGCGCATGAGGGTCAAAAATATGAGCCAGTAGATTCGGAACAATTAAGCTCATATAGAGAGGATATTAAAGGTCAAGTTTTAGAGGAGGGAATTACTGAGGCTGGAGCCATGTCTTCATGGATCGCGGCCGGAACATCATATTCAAATCATGATATTTCAATGATACCTATATATCTATTTTACTCTATGTTTGGTTTTCAAAGAACTGGTGATTTTGCATGGGCAGCAGGTGACAATCAAACTAGAGGATTTTTAATAGGTGCTACTGCTGGAAGAACTACTTTGGCTGGTGAAGGTTTACAACATGCTGATGGACATAGTCATATAATGTCATCAGTCATCCCAAATTGTAAATCATATGATCCAACGTTTGGATACGAGTTAGCTACTATATTCAGGGATGGACTTTACCGTATGTACGAAAAACAAGAAAATATATTTTATTATATAACAACTATGAATGAAAACTATCCACATCCAGCAATGCCAAAAGATAAATCCGTTGAGGATGGAATTTTAAAAGGTATGTATTTATATAAGGAATTTAATAATTACAAAAAAACCAAGATTCAACTTCTTGGATCTGGAACAATTTTGAGAGAAATGTTAAAAGCTGCAGAAATTTTACAAAATGAATACAAGATTGATTCCAGTGTGTGGAGTGTAACAAGTTTTAGTGAATTAAGAAAAGAAGCAATTGAAGTCGAAAGATATAATCTTTTAAATCCTAGTAAACAAAATCGTAAAAGCTATTTAGAAGATTGTTTATCTAAAACTGAAGGACCAATACTATCAGCGTCTGATTATGTCAGGCTAAACTCAGATCAAATTAGACCTTTTGTTAAAAAAAGTTTTTATTCATTCGGGACTGATGGATATGGAAGAAGTGATACAAGAAAAAATCTGAGAAATTTTTTTGAAGTTGATAAAGAGCATCTTGTTTCTTATGCTTTAAGTGTATTAGCTAAAGAACAACTTGTACCAAGTAAGCATGCCGAAGAAGCAATGAAAAAATATAATATAGATCCAAAAAAACCTATTCCAACAAAGTTATAATAATTAATGTCTGAAAATAAAAAAATATTCGCAACTCCTAAAGTAAGAAAATTCGCAAGGGAACTTGGAGCTAATTTAAGTCATATACAAGGTTCTGCTAGAGGTGGAAGAATAACCGAGAGCGATATAAAAAATTTTGTTAATTCAACTCTCACAAAAAAGATTACTAATCCAGAAAACAAAAATAATTTTCAAAATTTAGAATTTAACCATTCAGAATTTGGTAATGTGGAAATTAAAGATATACCAAGGATTAAAAAAATAGCTGCACCAAATTTATCTTTTTCTTGGAAAACTATTCCACATGTAACCCATCATGATGAAGCGGATATTACAGAACTAGAAAATTTTAGAAATTCCCTTACTGATAATTTGACAGGTGAGAAAAAAAAAATTACCCCATTAGTTTTCATTATGAAGTCACTTGTTCTTGCTCTTAAAAAGTTTTCAAATTTTAATTGTTCAATTGATCAGATTGAAAATGGAAAAATGACTTTGAAAAAATATTTTCATATTGGCATTGCTGTGGATACCAAACATGGACTCATGGTTCCTAAATTAAGGAATGCAGATAAAAAGAATCTAAATGAGTTAAATCTTGAATTAAAAGATATTAGTGAAAAATGCAGAAATTTAAAAATCGATAAAAAAGAATTTTATGGTGGCTCAATAACAATAACCAGTCTAGGTGGTATAGGTGGATCTTTTTTTACGCCAATTATTAATTATCCCGAAGTTGCTATCTTAGGGATCGGAAGAACTAGTTCTAAACAGGTTTTGATTAATGATAAGTTTGAAAATAGAGCAATGTTACCAATTTCTTTATCATATGATCATAGAATTATAGACGGCGCGGAAGCTGCACGTTTCTGCAATGAAATTAAAAATAATTTAGGTAGTAATTTTGCCTACAAATTATCAATATAATACATGTCAAAAACTGCATCAATAATAAGTGCATTATTATGTACATTTATTTGGGGCACTACATTTATAGCGCAAGACACTGGCATGGAATTAATTGGTCCATATGTATTCAATGGAGTAAGATTCCTCGTGGGATTTGTTACTTTAATTCCTTTTTACTTTTTATTTGAAAGGAAAAGTACAAAAGAAGAAATTTCGAGTAACAAAAAAAAATTTTTTGTACTTTCAACATTAATAGGTATTTTTTTATTTTTAGGCACTGCATTACAACAAGTAGCTCTACTTTATACAGATGTAGCAAATGCAGCATTTTTTACAATATTTTATGTGCCTATGGTTCCAATAATCGTTTTTTTTCTTTACAAAAAAAAAATACATTGGAGTGTGTGGCCTTCCGTGATTTTATGTTTGATAGGAGGTTATTTTTTAACAAATTTTCAAGATACGACTGTAAGATTAGGAGATACTTTAGTATTAGCGGGTGCATTATTTTGGAGTTTACATATAATTTTTATAGGTAAAATAATTGAAGAATTTAATACTCCTATTTTAATTGGATTAATTCAAACTATAATAGTATCTTTTTTTTCTTTAACGCTAGGATTATTTTTCGAAGAATTTATTATTGAAAATATATTAAGTCATAAAATACAAATTTTATACGCAGGAATTTTATCTGGAGGTATTGCATTTGTTTTACAAATTTATGCACAAAAAAATATTTCTCCAGCACCATCTGCGATAATTTTTTCTTTAGAGGGTGTATTTGCTACGATTGCGGCTTGGATTTTATTAAGTCAGATATTAGATATTAATAATATTTTAGGTTGTATTTTTATTTTAGCTGGAGTTTTAATTTCTCAATTAGTTCCTGAATTAAAAAAATCAAAAATAAATTAAAATAAAAATTATTAATGATAATAATATTCTATAATATACAAAAAATTTGAGTGAAAATTTTCTAACAAATTTTAAAAAATATTTAATAGTTAAATATGAGAATATAAATGAAAATAAAGTTGAAAATATAATTAAAAAAGAAAATTCGAAATCATTTTGTGAAATGTCTTTCAATCCTAAAAAGCTAGCACCTGATAAAGCAGGAATTGAAAGTAAAAACGATATTTTTGCAGAGTCGAATCTGTTAATATTAAGAAATCTTGAGGCTGTGATTGTTATACCTGATCTACTAACACCAGGTATAAGCGCTAATATTTGAAAAAAACCTATAAATAAAATTTTTTTAATTGTGAGATCATTATTTATATCTTTATTAATTTTAAAAGTATCTGCATAATATAATAATATTGCGAATAAAAATGTAGTCCAAGCAATAATTTCAATATTTCTTAAAATATCAATAACTCCTGTATAAAGAATTATATACCCAAAAATAATTAGAGGAATTGATCCAAAAAATATTAAATACAAAAATTTTTTATTTTTTAAAAATTCTCTAAAATCATTCTTAAAATAAAAAATTATAGCAATTAATGAACCAAGGTGTAGACTTATGTCAATTTCCAATATACTAGTTTTGAAATCACTTAATTTTGATATTAAAATTAAATGGGCTGATGAGCTTACTGGAATAAACTCAGAGATCCCTTGGATTATTGCTAAAATAAGAGCTTCAAAGTATAAAGAAATCATCAGGAATTAATTTTACTAAACTAATTATTTCTAAAATAAAGCAATTCCATGATTGCATATTAGTTATGCAATTTACTAAAAAACAATGTTTTTTGGGTATTTTTATAAAAATATGTCATAATATATGACCTTGTTTTGCTTCCATGACTTAAATTTTTCGTATATATGAAGCCTCCATGACAGAAAAAATGTTAAAATTTGTTAATATAGGTAAGCAAAACCCACCTAAAAGAGAAATATCTCAAAGAAAAGAGGACTTTAATGAAATATATAAAGAATTTATTAATGAAAAGGCTAAGGAGCAATCCAGTAGATGCTCTCAGTGTGGAGTTCCATTTTGCCAGGTTCATTGCCCTTTAAGCAATAATATCCCTGATTGGCTAAAATTGACAGCAGAGGGTAGATTAGAGGAAGCTTATCATTTATCACAAAGCACAAACAATATGCCAGAGGTATGTGGTAGAATTTGTCCTCAAGATAGGCTTTGTGAGGGAAACTGTGTAATAGAACAATCAGGCCATGGAACAGTTACAATTGGATCAGTAGAAAAATTTTTAACAGAAAACGCGTGGGAAAAAGGCTGGGTTAAGCCAATAGAAGTAAAAAACGAAATTGATCAAAGTGTAGGCATAATAGGAGCGGGCCCTGCCGGTCTTGCTTGTGCTGAACAATTAAGGAAAGATGGTTATAAAATTACTATATATGATAGATACGACAGAGCAGGTGGTTTACTAATATACGGCATCCCAAATTTTAAACTTGAAAAATATGTTGTAGAGAGACGTACAAAACTTTTAAAAAAAAGTGGAATAAATTTTGTTCATAACTTTGAAGTAGGTAGAGACTCTAGTCTAAGTGAATTACAAAGAAAACATGATGCTTTACTAATTGCGACAGGAGTTTACAAGGCAAGGGAAATTGATCTACCAGGAAGTAACCTAGAAAATATTTTTCCTGCAATGGATTTTTTAACTGCATCAAATAAAAAAGGACTAGGAGATAAAGTTGATTTATTTGATGACGGAACATTAAATGCTGAGGGGAAAGATGTAGTAGTAATAGGTGGTGGAGATACAGCAATGGATTGTGTTAGAACTTCTATTCGTCAAAATGCTAAATCAGTTAAGTGTTTATACAGAAGAGATAAAGAAAATATGCCTGGATCAGCAAGAGAAGTATCTAATGCTGAAGAAGAAGGTGTTGAATTCATTTGGCTTTCTAATCCAAAACAATTTATCGGCAAAAATAGAGTTGAAAATATTTTAGTTGATAAAATGAAATTAGGAGATCCAGATGAAAGTGGTAGGCAAAAACCTGTTAAGGAAGAAAATTCTGAATTTAATATAAAAGCTGACATTGTAATAAAATCTCTGGGTTTTGACCCAGAAAATTTACCAAAATTATTTGGTGAGGAAAAATTACAAGTTACAAAATGGGGAACTATCAGGGCAGATTTTGATACTATGCAAACTTCTATTCCAGGAGTTTTTGCCGCTGGAGATATTGTAAGAGGTGCCTCACTGGTAGTTTGGGCAATAAAAGATGGTAGAGATGCATCCGAGTCTATTAAAAAGTATTTAGAAAATTTAAAAAAAAAAAAAGTTGCTTAATGAATATTAGAGATAAAAATCAAAATTTACTAACTAAAAACTATATTTATTCGAAAGATATGGAACATGATAATTGTGGAGTTGGTATTGTCGCTTCAACAAATGGAACTAAAACTAGAAAAGTAGTTGAATACGGGATCAATGCCTTAAAAGCAGTATGGCATAGAGGAGCAGTTGATGCTGATGGGAAAACAGGCGACGGAGCAGGAATTCATGTTGAAATACCAAAAGAATTTTTTATAGAAAAAATAGAGAATTATGGACGTAAATATGATGAAAAAGAAATATGTGTAGGTATGATTTTTCTTCCCAGAAATGACTACAATTCCCAAGAAAAGTGTAAAACAATAATCGAAACAGAATTACTCACTAACAATTTTAGTATTTATAGATGGAGACAGGTTCCTATCGATACAAGTGTACTTGGTGAAAAAGCAGAGCAAACTAGACCTGAAATTACACAAGTTTTGTTTACATCGAAAGAAAAAAATCTTTCAGGAAAAAATTTAGAGAGAAAACTTTATGAAACTAGAAGAAGAATAGAAAAAAAATGTTTAAAAAATAATCTTCAGCAATTTTATATTAGCTCGTTTAGCTCTAAGTCAATTATTTATAAAGGTATGTTTTTAGCTGAAGCATTGTCAGAATTTTATTTAGATTTACAAGATAAAAGGTTTGTATCAAGATATGCAATTTTTCATCAAAGATTCTCAACAAATACTGCACCAAGTTGGGATCTAGCACAACCATTTAGGTCAATTGCCCATAACGGAGAGATAAACACTTTAAAGGGCAATGTAAATTGGATGAAAGTTCATGAAGAGGAAATGTTTTCTCCAGTTTTTAGTGACATGGAAAATATTAAACCAGTCATTCCACCAGGAAACTCTGACTCTGCGTCTTTAGATAATGTATTTGAATTACTTAATGTGTCAGGTCATTCAGCTCCACTCACAAAACTTATGCTTATTCCAGATGCATGGTCAAAAAAAAGTAAAATACTGCCAAAAAATCATTTACAATTATTCAATTTTTTAAATAGCACGATGGAACCTTGGGACGGACCTGCTGCAATAGCAGGTACAGATAATGAATGGGTAATTGTTGCAACAGATAGAAATGGTCTAAGACCGTTAAGATATACAATAACAAATGATAATCTTTTGTTTGCAGGATCTGAAACAGGCATGATTGATTTAGATGAAGATAAAATTATATCGAAAGGAAGATTAGGCCCAGGTGAAATATTAGGGGTAAGAATAGAAAAAGGAAAAGTTTATAAAAATAATGAAATTAAAAATTATTTAGCAAAAGAATATAAACATTTTAATAACCAAATAGTTGACCTAAATAAAAAATTAATAATTAAAAATGAAAAAAATAATTTTACAGGAATAAATTTAAAAAAAAAGCAACATGCTTTTGGTTATACACTTGAAGATCTAGAATTAATTTTACATCCGATGGCTGAGGATGCAAAAGAAGCTACAGGTTCTATGGGTGATGATACACCATTAGCAGTCCTTTCAGATAAATTTAGACCCCTTTATCATTTTTTTAGACAAAATTTTAGTCAGGTTACAAATCCTCCAATTGATTCATTAAGAGAAAACAAAGTTATGAGTTTAAAAACACGTTTTGGAAATCTAGGTAACATACTTGATTTTAGTAATTTGACAGAGGAAAATATATTTGTATTAGACAGCCCAATATTGTCAAATAATCAATTTGAAAAGTTCCTAAACTATTTTGGAAATAATTACAAAGTTTTAGATTGTACTTTTAACGAAGATAGCAACATTGACAGTTCAATTCAAAATTTAAAACAACAAGCAGAAATTTCTGTAAGGCAAGGTATTACTCAATTAATTTTAACCGATAAAGAAATTTCAGAAAAAAAACTTGGTATACCAATGCTTTTATGTATTGGTGCAATTAATACACATTTAACAGAACTTGGATTAAGAGGCTATGTTTCTCTAAACATTCAATCAGGAGAAACTTTAGATACCCATTCTTTTGCAACTATGATTGGAGTAGGTGCAACTACTATTAATCCTTACTTGGCAATAGATAGTTTATACGAAAGATATCAAAAGCAGTTATTTGGAAACCTAAATTTTGATGAATGTGTAACTAGATATATTAAATCGATAAATTTAGGATTGTTAAAAATAATGTCAAAAATGGGTATATCAGTCATTAGCTCTTATAGAGGAGGATGTAACTTTGAGACTGTAGGATTAAGTAGGACGCTTGTAAATAAGTTTTTTCCAGGAGTTGTATCTAAAATATCTGGTATAGGCTTAACAGGAATTGAGAAAAAAATTAGAAAAATTCATAAAGAGGCGTTCCAAGCTTCAACAAACATTTTACCAATAGGTGGGATATATAGATATCGAAAAAATGGAGAACTTCATCAATATCAAGGAAGACTTATACATATGCTTCAAAGCGCGGTTGGCAATTCATCCTATGAAACTTATAAAAAATATGCGAAAGGAATTTACGAATTAGCTCCAATAAATTTGAGAGATTTAATTTATTTCAAAAATAGAAATTCAATAAATATATCGGAGGTAGAGCCAGTTGAGAATATTCTAAAAAGATTTGGAAGTGGAAGTATGTCTCATGGAGCTTTATCAAAAGAGGCTCATGAAACTTTAGCAATTGGAATGAACAGAATCAAAGGTGCATCATGTAGTGGCGAAGGAGGTGAGGATGCAAAAAGGTTTAAGGTAATGACAAATGGTGACACTGCGAATTCTAGAGTTAAGCAAATCGCTTCTGCAAGATTTGGTGTTACCATTGATTATTTAAATAATTGTAATGAAATAGAAATAAAAATTGCACAAGGTGCAAAACCAGGTGAAGGTGGTCAATTACCAGGTTTTAAAGTTACAAAGGAGATTGCTGAGTTAAGACATTCTACTCCGGGTGTTACTTTAATTTCTCCACCACCACATCACGATATATATTCAATAGAAGATCTTGCACAGCTTATTTATGATTTAAAACAGATAAATCCTAAAGCAAGAGTTGGAGTTAAACTTGTAGCATCGTCAGGAATTGGTACAATTGCTGCTGGAGTTGCAAAAGCAAAAGCTGACATAATTTTAATTTCTGGACATTCGGGGGGAACGGGCGCAACACCACAAACAAGTGTTAAATATGTTGGAATTCCTTGGGAAATGGGTTTGACTGAAGCAAACCAAGTTTTAACATTGAATAATTTAAGACACACGGTTACCCTCAGAACCGATGGCGGCATTAAAACTGGTAGAGATGTTGTAATTGCAGCAATGATGGGAGCAGAAGAATTCGGTGTCGCTACTACTGCACTCGTAGCCATGGGATGTATTATGGTTAGACAATGTCATTCAAATACATGTCCAGTTGGAGTTTGTACTCAAGATGAAAAGTTAAGGGAAAAATTTACTGGTACACCTGATAAAATAGTAAATTTGTTTAGATTTATTGGTGAAGAAGTGAGGGAAATTTTAGCAAAACTCGGTTTTAAATCTTTAAATGAAGTTATAGGAAGAACAGAATTATTAAAACAAGTAAGCAAAGGTTCATCAAACCTAGATGATTTAGATTTAAACCCGTTGTTTGTAAAAGCTGATCCAGGAAAAAATAAAAGATATTGTGAAAAACCTATTATTAACGCAGTACCTGACACTTTAGATCAAAAATTATGGCCTGAAATTGAGAATAAAATAGATAATAATGAAAAAATAAAAAAAATCTTTCCAATAAAAAATACCGACAGAGCAGTTGGCACAAGGATATCCTACAATTTGTACAAAAAATTTGGAAATAATAATATTGATGAAAATAGATTTGTACTTAATTTTAAAGGATCTGCTGGACAATCATTTGGTGCATTTGGAATAAAGGGTTTGAAACTTGATCTAGAAGGTGATGCAAATGACTATGTTGGAAAAGGACTTTCTGGCGCCACAATAAGTATCAAACTACAAAAAAATAGTAGTTTAAAATCTAATGAGAATACAATTATAGGAAATACTGTTTTATATGGAGCTACCAAAGGAAATCTTTTTGCAGCTGGTCAAGCTGGAGAAAGATTTGCAGTTAGAAATTCAGGCGCAACAGCTGTTGTAGAAGGATGTGGTTCTAATGGATGCGAATATATGACAGGTGGAAACATTGTATTATTGGGAGATGTTGGGGACAATTTTGCTGCAGGAATGACAGGGGGAATGGCATTTATTTACGATAAAAATAAAAATTTTGAAAAAAAAATAAATCCTGAAAATGTTGTATGGCAAAAAGTAGAAACTAAGTATTGGAAAAATTTTTTAAAAGACTTAATCAAAAGACATTTTGAAGAGACAGGTTCAATTATTTCAAAAAACATTATAGAAAATTATGATGAAGAAATATCTAATCTTTATCAGATTTGTCCAAAAGAAATGATAGATAAACTTCAAAATCCTTTATCAAATAAATCAAAAGTTGGTTTAGCTAGCTAATTTTATTCAATATATATTTAATTTCAAACAGTATATTTTTTAAATTTTTATCAGATGACAAACTATGATCTCCATTTTTTATAATTTTTAGTTTTTTTTTACTTTTAGGAAATATTTTTAAAACTTTTTTGGAAAAAGATACCGGAACAACCTCATCTTTATTGCCATGTATCATTGTTACAAAAATTTTAGACTTTAATTTTTTTGATAAAACTTTATTTTTGAGTCCATCTTTAATAAGTTGTTTAGATATTACGTATTGATATTCCCCATGCTGAATATTGGTATAACCCTTTCTTAATATTTCATTTTTAATATTTTTTGTAAATTTATTCCACATTAGTCTTTGTAAAAATTCAGGAGCAGAACCAATACCCACAAGTCCTACTATTTTTTTTTCAAAGTACTTAAATAAATTAATTGAAATCCAGGCACCCATACTGGAACCAACTAGTATAATTTTTTTACTCCTACATTTTTTTCTAATTATTTTTGTAACATCTTGTGTCCAAGATGAAATATTTCCATTAACGAATTTACCTGTCGATTTACCGTGGCCAGAATATTCAACTGCCAGAAATCCAACTTTGTTTTTTTTAGAAAATTTGCTTAAAGTAAGTGGTTTTTTCCCTTCCAAATCTGACGCAAAACCATGTAGAAAAATTATACAAATATCCTTATCTATATTATTGTTTAAATACCTAAGTTTTTTTGTTTTTGAAATTTTTAAAAATTTATAATTTTTCATATAAAATTTGCTCTAGTATTCTGATAGTATAATACTTTACCATATGTCATCTAAATTAAAAGTTTTGCAAGTTATACCTCGGCTTGGATATGGTGGTGCAGAGACTGGCTGTTATGATTTAGCTCACTATCTAAGTGAAAATGGGTGTTCTTCGTTTATAGCAACTAGTGGTGGCGAATTAACAAAATTTATAAATAAAAAAAAAGTTAAATTATTTAGACTTCCAGTTCAAAGTAAAAATCCAATTCTTATAATTTTGAATTCAATTATACTGATATTTTTAATATTTTTTTATAATATAAATATTGTTCATGCCAGAAGTAGAGCACCTGCATGGTCCTGTTTAATAGCATGTAAAATTACTAGATGCAAATTTGTAACAACTTTTCATGGAACCTATAATTTTAAATCCTCGATAAAAAAATTTTATAATTCAGTTATGTTAAGATCAGATTTAATAATTGCTGGTTCTAATTTCATATTTGGACATATTAACGAAAAATATTCTAATTACTTAAAACATGATAAAAAGTTTTTAGTTATATTTAGGGGTATAAATACAGAATATTTTAATCCTAAAAAAATAAAATTAGAAGATGAGAAAAAATTAATGAAAAATTGGAACATAGATAATAATGAAAAAAAAATTATTTTATTACCAGGGCGATTAACTCACTGGAAAGGTCAAGAAATGTTTATAGAGTCTTTGAGCAAGCTAAAAAATTCTCATCCGGAAAAAAAATTTTTAGCGATTATTTTAGGAAATGACCAGGGTAGAAAAATATACAAAAAAAAATTACAAAGATTAGTTGAACAATACAGATTAACTAACGAAATAAGATTTATTGATAGTTTTAACCTAATGCCTTTGGCATATCAAATAAGTGATATTATTATATCTTGCTCAATAGAACCGGAGTCTTTTGGCAGAGTTTCAGTAGAAGCGCAAGCAATGGAGAAACCAATAATTGCAAGTAATATTGGTGGCTCAAAAGAGACAGTTATAAATGATAAAACCGGTTTTCTTTTTGAGGCTGGGAATACAGATAAATTAAGCAATAAAATTGCTGAAATATTAAGTCTAAGCGATCTTACCTTGAGGGGTATAGGCTCAGAGGGCAGAAAAAATGTAATTAAAAAATTTAATGTTGAAAAAATGTGTTTTTCTACTTATTCAGAATACATAAAATTAATAAAATAAATGCCAAATATAACTTTACCTGATGGAAATAAATTAAAATTTGAAAAAAGTGTAACCGGTATAGAAGTTGCAGAAAAAATAAGTAAGTCTTTAGCAAAGCAGGCTTTGGTGATGAGTGTGAATGGTGAATTAAAAGATTTATATTCTGGTATAGATAAAGATAGCTCTGTTAAAATTTTTACCGCAAAAGACCCAGAGGGATTAGAAGTAATTAGACATGATACAGCGCACATCATGGCTATGGCTGTTCAAGAATTATTCCCAGGCACACAGGTAACCATAGGACCAGTTATAGAAAATGGATTTTATTATGATTTTGCAAGAAAAGAACCTTTTACTAGTGATGATCTTAAAAAAATCGAAAAAAGAATGTCAGAGATTATCGATAAAGATATAAAAACTAGAAGAGAAGTATGGGAAAGAGACAAAGCAATTGCTCACTTTAAAAAAATTGGTGAAAAATATAAAGCTGAGATTATTGAGAGTATTCCAAAAAATGAAGAGCTTACTATTTATCACCACGGAGAAACATGGCATGATTTATGTAGAGGCCCGCATTTAGTATCTTCTGGTAAAATAAGCAAAGCATTTAAATTGACAAAAGTTTCAGGCGCATATTGGCGTGGAGACTCTAATAATGAAATGCTTCAAAGAATTTACGGTACTGGTTGGGCAAATAAAAAAGATTTAGAATTGTATCTTCAAAGAATAGAAGAAGCTGAAAAAAGAGATCACAGAAAGCTTGGAAAAGAAATGGATTTATTTCATTTTAGAGAAGAAAGTCCTGGATCAGTTTTCTGGCATGAAAAAGGATGGGCGCTTTTTCAGAAATTAGTTTCTTATATGAGAATGAAGCAAGATCTTGCAGGATATAAAGAAATTAATACACCCGAAATTCTTGATAGATCTTTATGGGAAAAATCTGGTCATTGGGAGAAGTTTGGCGCAAACATGTATACTTCGGTTACTCCTGACGAAAAAGTATTTGCTATAAAACCTATGAATTGTCCTGGGTGTGTTCAGGTGTTTAATCAGGGTTTAAAAAGTTATAGAGATCTTCCACTTAAGATGTCTGAATTTGGTAAAGTTCATAGATACGAACCCTCAGGAGCTCTTCATGGATTGCTTAGAGTCAGAGCTTTTACACAGGATGATGCTCATATTTTTTGCACGGAAGATCAGATTACGCAGGAATGTTTATCTGTAACAAATTTAATTTTAGACATTTATAAAGATTTAGGATTTGAAAATATAATTTTAAAATATTCAGACAGACCAGATTTAAGAGTTGGTGAAGATCATGTATGGGATAAAGCTGAAGCTGCACTTTTAGAAGCAATAAAAGAGTCAAAACTTGAATATTCAATAAACAAAGGCGAAGGTGCATTTTATGGTCCTAAAATAGAATTTGTACTTAGAGACGCAATAGGCAGAGATTGGCAATGTGGAACTTTACAAGTTGATTTAAACTTACCAGGAAGACTAGGAGCTAGCTATGTTGATAAAGACGGATCAAAAAAAATTCCAGTTATGCTCCATAGGGCTTTATTTGGATCATTAGAAAGATTTATTGGAATATTAATTGAACATTATTCGGGAAAACTTCCTTTTTGGATTTCTCCCTTACAAACTATGATTATACCAGTTTCAAATGAATTTGATAATTATGCTAGAGATGTAAATGAAAAAATTAAAAAAGCTGGTATATCAAGTGAAGTTGATTTAAAAAATCACAATCTAAATTACAAAATTAGAGAACATTCGCTAAATAAAGTACCAATTCTCCTGATATTGGGTAAAAAAGAAGTTGACTCTAATGGAGTAACTATTAGAAGATTGGATTCTGATAAACAAGAAAATATGGATTTAAACTCGTTCTTAAAAAAATTTTCACCTCAAAGCCAATCTCCAAAGAAATAAGTGCCAGATTTTAAGCAAAATTATTTTCAGAGAAGAACAAAACCTAAAGGACCAAGATCAAATAATAGAATTACTTCACCAGAGGTTCAGGTTATAGATAGTAATGGAGAAAACTTAGGAATTTTAAATTTACATGATGCAATTTCAAAAGCTAAAGAGGAAAATCTTGATTTAATAGAAATTGCTCCAAATGCAAAACCTCCAGTTTGCAAAATAATGGACATGGGTAAGTTTAAATACGACCAACAAAAAAAAGCAAACAAGGCAAAAAAAAAACAAAAAAAAATTGAACTAAAAGAGATTAAATTAAGACCAGTTACAGAAGTTCATGACTATACTTTTAAAATTAAAAATGCTCAAAAATTTCTATCCAAAGGCGACAAAGTCAAATTCACAATTAGATTCAAAGGACGTGAGCTTCAGCACTCAAATCTTGGAAGTGAATTAATGGACAAAATAAAACAAGATATGCAAAATATAGGAAAAGTTGAGTTGCAGCCAAAGTTCGATGGTAAACAAATGATTATGGTTATTCAGCCATTATAGTAATATTTCTAGTTGTAAATTAATTTTAATATTTGTATAACCCCTTTAAAATTATGCCAAAATTAAAAACAAAAAGCTCAGCAAAAAAAAGATTTAAAATATCTGCAAGAGGAAAAGTTATAATGGCCCAAGCAGGTAAACGTCATGGCATGATTAAAAGAACAAACTCACAAATCAGAAAACAAAGAGGAACTACGGTAATGTCTAAGCAAGACGGAAAAATTGTAAAGTCTTATATGCCGTATAGTTTAAGAGGATAATAAAATGGCTAGAGTAAAAAGAGGTGTAACTAGTAAAGCTAAGCACAAAAAAGTTTTAAAAGCTGTCAAAGGACAATGGGGTAGAAGAAAAAATACTATAAGAGTTGCGCGACAAGCAATGGAGAAAGCAATGCAATATGCTTATAGAGATAGAAGAAATAAAAAAAGAACATTCAAATCACTTTGGATACAGAGAATCAATGCAGGTGCAAGAGCTGAAGGAATTACATATTCTAAGTTTATAAATGGTTTAAATAAATCAGGAATTAAAATTGATAGAAAAATTTTAGCACAAATTGCTTATGAAAACCCAGAAGCTTTTAAAACTATCGTAAAAAAAGCACAAGCAGCTCTTAATTAAATAATCTTCACTATTGTTTTTCTTGGTTTAAGAAATAATCTGTAGAAATGTCAGAATTTGAAAAAAAAATCATAGAGCTAAAAGATAAAATAAAATCTTCATTAAAAATAGATGAAGTTGAAATCATACGATCAGAGCTATTTGGTAAAAATGGTATAATAAATTCTGAGTTCAAAAAAATTGGATCATTGTCTGGGGAAGAAAAAAAAGAATTTGCAGCCAATATAAATAAAGTAAAGCAAGAATTATTAGATATTTATAAAGCAAAATCATATGAGTTATTAAACAAAGATTTGATCGAAAAAGTTGCAAAGGAAAAAATTGACATAACTTTACCAGAAAAAGAATTTAGAATTGGTAAAATTCATCCTGTTTCACAAGTTATTGATGAAATTTCATGTATTTTTTCAGAACTTGGTTTTTCAGTTGAAGAAGGACCTGATGTAGAAAATGAATACAACAATTTTACAGCTCTTAATACTCCAGAAAATCATCCTGCAAAAGATATGCATGATACTTTTTATCTTGATCAAGACATGAAAACATTATTGAGAACCCATACTTCCCCTGTTCAAGTACGTACAATGCTCAAGGGGAAACCACCATTTAAAATTATAGCACCAGGGAGAACATATAGAAGTGACAGTGATCAAACTCATACCCCAATGTTTCATCAATTAGAGGGACTCCACATTGATAAAAATATAAATATGGGTCATTTAAAAGGATGTTTAAATTACTTCATAAAAGAATTTTTTGAAGTAGAAAAAATAAAAATGAGATTTCGTCCTAGCCATTTTCCATTTACAGAGCCGTCAGCGGAAGTAGATATTGGTTACAGATTGGAAAATAATCAAATTATAATTGGCGATGGAGATAAATGGCTTGAGATTCTTGGTTGTGGAATGGTTCACCCAAATGTTCTTAAAAATTGTAAAGTCGACCCAAAAAACTTTCAAGGATTTGCCTTTGGTATAGGTATAGATAGGTTGGCTATGCTAAAATATGGTATTAATGATTTAAGATCTTTTTTTGAGTGTGATTATAGATGGTTAAATCATTATGGTTTTGATCCATTAGATGTTCCAACAAATTATAGAGGATTAAGCAAATGAAATTTACAAAAGATTGGCTTAATGACCACTTAAAAACTAATAAAAGTGAGCAACAAATTATCGAAAAACTTAATGAAATTGGTCTTGAAGTTGAAAAAGTAGAATCAATTAAAAATGAATTAAGTGACTTTATAGTTGCAAAAATAATTAAAGCTGACAAACACCCTAATGCCGATAGATTAAAGTTATGCGATGTCGATATCGGAGGAACATCGATAATAAAAGTTGTGTGTGGAGCTCCAAATGCTCGTGATGGTTTATTAACAATTTATGCCCCTCCAGGTTCAATAATTCCAAAAAATGGCATGAAATTAGAAGTTTCTAAAATTAGAGGAGAAACTTCATATGGGATGTTATGTTCAGAGTCTGAATTAAAGTTATCTAGTGAGTCCGAGGGGATTATTGAATTAGGTAGTAAGTATAATAATAAAATTGGAAAATCATATTTCGAAACTGCAAAAAACAAAAATGTTATAGAGTTATCAATTACACCAAATAGACCCGATTGTTTAGGCGTAAGAGGAATTGCTAGAGATTTATATGCAAGTGGTTTAGGAGATTTAAAGGAAATTAAAAAAATTAAATTTAAGAAAGTTTCAAAACATAATTTAAAAGTAAAAATAGAAAAAAAAAATAATCAAGCATGTTCAGTATTTGGAAGCTGTTTAGTAAAAAATATTACAAATAAAGAAAGTCCAAGTTGGTTAAAAGAAAGAATTCTAGCCTTAGGTTTAAGACCAATTTCCGCAGTTGTTGACATAACAAATTATGTTATGTTTGACTTGAACAGACCACTTCACGCATATGATCTAGACAAAATAAAAAATTCAATCACTATAAGAAATTCAAAGAAAGGCGAAACAATAAAAGCCCTAGATAATAAAACATATACATTAAAAGAAAATATGTGTGTTATATCTGATGATAATGGCGCCCTTGGTCTAGGTGGTATAATTGGTGGAATTAGATCTGGAACAGAATTGGATACCAAAAATATTTTAATTGAATCTGCGTATTTTGATCCAGGTATTACTAGAAAAACTGCTAAAGAATTAGAAATAAACAGCGATGCAAAATTTAGATTTGAAAGGGGTATAGATCCTCAATCAGTAAAAAAAGGATTAGAAATAGCCGCTAAGTTAATTATTGAAACTTGTGGTGGCGTGGCTTCAACTTTTGACATTCAAGATATAAAAAAACATAAACAAAATTCAATAAATTTCGATCCAAAATTAGTATCAAAAACTATTGGAATTAAAGTAAAAGATAAAGATATTATTAATATTTTAAGTAGATTAGGTTTTGAGTCAAAAAAAAAAGGCAAAAATATCCAAATAAAAGTTCCGTCATGGAGACCAGACATATTTGGTGAGATAGATTTGGTAGAGGAAGTAATAAGAATTTTGGGTTTTGACAATATTAAATCCATTGAACCAGAGAAAAGTAGAAATAAACCAACATTAAATTTTTATCAAAAAAATTTTCATTTAGCTCAACGCGCAGTTGCTTCTAAAGGTTATTTTGAAACTATAACATGGTCTTTTAGCGATGAGAATATTAATGATAAGTTCAAAGAAAATTTTGATACAATAAAAATTATAAATCCAATAAGTTCGGAATTAGGAGTATTAAGAAATTCTTTATATCCTAATTTAATTTATTATATGGAAAAAAATTTAAATAGAGGGTTTGGCGATCAATCTTTATTTGAAATTGGACCAATATTCACAAGCAAAATGCCTGGAAATCAGATTACAGTTTTATGTGGAATTAAAAAGCAACACTACGATGAGAATAATCATAAAATAGAAGCTCGTTTAAATGTATTTGATGTAAAAAAAGACATTGTACAAACACTTATAGAGCTTGGTGTTAATAAAAATCAAATGTCAGTTTCAGATAAAACACCTTCATACTATCACCCTGGTATTTCGGGCTCACTTAAATCTAAAGATGGTAAATTTTTATTTGGTTACTTTGGCCAACTCCATCCAAAAATAACTCATACTACATTTGGTTTTGAGATTTTTTTAGAAAATCTAGTTAATTTTAAAAATAAAAATAAAAAAAATAAAGAAATTTTATCATTATCTGATTATCAAAAATCCGATAGAGATTTTGCTTTCTTGGTTAATAAAGATACAAAGGCTCAATCACTTGTGGATGCAATCCAAAGTGTAGATAAGTCGTTAATTAAAGATATTAAAATATTCGATGTTTATGAAGGTGAAAATATTGAAAAAAACAAAAAATCTATTGCACTTAAAGTTACAATTCAATCAGATTTCAAAACATTAAATGAAAAAGATTTAAATGAAATTTCTCAAAGAATAATTAATACAGTTGAAGATAAAGTAGATGCAAAAATAAGATCCTAAAAATGTCAGAAATCAATAATATAAGAAATTTTGCGATCATAGCTCATATTGACCATGGGAAATCCACAATAGCTGACAGAATAATCCATAAATGTGGTGGTTTATCTGAAAGAGAAATGAAAGCGCAAGTTCTAGACTCTATGGATATAGAAAGAGAAAGGGGTATTACAATAAAAGCTCAAACTGTAAAGTTAAATTATAAGGCTAAAGATGGAAAAGATTATATATTGAATATAATAGATACACCTGGGCATGTTGATTTTAGTTATGAGGTAAGTAGATCTCTTTATGCTTGTGAAGGCTCAATTTTAATTGTTGATAGCACCCAAGGAGTTGAGGCCCAAACTCTTGCAAATGTTTATCAGGCACTAGATATTAATCATGAAATAATTCCAGTTTTAAATAAAATTGATCTACCAGCATCTGATATTGATAAAACAAAAAAACAGATTGAGGACGTTATTGGAATTGATACTGAAAAAGCCATATCTTGTTCTGGCAAGACTGGTGAAGGTATAGATAATATTTTAGAGCAGATCATTAGCATTTTGCCGGGGCCTTCTGGTGAAAAAAATAAACTCCTTAAATGTTTATTAGTAGATAGTTGGTATGACTCTTACTTAGGTGTAGTGATTTTAGTTCGTATCATTGATGGAAAATTAAAAAAAAATATGAAAATAAAAATGATGTCTACAAATCAAGAGCACATTGTTGAAAAAGTTGGTGTATTTACTCCAAAAAGATTAGATGTTGATGAATTAAATTCTGGTGAGATAGGTTTTATTATAACAGGTATAAAAAATCTTTCAGAAACAAAAGTTGGTGATACTATATGCGATGCTAATAACCCACTTAAAGATGCTTTACCAGGTTTTAAGCCGAGTAAGCCAGTAGTATTTTGTGGGTTGTTTCCTGTGGACAGCTCTGAATATCAAAAATTAAAAGATGGATTAGCCAAATTACAATTAAATGACTCAAGTTTTTCCTATGAAGCCGAATCCTCTTCTGCACTAGGACTAGGTTTTAGATGTGGTTTTTTAGGATTGTTACATTTAGAAATTATAACTGAAAGATTGGAAAGGGAATTTGATATAAATCTTTTAACTACAACGCCTGGAGTTGTTTACAAAGTGTTTTTAAATACTGGTAAAATTGTTGAGTTACAAAATCCATCTAGTTTACCAGACCCAACTCTAATAAAATCAATAGAAGAACCATGGATAAAAGCCACAATTATTACTCCAGATCAATACTTGGGGTCAATTATAAAATTATGTCAAGATAAGCGAGGTGTTCAAACTAATTTAAGTTATTCAGGTAATAGAGCTGTATTGAATTATGAAATTCCACTAAATGAAGTTGTGTTTGATTTTAATGATAGGTTAAAATCTTTAACAAGTGGTTATGCGAGTTTTGATTACGAAATAATAGGTCATCGTGAGGGGGAGCTGGTAAAGTTATCAATTTTAGTTAATGGAGAACCAGTCGATGCGTTGGCAATGATGGTACATAAAGATTTTTCTCAATCAATAGGAAGGGAAGTTTGCGAAAAATTAAAAGATTTGATACCTAGACACAATTTTATGATACCTGTCCAAGCAGCTATAGGAGGCAAAATTATTGCTCGAGAAACAATAAAAGGTTTTAAAAAAGATGTTTTAACAAAAATACATGGTGGTGGAGCACGTGATAGAAAAAGAAAATTATTGGATAAGCAAAAAAAAGGAAAAGCACGATCTAAACAATTTGGAAAAGTTGAAATTCCTCAAGAGGCATTTATAGGAGTATTAAGAATTAATAAAGAATAAAATGAATATAAATGATATTACATTTGTAATAACAACATTTAAAAGTGAAAAAATAATATTTGATTGCATAAACTCACTACCAGAAAATTCACATAAAATTGTAATAGAAAATTCCAATAATCATCAAATGAAATTAGATTTAGAAAAAAAATATAAAAATATTGAATGTCATATAATGGAGGCTAATCTAGGATATGGTAGAGCAAATAATTATGGCATCAAAAAAGCAAAAACAAAATATGTTTTAATATTAAATCCAGATGCTAAATTAAATAGTAATACACTCGAAGGGATTATTAATATATTAAAAAATCAAAATTTTTGCATTGCTTCTCCTTTAGAAAATAATCAGAACGATATAAATTTTAGTAATAAAAACTTCTTAGATGTTGAATATGTAAAGGGTTTTGCAATGCTTTTGAATTTAGAAAAAATGAAATTTGGTTATTTTGATGAGCAAATATTTTTATATTTAGAAGAAATTGACTTATGTAAAAGAGCAAAAGATGTTGGTGAAAAAATTTTGCTATTAAATATCAAAATAGATCATGCAGGTGGTTTTTCACATGGATCTAGAGACAATCTTGAAATGGAGAAGTCAAGAAATTGGCATTGGATGTGGTCAAAATTTTATTTCAATAAAAAACATTATGGATATTTAAAGGCCTATTTAAAGACACTTCCAAACTTTGCATCATCTATAGCTAAATTTTTAATTTATTTTATGATAAGAAATAAAACTAAAAAAAGTATTTATCTAATGCGATTATCTGGTCTATTAGCATCTTATTTAAACAAAGCTTCTTATTACAGACCATTTAAAAATGAATAAGATAATTTTTATTGGGAGAGATGGCCGAGCGGTTTAAGGCGCACGCTTGGAAAGCGTGTAAAGGGGAAACTCTTTCATGGGTTCGAATCCCATTCTCTCCGCCAAAATTATTGACTAAAATTGAGCTAATTTTTGAAATTTTCTTAGACTAAGAATTTTATTTTATAAAAACTTAAATAAATATTGATATAAGCGGTTTATTCAATTTCAAAGTTTATAAGAATTTTATTTAATGTACTAAAAATGATATAATTTTCTTTTCCGTAAAAAATTAAATGACAAAAAAAAATATGCAAAACTACCAAGCTGACTCAATAAAGGTTTTAAAAGGACTTGAGGCAGTAAGAAAAAGACCGGGTATGTATATTGGTGATACCGATGATGGAACTGGTCTACATCATATGGTCTATGAGGTAGTAGATAATTCAATAGATGAAGCATTAGCAGGTTATTGTAAAAAGATAGAAGTTGAAATGAATGAAGATGGATCTATTACAGTAAAAGATGATGGAAGGGGAATACCCGTTGATATTCACAAAACTGAAAAAAAATCTGCTGCAGAGGTTATAATGACACAACTACACGCAGGAGGTAAGTTTGACCACGATTCTTACAAAGTATCTGGAGGACTTCACGGTGTTGGGGTTTCAGTTGTAAATGCACTTTCGGAAAAATTGATACTTAATATTGAAAGAGATGGTAAAAAATATTTAATTGAATTCAAAAATGGAGACGCAAAGTCCTCACTTAAGCCTATTGGAGTATCAAAAAAAACAGGAACAGAGATAAAATTTTATCCTTCAAAAGAAATATTTTCAGATACAAAATTTAGTTTCAGTATTTTACAAAAAAGAATGAGAGAATTAGCCTTTCTAAATAGAGGTATATTAATAATTTTGAAAGACAATACATTAAAAAAAACTAAAACTTCAGAATTTAAATTTGATGGTGGAATAATTGAATTTGTAAATTTTCTTGATGCAAAACGTGAAAGTTTAAAAAACAAAAACGGAAACGACTTATTTAAAAAACCTATATTTATAGAAGGAAAAAAGAGCAATATAGAAATTGAATGTTCTCTAAAATGGAATTTAGGATACTCTGAAGATGTACTTCCCTATACTAATAACATTTATCAAAAAGATGGCGGAACTCATCTCCTTGGTTTTAGAAGCTCCCTAACTAGAGTTATAAATAAATATGCAAACGAGCAAAATTTACTTAAAAAAAGCAAACTATCTATATCAGGCGATGATATAAAGGAAGGTTTGACATGTGTTTTATCAATTAAGATTCCAGATCCAAAATTTTCTTCTCAAACCAAAGACAAATTAGTTTCATCAGAAGTAAGAAATATTGTTGAAACAATTGTTAATGAAAAGTTATCAATATGGTTTGATCAAAATCCCTCAATTTCAAAAATAATTTTAAGCAAAATAATTCAAGCCGCAATGGCAAGAGATGTTGCCAGAAAAGCAAGAGAGAATGTAAGAAGAAAAGGTGCCCTTGAGCTTACGGGCCTACCAGGGAAGTTAGCAGATTGCCAAATATCAAAACAAGATGGCACAGAATTATTTATAGTTGAGGGAGATTCGGCGGGTGGCTCAGCTAAACAAGGTAGAAATAGAGAGTATCAAGCAGTATTGCCTTTAAGAGGTAAAATTTTAAATACTTTTACCGAAACAAATGGAAAAGTAAAAGATTATAATACAAAAGTTTTATCAAAAATGATATCTTCAAATGAAATAGTGACTTTAATTAATGCTTTAGGTCTTGACCCAAAAAACGATGAAATTGATTTAAAAGACTTGAGATACGGAAAAATTATCATTATGACTGACGCAGACGTTGATGGTTCTCATATTCGTGCATTGTTACTTACATTTTTTAATAATGATCCATTTAATAAATTAATTGAAAATGGTCATATATACTTAGCTCAGCCACCACTTTTTAAAATAAACAAGGGTTCCAAGGGTATTTATATAAAAAATGAAATTGAATTAGAAAAATATATAATAAAAAATTCTAAAAATTTTAAAAACATCAAAAAAGGATCAAAAGAGTTTGACAAATTTATTCAAAATGAAAAATCAAAGTTAAATATTCAAAGATTCAAAGGTCTTGGTGAAATGAATCCGGATGAGCTTTGGAACACAACATTAAACCCAGAGACAAGAAGTCTTTTAAAAGTTCATTACTCAAAGAAAAAGAAAGAGGATTATGATCTAATACAGAAGCTCATGGGAAATGATGTTTCATCTAGGAAAGATTTTATAGTAGAAAATGCAATTAATGTTTCCAATCTTGATATTTAAAGTGATATGGAAAATATTCATAAGTCAAAAAATTTTTCTTTAAATAAATCAACATATATTAATTTAAGATGGATAGCGATTATAGGACAGTTTATAACAATCAATATTGTAAAATTTTACTTTGGTTTTGAATTTAATTTTATAATTGCAAATATAATTGTTTTAATTGGGGTTATCAGTAATATATTTTTAATATATTTCAATAAAAGTACACAAATTTCAGATAACATTGCTATAAATTTTTTAACTCTAGATATTCTTCAATTAAGCGCATTACTATATCTTACAGGTGGCACTATAAATCCTTTTTCTATTTTTATGATAATTCCAAGTGTTTTTGCATCATCTAATTTAAATATAAAATCAAATTTATTTTTAATTATATTGACTACTATTATAATTATTTTCTTAACTTTTTTTCATCAAGAACTT
>MDTA01048218.1_pt1 | contig 27191 bp, 23 predicted proteins | sample 811151 | NCBI WGS metagenome assembly MDTA01 (sample SAMN05326648, study PRJNA326480) | marine metagenome | isolation source: seawater | place: Indian Ocean: South | collected 2010 | reverse complement strand
TTTTTATGGTAAAAGTTTTATGACTGACAAAAATTATTTAAATTTTAGTAAATCTCTTATTAATTTAATAAAAATCAATAAAAATATTAACATTTTAATTGAGAGCAATATATCGCCATATTCATTTAATGAATTAAAAAAATCTGTAAAATCTTCTCGTTTAAAATTTCTATTTGATACAGGTAATAGAATTAATCTTGAAAGAGATTTATATCAAGATTTAAAATTATTTAAAAATAATATAGGACATATTCACATTAAAGATAAAAATAAAAAAAAGCAAAATGTTCCGTTAAATACTGGGTTAGTTAACTTTAATAAAGTATTTAAAGTTTTAAAAAAACTAAAATATAAAAAAAATTTTACTTTTGAAACAACAAGATCAAATAATCCTCACAAAACAGCTTTAAAAAATATAAAATTTCTAAAAAAAAAATTTAATGTCTAAAAAAATAATATGTTTCATAGGTCTTGGGGGAGCCGGACAAAGACATTTAAGATTATTAGATAAGATTAATAAACAAAAAATTTTATTTAAAGCTGTTAGAAAAATTAAGAAAGTAGAAACGATAAGTGAAAACTTTCAATTGGAGGATATACCTTTGGTAGAAAAATTTAAAAATTTAAATTTAAGTAATAACTATTCTGAAGCCATAAAAACATCAGAAACTATTTTCATTTGCAATCATACATCTGGTCATTTCAAAATAGCGAATAAATCTGCGGAAAGTAATAAAGCAATATTTGTTGAAAAGCCTTTTTACAGTAAAAAAAAACTCTTTTTAAATTTTATTAAAAGGATTGAGAGAAATAAAAATAGATTTTTGATTGGATATCAAAGGAGATTTCATCCTCTATTTATAAAATTTAAGTCTCTTATAAAAAAAGATAAAAATAAGATTTATAAAGTAATTGTTAATGTAAATTCTTATGTACCCTACTGGCATAAATATGAAGATTACAAAAAACTTTATGCTTGTAAGAAAATCCTTGGAGGTGGCGCATTAATGACAGAATGTCATGAAATAGATTTAATAATATGTTTATTTGGGGTTCCCAAAAGTTTAATCTGTAAAAAAAAATACAATAAAAAGTTAAAAATTGATGTGGAAACTGGCTATCAAATGAGATTTGATTATCACTCTTTTTCAGTTTTTTTTAAGATAAATATGTTCAATAAAAATTTAAAAAGAGAATTAGTAGTCTTTAATGGAAACACATATAAGCTTGATTTACATAAAGGTTTAATTGAAAAAAAAATTGTGAAAACAAAAATAATTAAAGGTAAGAAACTTGATAATGATTTGCAATTTAAAAACCAAATTAAATATTTTTTTTCAAAAAGATACAGCTTAAAAAATAGCTTAATTCAAGCAAAATCTAATTTTAAAATATTCAACGCTGCATTAAAATCTGTTAAATATAAAAAAGCAATTAGTTTATGAAAAATAAATTTTCTCTTAAAAATAAAAATGTCATTATTACAGGTGCAGCTGGGCTACTAGCTTTACAGCATATTTATGCTGTATTAGAAAATGATGGTAACGTCTTTTTAATAGATATTGATAAAAAAAAATTGAATAAAAGATATAAAGAATTAATTAAGTTTTACTCCAAAAAACAAATAAATATATTTAGCGGAGACATTACTAGTGAAAAATTTATTACTAATGTTAATGAAAAAATCAAAAAATTGAAAAAAAAAATTCATGTATTGATTAATAACGCCGCAGTAGACTACAAGCTAGACTCTAAACATCTAAATTTAATAAAAAAAACGCAACTTGAACATTTTGATATTAATATTTGGAAAAAAGATTTAGACGTTGGATTGTTGGGTTCATTGATATGTACTAAAGTATTTGGCGCAGAGATGGCGAAAAACAACTATGGAATAATTCTAAATATAGCCTCGGATCTATCTTTTATTTCACCTGATAATAGGATTTACAATACAAGTGATAAAATCAATAAGATAGTCAAGCCAGTCTCATATTCAGTTGTTAAGCATGGCATAATAGGATTAACAAGATATACAGCAACATATTGGGCAGATAAAAATGTAAGATGTAATGCTATTGCTCCTGGAGGAATTTTTAATAATCAGCCAAAAGATTTTCTTAATAAAATATCAAAATTAATTCCTTTAAGAAGGCTTTCAAGAAAAAATGAATATATATCAAGTATCTTATATTTAATATCTGATGCATCATCCTATACAAATGGAACTGTTTTAAAGGTAGACGGAGGCAGAACTGTATTGTAGTTATTTCTAATGAGAAAGAATATTCATTTAATCGCTGAGATTGGAATAAACCATAACGGTGATATTAATATTGCAAAAAAGCTAATTGATAACTCTAAAAAATCTGGATTCCATTCTGTTAAGTTTCAGAAGAGAACAATTGATAAAGTTTATAGTAAAGAGCAACTTGATGCTCCAAGAGAGAGCCCATGGGGAAAAACTACTAGGGAGCAAAAAAAAGGATTAGAATTTGGCAAAAAAGAATATGATGAAATAGATAAATACTGCAAAGAAATTGATATACAATGGTTTGCTTCTGCATGGGATTTAGAAAGTTTACAATTCATTAGTAATTATAATTTAAAATTTAATAAAATAGCTTCTGCAATGATAGTTGATAGTATTTTTTTAGAGCAAGTAGCAAAACAGGGAAAACATACATTTATCTCTACAGGAATGTCTACAACAGAAAATATTATTAATGCTGTGAATATTTTTAAAAAAAATAAATGTAGTTTTGAATTAATGCACTGTATTTCTACTTACCCAATGAAACCTGAGGACGCTAATTTAGCAACAATAAATGCTTTAAAAAAAAAATTCGATATAGATGTTGGTTATAGTGGTCACGAAAATGGTATTGCAGTATCTATATGTGCGGCTATTTTAGGTGCTTCATCAATAGAAAGGCATATAACTTTAGATAGAACCATGTATGGATCTGATCAATCAGCTTCTCTAGAGATGAAAGGTATGGTCGAAATGGTTTCGCAAATAAAAAAAATGCAAACCGCAATAGGGGTTGAAAAAATTGGTCATATTTTAGATGAGGAATTACCCATAGCAAAAAAACTGAGAGCTCATTTAACAGAAAATTAATTTTGTGAATAACTTTAATAGTATTATCAATCAATCAATTGAAATTAAGAAAAAACTAAAAAATAAAAAATTTGTAAAGAAATTAAATTCTGCAATTGAGAAAATTTCTGAAGCATTAAAAAACGGAAATAAAATTTTAATTTGTGGCAATGGCGGGTCCGCAGCTGACGCTCAACACTTGGCAGCAGAATTTATGGTTAGACTTCGTCCAAAGATCAATAGAAAGCCACTGCCAGTCATAAGTTTAGCGATGGACACATCTACAATTACGGCATGTGGCAATGATTATGGTTACAAATATTTATTTGAAAGAAATTATAATGCTATTTCAAATTCTGGAGACCTTTTAATAGCAATCTCTACTTCAGGAAATTCTCATAATATAGTAAGGGTTTTAAAGGCAAGCAAAAAAAAAAAAAATTTTTCAATTTCGTTTTTAGGAAAAACTAGCGGTAAAGTTAAAAATTTATCAAACATTGAAATAAATATTCCATCAAAAATTACAGCCAGAATACAAGAGTGTCATATTTTTTTAGGCCATTATATCTTTGAAAAAGTAGAGGATAAGCTTTTAAGAGATAAAATTATTAAAAAAAATTAGGATAATTTCTATATACATCATCAGGATTTAAGTATTCAAAATTTTGTAAATCAAGTAAACTAGAATTTTCACTCAAAACAAAAATTCTTTGATCATTTTTTTTTGCAAGCGTAGATAAATACTCGAATCTCTTGTAAGATTCTTCTAAATCATCTAAAGAAAATCTTGAACTTTTTTTTATTTTAAAATTAATCTTGTTCATTAATTCATGTAAATAAGGGAAAAAATTAAAATTCTTTAAGTAGTGCTTAAATAATTTTTTCCTAATAATTTTATTTGTATAATTAAGCATTTCATCTGCCGTACTACTATTGAAACCATGATAAACAAGACCTTTTTTGTGAGCTTGATAATTTATTTTAGGAAGATCAATTCCTTGAATAAATATTGGATTTGCACCAGTTAATATTGCAATTGCTAGCCCATGTTCTGCAACAGTGCAATTTATATAATTGAAATTTATTTTAGATTCAAATTTTTTAGCTAATAAATCATATATATTATTTGTTTCTTCTTTGTAATTGATTAAATTACAACATTTTTTAACAGGATCGCATTTTTTTTTATTAAAATGTCTTTCGTCAAAAAAACAATAATTTAATTTTAAATTATTTTTTAAAAATTCATCTGATTTTGTCCATATTCCATCATAACATGCGGTATCCGAAAAAAACCAAATCATTTTTTCAAATTGATTCATAAAAATTAAATGTTTATCAATTTCAGGTACTGGAAATTCATTATTAGATGAAACAAAATAATCAAGTTTGAATCTGTTTTCTAATCTCAAAATGGTTGTGCCAACACCCATTTTTCTACCTTTAAACTTTTTATAATCAAAATGATGCATACTAGGACCTGCACCAACAAGAATTAATGGATTATTTTTTTCTATATTAAAAAAATAATTTAATTTTTTTTCCATTTATTATATATGACATATTATAAATTATTTTCTCTATGAATAGAAACATTGATCAGCTAATTAAAAAAAAAATCAAAAATAATAAGGTTTTTAACGATTTATCAAAACTTGGTCTAGTTAATCTAAAAAATATTAGATTATTCAATCATAGAACTAGAGATAAAAAAATTCCTGTTCTCATTGATATTAAAACTAAATTAATTTTTTTATCAGAAGTAAATCATACTTCTAAAATTATAAAAAAAAAAATTGATCAATTTGAGGGTAAAAACTTTAAAAATAATATAACGGTAGAAAAATATAAAAAAAAAAAATTTATTTTAGTTACTCCAAATGATGATCTTAGAAGATATAAATATATGAAAAAGTATATTAAAAATAAGTCAGTCCTAGATTTTGGATGTGGCATTGGTACATTCATTAAATTATCAAATAAGATTACAAAAGAATGTCATGGATTAGAAATTAATAAAAATTTATTATTAAAGCTCAAAAATAAATCGAAAATATTTTCAAATATTGATCAAATAAATAATAAATATGATTATATCACAATGTTTCATGTTCTGGAGCATATTCCTAATTCAATCGAAGTATTAAAAAAATTAAAAAAATTATTAAAACCTAAAGGAAAATTAATTATAGAAATCCCACATGCCAAAGATATTCTATTCAATATTAATGAATTTAAAAACTTTTCACTTTGGAGCGAACATTTGGTTCTTCACACAGAAAAATCAGTAGAAAAAATTCTAAAACACTCTGGTTACAAAGTCATAAATACAAAATATATTCAAAGGTATAATTTTATAAATCATTTAGGTTGGTTTCTAAGAGAAAAACCCCAAGGTCATATTTTTTTTAAAAATTTTTACAATGAAAAAATCAACAAAAAATACGTGCATTATTTATCTAAAAATAAAATAACAGACACTTTATTTATTACTGCAAGGGTTTAGTTTTAAAAACTTGTTAAAAACAAATAATTATTAGATAATTAAATTATTTAATTAAAACAAAATTTAAAAGAAATGTTAAATATTTTAGTTTTAGACCCTTACCCAAAAGCAGGCCACAGAATTTGCAAAGATAATGCCGGCGCTTATGGGACCGCAAATCATTATGGTAATAATCTTTTTTGTAAATTCTTAAATTATTTTGTAAAAAATTCAGACTTATCACCACCTTTATTTGCTGCTCAAATTATTGGTGAATTAATTAATTCTGGTCATAATGCAAAATATAATCAAGAAATAGATAATCTTAATTACGATTTATTTATAATCATTTCGTCTATAGTATGTCATGAAACTGAGATTAAAAAAATTGAAACTTTAATAAGTAATAACAAAAATGTTATAGTAGCAGGACCATTTGCCACTTCATATCCTGAACCATATTTAAAGGCAGGAGCAAAAGTAATTTTTGGAGAACCTGATATGTTTTTCCATAAATTTAATTTAAATTTACAGGAAATAAATAATCTACCATCTAAAATTAAAAATTTTAAAATTTATGATATTAATGAATTATCGATCCCAGGTTGGAAACAGATTTTTAAATTTGTAAAACCACGAATGAAGTTTTTGGGTAAAGGCAATTCTATTTATATACAATCATCTAGAGGGTGTCCTTATCCATGCTTTTATTATTGCACTTATCCAACTCAGCAAGGTAGAAAGCTAAGATTTAAATCCGTAGAATTAATTGTCAATGAGATGAACTATTTTTATAAAGAGCTAAAGGTGAGTAATTATGTATTTAGAGACCCTGTTTTTGCGATAAGCAAAAAGCATACAATGGACCTTTGTAAAAAAATTATTGATAATGGTATCGATTTTAAATTGTGCATAGAAACTCACTTAAATAATATTGATGAAGAGTTGTCAATAATGTTGAAAAAAGCAGGTGTGAAACTAATATATATTGGAATAGAATCTGGAGTAAAAAAAGTCAGGGATGAATCACATCGTCTTTCCGAGGAAAACGATAAGCAAATTGAAAAAATCAAAACACTTGAAAACTTGGGAATTTTAGTTAAAGCTAATTATATAATAGGTCTTCCAAAAGACACTAAAGAAACATACTTACAAACTTTAGAATACGCAAAACTAGTTAACACTAGTTATGCTCAATTCAGTGTTTTCACACCATATCCTGGAACACCAGCATATTTAGATTATAAAGATAAAATAAAAACACAAAAACTAGAAGACTTTACTCAATGGAGATTAGTTTTTGAACATAATAACTTTTCTAAGTCAGATATAAGTGAATTAATTACCAAATCTTACACTGATTATTATCTTAATTATAAGTGGATTGTTAAGTATATTAAAAATAAATTTTTAAATTAAATATATATTGAAAATATTCATAACTGGAACATCGGGATTCATAGGAAATTACTTAAACCGATATTTGAAAAAGTATTTTGAAATTGTTAGCTTTGATTTAAGAAAAATTAATAATTTAAAGACTTTAAATGAATCAAAATTATTAAAAGAAATAAATTCTGGAGATATAATTATTAATTGTGCAGCTTCATTAAGACCAAAAAATAAAACAGATTTTTTTATAAATTCTGATTTTCCTTATTTTTTATCAAAATATTTAAGTGATAAAAATTTACATACTAAAATTATTCATATTAGTACCGTGAATACAAATGTAGAATTTCTAAAAGATAATTATTCATTATCGAAAAAAAGAGGAGAAGAATTGTTAAAAACAGAAAATGTAATAATTTTAAAATTACCTTTAATAATACAAGAGAATAATAATAAAGAATTAATTCAATCAGGACAATTATCAATTTTTTTTAAATATTTAGATTTAAAATTTTTACCGATTTATCCAATGATTTATCCTGGAAATTATTTTAATCCAATTGATATTGGCAAACTTTCAAAATTTATCCTATCTTTAATTAATTCAGAAGAGAATAAAGGAATTTATAATTTATCTGGATTAAATAAATTTAGTACATGGCAGTTATTTGAAAAAATTGCAAAAAAAAAAAATAAAAAAATAATTAAAGTCAAAACTAAATTATTTACAAAATTTTTACCAAAAATTTTAACAAAACTAGTATATAAATATAATTTTTTATATAATTTAATTGGCAATATAGATTTTGAAAAACATTCAGAGAACAATAAACTTATATAAATATTATGAATTTATCGATTATCATACCAGTGTTTAACGAGGAAAAAAATATTTTAAAATTATACAAAAAATTAAAAAAAATTTTTTATAATAAAAGTATTCAAATTATATTTGTTAATGACAATTCTTATGACAGTTCAGGAATTATTTTAGATAAAATAGTAAAAAAAGATAATCAAGTTATACATTATTTGAGAAAAAAAAAACGAGATCTTACACAGTCGTGTATTGATGGTTTTCTATCATCAAAATATCAAAATATTATTGTTATGGATTGCGACCTTCAACATAATCCAAAAGATATAAATTCTATGATATTAAAATTTAAAAACAACAATGCAGATTTTGTGATTGGTACAAGAAATTTCAACAAAAAACATTACGGTTTAAGTTACGTAAGATCTTTTGCTTCAATTACTTTGACTTTTGTAATTAATATCCTTTTAGGAAAAAAATTGAATGACCCAATGAGTGGCTTTTTTCTGTTCAAAAAAAAAAATTATTTTAAAGTTAAAAAAAAACTTTATGGAAAAGGGTATAAGATACTTTTTGATATGATCTATTTATCAGATAAAAAAATTAAAATAATAGAACATGATATCATACTTTATAAAAGAAACTCTGGAGATAGTAAGATGTCATTTAAAACATTAATACAAATTATTATTCAAATTTTGAGACTCTTTTATTTTAGATTAGTTAAATGAAAAATTTAACAATTTTAAAACTCGAGTATATTTTTGTTTTTATATACATCTTATTCCATATTTTCTTTATTAATTTAGACCCAATTAATGATGAATATATATTTTATTCAGGTGCAGATTTTATAAGAACACAAAATATTGAAATCATAAATATATTTTTTGAATATAATGCAAATACGCTTGGTTTTTCTTATCTAATTTTTATATTTTCAACCATTTTTAATACTGATAATTTCTACTTAATAGGTAAAATTATATCTTTAAGCAGTTATATCTTCCTTTATTTTGGAATTTTGAATTTTATTCAAATTTTTGAAATAAAAAAAAAATTTGAAATATTAATTATTATTTTTCTTTGTCCTATAGTTTTCACATATGGCTTTAGAGCAACGCCAGACTTATTTTCTTTTTGTCTGGCATTTTTTTCATTTTCTTTAATTTTAATAAAAAAAAAAATAATTATAAAACTTTTAGCATTTTTTTTACTATCTATAGCATTTGTAATAAAGCCAATTAATGGAATTGCTCTATTTTTTGTGTTTTTATATTATTTTCTTTTTAATAAAAAAAAGATTTTCCAATTAGAAAATATTATAGGTTCTATTTTATTCTTTTTAATATCCACAACTTTTTTTTATTTAAATTATAAAAATCATGGATTTGCAATAATTTCCCCAAATTGGGGAAATTTAGATACATCAGAAAACAATTTTCTTATAAATTTTATATACTACCTTGGTTTTTTAAATTTAGTTATCATACCATTTAATTTTAAAATTATTTTAAAAGAAATCCTAAATTTAAAAAATTTTGTTTTATTTACATTAATAAGTTTAACAATTTTTTCTTATCAATTTATTCATATCAGTGAGAGCATAAATGAAATTAATTTTGGTTTTTTATCAGATGGTTTAAATGAATATATTTTAAAATTATTTTTTGGTTTAAATGCTTGGTTTTTTATTTTCTTTTTTTTTATATCTATTTCTACAAAAAATAGAAATCACACTCTCTACTTCATTTTAATCACTACATTAACTTATTTACTTATAATTTCTAATTTTAGCCCAGCACAAAGATATTTGATGATTTTATTTCCCACAATTTATCTTTTAGCTTTAAGAAAAAATTACAATAAAATAATTTTTATTATTGTTTTGCTCGCTTACTTTATCCTTAATTTATTAATTTTGAACAATCATTTAGTCATCAGTGACTTATCAAAAAAAACACATAATTTTTTAATTAAAGAGGACTTATTAAATCAAACTCACCCGGGTTATTTGGGTCAACACTCTCTATCTAGATTTGCTAAATTTTATGACAGTAAAATGAATATAATAAGTCAAAATAATATATTTGATCCAACAAAAAAATATATAATCACAAATGAAATTAATAACCATGAAAATGTAATTTTTTCATACTCATCAAATAAATTTTTAATTAATAAAGAAATATATGTAGTTTTAAGAAATTGAAGAGTGCTTTAATTCGAAATCCTCGATAATTTTTCTTTTTAATTTTATTTTAGACATACTTAGAATATTTTCTTTTGCTTTTTCTCCAAACTTACTTTTTATTTTATCTAAAAATTTTTTGTTAGTATGATACTCAAAATAATGGTTATCTCTTAATTTAAGAATTTCAGCTGGATCCAAACTATCGGTTGGTAAGGGTTGCGTGTTATATGAATGGAAAGAAAAGTCTTCGTATTTCTCTGGTAATTTATAATTTTTTTCTAATGCTTCTTTGTACAACGCACTTCCTGGCAATGCCATAGCTGCATATGTATTCCAACCAAGAGTATTTAGTTTTTTACTTAATTTAAATGTCTCATTAATTGTATCTTTGGTATCTCCTGGTAGACCATAAATATAATTTGCCATTATTTCAATTCCACTTTCATGGACTTGATTTACAACTTTATCTATATCTACATCTTCAAATTTACCCTTTGAAACTTCTAATCTTATTTTTTTATCACCACTTTCAATCCCAAGACACAGCCATTTTATTCCTGCAGATCTAACTAATGATAAAATATTTTTTCTTCTTAAAGTATCTACTCTTGAATAAGCCCACATTTTTAATTCATCATTTTTATTAAGCTTGCTTAGTTTCTCGCACAAAGGAATATAATATTTTGGATTAAGCAAGAACATTTCATCAACAATTCTAATAGTCTTAACCCCATAATTATAAAGTTTCATAAATTCACGAAAAATAAACTCAGTACTCCAAAATCTCATCTTACTATAATTACTTGCAACACCAATTTCTTCATTATCATTTCTATTAATAATGTTTATCATACAAAAACTACATCCAAACTGACAACCCAAAGATGTTTGTATAGCTGCGTAGGGACTTCTATTTTCTTCCAAGTATTCAGCATGCCACATTGGAGCCCTGTATAAATCAAATGGTTTTTTATTTTTTGGCAATAAATCCCAAGCATATCCTGGCAAGTCTATATCCATTCTATCTTGAGGCACAATCTTCTCTGGTGGTGTTAATTTGCAAGTATTATTTTCTCTGTAACCAATACCCTTAATGTTTCGTAAATCTTCTGAATTGAAATTTTCAAGTCTTAATAAGTTATGTAAAGTGTATACACCTTCGTTTGTACATACAATATCAACGCTCTTTTCATCCTCTAAAGTTTTTATTGGCAAAGCTTGTATATAAGAGCCTACAAAAATTATTGGACTTTGAATTTTATTTAATTTTATATGATTTGCTAATTGAACAGCTCCAACCATATTTGTAGTACCCGCATTTACATTCTGACCATATACTACAAAGCACAATAATCTTGGTTCTAACAGTCTAATTTTATTTAAACATTCAACGTTATCTAATTGTTCTGCATTTGCATCAAGAATACCAACTTTGAAGTTTTTTGATCTACAAGACTCCGCTAAAAGTAATGACCATGTTGGTGGTTCAATTGCTGAATAATTTTTTGAAAGATCTTGGTATACTTTTTTTGAGCTATTTGGTGTTATGAATAGTATATCAATTGACATTCTTATTTTTAAAAGTTTTTTTTATTTGAAATAACCAATTTTCATATTCGGCAATATAGTTATATATATATATTAAAGATTTTTTTCTTCTCTTATCAATTTCAATATTTGAAATTGCCTGATAATGTCTAATTTTTTTTAAATTTTTTTTTCTAACTTTTAACATTTTTTCTATAGAACTTTTAAAACTTTTACACAGTTCAATAAAAGTATCTACTCTGTTTGATTTACTCTTCAGTTTTATATTCTCTAATATTTCTGCAAATAGGTCTGTAGAAATATTATGTTCTTTTTCAAGCTCATAATCTTTCCAATAATCATGTTTATTTCTGATCTGAGTTATGATTGGAGGTCCATACGATACAGTTTCATTAAATTTATAAGCAACTTTTTCTAATAAATAACTAGTCCAGATATCAGAGTTTCTCCCTCCAGACAAAGGTTTGAAATATAAAGGGATATAAGATTTTCCTACACTCGTATTCTGATCATTTAAAGGAAAAAAGTTTTCGTTGCCAAGAGCAAAATGGCTTTGACTTTTAACTTTTAATGTTTCAATTGGCCAAAATAGTCTTGATGTTGCATCTATGTCTGGATCACCAAGTATATAACCGCAATTTGCAATAATTTTTTTTTCAATAGATTTAATTTTAAATTTATTTGATTTCAAATTTCTATTCTTCCATGGAAAACCTCTTGGATAAAAAGGCACATCACTTCTCTCTTTAAAGTATTTATATAAATTTGGCCATTTGTCATTTGAATAAATTGTTTTAATTTTAACTTTTGAATTTGTTAAACTATGACCTCTAAGAAAATTTTTATTTTTATCAACATAGTTATCATCATCAATAAAGACAACTCTGTCCGGCAGATTTTCAAATAAATAAATTGATCCTAGTAATTTTCGTACCGCATCATTTAAAGGAAAAAATTTATAAAGTTTTTTGTATTTCTTCAAAAAAAATTTATTCTGAAATTTTATATCCATGAATAATATTTTATATCCAAACTTTTTAGAAAGTTTATTGCAATATCCAAGAGTTTCTTTTGGTGTTTTTAAATCACCAATTACTATTATTGAATTTTTATCTTTTCTATAATTATATTTTTTTAAATTTTTACATATGCCTTCGAGGAATGTTGGAATATTTATAGTTGTTGTAATTATAACATTTTCCATAATTTTTAAGATTCAATTAGAATGGATAATTGCTGAGCATTCATTTGTAAAGTTAAATTTGGTAATATAAAAATTTCTCATTTTTCTTAAAAAATTTTTATGTTTATTTTTTGAGCAATAAAACAGTATAAATCCTCCACCTCCAGCACCTAATAATTTTCCACCGAGAGCCCCAGAATTTATCCCTTTATTATAGATGCTATCAATTTTCTTATCAGTAACAGAATTAGATAGACCTTTTTTTAACTCCCAATAATTATTTAAAAGTTTACCTATATTATCAATATTTTTGTTATTTTCAAAAATTTCCAAGGCTTTATTTGTGATTTTAAGTATTTCAAAATACTTTTTTTTATTTTTTTTTATATTATTGATTTTTTTTTTTTCAATTTTTGATGCATATCTTGAATTCTCTGTATAAACCAAAAAAAAATTATTTTCCAAAGCTTTTAGTTTCGTTTTTGATATCTTTATCTTTCTAACAGTTATTTTATTTTTTTTGAATTTAATCAAATTAAACCCACCGTAAACAGCCAAAGTCTGATCTTGACATCCTACAGCCTCATTAAGAAAACCTCTCTCTAAAGTAATACTTTTTTTCAAAAGTTCTTTTTTTGATAACCTCTTTTTTTTGTATTTATGTATTGTTTTAATTAAACTAACAGTAAACGATGAGCTTGTGCCTAAACCGGACTTCGCTGGCATGTCGGCATCATAGTTTAAATTTATATAGGGATTTATTTTATATATTTTGTAACAAGCTCTTATTACAGGATGTTGAATTTTGTTGACTCTGTTTACTTTTTCTATTTTTGAATAATGGACTTCAAACTTATGGTTGTGAAATTTTGGAAGATCTCTAAGTGTTATATAGCAGAATTTGTTTATTGAGCCCCCAATTACCATTCCTTCATTCTTATTGTAAAATTCTGGAAAATCTGTGCCTCCTCCAAAAAGAGAGACTCTGAAGGGAGTTTTACAAACTATCATTAAAATCTTATACATTATTAAAAATAATTTGTAATTTAAATTAATCTTAATATTAGATTATTAAATAAACATAAAGATATTGAAATTTAATTTAATTAATTTAAGAAGAACTAGGTTTTAATTAAAATATTAAAGTGAAATCAAAATATTCATATCTCATAAAAAAGTCAAAGTGGTTAAGAAGTGAAATTTTTGAGATGGTTGTGAAAGTCAACCAAGGTCACATAGCTTCTTCATTATCCCAGGCTGAAATACTTATTTCACTATATTATGGTGGAACATTAAATGTTAAAAAAAATCAACCCAATTATGAAAAAAGAGATAGAGTAATTGTAAGTAAGGGACACTCAGCCATGGGCGCATATCCAATCTTTGCAGATTTAGGATACATAAAAAAAAATGAATTGAAAAAATATGGAACTCCAAAAGGAAAATTAAGAATATATGGAGATAAAAGTATACCTGGGATTGAAACAACATCTGGATCTTTAGCGCAAGCTCCTGGTATAGCGAGTGGGTTCGCATATTGTAGTAAAAGAGATAAACAAAATTTTTACACTTATGTTATTTTAAGTGACGGTGAACATTATGAAGGGCAACTTTGGGAAACTGCGCTATTTGCATCTCATTACAAGCTTGATAACTTAGTATTTATAGTTGATAGAAATAAACAAATAATTTTAGGAAAAAATGAGGAATTATTAAAACTCGAACCTCTTGATAAAAAATGGAAAAGTTTTGGCTGGAATGTATTTAACATTAATGGACATAAATATTCAGAGATAATTCCAGTTTTAAAAAAAACTAAAAAGTTAAAAAATGGAAAACCAACTTTAATTATTGCAAACACCGTTAAAGGAAAAGGTGTTTCCTATATGGAGGATGTAACAAGGTGGCACAATACTATGCCAAACAAAAGTCAAATTGAAATAGCAAGACAGGATTTAAAGAAAAATTGTATTTATGAGTAAAAATTATTTAGATTTTAAAAGATCATTGGATCTTCCTTTCATGAGAGATATAGTAATTGATAAAATTTATAAGCATTCAAAGAAAAATAAAGATATATTTTTTGCAACACCTGACATGGGTGCCCCAGCTTTAGATGAATTCAGAAAAAAATTACCAAGTCAATTCATTCATTGCGGTATATCAGAGCAACAAATGATTTCTTTTGCTGGTGGTCTCGCATTAATGCGAAAAAAAGTGTTTTGCTATGCAATGGCACCATTTATAAATTCTAGATGTTATGAACAGATTAAATGTTCAATTTCTGCAATGGATTTAAATGTAAATTTAATTGCAGTTGGTGTTGGTATTGGATATGCAGATGCTGGCCCTACGCATTATTCTACAGAAGATATATGCATAATGAAAGTATTTCCGAACATAACAATTTATACCCCGTCAGATGATTTTTCCTCTAGCGTGATAACTGACAAGATTATAAAAAAAAATCATTTTACTTATCTAAGATTAGATAGAGATGCTTTGCCAAATTTATATAATAAAATGAATTTTAACTTTGAAAATGGATTCAATTTTTTAAATAAAAAAAAAAATAATAAAGTTTGTATAATTACTTGTGGCTATCTAACACATAAAGCTCTTCAAGTTTGCAGATTAATGAGTCATAAAGTCGATGTGATAGATTTATTTAGAATAAAGCCATTTCCAAAAAAATTAATTTCACAAATAAAAAAATACAAAGAGATAATTACTTTAGAAGAACAACTTGCGACAGGTGGATTTGGAGCTTCGATTCAAGAAAAAATATCGGATGAAAAAATGAATATTAAATTAAAAAAATTTTGTTTAGATGATAAATACTACTTTGAAAATGGTGGAAGAGAATATCTTCATAATAAATATGGATTATCTCTTAACAAAATTATTAAATATTTAAGATAGTTTAAATTTAGATTAAATGTTGAAAGCTTTAATAAATAAGTTTGATAATGAAATTAAAATTTATACCTCCAAATCATTTAATGATTTTCGTGGTCAATTATGGACTAGTTGGGACCATAAAATAATTAAACTAAATTTTAATCATGATAAATTTTCACTATCAAAAAAAAATGTATTGAGAGGTTTCCATGGAGATAAAAAAACATGGAAATTAATTTCATGTGTATATGGAAAAATTTTATTCGTAGTCGTAAATTTTAAACCAAAAAGTAAAAAGTATTTAAGTCACCAGTCATTTATTCTATCAGATAAAAATAAAAAAACTGTTTTAGTCCCACCAAACTATTTGAATGCACACCTTTGTCTGACAGAACAATGTCTTTTTCATTATAAACTTTCTTACAAAGGTAGGTATAATGATGTTAAAGAGCAATTTTCCATTCCTTGGAATGACAAAAAAATAAATTATAAATGGCCAATAAAAAAACCAATTTTGAGTTATAGAGATAAGAATGATTGAGGTCTCTGCGGTTGTTCAGCAAGATTATACGAAAAATCTTTTCTTTGACTCTAAGATGCCACAAGTTATTCCAAATAAAATTTCTATTCCAAGAGATGATAATAACCAGTGCTTCAAAATATTTAAAAAAAAACTTTTTGAAAATGGCATTAACATAAATACCCATGATCTTGTTGATCAAAGCAAAATAGATTTAGAGATCTTTTTTCATTTTAACTTTAATGTAAAAAAAAAAAAAATTATCAAATATTGTGTTTGGCCTGAAGCGCCAGAAATTTATCCGAGGAATGCTAGCTCTCAACTAGATAAAGATTTTAATAAAATATTTACTACTTTTGATAACGATGTTGATAACAAAAAATTCTTTCCAATAAAATATCCTATTAATTTTAGAAATTCTATAAATCCAAAATTTAGTGAAAGAAAAAAACTTTGCTGTATATTATCAAGTAACAAAACTTTATCCGTTAATTCTAGCAATTCAGGTTATTCTGAAAGAGTAAAAATTATAAAATGGTTTGAAAAGTATAACCCGCTAGATTTATCATTATATGGTGTTGGCTGGAATGGTTATTTTTCTTCTAATTATTATTTAAATCGATATTTTCGTAGACTAATAAACAAAATATACACAAAAAAAATTAGCGTTTATCAAGGTGTAGCTACATCTAAATCAGAAATATATCAAAAACACAAATTTTCAATTTGCTACGAGAATGTCTTAGGCAAATCAGGCTATTTTTGTGAATTGATATTTGACTCTATGAACAATGGATGTATTCCAGTTTATCTAGGATCTTCAAATATAACAGAATACATTCCTCAGAACTGCTTTATTGACAGAAGAAACTTTACTAATAATCAAGAACTTTTAAATTATTTAAAAAATTTTAAAGAAGAAGATTATAATGATATGCAAGATAATATAAATAATTTCTTAAAAGTACAGACTAATCAAATATTTTCAGTTGAATTCTTTGCAAACCAAATTATTAAACATATTAAAATAGATTTGTGCAGTTAATATGAGCTATCAAAAAATAAATCATAAACTTATGCAATCAAATTTTTCTAAGGATGATTTTAAAGTTTTAGAAAAATTTTTTAAAAGAGCTAATGAAAAAACAATTTTGACTCAAGGCCCAAAAGTTAAGGAATTTGAAAAAAAATGGTCTAAGTGGTTGGGTGTAAAATACAGCACTTTTGTTAATTCCGGATCATCAGCCAACCTTTTAAGCTTGAAAATACTTAAAATAATAAAAAAAAAAATACAAATGAAATTATAGTACCTACACATACTTGGGTATCAGATATTGCATCTGTTATACAGAACAATTTCAAACCAGTATTTGTCGATATGGATTTTAAACATCTTGGACCAGACAATGATCAAATAATTTCTAAAATTAATAAAAAAACCGCTGCAGTTTTTGTTTCTCATATTCAAGGATTTAATGCGCTTAGTACAAAAGTCATAAATCATTTAAAAAAAAAAAAAATACATTTAATTGAAGATGTATGCGAGTCTCATGGTGCACTTTTTAAAAATAAGAAGCTAGGAACATTTGGTTTAATTTCTAATTTTTCATTTTATTATGCACATCATATGTCAACTATTGAAGGAGGAATGATATCGACTAATAATAGAGAAATATATGAGTTATCAAGAATTTTAAGATCACATGGAATGGTGAGAGAAATCGAAAATATGAAAATTAAAAAAAATTATATAAAAAAATACAAAAATTTGTCTGAAAAGTTTATTTTTTTACATGATGCTTATAATATGAGAAATAATGAAATTGGTGCATTACTTGGTATTAATCAATTAAAAAAATTAGATCAAAATAACAAAAAAAGAATGGATAATTTAAGTTTTTTTTTGAAAAATTTAGACAACTCAAAGTATCTTACTAATTTTAATGTTGAAGGAAGTTCCAACTATGCTTTTCCTCTCATTATAAGAAAAAAATCAAAAAAATTTTCTATAAAATTAGAAAAAATTTTATCAAAAAATAATATTGAGTTTAGAAGAGGAGGCGCAGGTGGGGGCAATCAATTAAGACAGCCTTATTTAAAAAAATATGTAAAAAATATACAAATTTCTAAATTTAGAAATGTTGAACACATGCATTTTTTTGGATATTATTTAGGAAATTTTCCAACACTTAAAAAAGAAAAAATAAAAAAAATATGTCAAATAATAAACAATATTTAAAAAAAAAGATTTTAATAACTGGAGGTGCTGGATTTTTAGGATCAAAACTTGCTACAAAACTAGTTTTTGAAAATTATTTAGTTACTGTAATTGATAAACAATTATATTCGAACACATCTTTAGATCATTTAATTCCATACTCAAATTTTATTTTTATTAAAGGCGATGTCAGAGATAAGAAACTAATGAGAAAAATATTAAAAAATCAGGACTTTGTAATTCCTCTGGCAGCCTTAGTAGGTGCCCCTTTGTGTGAAAAAAATAAAAAATTGGCTACTGAAACCAATTTGCTTGCTGTCAAATTTATTATAGATAACATAAAGAAGTCAACAAAGATCATAATACCAAGCACAGAGTCTGGTTACGGCAAGACAAAAAAAAATGTAGTATGTGATGAAAATACTCCCGTAAATCCAATATCTCATTATGGTAGAACTAAGTTAGACTCTGAAAAATTAGTATTAAAAAGGAGAAATTCTGTAGTTTTGAGATTAGGGACTGTTTTTGGTTTATCTTATAGATTTCGACAAGATCTTTTAGTTAATAATTTAGTAACAAAAGCTGTAAAGGATAAAAAATTAGATATATTTGAAGGACACTATAGAAGAAATTTTATATCAATTGAAGATGTAATAAATACCTTTTTACATATAATTAAAAATTTTAAAAAATTTAGAGATGAAATTTTTAATGTCGGATTAGGAGACGGAAATGTCACTAAAATTGAACTCGCAAAAATTATAAAAAAACATGTAAAAGGTCTTAAAATTGTTGATAATAAAAAAAGAAAAGATCCTGATCAAAGAGACTATTCTGTCAGTAGCAAGAAACTAGAGAAAAGAGGATATAAACCTAAAATAACATTATCAGAGGGTATTAGTCATCTTGTCAAATTTCTAAATAAAAAAAACTTCAACAATAATTTTAATTATTAAAGATAATTATATTTTTTTTAATAACTTATCGATATATAAAAATCTAATACTCGATTTTTTTGCCATTTTCTCATCTAAAATAGAATCCCCTACTACCAAACTTTTAGATTTATTAAATTTCCAAAATTTTTCTAGTTGTTTTATCATTAGTATCCCCGGTTTTCTAAGATCGGAATTTTTTTTATACTTTTTTATCTTTGCATTAGGATGATATGGACAAAACATAACATCATCTATAAAAATATTTCTTTTAATTAATTTTTTTTTTAAAAATTGCTGGAAATTAATAAAATCTTGAATTTTAAACAAGCCTTTTGCAATGCCCGCTTGATTTGTAACAATAAATTTAAAATAATCTTTATTAGATAAATATTTCAGATATTTTAAAATTTTAGGTTTAAATCTTAGATCTTTTTTTTTATACGTGTAACCTTTATCAATATTAATAGTATTGTCCCTATCAAGAATTATTGCTGGTTTAAAAAAAAAATTATTCAAAATTTTTCCGCTTAATTTTAATTTATTTGGCGTTCCAATATCAATGAAAATATTACTGAAAAATAATCCTCCAACTTGATTATTGTTTATAAGATTATTATTTAGATAATTTTCCCAAGAAAAAACTTTTTGTTTATTTATTTTTAATAATTTTTTTTTGATAAAATATATTCCTCCATTCATATATTTTGTATTTTTTTTTGAATTTGAAATAATTTTATTTTTCAATTGTAAATTAATTAACTTTTTATTTGATGAATAATATTTTTTATTTGTTAATGCAATATTAACTAATTTTTTCTTATTCGATAAATTTACAAATTTTTGTAAATTTATTGGAAAAAAAGTATCTGCATTTATTAAAACAAAATCATTTTTAATTTTTCTTTTTAGATTAAATAAAGCCCCGCCAGTACCAAGAAGTTTTTTCTCGACTATGACTTTAACTTTGCAGAAGTTGAAATATTTATTATTATATTTTTTTTTTATTTTCCAACCTCTATAACCTGCCAGAATATAAATATCACCAGTGATGTACTTCGAATAATATCTGAGTAATATTTCTATAAAACTTATATTATTTATTTTTACTAATGGTTTTGGGTCACCATTTAAATATTTCTTAATCCTTGTACCTTTTCCCCCAGCTAAAAATACCAAATCAATTTTTTTAAACATTAACTAATTTTATTTTGTTTTTTTTATGTTACTCCTAATATCAAATTTATATAACAAAATATTCTGATGAAAGATTTGCTTAAAATATATAATTTACTTGGAAAACAGTTTAAAAAAAAGATACCCGTTTTTATATTCCTTACCTTAGTAAGCACTATATTTGAAATATTAAGTATAGGTCTTATAGTTCCTTTAATATCAACATTGTTAGATAACAAAATTTCTTTCTTGAATTTAGAAAATAAAAGTTTTTACTTTTTTTTAATATTATTAATGATTGTTTATTTTGTTAAAACTTTTTATTTAATATTTTTCAATCGCTGGCAGTTTAATTTAATATTTAATATAAATTATAATTTATCAAACCGACTATTTTATAAATATATACATTTTGATTATAACGATTATTTAAAAAAAAACTCATCAGAGCTTGTTAGAAATATTATTAATGTTGAGAATTTTTCTCAAAATATTTACCAGTCAGTAATTTTAGTTTCAGAAATTATACTAATATTTTCTTTTGCTTTAATATTATTAATATTTCAACCAATAATAACACTTTTTACGATAATTTTTGGATTTGTATTATCTTATATTTTTCTAAAAATATTTAATCCAAAATTAATAAAATCAGGAGAGGATTATCAAAACAAATCTAAAACACTTATTCAGAAAATAAATCAATCTATAAATAATTTTAAAGATATAAAAATCTATCAAAGGCAAGAATTTTTTTTAAATCAATTTAAAATTTCTACAAAAATTTATAGCGATGCAATTAAAAATAATGAATTTTTAAAAACTTTACCTAGAATTATCATTGAATTAATTGCTGTTTTTATTGTTCTAATAATTATTTTTGTAATGTTAAAGCTTGAAGTACAAAAAGAGGAAATTATAACTTTTGTTGCTTTATTTGCAGCAATTGGGTTCAGGCTAATTCCATCCTTAAATAAAATTATTGCCGCAATTCAGCATCTAAAATATTATTTAAAATTAACAGATAATATTAGTGACGACCTAAATTTTTTAAATAAAAATCTAACTGTTGATAAGGACGTAAAATTTAATAATAAAATTACTCTTAAAAACTTATCATTTGCTTATTCAAATAAAAACTTTGTTTTAAAAGATTTTAATATGAGAATAAACAAAAATGAAATTACTGGAATCAAAGGTAGAACTGGTAGTGGGAAATCGACAATTGTAAATTTAATTACTGGATTATTACAACCTCAAAAAGGTGATATTTTAATTGACGATAAAAAAGTGAACCTAAATAATTCAAAATGGTTTAACAAAATAGGATATGTGCCTCAAAGAATTATGTTAAATGAGGATTCAATCAGAAATAACATTATATTTGGTGCTGAAATTGATGAGAGTATGCAAAATAAATTAGATAATGTTTTAAAATATTCTCAACTAAAATCATTTGTTGATGAAAAAGGTGGTCTAGATATAAACATAGGTGAGTTAGGTAAAAATATTTCTGGAGGACAAATACAAAGAATTGGAATAGCACGGGCTTTATTTAATGATCCAGAAATACTAATATTAGATGAATCCACTAGTAATTTAGATAAAATTACAGAAGAAGCATTTATAGACTCAATAAAATCAATTAGTAAAAATAAAACTGTTATTATTATTTCTCACGATGAAAAACCACTTGAAATATGTGATAACGTATATGATTTAGATAAAATTTAAATATATAATGTTTGTAAAGCTATATAAATTGTATAGAAAATACGTATTTATATACCCAAATTTAGTAATAAATAATTTTTTCTCAAATTTCTTATTAGTCACATTATTTATTTCTGGATATTATTCTTTAGCAGCTGAAGTCGGTGTAATTATTAGTTTAACATTCCTTATTTGTAATATTTTTTCAGGAAACTTGAGATCAATTATTATTGCTGACAAAAATTTATTGCTTGCTGATGAAATGCTTTTCAAAAGAATATTGTTATCGCTCTTAATTATAATAATTATTATTTTTTTCATTTTTAAAAATAATATAAGCGACATTTCTTTGGCTTTAGCCACATCAATTCTCGTACTTCTTGGATGGATTTTTGAAATTATGTTAACAAAATTTGAAATCTCAAAGAAAATTAAAAGTACAAGAGTTCATTTAATTGTATCTATAATTTTTATGTTTTCCATATTCATTTTTGGGTTAACTAAAAATTTATTTTTACTAAAGTCAACTTTATATCTTTATTTATTATTTTTGATTATTTTAATACTCTTATTAATAAGACTTAATATAAAAAATTTTAAAATTATTGACTACAATAAAAATATTTTTCAAGATCTTTTTAAGTCAAATTATATATCTTCTTTATCAACATCTCTAAGTAATTTTTTATTTAGGTACTTTTTGATATTATTCTTATCTAAAGAAGTAGCGGGAATATTATTTGCATGTTTTATGGTAGGTTCGTTTCCCGGATCACTTTTCAATCAAATTTTTGGTGCAACTTTTATACATAAGAAAATAAGTTTACAAAAAATTTTTTTTCCAATTTTTACATTGAGCTTAATAGCATTGATGTTTATTTTTAAGTATGTGCCTTTAGAAATACTAATTTTCGAAAAAGACTTCCTAACTCGGAAAGATTTAATTTTAACAACAATATTTTATTCAGTCATAGGACTTAACGTTATGATTACGTCTTTATACATCAGGCAGAAAAATATTTTCAAAACATCTATAAGAGAAAATTTTTTTATAATTGATATGTTTTATAGTCTAAGTGTTATATTGTCAGTTCCACTTATATATTTCTTCTTTGGAGCAACAGAAAAATATTTTACAGTTGGTTTTTTACTTTGCTCTATTTTTTCATTGATATTTTACACTTCTCCAAAAATGCAATTTAATTTATTGGTTTATAGGTTATTTCTAATAATATTTATTACTCCAATTTTTTTTATGTTTTATGATGGAAGTTTAAACCTATATTTACTCGATTTTCACAATATATCTATTTCAGAAAATAATTATTTTGAAAAAAATAGAATTTTAACTGCAGTATTAATCGTCCCATTTTTATTTTACTTTGGAATTAGGAGCATTAAAAGTCCAGTAATTTCAATTGTTTTTATTCTTATAACAGTCATAGGCATCATAAATATAAATTTATTCAGAGATCAAATCACCATAGAAAACCATATAAACTTGGTTCAATTACTTTTTCCAATATTTTTCTTAATATTGGGAGAAATATTTATTACCGAAAAATATAGAGAAGATTTATTTTTTAAATATTCATTTTGGATTTTAAGCAGTTATATTTTACTTAAAAATATTTTTACTTTATATAAGGTTGATATTATAGAAAATTACTCCACATTCTTATCAAAAAATATTTTTCATACTCAAGATATTTTTATACTTTTCTTTAGTTTTTATTGTTTATATAAAATAATTTTAAATTCTAAAATCAATAAACTTTCAATTCATTTTTTATTTTTGAATATTTTGTTGTTTTGTTTCTTTAAAGAAAGTCTTTATTTAATTTTTGGTGCAGTTTTACTATTCCTTTACTTAAAAAATATTTTAAAAATTAAGTCGAGTTCTTTTTATATGATACCGATATTTTTTGTATCATTATTTTATAATTATGATGAACTTATTGTTTATAAATCAAATTATATAGAATCTTTAAGCGCTTATACTTATCAAAATTTTTCAAGTATGAATAATTTTCTATTTGGATCCAATATAAAAAACGATTTATATGATATATATTTATCACAGAATTATTTTATTGATTTAATTTATAACTTTGGTTTTATATGCTTAGTACCAATTATATTTTTATTTTATTATTCTTTTTTAAAATTAAAGAAATTACATATAAGAGTATTTAATAACGAAATTTTCTTTTTTATTTTATTTACCATTATTTTTCCTTTATTTAGTTTATCTTTAAATGACATTTATGTAGGAAGCTTTACTTTTTTATATTGGTCAATCATTTTGAAAAAATATACAAATACCAGTAAATGATAAGATACATAAAGTATATATTTTTAATTTTATTTTTAATCCTTTTTATTTTCGGTTTCAAAAATTATATTGGATCAAAAATTATATATTCAATCTTTACTTTGACTTCTCTAATAATGTTGACTTATCCGTTCAAAAGGGAGTACTATTTTTTCGAAATATTTTTTTGTTTTTTTATATTTTTAAATTTTTGGTTAGACTTTGTAGTAACAATTTCATTTTATGATTACTTTTTTTCAGAAGGTTTTGGTTCATTTACATTTAATAAACAGTCTCTAGATGATATTTTATTACTTTCAACATTAGTATGTTTTTCAATTACATTATCTATCTTTCTAAGAAGAAAATATTTTCCTAAAAAGTATAAAAAATTAAACAAAATAAAACTAAGTAATAAATTCTTAAATTTTTCAAAAAAATATAATATTTTAATTTATCTAATTCTTACAATTATTGTAGGAATATTAGCTTTTATAAATTTTAAATATTCAATATATCAAAGAGGTGTCGCTAATGACATAGAGATCAATTTTTTCTTAAAGTATGTTTTGCAATGGTTATTACTTTTTGGTTTTGCTTCTTTTTTTTGTGTTTTAATCGATTTACAAATTTCTAACAATATTTTTAACAGGTTATTCACATTGTTTATTCTTTTTGAGTCTCTAATTTCTAATCTGTCAATTTTGAGTAGGGGAAATATTTTGAATAGTTCATCTATAATATTTGCAATTTATAAAACTATAAGGGTTAAAAGGCTAAATTACTTATTATTTTCAGCAATATTTATCTTAATTTTTTTTGTTTTAGGTATAGAGTTATCATCTCCTATTAGAGGTGATGAGAGTATTATTAATAGTTCATTAGTATTCCAAGATTTTAAAACAAATAGCAAATTTTTTTTTAAGGAAATTATAATTTCAATAAAAAATTTTTTTTATTTCATCTTCAGTAGATTATTTGGAATAGAGGCGCTAATGGCTGTATATTCATTAGACGGACTTGGATTTGATTTATTTTATAAAGCTTTTTCATATAAGCCAAGTATTGGTGAAGTTTCATTTTTTGATGCATTAAAAGAAGATTATAGAGAAAATACTTTATCAAAGGTATCAATCACTTTACCGGGTATAGTAGCTTTCCTTTACTATTCAGGTTCAATTTACTTTCTTCTATTTGCATTATTATTTATTACTTTATCTTTCAGTTTTTTTGAATATTTAATATTCAAATACTGTAATTCAAATCTTCTTTTATGTTCTCTATTTTCTCAAGTTATTGCTTACAGGCTTATTCATTTTGGATATAATCCATCAAATTCTTATATGCTTTTAATAAGTATATTTCTAAATGTTATTATAATTATATTTTTTTATAAGATAATTAATATTATAAAAAAAAATTTAAATATATAGAATTCATATGAATAATTTTTCCTTAAGAAATATTAATTTGTTACTTTCTTGTTTGTTTATAATCTCAGCCTTTTTTTTATGGGATTTAAAAGATTTACCCTTTGATTCAAGGGTTATACCTTTATTTATAATTTTTGCTTTTTTTTTAATAAATTTTAAAAAAATAAATTTTAGAAATTATTTATTTATTTTATTTATTTCACTGTTACTTTTAATTCATTATATTTTTTTTTCTATATTTTATGAAATTAAAATAGAATATGAAATAATATATTTTTTAATATTGATTAATGCTTACTTCTTTTTTATAAAAAATAATATTGAGTATTTGCCTAAAGTTTTACTGATATCTTCAAAATTATTTATAATTTTGTTTTCTATTTATATAATTGCAAACATCAATATGTTCAATTTTGTTGAAAATACAGTTTCCGGGGCCTGTGGAATGTTTACAAATTTAGCAAGTTTAAAAGTAAATATTTTTATTGAAAATTCACATTTTGGTATGGTGGCCCCCGCAGCCATGTTTTGTATTTTGTTCTCGATAAAAAAAAACGAGATATTTAAACCAGAAAATATATTTTTTTATCTTTTAATTATTTTTCTTTCTATTTTAGTTTTTTCTATGACACTTCTTCTTGGAATAGTTTGTGGATTTATTTGTCTCTTATTCTCTATAACAAAAAAAAATTCAAAGATTTATATTATTCCAACAGCATTGGTATGCCTCTCTATTTTAACAATTTCTATCAAGGATAGCTGTTCTTCACGGTTATCAAGATTAGATTTTTTTAATAGTGTTAGCGCAAATTTATTACAAGATAAAGTTAATACGAAAATTAATAATTTAGTAATTAATTTTAAAGAGAAATACAATCAAAATAGTGATGAAATTAAATCTTTAATTTCAAAATGTTACAGAATGAAAAAAGCAATGCATTCATTTCAAAGTATTGAGGGGGAGTATTCTGTAATTTCAAAAAAACTAAATATAAACAGAGAAAAAATAAGAAATTTTAAAGAATTTGATGATGAAACTTATAAAATACAATTAGAAACAGCAACTCTAATAAAAAAAAAGAATACTTTATTAGATGATTATTTGACCTTTTTGGAGTTTACATTCCCGGCAGCATTAGATGAATGTAAATATGAAGATAATAATTTAAGAGATATTGAACTACTTGAATTAGAGATTATTAAAATAAAAAAAGAAAAAGATAAATATCAAAATATTGTTCAAGAAATTTCATTTAAAG